>Ga0272441_10000904_pt1 | contig 64924 bp, 54 predicted proteins | sample SSMProp6N_FD_193582 | JGI IMG/M metagenome (GOLD analysis project Ga0272441, IMG submission 193582) | Marine sediment archaeal communities from Little Sippewissett salt marsh, Falmouth, MA, United States - SSM-Prop-6N | ecosystem: Environmental > Aquatic > Marine > Wetlands > Sediment ... | reverse complement strand
TTTCTATGCGGGCTTTTTGGACCGTTACTTTATTTACAATTTCCATATAAAATGAAAAAGCGAGCACAATCAGAATATTGAAGATGATTGTCTGAGAGTTTATCAATGTTAAATATGATCCGGAATGCTGATTGGTCTGTAATTGTTCCTGAGTAACATTCATGCTGACAATACCACTTGTACTCCAAAAAATAAGTAGTCCCATAATGGATAACCAGAATAATCGTCGTTGATAATTTTTTCGGAATTGTTTAACAAAAAGTGTTAGAAAGAGCAGTGTTGTTATGAATGCAACCTGACTGTATGAGATCAATAATAATGCAGAGCGATTCATGATTTCAGGCATGTCATAATTAAATGTGATTGCAATAAAGATAAGGACATATGCCATAAGGGCAATTATCCTCGATCGAACAGACATGTCAAAATAATAGCCGAGTTGATTGGATGCACGGCGATTAAAAACACCAAACATAAACAAAAGCAAATTTGAAAAGATATTCTTGACAGATTCCAAAGGATCGGCAAACAATATATTTTTTTTACTTTTATCTTTTTTAATCCATTTGAACAGGAGGAGGAGCAAAATTGAAAGTGCCGCCTGGAGCGAGAAAACGCCAACGAAGGCAACTGGATATTTATGAGTCAGGTATCCTATTGCAAAGCCGAAACGGAACGGAGCATCTTGAGGGGCAGGTGGAATTTTCAGATTTTGTGATTCAACAGCGATCTCAAATTTTTCCTGAGATAGCTTGTAATACTTCGTTTTAGGCAGGATGAATAGGGCTGTAAATATCGACATACTGATCAAAAGAAGAATGAAGTGTAATAATGTTTTTATCGGATTTTTCAAAGTAAAATTGCCCTTGCTTTCTAATATAACCAACATCCTGATTCAATGGACGAAAAATGATTTTCATTCGACTTTTAAACCTACGGGATCTAATATATTGTTCGACAGGATCACAGATCCCTGTATGTCTCGAACAATTGTCCCCATTCCGATTCCTTGAGCCATTTCTTATAGATAAACTTTTCCTTGAACGGCCAGTGCAGTACATCGTGATAGAAGAATGAATAAAAATTCCCGAAGTACAGGATAGGCGGTTTGGTGAACAGGCCCTGCAGGAATTTGGTGGGGCCGAACCAGGTTACCCAGCCTGCAAATTTATGAAAGCAGAAGCCTACATCAAATCCCCAGTTTTCATTGATCAGATCCGTATCACCGACAATCTCAATTTCATCGGGCCTGGCTGTGCCGAGTCCTTTTTCATGCGCCAGGTTCATGTATTTGATGTTCATGGGATTGAATCCCATCATTTTAGCGGATACCGCGTCGATGGCCACCTGATCCGCGCCGGCAAGCATGACATCTTTTTTAACCGGTTTCATAACACGCGGTCCGGGGCCGTTGCCCGCAGTGGTACCGTCCATGATACAGAACAGTCCCGGATGAATTTCCTTCTGAATGGACAGAAGATCCACCAGGGTTTCATGAATATGGGTGTGGGTTTGATGCCGCTTGTGGTTGAGCAGTCCGCCGAAAGCGTTTTTCATCGCGCCGGTTGTGGTCGTGTAAATGTGGCATTTTACAGTCGGCAGATGCATGATGTTTTTTCCGATAAAATAGTCCGGAATCCGGATATGATCATTGTATATCTTATTCAAAACCAGCATATCGGCTTTGGGTTTGTAATGAATCCACTGCATGTCCGTTTTCTTAAAATTGAAAAGGACATTTAGGTCGTATTTCTTGAAAATACCGGTATACAGATTGAGCTTTTCCCCTTTGTAGGCCCGCGTGACCTCCGTTTTATTCTGCACGCAGGAAATATCATTATATCCGTGTTTTTTTAATGCCTGAATGGTTCCTTCCAGCTGCCAGGGGGTGGTATTGGCTGACGGGAACGGGTAGTGCCAGCTGATGTTATCCTTGATAATTGTGGTGGTGCCGGGTTTCAGGTGTTTAGCGCCGTCTGCCAGTTCAAATACCCGGATGGTGTCCTCAAGGGCTGTTTCCGGTTTGGTGCGAATGATTGCCACTTTTGATTTAGCCATATTTTTCTTTATCCTTTCGGAAGACTTATACCATTTTGAAACAGGTTTAATTTATCAATTGACGGGCAAACTTCAAAGGGAAAAAGCAGGAATTTAATTTAAAGCCGGTCAATATCCCGGTTTTAGTGCCAGAACAGTGATCAAAAACAGGAAATGGATATAGGCGCAGAATTAATTTCCATATCGTTCCTTTCTGAGGGTTCTGTTGGAATGGAATGATTATTCCTTACATGATTTCAGCCTGAGTATATGACAGGTGACCAGGCCGGCAATAATCAACAGTATGATTTTCAGAAATAACCAGGGAATAACAACCAGTACTGAAAATCCGATACTCAGCCAAAGAAGCGCCAGACTGAGTATTTTAATTCGAACAGGGATGCCCTGACCTTCTCTGTATTTGCGTATATAATCACCAAACCAGCGGTTGCTGATAAGCCAGGTATACAACCGCTCTGAACTTCTGATGTAGCAGGCTGCTGCGAGAAGAAGAAAGGGTGTGGTCGGCCAGACAGGTACAAAAATGCCAATAAAACCCAGAATAACACTCAGACTGCCTGCTATAATCAGGAGTATCTTTACGGGGCGGTTAATGGAATCGGGGCTTTTAGTCATTTGGATTAATAAATGGAGGCTGTACCGGTTCAAGGGCTTCGACAACACGGTCAAACAGTTTATCAAAGTCCGGATTGATTTTCCGCCTTGCCGGATCCGCATCATACCATTTCATAACTTCCTTTGCACCCTGCGAAAAGGGGATAGAGGCTCGGAAATCCGGTACCGCCTGTTTGATTTTGCTGTTATCAAAAATCATGCTTTGCGATTTATCGCCCAGCAGATTGTCCCCCCATTCCTTATCGAGCTTTGCCAGCCACCCGGAGGGCGCGTGCAGCAATTTGGGGCTGGAAACGCCTGCAGCCTCCGCGACGGTGAGATATATCCGGTTCCAGTTCAGCAGTTCATCGGATGTGATATGAAACGCGTCACCAATGGCGGATGCGTTACCCAGAAGTCCGATAAATCCCTTGGCGAAATCCCTGTGATGGGTCAGCACCCAGAGCGAGGTGCCGTCTCCATGCACGACAACCGGTTTTCCCCTGCGCATCCGGTCCACAACCGTATAACCGGCGGTAAACGGTAATGTCCGTTCATCGTATGTGTGAGAGGGACGTACGATGGTAGCAGGAAATTTATCTTTTTGCCAGGCCCGCATCAGCAGTTTTTCGCAGGCGATTTTATTTCGTGAGTAGAGCCAGAAAGGATTGTCCAGGGGGGTGGATTCTGTGACCGGTAGTTTTTCCGGGGGTGTTTGATAGGCGGAAGCGGAACTGATAAAGATATATTGTCCGACACGGTCCCGGAACAAACGGAGATCCGATTCAATATGATCCGGTGAAAAGGCGATCCAGTTGACCACGGCATCAAACGTCTCGTTTTTCAGAACGGCCGCAGTTTCATCTTCATTCCGAATATCCGCGTGAATAACCCGTACCCCTTCCGGTACCCTGCGGTCCGTGTGTCCGCGGTTCAGAAAAATAAGATGGATGTTATTTTTTACTGCGAGTTCGGCGCATGCAGAACTGATAATGCCCGTTCCTCCGATAAACAGTACTTTCATAGTTCAGACTCCTTACCTATGTCAATTCACCCGTTTGCGACAGGAACAATGAAAGAAAAACGATGCCGGCTGTTTCAGCGCGCAGGCGCCTGGGTCCCAGGGAGACGGCCAGATAGCCCTGTTCACCGGCTTCTGCGATTTCCTCTTCAGTAAATCCGCCCTCAGGTCCTACCACCAGTACAGCTTTTTGCGTGACAGCAGGCTGATCTTCGGCTTTTATAAGCAGCGCTCTGCCTTCAGGAGCAGGATGCGCTATGAGGCGACAGGAACAGCCTGTTCCAAGGGCCAGAACCTGTGTGATGGTTTTTGCCTCGGTAATTTCAGGCAGAACAGAACGGCCGCATTGTTTCATGGCGGCCAGTGCCACACGGCGCCATCGGGCCAGTTTTTGCGGGCCGGCTGTGGTTACCGTATTCTCCGTGATCATAGGGATGATGCGGTGAACCCCCATTTCAACGGATTTTTCCACGAGCCACTCAAAACGGTCCCCTTTCAGGACACTCTGGGCGAGTGTGATATCTGCTACCGGTTCACCAAGCCGGCGCCTGATTGTCCGTATTTTACCCCAGCCGCCGTTTCTGCCAATATACTGAATTTCAACCTGATACGCGGTTCCTTCTCCGTCCACGGCCCAGACTGTATCCCCCTTCTTTTTTCTGAGCACCTTGTACATATGGCGGACTTCATCTTCAGGAAAAGTGAGCTCATCGCCATGTACATCTTTGGGATTTACATAAAAACTGTCCCTGTGCACAGTCCCTCCCGTTTATATATCCACATTCAGATCAATATAGAACTGAGTTTTTCCGTTTTCATTGAAGGCGATTTCAAACCGCAGGATGAGGGCATACGGCAGAAAAAAATGCAAACCGGCACCTGCGCCGGAAATCATTTTATCCTTTGTTATTTTTTCATTTTGGTACCAGGTGAGGCCGGTATCCACAAAAAGGCCCATATTGATACCAAAACGGAAGTCAGACAAGAAATACTGTTTGGCCGCATCGTAATAGCGGATTGGCAGAACGGGAAAGCGGAGTGCCATTCCGGCAATGGCCCGGTTTTCACCTTCAAATTTTTCAAAGAAGTGACCCCGGATTCGTTCCCCGTATCCCAGAAAAACACGGTCATATACCGGTATGGTTCCGCTGGACATGTCGGCTGCAGATCTGAGGGCCAGTGTCGAACCCCATTTCAGGGGCAGATAACCTCTCAGGTCTATTCCGGTTTTTAAATAGTCGATTTGATTGCCGGGTATACCCTTTTTAAGCACATAGGATCGGACATACCAGCCTTTGGACGGATATTCCTTTAAATCCCTGTGATCCCATGTGAAAAACAGACCAAGGATGGGGAAACGGTCCGTGCCTGTTGATGAAATGGTTTTGCCCTCGACCGGGGGCGTATAGCTGATTTGTGTATAACCTGCGAAAATACTCGGGAAAATGTGATGGCCGAAACGTCTGCCGAAATATCCGCCAAAACCGATATGTTTTTCGTCGACATCGCGGTTTTCATTTTTTTCGAAGTGTTTGCTTCTGACTTTCTTGTATACCGCGTTGATATTGGCTCTGAGCCGTTTTGTGCCGCCGAACCAGGGATTGATGTATCCGAGTTCCACAAGCGGATTATAACCCAGTTTAAACTGAAAAGTCAGATGCTCTGCGCGGCCCCTGAAGTTTAAATGGGTTACCCCGGCGCCGTAGGATATTTTTTTCCAGTCCCGGTCATTAATGTGTAAAATAGGATAGGGGAAAATATACCAGAATTCTGTGACCGCTACGGTCAGATGGACCAAGCCATCATCGGGCTGTCCGATAATGATAACCCGGTTGAAAATATTCAGATCCTGGATCCGTTTCCGGTCGCCTTCGAGCAGAGCCAGATCCAGTGTGTCACCTGCGCTCTGTTTCATCTCGCGCAGAACGACATGAGATTTGGTTTTTTTGTTTCCAAATACCTGAATGGATGAAATTTGCCGTCCTATCAGTGTCGAATCCACAAATGTCTGCGCGAAAAGCGGAACAGCAAAAAGCAGGCATCCAACGGCCAGCATGATCTGCGGCGAAGGTACAATCACTCTGATAAGATGGTTCAATCGTTGGATTTTTTTATAAACAGGACATTTTTTAATAATAGGCGCTCCCGGCTGGTCAGGGACCAGTTCTCTTTTAATGAAAAGCTTTTCCAAATTGGGTATGAATCAGGGTTTCTCCCGGTTTGTAGAGATCGAACATGACAGCGGACAGGGTGTCGCCCATCTGTCCCGGGTTGACGGAAAGGGTTTTACCCAGACAATCCCAGTAATGCCCGGAAATAGCCGGAGATTCATGAATATGGCCGTGCAGGGTTATATCGGGTTGTTTATTCATAATAAATTCGCGTATGGCCCGGCTGCCGATATGTTGTCCGTCATGCAGAAGGTCAAGATTCGTATTAAAAGGAGGGGAGTGCATGACATAAATGGTGCGCTTTTCCTTTTCCTCGCGTATCATTTCCAGGTCCTGTTCGATACTGGTTCTGCTCTGATAGTATATGGATGTATCCACTGGTTGAATCTCGTCATGAACGGATATACTGGCCGCGGGCAGGGGATCGGGAACAGGATCGGTTCTTTTATCCAGCTTTTCAAAATCTTTGGACCTGAACGGTGTTGGCGGCACAAACGGATATCCGGTTATGATATACTCTGTATCCAGTATACGTGTTACACCGTGAAGCAGATGGATGAGTTTATCATCCGCCATGAATCCGAAAAGAGGCAGGGTTGCTGCCCAGTCATCATTGCCCAGAATTGCATAAATTGAACAATTGTTGATTTGTCTGATTTTTTGAAAGATATCCTGTAATTGGTTATTAATAAAATTTTTCTGTACATCCAGGCTGTTCCGTCCCGGAGCCTTGCGGGGCAGGAGATCCCCCCCCAGTATAACTGCCTGAATAGAATCTGAACGGATTTTATCAAGCAGCTGTTTATAGAGTTCATTGCGGCCGTGAAGATCGGATGTGTACAGAATTTTCATGGATTTATTCATCAAGCAGTGTTTCCAGCTCAAGAATCAGCATCTCTGTCAAATCGGGTCTGTACCCCCTGTGTTTAAATTGAATTCTGCCTGACCGGTCGATAACAAACAGCATCGGAACACCTTCCAGGTTGTAATCGCGGTCCGTGCCATCATTGATCAGCGTGGTCAGCGCCAGATTGTATTTTTTTACATATTCGAGCACTTTATCCGGATCAGGATCCACTGCAACAGTCAGAAAAAGAGCTTCCTGACCATAATCATAGGCAAGGTTCTGCAGATCTCTCAGCATGCGATAGGATGACTGGCTCCATGTGCCCCAGAAACAGAGCAGAATAACATTTTCAGACTGGTCCGACAGGCTGACCCAGCCCCCTTTTACATCTTCAAGGTTAAAGTCAGGCGCCGGCCGGCTCATTCTCCGTGACAGAACATTGGTATTGTATCGGTTGATGACCCATTGCTCCTGTTCTTCAAGAAGATGGTTCAATGTTGTTGAGTCCCTTCCTGTTTTTTGCCACAATGTATTAAGCGCTTCCAGGGCTTTTTCGGCTGTTTCTCCGTCAAACGATACGGCACGCGCGTAATGCTCCGCCGCATCCTTCAATCGGCCGGCTTTTTCAGCCGCAACAGCAAAGTGATAATATATTCCGGGCATTGAAGCGTTACCGGCCGCCCTGGTCAGTGCTGCGAGTCCGTTCTCAAGGTCGCCGTTCCGGACATAGGCCCATCCCAGTACATCCAGATACCGTGCCTCTGTTATCTGCAGCTGATCCTTCCAGTCCGCGTCTGTAACGCCGGATGGCTTTTCGGATAATTCCACATCCTGAATCAGTTCTACAGCCTTTCTGGCATAGGCAATGGCCCGTATCAGTTCGGTCCGGTTTTCCGTGAACGCACCGGCCAGTCCGGCGAGACCGCCTGCAGCCGCAGGGGTATCGCCTTTTTTCAGTAATTCGTCACCAACCCGGATCATCTCTTCGGTATCCTTTGCTGCAATAAGCAGGGAGGCGAGTGTGGACAGGGCATATTCCGTGTAAGGTGAATCCGGATGCTCCCGGCAGAAACGCTTCAGTTCCGTGGTTTTTTCCTCTTCGGATTCGATCTCCATAATGTCATCTAAAGTCTTTTTAATTGCTTCCTCGCCATCAGGAAAAATACGGATCAGTTTCTTTTCCAATTCTTCGGCCTTTTCGTCTTTTCCAATCAGCCGATAGGCATTGATTGCGTAATTCATTTCGTCCCGGTTATAGGTAGCCGATTTAGCAAAGCTGTCTATTTCCTTCTCAATCTCATCGGCTGTTGCAGGATCATTTTCCGATTCTTTCAGAAGCAGCTGAATACGAATGGTTCTGGCTTCAAGATTTTCCGGATACAAATCAATTTCATTTTCTATGGTTTCTATGGCACCGGGGAGGTCTTCTTCCAGAATGTCTCCTGCACCGGCATAAAGCAGAGCCAGTGACTGGAGGGCCCCCTTTACAGGCTGGTTGTCGGTTTCCTCCCATAATAATTGCCACCATTCGCCCTGGTTGTTTTCTGTTTTTGTGATTTCACCGGTATCGCTTTTAAAGACCAATTCAAAACCATAAGTGATCATAACCTCTTCATGCAGGGCAAAATCCCATTTTATTTCCCAGTCATTACCTACGCGGGTCATGGGCAGGTTTTCCGGCTCCAGATACGGGTTTTCGTATACAATCAGTGCGACCGACTCCAGAGTCCGCTTCACAATGTCCCCTTCGGGTTTATACTGAAAGGTGATTTGATATTCGGTTTCTGAAACAGACAGAATCTGATGGGAAACAGAATAATCCCTGTAACGAAGGGTACTGGTTTGTGCCCGGACCGAGAGTACAGATATCATCAAACAATTCAGCATGATTGCAGTCAATTGAAATATACAACGCTTCATAATAATACCTCCAATTTATCCCTTTTCATAGAATTCTGTTTTTGAAACGGCCGCCAATTCACGAAGGGCAATTCCAAAACGAAGGCCGCGGTCGCTGATTGTCAGTGTTTGACAGGCGCCAGTTGTCATCATCCGGTTTAATATCAATGTGCCGGCAATAATGATATCAGCCCTTGACGGATCAAAGGGAATTTGTTTTTGCCGTTCGATAAGGGTTTGCCGTGTCATGGTTTCAAGCAGTTTCCGAATGTGCCGCATGGACAGGTTTTGTCCGTGCACCCTGTCTGCTTTGTACTGTTTCAGACGCATATGCATTGCAGCCAGTGTTGTGACAGTCCCGCCTGTACCGATCCATCGGGCTCCGGGATGATTGATGTGTCCGGCTGAGCGCAGTGCCGTGTCTATTTCGCCATTTGCGGCCTGAATTTCATGAGACAGCGGTGGATCGTGTCTGAAATGTCTTTCCGTGAGGGTGACCGCGCCGATATTCATGCTGACAGATTGTATGCTGTCTTTGTCCGGGCTGCTGATTTCTGTGCTACCGCCTCCGATGTCAATGACCGAAATCATTTTTTCAGACTGATCATACACTGCACCGTAAAAACTCCAGATCGCTTCTTCTTGGGGAGATAAGATTTCGATATGCAGGTCTGTCTCACTCAGTACCCTGCGGCATATATCTTCTGCATTGGACGCTGCACGAAAGACACGGGTTCCTACGATCACCGTCCGATCACAATGATGACTTTCTGCAAGCTTTTTAAAATCATGCAATATCGGAAGCAGACGGTCTTGCGCCGCTTTCCGGATGCCGGCCGGAGACAAGCCTTCACCCAGACGGACATTCCTGATATCCTGAATGTCTGGAACAATCGTGCCGTCCGGTTTTTTCTCCACCAGTTGATAAAGAACAGAATTGGTACCAATATCTATGACTGAAAGCCGATGCAATTTGTTTACCTGTCATTCATCCGGATACTGTTTTTTTTATAGATAAAAGGACTGCTTTTGGCCATAAGCACACGGTCGCCGAAACCGGTCACATTGCGCAGCAGTCCGAAAAACCAGTCGCCCACTTTTTTACCTGCAGACGGGGAGGTTATTTTTTTGGGATGAATCTCTCTGAATTCACCTGAAAGCCATCGTCTGATTTCATCGTAATTGTCTATGGTCATTGGACGCAATATAATTTTAACAGCGATATAATACTCCTGGCCCTGTTCCAGGCTGTTCTCGTCAATCACCAGGAAATTACGCAGTCTGGAATATTTCTGCATCAGTGTGTCTTCACTGACAGGCTGGAGGGTTGTATCCTTCCGGGTCAGGACATATCCCTTCTGCCAATGATCGTAGCTGATTTTCATGCGGAAGATTTTTTGCGATATCTGCACATCGACCCAGTGCGGCCGTTTTTTCCAGCACTGAACCTGATATTCCAGGGCGGCTGTCATTCCCTTTCGAATACCGCTTACCACATCATCGGGAAACAGACCCCTGACATCAAAATCACTCCGAACCGTACCCTGATCCAGATGGATATTTGAAAAACGGTATTCCGGTTTTTCCCCCCACACCAGACAAGGAATAACCAATAAAAGCCAGACCATTTTCTGTATATTGGTTTTCATCATGCGATTTTTGCTGATTGTGCCGGATCGATTGAATCTCGAACGATTGTATAAAAAGGGCCGGCCTCGTTGATATGAGGCCAGCCTTGTTTAACCAATGTGCTTCAGATAGGTATACGCAGAAAGAATTAATAAGTTAACAGCATTTTCCGTGTCTGAATTACCGGTTCACTCTGATCCAGCGGAACTGCTTTTAAACGGAACAGATATGCGCCTGCCGGCACGATTTGTCCGTTTATATCGGTACCGTTCCAGACAACCTCATGTCTGCCGAATGACTGTACCCCGCTTACGAGCTGTTGAACAAGCTGGCCCTGTATGTTGTAAATGTTCAGTTCAACACGGGCCGGAGCAGCCAGCTCATAGGGAATCATGGTGGACGGATTAAAGGGATTGGGATGATTCTGTAACAGGGTGCATGATTCAGGTTTTGCAATCGGATCACATATGTCCGGGTCACAGGCCGTCATACCGCTTTCAGCGCGCATTATCACATCAGCAATTGTAAATGATTCACCCTTGTCGCCTGCGCCGGTTACGTACAGCAGTACCTGATAGTCTTTTGTCAGCCAGACATAGGTCCAGGTTTCAACAATCTGATCATAGAGCGGGATGGTTCCCAGTAAGGCTGTAATGAACCGGAATTCGTGCCGTTTGATGCGCAGGCAGTCAAAAGTGCCTGCCGGGATGGTCAGGGCTCCCCAGGCGTCCACCTGCACGATACTGCTGTCCACAACGGAACCGTTCAGTGACATTCCTAAAGCTGCAACGAGTGGATTGAAAGCGCGTCTTTCGAGCCAGGGTTCCGCATTGCTGGTCAGCGGATTGGGGTACAGTTTGGCTGCTTCCCCGTACACGAATGGTGAACCGGTCAGCATGGGGTGTTCCATGTTCAGACCCACTTCTTCAATCCATCCGCCATTGATCCGGTTGTATCCGTAAAAATCGATATAGTCTTCTTCCATGCCGAGCTCCGGGATGGCCGGTAAATACTGATAGATCCTGGATGCCCACTGTGCCCCGGAAAGAGCCGGATTGCCGGCATCCGGTGTGCCGGACATGGGTATATCCTGAAATGTTCCTTCATACATATCCAGCACATCGTTGAATGTCCAGTCCAATGCGCCGGATTGATCCAGTTTCAAAGCTGCTGTTGCAACGGATGTGTCTGATTTCATAATAATCGGATCGCCAAGCGGCGGGCTGGAAATGGAAATGGTGATTTGCGCGCGGCCTGTCTGAATGATTGTGAACAGCAGAAGAGTACCGATACAACAAGCAAATGTTTTTTTCATAAAAACCCCCCTTGGGTTTGTCATCTTTGAAATGGTTCTGAATGAACCATGTTTTATAGTTTACACACGGCGTTTAAAAAAGTCAAGTGAAAAATAGGCCTCCTGTCCTGTTATCACAGGGATTTAGAGCCCCAGAAAGATAGCCACCCCACAGAGCACAATAATGAAACCCGCAATGGCATGGCTGTACCTTTCAAGCGGTTTTAATGAGACGAAGTTTAAACCCTTTGCGGAAAGCAGTACAATAGACATCATGGTAGCAATTGTGACAACACTGAACACGCCGGCGACAAGGAAGACATTCCCGATTGAACTGACCACCGTGGGGACCATCATGAGCGGAATCAGGGGCTCACAGGGGCCGAATACGAAAATGATAAACAGAATCCAGGGTGTGATGTTCTTTTTCTCTTCTGTGTGAAGGTGGTGATGGTCCTTTTTATGTATGTGGGTATGCATATGAACCGTGCCGTCAGGATGTGTATGTTTATGCTGATGGGGTTTGTTCTGAACGGCCCGCCGAATGCCCCACAGTCCGTAAACAAGGCCGAAAGCAGTCAGCATCCAGGCTGACACATTACCGCGTGTGGATTCGGTCAGGCTGAGCCTGTCCAAAGCAATTCCGGCGGCAATTCCGGTAAAACCCAGTACCACGGAGCTCAGTACATGGCCCAGACCGCTTAACCCGGTGATCCAGGCGGTTTTGCTTAATGACCAGTTGCGGGCCTTTCCAATGGCAATAAAGGGCAGATAATGATCCGGTCCGAGTACGGTATGAAGCAGGGCGACTGAAGCGGCTGATGCCAGTACGGCTGGTATGGATTCCATTTTTTCCTTTATCCTGTTTTAAAACAGATTACAAAAATGAATAGGACACGCCGGCAGAGAGTATTTGTTTATACTGCCTTTTGGCTGATATGTCTCTGTCATAAAACAACCGTATGTTCAGATTAACATGGATGTATTTGTCGATTTTGGCCGAGATGACATTATCCCAATTCACGTCCACATCACGCAATGATTTGAAGTTGGCAAACCATTCGAGTTTGGATGACCACCAGATGATTTTGCTCAGTTTGAAATTCACATCTGTACTTGATTCAGCACCCAACTCAATCGTCACTTTTTCCTGATCGGCTGTTGCCGGATCATCCGTATACAATCCGGCATGCCGGTTTGCGACCACCTCCTTTAAGGCGGGGCCCAGCCTGCTTTGTATGTTTTTTCCACGGGTATAGCGAAAGCCAATGCTCTGTGTGAAAAACCCGGGATCCAGGAAACCGGATATGGCTGTTTTTTCTTCCCCTTCATACTGATAGCCGGCTGAGAACTGCGTGAGCCCCGTCAAGGAGATACAGACTGAAAATGTGCTGTCCAGCTGATAGGCATTGACACTTTCGATACGGCATTCATCGGCTGTCTTTCTTGACCCTGTGCCGGATATTTTTGATTGTCCATAGGACAACTTTCCAGCTCCTGTCCAGTTCCAGTCGCCGTTATTATGACTGAATCCGGGAAGAAGATCGATTTGCCAGCTCCATGCGTTTTCTCCTCCCTGGGACCAGTTGTCAAATTGACTCTGGGAAAGACTCAGACTGCCGATCAGTTCCTTTTGCCATGCCCGGGATGAATCGGCATCTGACGCATGTGCCGGCAGGATGGTTTTCCACAGGAAAAACAGCGTCGCAAGCATAATTTGATTTCTCATAAATTGCATTTCCCCTTTTTGATCAAAAATTTTTAAACCTTAAATTTTAAACATGGTTCCGCAGCATCAGTTCCATGGGATGCGGATTCAAATAAATTTGCTGTTTCAAATAGGTGATGTTGTATTTCCGGACATAATGATTAAGAAGGGTTAACGGTACAATCAGCGGCACCTGTTTTTTGTGGTAATTTTCGATTATTTCTATTAATTCCTGCTTTTCATCAGCAGACAACTGTTTTTTAAAATATCCCATAATATGGTACAGTACATTGACATTTTTTTTAGTGGTGGCAGCCAGTTTCAGCAGAGTCATTAAAGTCGAATAATATGACTTCAGAGTGCCTGATAGATTTGCTTTATTTGCTTTTGCCACCTGTTTGCCGAGATCTCTCAGTCCTTTAGGGCTGTGGGCCATGATTTGCAGTTTATGTTCAGTATGAAACTGAATCAATCCTTTCACATCCGGATCATGGTTAAGAAAATTCTGCCAGCGATGTACGGTAAAGATACGCTCGATAAAATTTTCCCGTAATCCCGGGTCATTGAGCCGTCCATCATCTTCAACCGGAATCAGCGGGAAGCGTTTCATAAAGTGTATGGCCCAGAGGCCCGCCCCCTTTTTGGAAGGCATACCGTGACTGTCATATACTTTAATATCCCGCATGCCTGAACTGGGGGATTTGGATTTAAAAATGAATCCGCACAATTGAAGGGGCTCCAGTTTATCCAGTTTTATGCGTGCCCAGGTTGCCATTTTATCCGTATGATCGATTCCGGTTTTTACAGTTACCAGACGCGGGCTTTGCGGATCGCCGGTCAAGTGCATGGCTTCACGAGGGACGGGAAGGCCGCATTCCACTTCGGGACATACCGGGATCCATTTCACATACTGACCAAGCAGATCCTTTAAATAATGGTTCAGCTTGTGACCGCCGTCATACCGTACTTTTTCACCCAGCAGGCAGGTGCTGATGCCGATAACGGGTTTATTCTCCATGCTTGTTCCTGTTATGACTGGTCTGTTTATCCGCTGTCCATTTGCTTATTTTTGCAACCATGCGCTCGTAATGGGATCCCTTCCAGTATATTTTATCACAGCGGGGGCAATGTTGAAATTCATTGAATGTTTGCTGAATATGCAGGGGCAGCCGTTCCAGAATATTTTCTTTGCTGACCGGCACCAAAAACGTGTTGCACTGTATACATCTTTTAAATGGAGCCAGCTGGTTTTCCAGCTGGAAATGATTCAGCACTTCTCTGATTTGTTCTTCTGCATGTACGGAACGGACCCAATAACCCCTTAACACTCGTTTTCTTTTTAAAATACCGATATCTCTTGTCAGAATGATGCGTTCTGTTTCCATTGCAATACGGACAATATCTGTATCCGTGTAATCATTCTCATACAATGTATCGAATCCGAACATTCTCAGAAGGCGCGCCAGTTTCCCCAGCTGTACATCCAGTATGAAACGGATTATTCGAAGTGGATCAGGCCGCAGAGCGGTCACATTGCTGATATTCAGGGTTTCAAAGATCGGATAAACAGAAACCCGGTCCGCGTTCCGAAGCCGGTACCCGAAATCAACAGAATGTCCGTTTATCAGAATAAGATCCACTTCCGTATGAGGTACACCAATGGCTTCAATGGTATCCTTTATCGTGGCATTCGGGCTGATGGGATATGAGAAATCTGTTTTTTTCCATTTTTGTGGAAGGAAATCGTTGAGCTCCTCATAAAAACGGAAATTGGCTGCCGGTTCATTCATCGATAGACGGATCTGACAGAGATTTTATGAAATGAACGATTGTTTCGCTGTCATTCACTGCATCCACATTGGTGTTTTTATATACGATCCGGCCGTTAAGACCGATAATAAAAGTCCAGCGTTGTGTTGTAACCCCTCTGGAAAGGATAACTTTTTTACCATCGACAGTTGTTTCAATCTGTCCACCGTTTCCTGCCGGCATACCGAACTTGCGCGCGATTTGGCCCTCAGGATCTGACAGAAGCGGAAAATTCAACTGATGTGCATTTTTGAAAATGGCGAGGCCGGCAGGTTTATCACCACTGATCCCCACAACAGCGATATTGAGTTCTGCCAGTCGGTCTCTGTCATCCCTGTAAGCACATGCCTGGCGGGTGCATCCACCGGTCATAGCAGCCGGGTAAAAATAGACGACAAGATATTTTTTACCCATAATATCTTCAGATTTCCAGGAATTCCCCTCTTCATCCAGTCCCTGGAACAATGGCGCGGGATCGTCTATTTCAAGAACCGATGGTTCCGACGTGTCCGTGGATGTTCGGGCAGCCAGAGAACCCATATATAATACACAGACAGGGATTAATAGAAAGTTTTTAAATTGCATACAGCCTCCATCTGTGATTGATGTTTAATGTTCTATTCTAAAACAGTACGTTCCCTGATTTAAGGCAGGTTATGTGTCATCCCGATGAACCGTTTGGGGCGAAAATGCCGGCAAGCAAACAGCTACATATTCAGCACCGTGATCCTCAGGCGTACTGTATTGCACCCATTCACCGGCGTGTGCTATAATGGCCTGACCGGCCCGTACTTCGGAAATGCCGTTCTTGTGTTTGACCTGAAGCATGCCCTTAAGAACAACCGTGTATTCATCGAATTCAGGACTTTGTCCGGGTTCGGTCCATCCTGCGGGACTGGTCATTCTGGCGATGCTGACTGTTTCTGTATTGCTGTTGACGCGTCCAATGTACTCTTCAATCTGTTTTGGCGGATTTCCTGCAGCCTGGATTGTTGCCGGAGATTTGATATGTGTCGGCATTATATGAATTCCTTTCCTTAAGAGCATCTCTTTCTCAATTATTTTCGATACAGTGCAATCCATGCGCCGGGAGCGGGGGTTATGGTTCTGCTGATTCCGCCACCCGGTATCTGCATTGGATTTCGCCATTCGCTTTTTTTGATATCCAGCCACCGGTATTCAAATATGCCGGTCATGTTTTCAAGCGTCAGATCTGCGGAGCCTTCACGCGGAAAAAAGAGCGCATATTGTTTATTCAGAATACAGGTCATATAGGCATCATCCTCATTCCGGTTCAGGAGCAGATCCATTCTGTTCGGGGAAGACCGGAACAGATCCAGTTTCTCCTGCAGCATCCGGGCGCTTTTTAAACTGGCCAGGGCTTCTGAGCCGAATTTTATTCCCGGATTTTCTTCAAACAGGACAGCAGCCATACCGCCCAGCATATTGCGCCAGAATGCGGCCAAAGGATCGGAAAAAGATCCTGAACAGGTCACAGGCAACGGGTTCTCCATGGTTGCATTGCGCTCTGATTGTATGGCGTTCCAGTGGGACTGACCGGAAAGACCGGAAGCCTGTAAATTCATGGAAAAAGAAAACAGGGATTGATTTTGCAGCGAATCCGGATTAGAAAGGAAATTGTGCAGGTGCGCGGGATCCGCAGAGACAGAGATGTGGCGCTTCTGCATAACGGTTCTGGATTTTATATACTTTATCCAGAATAAAGATTCTTTTGGAGTTATGGCGTTATTGAAATTGAGCCGGTACAGAATATTTCCAAATTGAAGTGTGCGGGCAAGGAGCGTGTCCGTGAGCATTTGCATTTGATGATGATTGATCGCTCCCTGTGATGCGACGCTCCGCTGTTCGGGCAGCATGCGAAGCTGGACCAGGATATTCATTTTTTCACTTTTACGCAAAAGGGCTTCAAGTCTCTCCCAGAAAAGCGTATTCAGCCGCACATCATGGGAATCGGACAGATTATTGCTAGTCCACGGATTCAATTTGTTCGTGCCGGCTGAAAAAAGGGAGCATTCGATATAGTTACCGCCGGCATCTTTTAATACGGTAAGCAATGACTCCGGATCAGCCACCCACAGCCAATTGTCGTATCTGATGCCAAGCAGCAGAACCGGTTTCCCTTTGAACTGCCAGTAACGGGGATTCTGTGGCCAGGGCCGGATCCGGTCTGAATTGGAAAGAATATCCGGTGCGTTTGTACAATTGATCATGAGACACAGGATGCCCAGCAGGGTGATGAATGCTTGTTTCATTTTAATCCTCTTTCTGACGGCAGGTACAGCCGGCTGCATACACACATCAGGATCTGCGGATCACGGTTTTTATTCAATGTGACGTTGTGTTACGCCAAAAGAAATGCAGATTGTAGAAGGGCCAGCTGACTGTGTGTTTGCTGCCTGATATTTGAAGATATCAATCATTTATTACGGGTCGAACGAACAAGTCCTGTCAGCATTCGACCGATTTCGTCAATGGAAAGAAGCAATTCTTCATTGTCCTTAATGTATTCCAGGTCACCCGATAGGATAATATAGTACTTTAGTTCCTCAATCGATTGCAGTGTAATTTTATAGGACAATTCTTTTTCGCGCGGACTACGCCGCATAAAACCTTCCGCTATTTTGACCGGTATAATCATGGCTGAATTACGCATACAGGAAACCAGCTCGTTTTTTTCTTCCTTGGGAAATTTTTTGGTTATTTCATATATGCTCAGAACGAGTTGATGGGCCTTCTGCCATACGTTGAGTTGACGAAAATCGGTTAGTTTTTCTGACATGGTCTGACTCCTGATTGTTTTGGGGAAAGGGTTATTAACGGGAATTTAACCTCTATTTTTATTTTATTATTCTGGGATTGACAATCCATTCAATCATCCAGAGTCCATACTGTTTACTCAGGCAGACTGCTGTGGCCGTGGTAAAGTGAATCAGTTCCCGGTCCGGATTTTTTACAAGAAGAAGGCCGGCGAGATAACTGAGATGGGGGAGATGCCCCACAAGGGCCACACTGCTTTCTTCAATATTCAGCATATCCGCTACCGGTTTCGGATCCGAATTGGGTGTCAGCCCGGGAACAGCTATACAGCCGTGTTCTGTCTGAATATGTTTGGCCAGAATCAGCGCGGTCTGTTCAGCCCTTTTTTTTACACTGTGGCGGATTTCCTTACAGTTTAATTTCATCCGTCCGATAAATGCAGCAACACGCTCTATTTCTTCGGTACCGCGTTCACTCAGCGGCCTTTCGGCATCGTCAGATGCGTTTTTGGCTTCACCATGTCTTAGCAGGATTACTTTTGTAGCCATTGCCGGGATCATTCCTTAATCATATTTTTTGGCAATTTTTTGATACGCCTCTCTGAACGGCATCCCTTTTTTTACCAGTTCATATACTTTTTCAGTGGCGTAGACTTCTTCTGTTAATGCTTTTTTACAGTTTTCTTTGTCAATTTTAAGATTTTGCAGCACCAGGGTGATGATATCCAGACAATCCATGGTAGAGTCCAGACTTTCAAAAACCGGCTTTTTGGTCATTTGAAGATCGCGGTGATATCCGGATATTAAATTGGCTGTTGTGGATTTCAGCTGAATTTCATTGCTGATGACCTCATGATAACGGGCGCGTACCAGTTCGAGAACGTCCGGATTTTTTTTCTGCGGCATAATGGAACTGCCTGTACAGAAGGCATCGGGGAGCACAAAAAATCCCAGGTCCGGTATACTGAACAAAATCATATCCGATGCCATGCGGTTCAGATCCAGCATAATCTGACTTAAAGCATGCACTGTGGTGTTTTCAAATTTTCCCCTGCTGTTCTGAACATAAATGGGGCTGTTTTGAACCCGGCTGAAACCAAGGACACAGGCAGTGTAGTCGCGATCCACTTCCATGGGGACGCCGTAGCCGGCGCCTGTTCCGAGAGGGGACTGATTATTGAGATCCACGCAGCAGCGTAAAAGCTTAATATTATCGAGCATGGATTCTTCAAAAGCACCTGTCCACATGGCCATATCCGCAACCATGGCTTTTCTTGTGTGTGTGTATCCCGGAAATTGAATGGTTCCGAAGTTACCGCTGATATGCCGAAGCGCGGCAATTACTTTTTCTATTTTTTCTTCACATTGAGCCAGACTTTCTTTATAATAAAGGCGCAATGCGGTCAGCACCTGATCGTTTCTTGATCTGGCTGTGTGTATCTTTTTCCCCAGATCTCCGAGTTTTTTGGTTAAATGATTCTCAATAGCTGTATGACAATCTTCCTGATCCATTGTAATGGTGAATTTGCCATTTTCATGCATCTGCATAATACGGTTCAGTTCTTTCTCCAGTTTGCCGGCTTCCTGACTCGTTAACACATTTATTTTTTCCAGCATTTTCGCATGGGCGATGGAAGCGGTACAATCATAGGGGATGAGACGCTGATCCAGCTGCGGGTCGTCACCAACCGTGAAGGCTTCGATACGGGCATCCAGCGGTGTTTTCTTCTGCCATAATTTCATGAATATCAGAATTCTCCTTTCAGCGTCAGCCTGTAACTTCTGACCGGCTCAAGAAAGCGCTGTCTTAGTGTGTAATGGTAATTACGGATATTTTTCCCTTCAATCCCGATCTGTATGGAACCCAGCGCCAGAATCAGACGGGCATCCATGACGTGCATGGGTACACGTTCGTCGGTTAAATAAATAGGAAATATTTCTTCAATTCGGCTGGCGTATCGATAATCCCAGCCAAAAGTTAAGCGTCCGGAATGGAATTCAAGACTTGTGACCAAACGGTGCCTTGACCGATAATTGAGAGTTTGACCCGCATAGTAATGAAGTTTTTCATTGTCTTCAAGATTAACAGGATCCAGATAGGTATATCCAAGATTTAAATTAATAAAACCTTGAAAAAGATTACCCTGAACACGGCATTCAATTCCACGTATACGGGCTCTTTTCAGATAATCAAACTTAATTTCTTTCTCCAGTGAAACTTCTATCATATTATAATATTCAGTCCAGAATACTGCAGCATCAAAAAGAAATCCCGGATTTATACGATCAAAAAACCATTTTACCGGATTGTCTGAGAAGGAGAGTGAAGATTTGGATTTTGACGGAGAAAGCAGTATTTGACGGATGCCGATTTCAAAGCTGTTGGCCCGTTCAGCGGTTTTTAACTCCAGATTCGGGACCACATGAAATCCGGAAACACTGATATTGGCAAAAACCTCGGCAATGGAGGGCGCACGGAATCCCCGTCCGGCTGACAGACGCAGCGATGTGCCGGCTGCGGGTTTGTAAACCATGCCCAGTCTGGGGCTCAATTGCCGATCTGACGATATGCCCGGTATATTGTGATAATCATACCGCGTTCCGAATGTAAAAGTCCAGATTGGCGATAATTTCAATTCATCTTCAGCATAAACTGAGAAATCCCAGGTCTGATGGTTGGAATAAATGGCCGATTCGGTGTAGTGATAGGTTACTTCACTGCCGAAGGTCAGGGCGTGGCGTCCCATCAGGTAGTCGGCCTGGGCCTCTGTTGCCATCCGGTCCGTGATGGCCCAGTCCAGATTGTCATGGAAGTGATTTTGCCAGTTGTTTCTGTAAATATTGGCCTTTAATGTATATCCCAGCTTTTTATTGACCGCGTGCTGGAAGGTGACCTGAATATTGCCTTTTTCATAATAAACCCAGTCACCCAAACCTTCGGGAGGAACCGTCATCGGGCTTTCCTGATTCTGCCACATAATGGTATCGCCGTGATTGTTAAGTCCCCAATTCCCCAGGATTGTCAGAATTTTCTGCGGCGCAAACCGGATTTTGGTTTTAAGCATGGCCTGCCAGCTTGAGAAATTACCGTTCTGCTGATAACCGCTGGACCGGTTTCTTCCCAGGGTCAGGAGAAAACCGACTTTTCCGATTTGGCGGCTGTGAGACAGGCGGAACTGCTCAAAGGTCAGGGGTGATTCCGGAAGTTTCTTTAAATCAAACAACTGATGTGTCAGGAAGCGGTCCGTCCAGCGCCATCCGGAATAAGCCGGTTCGTCATAAAATCCCCATCCCATTTTATACCGTGTTACGGGTTTTGCAGAGGGATCCCGGGTGATGATATTGATCATTCCAGCCATGGCATTGGATCCGTACAGGGCGGATCCGGCGCCTTTGACAATTTCGACCCTTTCGACTTCCTCCACCGGGATAATATCCCAGTTAATAGCGCCCCCGTCCCCGGTGATCATGGGATGACCATCCAGCATCACAAGAACCCGGCTTCCGGCCGCCCAGCTGAATCCTGTGGATCCCCTAAGATCAATCTGACCGTCTGTTACACCGAATCCTGCTGTATTTTGAAGCACTTCATCCAGTTGGGTAACCGAACGGTTCTGAATCTGACGTCTCCCTACGACCTCTACGGAAACAGGCGTGTTTTCAATAAGCTGTTTTCGTTTTGATGCTGTGACGATTAAATTGGGCTGTTCAATAACCGTCGGAGTCAGCGAGAAGTTCAACTCGGTTGTCTGTCCGGGCAGTACCCGGATCTGTTCAGCCATCCGTTCATAGCCGATCATCATGGCTGTTACATCGTACTGACCAGGCTGTATATTTTCAATGGTATATAAACCCGTTTGGTTGGACGCGGTACCCAGAACAGTTTCGTTAATCACTATATTTGCCCCGTAAAGGGGCCGGCCGGTTTTATTGTCCAATACGGTTCCGCTGATTTTACCGTGTATTGAATTTTGATTGGCCTGCGGCTTTGCAACAGCACCGGTTATTACAATCAAAGCGAGGAAAAATACTACCGGATTAATTTTATAGATAAACCGCTTCAATGTTCCTCCCTGACCCTGAAAAAGGGCAGCTCGCGGTTAATACGGGAAAAATCGGCTGTTATGTCGATGTCGGGCGCCATAACACCCGGCATTACGCGAACGGGGGAGGGCACATCCATATCCTCCGGATCCGCATAATAGGCACCCAGTTCCTTGACGCCCTCTCTGTAATTTATGATATCAGGATACCAGATAACCAGCACCCAGGCATATGTATCCGGTTCCAGCGGTATACTGTAATCGTATTCTGTTGAAAACATGGGAATGGTATCGCTGAGGAACAGTTCCCCGCCTAGAAAGGCACTGATGACAAAAACCAGCAGTGAATCCGTATTTGTAATGCCCTGCGGATAATTTTTGAAAACAGCTACCTGCACTTCCCTTGTTGAATCCGGCCATTCACCAATGAAGGTGATGTGTCCGCTGATGCCTGTTTCCTCATCCTGAGGAGAGGTTGGACTCAGGCCGTTCCCCTGATAACAACTCAACAGCAAGGCTGTCAGAAGTAACAGTATAAAAATGCGGATCACGTTTTATTCCTTTGATTTCTTAACGAACAGTGCTTTGCCCAGAAGACCGCCCAGGGTGCCAAAAATGGCATCCACAATGAGATTAATAAATAGCTGTCCAAAAACAAACATGAATCCCATCTGGCCTGTATTTTCCATGTTTTCGAGCATGTCTTCAAATTCCGGGGGGATGTCCGCATCGGATTCAAGAATGCCTTCCATCATATCCTGCCACGGCATGGTGCCCATAATGGTCATAAAGAAATAACCGAGCAGCGTGCCGAACAGGGCGCCGAAACAACCCGCCAGAAGACCGGCAAGGGCAGCATCACCGGATGTGTATTCCATTTCGGGCGGATAGTCTTTGGCATTCATATAGGCTGCGATAGCACCACCCAGAAGAACCCACATACAGCATAGACAGTTGCCCATATTGATAATAGGAATTGAAGAAAGAAGACCTATAACGCCTCCCCCTACCAGGGCCGGAACCAGTTTGCTTGATTTGTTTTCCATCGAGAGACCTCACTGTTTTTTATAATCGAATACTTCAAGAATATAAGGCAATAAAATATAACCACAGACCATACCCAGAATCAAACCGGAAATGCCCCGAATGGTATTTGAAGATGAAAGCCTTAAGATCCTTTCCCAAATGATATCAGCGATTGTCGGTATGCAGCCTGCAATAAACAGCCATCGGCCCGGCCGGCTCTTAAACAGCCGGCTAAGCAGCGGATAAAGGATTAAACCGCCCAAAAATCCGAAATAAATGCCGGAACACCGTGCACAAACCGCCATAGGATGATTGCATATATGAAAGGTTCGTTCCGCCTGTTGATGACAGACAGGAGAAAAGAACAGGTTGATCAGCGCCGAGCAATGATGAAAAAAAAGGCTGATGTCCGAAAAAGCCGGCAACAGGATCAACAGGCACCAAAATGTGACGGCAGCCAGTAAAATGATATAAATATGTCGATGCATCGGACCCGTATTTCGAACCAAGGGCGTTTGTTCTCATCATTTTTAGTGTTTTGTTCATTGGATAACTTGTATAATATGAAACAATTATTTTGAAAAGTCAATCATTTTCTATATTCACATTATTGAGCACCTATCTGTACCGGGTGAATGCCATTTTATTGAATAAAACGGAAAAAACTAAAAAAAATATAAAATTTTTGAAACATTCTATTGAAACTGGACGTAGTATGTATTATATTGATAACTGACCAGTCAGTCATAAATTGACTGACTGGTTATTCAGTTATTTATTTTCGGAGCATACCATGCAAAAACTCAGCAGAAAAGAGCAGGAAAAACAGGCAAGAAAACATGACATCATTGAGTCAGCACTCGGGCTCTTTGCTGAAAAAGGATTTCACGAAGTCACCATGGATGAAATTGCCGAACGGGTTGGTATTTCAAAAGGCACACTGTACCTGTATTTCAAGAACAAGGATGATATGTTTTTTTCGGTAATTCAGGAAAAGACCAATCTGCTTCTTGAAAAACTGGATGAAGCTGTCAACTATGACAGGCCCTTTGAGGAATGCCTGAAGTCTTTTATTCAAACCTATTTACAATTTTTCAAGGATCATCGGCCCTTTTTCAAAATTTTACATTCAGAAAAAAGCCGGCTGAATATGGAGGGCCATTACAGGCTCCATGAATGGGGTATTCAGGTTTTTCATCATTTTTACAAGCAGATGCTGAGCCTGATGAAGTACGGGCAGGCGCAGAAGGCCCTGCGTGAGCTGAATCCTGTCATTATGTCCAAGGGGCTTCGCGGCATATTAAATTCCTTTACGTTTCAGGATATTTTATGCGGCAACACGGATCCTACAGAAAAAGAAACCGAACAGATTCTGGATCTGCTTCTTTACGGCATAGCCGGCTCCAATAATTCGGAGAAAAACCAATGAATAAAAAGTGGTTTTTACTGTTTATTTTTACAGGGATAGCCGGTGTGACGTCCCTGTATGCAGGATCCAATCCGTACAGAATCCGGGTGCAGATATTCAGGATTCAGTCGGCCGGCGGGCCCTATGACGGGACGATTAATATGAAAAATCTTCTGGATCCCAATTATGGTTTTAATGCCGGGATTCAATGGTCATTTTCGGATTATCTGATGGTTGAACTGGGTTTCGATTATTGCTGGATGTATGTACGCAATAATTTACATCCGCCTCTGACAATAGAATCTGCGTTTTATATGCCGGCTTTTTATGCGGCGCCCATACTGATACACAGAGAACATGTTATCAAGCCGTATTTGCGTCCCGGAATCGGTGTGTCACCCTGGCGGTTTACGCAAAAAGGACCTACAACCGATACCATCAAGATTGAAGATGAAATATTTGAAAAGTTCAATGTTTTTCTGATGATTGGATTTGGATGCGAGTTTAAGCTGTCTGATTTTATTTCGTTTTTCGGAGAAGGGGAGTATAAATATCTTTTTTCGGAACAATCCTTCTCATTCAATCCTGTTTTCGGGAATCAGAGCTTTCTTCAAATTGGAGTGGGTTTTATGATTCATCTGGAAAGAGAGTAATTGTTAATCTGGAGGTGTAAAAAATGAAAAAAGCTGTGTTTTTGCTTATAATTCTCAACCTCGGAATGTCCTCTGCCTGGTCGCAGGACATGGTTCTGACACTGGAGCAGAGTGTTCAGATCGCTCTGGAAAAGAATCCTGAAATCCGGATGTCCGAGAAGGAGGTTAAAAAAGCCTCCGCCGGGATATGGGAAGCCTATACGGCAATACTGCCGACTGTGGATGCCAGTGTGAATTTATCCCAGGCATGGTCCATTCAGGAGAATACCATACCCAATTTTATGAAAAGCATGCTGACGCCCGAGCCGGGTGTGCTGCCCCCGGAAGTTGAAGCCATTTTTTCGGAGTATACCACAGCCATGCCCGATTATGTCAAGCTTTCTTTTGCGCTGAAAAATACACTGATGTACGGCGCAACACTGAATCAGCCGCTGTTTCTTGGCGGCGCGGGTATAGCCGGCATTCAAATGGCCTATTCGGCGCGAAATTCCGCAAAATATGATCTGGAATCCAGGCGTCAGAATATGATTTATCAGACAACCAATGCCTTTTACAGCTGTTTGCTCGCCCGCGAACTGGTTCAGGTTCAGGAAGAGGCCCTGAAACAGGCGGAAGCCAATATGGATATCGTCCATAAAAAATATGAGGTCGGTTCCGCTTCCGGTTTTGAGAAAATGCGGGCCGAGGTGGAAGTGGCCAATTTAAAGCCCGAGGTGATTGCTGCACGCAACAATTATCAGGCGGCCCTGACAGGACTTCGCACCATACTGGGCCTGCCCAAGGATAATAAAATTGATGTGGAGGGCTCACTGTCATTTGAGGCAGATGATATGAGCAGCATGACACTTGAAGATTTACAGGCCAAGGCGTTGTCCACACGCCCGGAAATATTCAATCTGCAGGCGCAGAAATCCATGGCAGACAAGAATGTGTGTCTGGCTGTGAGTGAATTTATGCCCAAACTGTTTTTCAGCGCGGATTATTCCTATCTGGCCATGAAAAATGATCTGGTATTCAGCCGGCATGATTTCAGTAAGGGTTTTACAGGAGCCCTCAGTCTGCAAATTCCCCTGTTTCATGGATTCAGAAGCCATAAACAGGTGCAGCGGGCAAAACTGGATGTAAAAATTGTACAGGATTCAGAACAGTTGATGCGGGATGGTATTGCCGCGGAAGCGGAAATTGCATACAATAAATTCAGGGAAAGCAGGGAAAAATATCAGGCTTCCCGGGAATCCATTGATCTGGCCGAAGAGGCCCTTCGTCTTGCCAATTTAATGTATGAGGAAGGCGCCAGCACACAGCTCGATGTGCTTGGTTCGCAGCTGGCCCTTACACAGGCCCGGTTGAATCATGCTTCTGCCTTGTATGAATATCAGATGTCCCGCTATGAACTGCGCCGGGTTACCGGAACGCTTCATGGTGTATTTTAAAATATAACTATCCCATAGGAGAATAAAATGACACGTCGTTTGATTTTAACAGGTTTATTCGCAGTGGTTTTAATCCTTACCGGGTGTTCTCAGCCCGGAAGTGAAACAGAGGAGCAAGCTGCTGTACCGGTGGAAACAATGGATATCGGTTATGGTGATGTGATCCAGTCGCTGTCCTTCAACGGTGATATCAAGGCGGAAGTGGAAGTAAAGGTTTTTGCCAAAATTCCCGACCGCATTGTTTCCTTTGCCGTGGATGAAGGCGATTATGTCAAAAAAGGTGAAACCATTGCCAATATTCTGGCCACAACCATTGAACAGACTGCACGGCAGGCTGAAGCCACAAAAAATAATATGGAAGCCGAGTATGCCCGAGCGCAGCGGCTTCGCAAGGAAAATGCCATGAGCCAGCAGCAGTTTGATGCCATTCAAACCCAGGTGACCCAGGCCAGGGCAGCATTTGCATCGGCCCAGAGCATGCTGAACGATGCACAGGTAACAGCGCCTATATCCGGTATCATCGGCAAGCGGTACTATGAAGCAGGGGACATGGCTTCACCGGCCATGCCGCTGGTCAGCATCGTACAGATGAAAAATGTAAAAATGATACTGGATGCCACTGAAGAGGATCTGGGCAAGCTGGCTGTCGGGCAGGAAGCGGAAATCAGCGTGCGAAGCTATGCGGATGAGGTTTTTAAAGGAAAGGTTCAGAAAATCAGTCCGGTGCTGGATGCGATTACCAGACTTGCCACAGTTGAAGTGCTGATACCCAACTCGGACATGAAACTGAAACCCGGTATGTTTGCCAGGGCCGTGGTCATTACAGGCGTACTGGAAAATGTGCTGGTTGTCCCCCGACACAGCGTTATTGAGAGCACGTCAATGGTAGAGGATAATGGTGAAGACAGGGTTGTAAAAAATTATTTTGTTTATGTGGTCAATGACAGCAGCAAGGCGGAACAGAGAAAACTCGATGTTACCTATGTGAATCATCAGCGCATTGCCCTCAAATCCGGTGTGGAGCCTGGTGAGCAGGTCGTTATTGCCGGGCAGAAGAATCTAAGAGACGATATCCCGGTGCTGGTGGCTGACGGGAAGGAGGCCGAGTAATGCAGATTACCAAAACAGCGATCAAACGCGGCGTTACTTTTTTAATGATCTATCTGGTCGCCGTGGGATTCGGTCTGTTTTCTCTGAGCCGGCTCCGTACCGATCTGTATCCGAATCTCGAGTTTCCGGTCATTGCTGTGATCACGCAATATACCGGTGTGGGTCCTTTTGATATTGAAAATGCGGTGACCCGTCCCATTGAAGAAACCGTAGCGTCGGTGCAAAATGTAAAAACCGTCAGTTCCACTTCCAAACAGGGCCTGTCTCTCATCATGCTGGAATTTGAGTGGGGCACGGATATGAATCAGGCGGAAATTGATGTCCGCAATACACTGGAATGGGTGGAGGATTATCTCCCGGATGATGTCACCGATCCGCTTGTTTTTGCGTTTGATCCGTCTATGCAGCCGATTGGATTTTACACTGTAGGGTCCAATGTACATGGACTTGCCGAGCTGCGCCGTATTTCCGAGCTTGAAATCGAACCCCGGATAGAACGTATCCCGGGTGTAGCCTCCGCATCTACAACCGGTGGCCTGATGCGTGAAATCAAGGTGCTGGTTGATCCGGTGCGGCTCCGGGCGCATCGCGTGTCCATTCAACAGGTGGAAATGGCACTGCAGATGAACAATTTACAGCTGCCGTCGGGCTGGATTGAAGATAAACAGCGTGAGTTTACCATCCAGACACTGGGTGAATACAGCAGCATTGAAGAAATTGAAAACACCAGTGTATCCATGATGGGTGAATCGGTGATCCGCATCAAGGATGTAGCCACAGTAGAGGATGGATTTGTTGAGTCCAGGCAACGTGTCTGGACCAATGACAAACCGGCTGTCATTCTGGTTCTTCAGCGGCAGTCCGATGCAAATACAGTAAACGTAACCAATGAATTACATGATCGTTTGCCAAACATTTTAGAAGAAATCCCGCGAGGTGTGGATATTGAACCGGTTTGGGAACAAGCCGAGTTCATTACAAGGTCAATAAGCAATCTTGGCAATACCGCTATTCAGGCTATTTTGCTGGCTTTTCTGGTCCTGCTGTTCTTCTTAAGAAATATCCGGAGCTCTGTGATTGTGGCCATTTCCATTCCCATTTCCATGGTGGTCACTTTTGCGGTCATGGATCAGGCGGGCCTGACCCTGAACATGATCTCCATGGCCGGACTGGCTCTTGCAGTCGGATTGCTTGTGGATAATTCCATCGTGGTGCTTGAAAGCATTTACCGGCACGGGGAGATGGGTGAAGATCCCAGGACTGCGGCGGAAATCGGAGCCAATGAAGTATCCATGGCGATTACCGCCTCCACGTTAACGACTGTGTCGGTTTTTTTGCCTGTGCTGTTTGTGCCGGGGCTTGCGGGACAGATATTCAATGATATGGTTTTAACCATTTGTTTTTCTCTGGGCGCATCCCTTGTGGTCGCGCTCACACTGGTTCCATTGATGGCCTCCCGGTTTATTCAATATAAACAGAAGAAAACACAAAGAGGCAGTCTGGCCCAATTTCTGGCCAAACTGGGAAATCGTATCGGCACGTGGATCGAAAAACTGAAACGGGTTTATTTAAAGGGTCTGGACTGGTCGCTCGGTCATCGTAAAACGATTATATGGAGCACTCTGGGAGTGCTGGTACTTTCCATTATTTTACTTTCCACACTGGGTGGTGAATTTTTCCCGGAAAGTGATCAGGGCTATGTTCAACTCGCTATAGACAAACCCGCCGGGACCAGTCTGACCTCCATGGAAGAGACGGTACATGAATTGAATAGAATAATCAATGAACGTGTTCCGGAATCTCAGATGATGTATACCAATTTCGGTCAGGGTGAAGGAGTGTTTGCTGCATTTTCATCCAGTGCCTCCTACCAGGGTGAAACCATGATCAAACTGACCTCCCGTATGCAGAGGGACCGGTCCATTGAAGCAATTCAGGATGATTTAAGAGAGCAGTTCAGGGTTATCCCCAATGTGGATGTGCGGTTTGAGGACCGCGGTGCGGAGGCTATGTTCGGAGGCGGTGGAGACATTGTTGTTGAAATATTCGGACATGATCTTGCGGTGGCTGAAGCGCTGTCCAATGAGATTGTAAAGGAAGTGGAACAAGTTGAAGGGGTTGCCTCTACGAAAATCAGTATCAGGGAAGCGGCGCCTGAACTAAAAATAAACCTGGACCGGATGCGCATTGCTGATCTGGGCCTGTCCACCTCGCAGGTGGGCCGTGTGGTCAGTACCAGTATGCTGGGCACAGTGGTTACGCGTTACAGAGAAGGCGGCGATGAATATGATATTCGGGTTCAGCTTCAGAAAGACGCGCGCCAGAATATCCGGGACATAGAAAGCATTATGGTGATGACACCGACCGGGCATCAGGTGCCCCTGCGTTCGATTGCCACGATTGAATATGGGACTGCTCCGGTGGAAATCACCAGAGAGGATCAGGAACGTAAGGTTACGGTGAGTATTGATGTGGCCGGACGGGATCTGAGAAAGACCACGGTAGATGTACAAAAAGCACTCAAAAATGTTGCAGTTCCGAATGATTTCAGGATAGAGATTGGTGGCGAGGCCGAGGAAATGATGGAGTCAATTTTATGGCTGCTTCTGGCCTTTATTGTGGCCATGGTTCTGGTTTATATGGTGATGGCTTCCCAGTTTGAATCTTTTCTTGATCCCTTTATTATTCTCTTTACCATACCGTTGTCTATCATTGGTGTGGCATGGGCTCTTTTTATAACGGGAACGACGATCAGTGTCATGTCTTTGATTGGAATTATCATGCTTGTCGGTATTATCGTGAACAACGGGATTGTACTGGTTGATTATACCAACCAGCTCCGGGAGCAGGGACATGCACTGATTAAAGCCATTCATCTGGCCGGAGAGGCTCGTATGAGGCCTGTGATTATGACAGCACTGACCACCATTCTGGCCATGCTGCCTCTGTCGCTGGGTCTGGGTGAGAGTGGAGAAAACTGGGCGCCCATGGCCCGGTCTGTTATCGGTGGATTGCTTGTTGGGACGATATTAACATTAATTGTCGTTCCTGTAGTTTATGCGGCCATTGAAACCTTTGTGGGTAATAGACGCAGGAAAAGAGAAACCAGACGTAAGCAGAGAAAACTGAAGAAAAAAGCATGATTTTTAGTATTGACTGATAATAAGAAGCCCCGGATCAGAAAAAACCGGGGCTTTTTATTATCGGCAAAAACCATCCCGACATGATTTAAGTCCCTGTTTAAACACCAAATACCTTGTGTAAAATCCCAAATACCAAATCCCAAGTTCCAAATAAATCACAATGACCAAATCCCAATTTTGGGACCAGAACTCCATTTTTTGAAATTTGGGCTTTGGCGTTTATTTGGAATTTGGTGATTGTTATTTGGTGCTTATTTATGCATTTTTTAGGGAAATTAGCATAAGCCGCTGCCTCAAGCGGCGGTAGTTGACTTATCTAAATCATTATTCCGCCCAGGTGGGCCGCTTCTCATAAATCATTTGAATGTGATCTTCTCCCCTGAAAGATCGGGAAAATTGGTTTAGAGATAATATTTTTCTGTTTTTATTCAAGGTCCAGTCCTGACGAATGATCAATTCAGAAGGACGGTTGTCCCGGTTAAAAGTTACTTTTGAGTCTATTTTCAGTGTATCCTTTTGCGCAGACCAGAAGGCTGTTGTAATCATGGGTGAATTCCACATTTCACTGTGATGTTCGCTGCCGTCCGTCTTGAGTGTGTCTACAGAAACCGTGTTGTCACCCCATTCCACTATTATGGTTTTTTCGATAATGAGTTCATTCTCAAGCTGCGTGATTTTCATCTTATATGGCGCGGAACCGGCTCCACGGTGTCCAAGGACACTTTTACTCTCATTGAAAATCCATGTCCCGGAAAAATTGGTATCCTCTTTTCCCTTATCCAGCATGCGCTGCAGTCCGCAGGCTTCCCAGTAGGGTTTCATGACTTTTCTGAATTCCGGATCTTCTTTACTGAGTATACGGGGATCATTGATCAGTATCTGATGATCTTCCCATGATGTGGCACGGACCAGTCCTGCCCAGATAACCCAGAGCGTCCAGCCGGGCTGTGTGTCCAGGATTTCAGGTGCGGGCGGATTGCCCACTTCACCCAGGACCAGCGGTTTCCCATCCGCCAGTGCAATAAGACTGTCATAATAAGCCTGATTAAAGTCACGACCGTATACATCAAGAGATACCACGTCCAGATATTCGGAGCCCGGGAAATAGTGTGAAAAATATCGGTCCGGTCTGCCCGGTCTGTCCACGCTCCAGAGCCATATTAAATTGTTCAGTTTGTGATGATGCACATACCGGTCAAAAAGCTGCTTGTAAAGGGCCCGTGTGCTGTATTGTCCGTGTCTTCCGCCCCACCAAAACCAGTCTCCGTTCATTTCATGATAGGGACGCCATAAAACAGGGACATGAGCCTTCTGAAGCTGTTTTAAAAAGTACGCAATGGTATCTACCTGGGCAAGCCAGCGCCTGTGCAGTTTTGTGCCTGGGATCAGTACATCCTTAAACTGCTGATCCAAAAGCCGGCCCTGTACTGTGGCCAGCGACTCGGGCGGGGTGTCTCTTCGCACAGGACGGAATGTAACCGGTTCATCGGCTGTGGGGGGAACCGCGTGCCAGCAAAGGGTTATAAGAGACCCCAACCGATGCTGCCTTATTGCCTCCTGCACAATATCAGGGCGAGCCAGGTATGAATCGGTATCACCATCCTCTGCAAATCCGAAATCAGAGCTCCAGACAGCCGGCGTCTGACCAATATAGCTTGTTGCGAATTGAGAATTTTTGTCTCGTGTGTTGGGATAATTATGCTGACCCGTCAGTGTATATTTTCCGGAGATGCGGACCAGAAGATCCAGCAATGCTTTTGCTTCCGGGGATGCGTTTCGGTTAACGGGTTCAATTGAACTGCCTGCTTCGGCAACAGATACAGTTAATGCACATAACAGCATGACATAAAATTGTCTAATTTTTATTTTCATTAACTGTGCTCCTATCCTTGAAAGCATTTTCTATTCAATGAATTCATTGCCGACTTTACGTGCCCGTTCCGGTTTGTCCAGATTGATATTCAGGGCCAGACCGATTTCTACCAGCAAATTCCAGCCTGCGCATAGCAAAACATAGGGTAAAAATTCACCTGAATTTTGCACCCGGATTGTCGGGAATGGCGTCATGTGGTCCGATACGGCAATGACCTTCAGGCCCACACCATCGACCAGCACTTCCTGAAATTTTGCCATTTCATCCTCAATCGGATCCATCACAAAAACAATATCATTGGACTCCATGACTTCTTCGATGCCGTGAACTGCATAGGTGCCCTCAAGAAAATCGGATTTTCTCCGTGTTATTTCATTGGTTTTCAGTGTGAGTTCCTCAGCGACGCCGTCATTGTATCCGGCAAAATAAATGGTAGACGCATTGGCGGCCGCCATGATGATATCGGGATCGATGGACAGGGTCAGGGCATTTTCTATGGCAGAGGCCAGATCCGGGATTTTTGATGTGTTATCCTTATCCATTATGTGCCAGAGAATGGATTCATAAAACAAAGCCTGCTCAATCACACTTTTGGTGGCTGCGACAGCCTGTTCCCATCCACATGAAAGTACAAAGGTTCGGGTGCATTCTTTTTCTAAAAGGGTGTCCTTGTTGGCGGTCAATGCATACCGATTTGGATTGTTTATACCGGCCAGCTGCTTGGCCAGAAGCACCACCTCTTTTGTCCTCCCTGAATTGGAAGCGCAAAAAACCGCGCTTTTTGAAAGGTCGTATTGTGCGGACTGACGGGATCCGTCTGTATACAGGCTTACGTCGATACCCCAGTTTAATGCTTTCCTTATGGCGTTTTTTGCAGGGAAAATACGACTGGATCCTTCTCCCGTTAATAGCAGCCGACCAACAGACTGTATTTCTCCGGCGATCTCCCTTGTTTGATCGACGTTGAAATTTTTAACGACTTCAATGGTGTCCATCATTTCCCGGACGAGAGCGAATTTTGAATATTTTTGTTCTTTCAAGTTCATATTTTTGCCCCTGTTCTATGATCATTGTATGACATTATCAGATTCTTTTCATCATCCGTGCAATGCGTTTTTTAAAATGAGCGGTTTCTTCTCTTACCTGTTTGATGAAATCGTTATCCTCGATTGTTCCAATGGCAGCAATCATCTCTTCATTGTTACGGAATGTCGCCTGCCGAAACGGATTGTCATAGTCCTTTTTTCTGGATAAATAGACCTGATCATTGATAAAGGTCTGGATTTTTTCTGCCTTTTTCAGATGCTTGATCCAGATTTCTTTTTCAGGATTTTTATTCCCATACAGATCAAGTAATGTTGCAAGCGCATGTTTTTGTTTTTGCAGTCTGTATTTTTCCCAAATTTTATCATACCTGGTATGTATTTGTTTCCATGAGGTTAGTTTTTGACTGCCTATGTCCAATCGAACCTGATCCACATCCTTTTCCGGCATTAACTGCCCACCGAGATTGATCCAGTCACGCTCCCGTACGCCCTTCAACTTTTTACACATTGATGGGATATTGACAGTTTTGTTGTCTTCAAGAAAGTCCATGCAGTTTTTTATGGCATAATAATGGAGCATATCTCCATATGCATGATACGATTCATATGCTTTCAGTATAATAACTTTCCTTACGGATTTTTCCATGTTTTCGCCCAGAATTTCCAAATTTTTAATATCTGCCGGTTCGAACAAAAGTTTTCGGCCGAGTTTTACCAAATCGTTCTCTGTTTTTTTACCTGATATTTCATTCAGATGACGAAGATAAGCCCTTGCCGTCCACAATTCAAGCAGATGACGGGCCTCAAAAATCTCTTCAACCGTATCCGGAGCAAGAAAATCAAACTCGATATTTTGAACTTTTTTCTGTCTTTTATCCCGGGCGTTAAATTTCCATGAATTCCTCGCCAAAGCGTACATATTATATAACCACCAGAAAGCCGGCATGACTTCCAGTTGATCTTTTGATGTATTGTTGTTCAGTAACGCAAAAGGCAAAGGGATATTCAATTCAGCCGGATAATCGGCTTTTGATAAAAGTACAAAGGAAGCAAAACGGCATGAGTGTTTAATACTGGTGCAGAGCCCGGGCCAGAAGCCGCGTCCCGCCTGAACTTCGTTATCATTGGCCCGACTGTTATGATTGGATCCAATTGTGGCTCCTGCGGCAATATTGCTTTGTCCCTTAACCACAGAGGCGATTAAAAATGAATTGTTATGATGCTGTTCATGCGCAGGAAAAATCAGGTTGTTGAGCACTTCACAGCAGGAGATGGTCGAATTGGCGCCCAGGAATGAATTAATCAGACGGGCACCGTATTTAAGGTTTGAGTTGTTGCCCAGGATGAAACGCACGGCTTTGCATCCGTAAAAAACATGACATCCATAACCGACAATACCATTGACCAGTTCAATACCTTCACCGATCTGGGACGGTTCCGCTTCGGATGAATTAATGGTTAAATTTTTAAGTTTATTGCTGCCTTTTATATAGCAGTGGGATCCGATTTTAACATCTTTCAGAATACGGCTGTTTTTTATAACACATTGCTCCCCAATCGTGCCGTACATCCCGCGCCGGTTATCAAATCCGTTCTGAGTGATTTCTTTGAGCTGTTTCTGGAGATCTGTATCATCTCTGTATTTTCCCCAGAGATAGGCATCTGCCGGAATCATACCGTCAAAGGGTAGAACACGGCGGCATCCTGTTTCATTCATCAGATCCAGCCAAACCCTCACCTTTTCTGATTCACCCTGTTTCAGAATGCCGTTGCCAAATTTTGCATGATTGGTGGCATGTATCTCATCCACATTGGATAGAATACAGCGGTTGCCGACAATATAGTGGGCAAGGTAACGGACGTTATGAATAGCCGTGTTGTCACCGATGTCACTGGATATAATGACACTGTTGGTGATGCCGATTGGCAGTTTTAAATCGTGATGTTCGAGAATCGCATTGCGAACGGTGCCAATGCGTACAAGACCATAAAATTGGGTGTTCTGAATCTGATTGGGATCAAATGATTCGGAAACCAGAATATCATCCCATTGATCGGATGTGTTGTTGTTTTTGATGAGTCTTTCTACTTCTTCTGCATTGAGATGACGATATTTTTTTTCTAACAGAGACAATTGACGGTTTCTAAGGTAATATTCATTCTTGCCTGAAGGGAGATATTTTTCGGGAATGAAGTTTTTTCCAATGCTTCCGGCAGACTGAATGCTCACAGTACCCATAGCGACTCCTTGTGTTCATTTGATAGATCGCTTAAGTGGTCAAATAATGGTTTGCTTTCATAAAGTACGGAATGTCATAAATATATGAATGATTTCCGTTTTTGGCAAGAATATAGTTTATTAATGTGAATGGACAAACAATAATATGCCGGACGGCTATATATTAAAAAGTAAATTCCAGCATGCGGTACTTGCCAATGTATCCGGCCCGTTCGAGACATTTGCGGGATGCCGTATTCTCAACAGCACAGCCGCATATGCCGCGCCAGCCGTTTTCAGCACAGTAATTTCTGAGATATCTGATAATGGTCTGTCCGTAACCCTGGTTCCGGAATTTTTTTTCGACCAGCATGCCAAGATCAAACGCGACCCTTCCTTCAATAATCCGCTGAAAGACACCGAATCCGATACTTTCCTCTTTGCTTTCAAAAATCAGCATGTTTTTGTTGTGGATGACCCCTATGATTTCTTCTTTTGTTTCAAACACCTCTTCATTAATACGGAACATATGGTCCAGGTCTTTTTCCTCCGCGAAACGTATCTGGAGTTGATGATTGTTTATAACGGGATCGGATGTTTCACGGTATTCCCTGAACAGGATGCCCAGAACCCTGGCTTTTTTCTGCAGCCCCAAACAGCAGGACATAAAGTGATGATCAAAAGATTTGCAGAGAGCCTTCTGTATGGAGAATTCCGACAGGATCTGATGAAGCACCTCATCTGTGCGGTGAATAAAGGTATCATTGAGATGATACTCATACAATGTGCTGTCTTTTCCCGCAAGAAAATATCCGATCGGAACCCCGTTCCGCATGATTTCATAGATGGTTGCTTTTCTGCAAAAAAGTTCCAGAAACATTTCCTGTGGCTCAATTAAACCGTCCAGATACTGGTTGCGCAGGTTTTTTATCTCAGACAGCTTTTTTTTCTTTTGATAACTGATATACTCCATGAATCTCTCTTTTTATTTGACCGTTATATCAACATTCTATATGTTATTGTGAATAAACATACGCAAACAATTTTGAAAAATCAACGGATGAATGGTTTTCTGAATAAAAAGCAGACATTCCGCAGAATGTCTGCTTTTTATATGGAGGAAGTTATGATGCAGCTGAGGAGCCTGTGTATTGCCGATCTGTTATTTTTAAAACAACAGCTTGAATGATACTGTATGGTGGTTATCGGATTGAACGGATTCTCTATATAATAATTAATATTGACAATAATCTTACGCTAATATATTCTCTGAAATGTAAAGAATATTGACAATTTTTATTGATTTGGTCATTTATAATGTTTATAATGGGCTTATGAATCATCTCCCTGAACAAAAATTGATCGATCGGATCAGGTCCGGTGATACTGACGCTGAGGTGGAACTGTTCCGTCAATACGGGGCCCGTATTGCCAGAAAGGTTTCGTACAGCCTTGGACCGGGAAATGATGACTGGAAAGATGTGGCCGGAGAGGTACAAATGGCAGTGCTTATCAGTTTGCGCCAGGGAAAATATGATATTAACCGGGGTGTGTCTCTGGGAGCCTACATTTACGGCATCACCACAAATAAAATACGTGATTATTTTAAAGACAGAAAAAAACGGCCATTTCTTCCTGAAAATCTGCCTGAAGGTGTGGTCCCGGTGGCCGAAGCTTATGATTTGGAAATTAAGGAAGTTCGTTCACTTTTAAACAGCCTTCTTTCAAAATTGAAACTGAAATACAAGGAAGTATTATATCTGCGATATTATGAGGAGTTGTCAATCACTGAAATCAGTAAAAAGCTGAATCTGCCTCCCAGAAGGGTGAGCGAACGGATTCATTATGCATTAAAACTGGCCCGGAAAAAATGTAAATCTAAAAATATTTTTTCAATATTGGCGTTTATTTTGATAATACTTATATGAACGCAGTGATAGATCCTTTATTGAAAAGGCATTTTTAAGGACAACTGAATATGAAATGCAAAATTACAGACAGGAATAAAATCATCGATGATTATATTCATGGTCGTCTTCCGGAAAAGGAAATGGATGCGTTCGACAGGCATTGTTTCGATTGTGAACTATGTTTCAGCGAACTCCAGTTGCGAGAGACTACTTCAGGGTTGATAAAAGAAAGCGCTCATGTCTTATTCGCTGATTATCTTGAAAAACAAAAAGCATCCCGACAATCCGTGCCGGGAAACAGGTTTCAAAAGAATCCCCCTTTCAAATGGGCCTTTGCGATTGCCGGTATGGTGGTCATTCTCGCTTTTATGATCGTATTCCAAATGAATAAATCACCTGTTTATAATCATTCTGTCTTTCAGACCCTGCCTTATCTGGAAGAGATGCTGGCCGATGTATCCCGTTCTGAAATGGTAACTGTGTTTTCACCGGAAATCGGTCAAAAATATCATGGCCATTTGTTGTTTCAATGGGATGGAACCGGAGAAGAAAAGATCTATATCAAGATATTAAACAATCAGGGTGATGAAATTGAATATCTGGAATCAAATAAAGGTGAGATTCAATTCAATAAAAAATTGAATACCGGTCTTTATTACTGGAAGCTGGAAAGTGAGGATGATTTATTGTTTGTCGGCAAGTTTTTGGTAGGGGGGTAGAAAGAATTTTATAGATCTATTTTATTTTTTGTAATACGAATCATTATAAATTGATTGAGCCACTGATTTTTACGGATCAACACTGATTAAATTTAAAAAACGTTTTTAACTTCAAAATATCTGTGTTTTATCTGTCTGTCCGCCTCTGGCGTGATGTTAATCCGTGGCTGCTTGTTTCTTTATGTTTGTATCAGATTCTGTCATTCCCCAATCAGAATGAATCCCGCCCAGGATTTGGGGAATGCGGTTTTTTTGTTTTTAACCATTTTCAGTTTTGCATTTCGCAGCGATGCTGCATAGTCATTTCCGCTAATCATATTTTCATAAAATGTAATCATCAAATCGGATGTATGTTTGTCCGATATTTTCCATAGGGATACAACCAGATTGTCTGCTCCTGAATAAAGGAAACCCCGGGTCAGAGCCATTAAACCTTCCCCCCTGATAAGCTTTCCCATACCGCTCTCACAGCTGCTCAAAACGATCAGTTCAGCATTTAAGTTCAAATTATAGGTTTCTCCTGAATACAAAATGCCGTCTTCTTCTGTATTATCACGATCCTGAGAAAAAATAATGGATGATAATCTGGGATTCGATTCGTTCATGATGCTGTGGGTGGCAATGTGAACATTTTTGCATTGACCAATTTCTTTTTTAAAGGTTGATTCGGAGGCTGCTTCATGGTAATAGCCGGTTGCCGACTGTTTGTTCTTTTGGTACAGTTTAACAATCTGTTTAACCTCGTTTTCAGAATAGGATAATTCACGCATTCTTTTTCCGTCCAGTAAGAGGGAGCGTATGGTGGAATCGCCTGATTCCGCCATAACATCCGAACGGTTTATCTGTGCAGCCATATGATTCTCTGTATAGTCGCTGAAAACCGGAGCAAAACCACAGAAGGCCTGTCGATGCTGTTTGTTCATATTATTTGTCTCTTTTAATGTTGTCGAATACAGCGTTGCTGAATAATGATAACTGATATCGAAATGATTGATCAGATAATCCACATTGTCATTAGCCGGTATTCCGGATATCAGGGTTTCAAACGGAATTTTATACAAGATACCATGCGGTATAATGATCAATTTTTCGCAGTCTGTTAATTTATGTTGAATGGGTTTTATCAGTTTTTGATATAAGGCGTAGCTCGATTTATAAAATGTTTTCCGATTCAATTTTTTAATGGACTCGGTCATTGTTTCGGTTAATATCTCAAAATTTGTATTCACAGGAATCCTGTAAACATCCGTACGATTGGAAGCAATGACATAAATAATGACTTCATTCACGCTGAGAAAATACTCAATAAATGCTGTTTTTTCATCAAGGTGATTCTGAAGTTTGGTTACAGGGACAGTTTCTGTCTGGTACTTTAAGTCATAATATCCGGGATAATCTGTTTCAAAGGATTGTATTAATTTTTCATAAGCGGTGTTTAGCCTGAAGCGTTGATTTTCATAGGCTTTTATTTTCAGGCTGTCCTGTCCTTCCTTTTTTTGCAGTTCATTCTGAATTTGTGTTTCGTAGAATGTCAGATCAATCCGCAATTCCTTTTCTCTCTTTAACAGGGTTTCAGAAATACCTGCAAATTGCATTGCTTTAGAATCCTGAAGAGAGGTAAGAAGAACACTGGATTTTGCCTTTTCGATTAAATTAAATACTTCTTCTTTATAAGTAATGTTTTGCGTTAATTCATAAAGCATCAATGCTGTCCAGATGGCCCCGTTGTCAATATCCTGGGTTTCCTCACTTAAAAGAAGCTTGGATTTTTCATACTGATATTGATAACGGATCAGTTCGATCAAATCCATTGCTTTTTGATATGCATTCAGTGATGCTTTCAGGTCATTCACTTCCCGGGGGTGTTGTTCAAAGCGTTTGTGAAATGCAAGGGCTTTCAGTTTCAGGGCCAAAACCAGGGCTTTTTCTGAAAGAATGTTCTTCAGAGCAGGATTTACATACCAGCTGCTGTCTTTGAATCCCGGGATCAAGGCGTTACAGGCTTTTTGTGCATAGTTTAATGCTTCATCGGGACGGTTCTCATCCAGTGCCAGCTCTCCGAGGGATCTGTAGACAAATGATATCCAGGGATGATGTTTTCCGAGATGGCGAATGTAAATATCCAGGGCTTTCAGAAAATTGGATCCGGCCTGTTCATTCATGTCCTGTTTCTGAAAGATCATGCCGGCATAGGCATAACCCATACCTATCAGAATGTGATTGCTGCCAAATATTTTTTTATAAATGGCCATTGATTTTTTATGATAGTCCAGTGCCTGATTCAAATCATCTGCGTCATTATATAATTGCCCTAATTCATTATAGCTTGCAGCCACATGTCTGTGATTTTCACCATACAGCGCAAGTCTTAGGTCCAGGGCTTTTTGATGATATACCAATGCCCTGTCATAGTCTTTTATATCACGGTAGATGTTGCCGATGTTGTAGTATGCACCTGCAACATTTGGATGCATTTCTCCCAGTGCGTCGAGCATTATTGAAAGGAATTTTTGATAATATTCCAGCGCTTTTATATAATCCCCATTTGCTGAATAAATAACACCCATATTGTTGTATACAGAACCGGTTCTTAAATGGTTTTCACCAAAATGCCGGGTGTAAATGGGTAAGGCTTTTTTATAGGAATCCAATGCTTTGTCATAATCTCCTTTAATACGGTATAAAATACCCATGCTGAGAAAGGTACTCGCTGCCTCAAGAGGGTCGTTACCCTTTTGCTTCTTAATACCATTGAGATGGATTTTAAAATACGCCAAAGATTTTTCATAATCTCCAATTTCACGGTAGATAATAGCCATATCCTTGTATAACTGAATGACAGACAGATGATCGTCACCAAAATGAGCCCGCTTGATATCAAGTGCTTTATTAAAATATTCGGATGCCTTTTTGAAGTCGTTCATATGTTCATGGGTAATGCCAATATATCGGTATGAATCAGCGACTTTTGGGTGCTTTTCACCAAGGGTTTTTTTCTTAATGGCCAAACCGTTATTCATCATTTCCAGGGCTTCTTTATGCTTGCCCATACGGTTCTGAATCAATCCGATCTGTTCATAACTGAGACCGACCACACGGTTTGACTCGCCAAACAGTGCCAATCCTTTGTGTAATGCTTTTCTTGCGATAGTCAGAGCGCTGTCATAATTTCCATTGGTTCTGAAATTATAACTCAACGCATTCAGGGATCTGATGTAATTTTCCCAGCTTGTTGAGTCATTATGTTGAGATGCGAAAGCATGGTAAATATTTCCGGCTTTTTCAAAGAATATAATGGAGCTGTCCTGGTTGGCATTATTGGAAAAATGTATCCCTCTCTGGTAAAAATAGCCGGCAAGAGCGGTATCCGGTATTGCATCGGAAGTGGATGGTTGTGAGGACGCTATTGGCACACAAAAAAACAGGAAGAATGAAATAATATAAAGGATGTTTCGCATGGATTCATCCTTAAATAAGGAAACATGGCTTTTCTGCTTTTTTGCAGAAAAGCCAGTTTATGAAGAATAGATCAGGTTTGATTATTTTCTTTGTGCTGTCGTACCAACAGCTGATCTTGGCAGTATAAAATTGAGATATACCGGTTCATCCGGTGATATGGTCACTGTATGTGTTACGCTTTCGTATCCTTCACAGGAACCGGTGAGCGGATAGGTTCCGCACTGGATCCGGGTCCAGTACTGACCGAAGCCGTCAGCATATGCAACCAGCAAATCGCCGAGATGCACCATACGGTCCGGCACCTCGTAACCGAGCCATTTGGTCTGTAATGTGGCGTATGTGCCGCCGTCAAATATCTCCTTTTCCGTCCAGTTTTTCAGCTCTTCCTCATGCTCTAACCACAGAGTTTTATCCTGAAATTCGCCATACACCCTGCCCATGGTTGAATCGGATTCCAATTCGAAATTCAGTGTTGCGGTTTGCTCTTCCTGCACTTCAATGGTTTGTACTGAATTTGAGTAAAAAAGAGCCGAGCAAGTCAGCTGCAAAGATCCGGGTGGAAGGGAGGGAATCCGGTAATATCCTGATTCATCTGTTTGGGCCATCAGGCTGTCCCCGTTAAAGATATAGGCCGGAAATATTTCAGTGTTGCCGTTCCGGCTGCTTCGCACCATACCTTCTACAGAACCGGGTTTTTTTACTTCAGTTGTTTGATCACATCCGAAACCAAAGCAGATTATTAACAAGCCCGCTAAAATGCCTTTCAGTCGCATAGAAACCTCTTAACGCTTCTTTGAATGAGAACCGGGAGACAGTAATGTTTCTATCTGTCTCCCGGGATTTTTCAGAAATTCATTTTCAATCTGAATTAACGACTCAGGGTCATTTTCCGGACCTGCTGATAGGATCCCTGATCGTTGTTCACAAAGAGTTTATACATATACACACCGGACATTGCCTGCAGACCATTGGCCAGCAGACCGTCCCATTCGAGTGTATGCATGCCCGCACTCTGATAGCCTTCATAAAGCGTACGGATTTTCTGCCCATTCACCTGGTATACTGCGAGAGATATATCAGAGGGCGCGGAAAGCTGGTACCTTATGGATGTATTCGGATTAAACGGATTGGGATAATTCTGATGCAGTATGAAATCAGAAGCCGTTTTGTCTAATTTCCCGCTGTTATCCTCAACTGATGTTGCACTATTGGTAACCAGTTCAATTCCTTCATCCAGGCCCAGATTACGTGAGTACTGTTTGTCTGTTGGATTGTTCCAGTGTTCGGCTGTCCCAAGGCTTGAGGGGAGCGGTGTGCCGTCATTTTCCGGATCATAGGTAAGTCCGCTCGGCCAGTTTTTGGAATCCGCGGCCTGCTGTATGTAATCGTAAGTTCCCGCATACTGGGGGAAGGGTCCATGGTTGTCCCGCCAGTCATAATCGCCTTCCGTGGGATGATCTTCTGTAAATTCATTGATCAGAAAATCATAACAGACTGCTTCAATGGCCACCGGGTCCTGAGCCAGGAAAAGGGAGCTTGGCCAGTCGCCGTTAAAAGGTGTCATGTTCCATTTAATGGGAACATGTCCCCAGTTGATGGAACTCCAGAGCCCGTCCACGATGTAAATAAGGGTTTTTCCACCCAGGTCCTTATGTCCCATAATATCCACGAAACAGCGGTACACACCAAAATCGCCGTTGGACACATCCGCACCGCCGTCGGGACAGGGCAGGCTGTAATGCCAGTCGAATGCACCGTTGTTATTAAACGGTGTGACGGATCCGAAATGAAGCTTGGCGCCGATGGAGATGCCCGCACGATGATGTTTTTTAAATACGGGGAGGTTGATCATATAAGAGGCGTCCAGATATTCCTGGGGCAGTTTGTTTTGCTTGCCGCCGTCGCTGGCAAACAATTGATCTGTTGCCGACGCTGTAATATCCGTACGACCCGAACCTTTTCCCCAATAAATAACATCCGGATAAACCGAATGACATTTATTCCAGTGAGGGGTGTCAAAGTTGATGTTCGGCTCACCAATGTAAATATCAGATTCAGCTACGCCCACCACATCAATCAGTTGTTCAAGCACGGAATAACAGATCTGGGGTGATGTGTTGATTTTACTTGGGCCCTGTGATACACCATTCAGATTGATTTTGATGACAATTTTTTCACCTGCAGTATAACCGACATCACCTTTTCCATGATTCTGATTAAAGTGGCGGAAAAGGGCATCCCATGCGGTGGCATCGGATGATTCACCGGTTAGCCTTTGAAGGCCGTCAGACAGCATGTTGCTGACAACATCCTGGTCGGTATTGTCATCATCGTACCAGTAATCACCGGTTACATTGTTGCAGTTTTCATTCGTGGCATCGGTGTCATGAATCCAGACCACACGGCCGGGGAAAATGCCCTTGCCTTCGCCAATCGGATTGTTGGGATCATCCAGTATCTGATAGGCTACTGCATTGGCAGGAGATGTGTCATGCAGCATGGGTATTGTAAACAGGACGACACTCGCAATGGCGGCCAGTGCAAACAGTGCATAGCGGGAGTCGGCAAGATGTTTTCTTGCTTTTTTGAAAAACAGTGCAGAAGAATAAAGCCCGGTTATCCATACAATAAAAGTGGTAGCTACAGGCGCAGCAGCTTTCATGCAGGGATACGTGGCACGGCTCGGCTTCGGGATGACGCGAATCAGAACCCAGATCAGCGAAGCCAGACCCGTTACGGGGAACAGTAGATTTCTCATTACCTTTTTCATATGATGCTCCGTTAATAAATTATATTTTTTACCGTTTTAATGTACAAACAAAAATCCGAAATGCAAAACTTTATTACATTTTTTTACCATTTAATCGGACGGCTATTTCCCTGGTTTTGTAATAGCAGCTTCCGGGTTTTTTGACATGTTCCAGTCTTTAATTGATACAAATATAATCCTGTTGAAGTTCCCGAAGGATGCCAGGTGACTATGTGCTGACCCGTGTTTTGATGCTGGTCGATCAGGACTTTCACAAGTCTGCCTTTTAAATCCAGTATTTTCAGGGTCACCTGATCCGGTTTCGAAAGCCGGTAAGTTATCCGGGTGGATGTATTAAAAGGATTTGGATAATTCTGCATAAGAGCCGGTTCCATAGAGGGGACCGGCAGGTCGACGTTTGCAGATGCAGGAGGCAGAGTGAAATCAATGGTCACCCCATAAGGAGTAACAGAAACATTTTTGTTGTCCTTTATATTCTCGTACTCTGCTGAAATTTGGTAGCTTCCCATAAATCCGCGAGTTCTGAAGCAGCCCTCTTCATCGGTAAATCCAGTCTCATTTGTCCTCCACTCATCAAACACAAGATCCAGAAAAGCCTCATAATTGGGTTTATAGGTCCAGTCCTGACGAATCATGGCCGCATCTGGTTTCCAGTGATCCCCCTCCCAGAAGCCCCACATGACTATTTTGTTAGTGGCCGGATGGCTGAAAACAGCGGTATAGAAGTCTCTTGTATAAGCAGCCTGCAATTCTTCGTTTCGTATGTTGATGTCGAATTCAGTTATCTGAATGGGCAATCCCCACATTTCAAAATGATCCAGTATCTCCAGTATACGCGGAATCCCGGTCAGATTTGCGTCAAAATGGCATTGCATACCGATACCGCCCAAAGGTGCACCTTCCGATAACATCAGGTCAATATAATAATCAAGATCATCCTGAAAAGCCTGAATTCCGCCCTGCGATAAAATGTTGTATTCATTAAGGATAAGCATTGGGTTAGTATCCAGTATATGAACCTTGTTAAACCAGTCGATCAGTACATTATCGCCGAGAATATCCATTACATCATGATTGGTGTGCGGCTCATTGACCACGTCCCACTCCACCAGTCCCTTTTCCGTTCCAACAGGCACAAGGGTTTCCAGGTGTGTTTTAATCGCATCATATAATCCAGCTGCATCATTTTCAAACTCCCGGAAGGAATCAGGCATCCACTGCCATCCCGGCCAAATAAGCACATGTCCCTTGGCAGGGATTTGATTCTCCTGCAGCCATCCGGCCATATCGATATAATTCTGACGTATTTGTTCAGAGTGATACCACCCCCAACCTTCGCTGCCCATATAAAATGGGGTGGTTGCACAATTAAAATTTGAGAGTAATTCATCTTTGTATTTTAATGCGTCGGTTGAGTACTGCAGCACCAATTCGCCGATAAAAGTCCCGAAGCAAAATCGGTGATTTTTCATCAGAACATGGACTTTTGCATTTTCCAGAGGTTCTCCTGAACGGTTCTTAACATTAATCGTGATGTCCGTTTTCCGATATTTTTCTATACGCACAGCCGCTTCTGAACGCCAGGCTGCATCAGGTTCCATGCCCTCGTAATAAATATCTGTAGCCGGTAATTCGTCTGTATTGATATTCTGTCCGAGATTGAGTGCAATGATTCCTCCTATTTCCACAATCTGGAATTTGTATCCGAGATGAAAGGTGGCCTCCATACCGCCGGTCGGATAATCCTCGCCTGCTTTCGCGATAACATAATACTTATTCCAATCCGATCTTATCGTGACAGAAAGACTGCCGAGTCCGGTCCAGGGCGGTTGTGATTTCTGGACATAAAAAAGGGATTTACCCAGTCCGTCCACGCCTCCGGCTTCAAGCATTCGGATATAAAAAATATAAAAAAGAATATCATTTTTTTTGACATCAATGAGATTAACCGGCGTTAAAAGTTGAGGTTCCCACGAATTGATCCCTTCAGAGGGTACAGTGAGGTTCATCGCCAGGGCAAATGGGAGTAGAGTGTCTGCATCGACAATGGTTTTAACTGCATGTGATTCTCCTGTATATCGGTAACCGTGCAGTGACCCGGCAGCATAAAGCAATTCACCTTCTACCGGCAAGGCTTCTCTTTCAGTCTGTAAATAATGATCGAATTTTGAATCAATTTGAGAAAGGGCGGATGTTGTGATAAATATAAACAATATAAATAAAAAAGCCGTTTTCATTGAAAATTTATCCAGTTTTCCAGGTTGCCGCTGTTTTCAAATTCTTCACCCTCACAGGTCAGCGGATCGGCGTTCCGATCTTCCAGTGAAATCACTGCGTTATCACGGGAAGTCAGACCCCGAGCCTGGTAATGCTGAAAAACAGCTTCAGTGATGACATAAAAATAGGATATCAGCTTCCATCCTTCCGGTGTACTGACACCAATGGCAATATCCGACATGGTCTGGCTCCCTATATGGGTGCCAAGTCTTTGACCTTCTTGTATAAAATCGCCGGTCTGAATTGAGTCGCTGATATTAACATGAAAGAGGATAATGAGAAATGCGGGGTATCCCTGCGGTTTAATTTTAATCTGCACTCCGGCCCATTCTTCATAAAGATCCATAACGGTGCCGGAAACCGGAGCATACAGGTTGATTGCGGATTGGCTGTTGCCGGGCTGAAAATAATGTTTCATGCTCCGGCAGGATTCAAAATCGTCTGAATAGTCGTGGCCGATTCCGGAACGGAACTTTGAGATACGTGAAATTTTATCCGGTTCAATGTAATCAGTGCCTATGAATTTCGGTATACCGTTCGCGTTGACATCGTATGTGTTTTCCACCTTTGAATTGTCATTATCAGGGCCGGTCCCGTTATTTTCCTGCTGACAGGATCCGGCCAGCAGGAAGATGATGACAATATACAGACTGATTTTCCAGAAATGTTTCATTGATTGTTATTTTTAATAGATTGGTTTTTTAACCGCTTCAAACCGGCCGCTTTTCAGCCTGAGCAAATAGATGCCCGCGGGTAGCCCTTCAGGACGCCAGATTATTCTATGGCTGCCCACAGTAAAAATCCGATCCGCAAGTGTTTGAACCGGTTCACCCAAAATATTATATACGGTTAATAAAATTTTTTTATAGGATGTATTGATGCCCAGGCCATTACTGTATCCGAGAGATCCGCTGATTTCAATTTCAGGACCATAGCGGTTGGTGTCCTCTCTATTCATGAACCCCCTCCCACATTTCTTATATTGTTTGATAAAGAAGCATGGACGCGGCGAAATAAAGTAAAACATAAGAGGGGTATGCTAGAAAGCGCCCCAATCCTGCTTTCCGGGGATATAATTGCTGGGACAGATGAATCGAAGTGCTTTGGCGAATTTTTTACGTTCGGTTGCCTTTTTCGCATTTTGGGATTCTGCCTGTTTCAAGTCGTCTTCAAATTCATTGCTGAAATAGGCTCGGGCCGCCTCGTGACGGGCTTCATCGTTATCAAACTGGTTTCTGATCAGACCCAACTCTCCCTGATCCAGCCAGACACCGCCGCATGAGGGGCATTCATCAATTTGAACCTCTCCTTTAACGCTTCGGAAATGACGCATCATTTTAATATTCGGGCATTTGGGACATAATCTCGGTTTGGATGAATCAATGGGAACGGGTGATTCGGGTTTGATGTTCAGTAGCGATTCACCGGCTGATTCATATTTTTCGTCTACTTTTTCAAGTTCAAAATTATCAAACCATATGCCGCCACAGCCATCCTTGCAGACATCCACTGTGATGTCGCTGACTGTTATCTGATGAAGTGATGCGCCGCATGCCGGACAGTCCATGTATGTTCTCCTCTATAATGGTTTAATTCAGTTTGAAGTACAGGATATTACACAATTTGGCGTCGAGATGCAAGAGAAAAGCAAAAAAGATTATTGATTCAAAATCATTTCTCTGTCTGAACAAAAACAGCGAAAATAAAAGGGGCTGAAAACAGGAAAAGCTATCATTGAATTTATCATATCAGCCGTCGTTTTTCTTGATGACCGGTACTTATTTTAACCCTGTAATGTAAAAAATATGACCATTTTTCACAATCAGACGCCGGACAAAGCATTCATTTTAAAGGCAGGAATTATGTCCTGTTTGTATGGCAGTGTAAGATTTTTAGAAAAATTCAATAAAAATGTAAAATGTACTTGACATTTTTTAATTATTTTGTATATTATGTAAAGCATGCTTTACATAAGAGGCGATATCGATGAAAGTCAATATTGAAAATTTTATAAAGGAACGTCGTAAAGATCTAAATCTGACACAGGAAGAGCTCGGAGATCTGGTGGGTGTGTCAAGACAAAGTATTATTTCCATCGAACAGGGTAAATACATACCCAGCCTTCCACTTGCTCTGAAGTTCAGTAAGCTGTTTCAATGTTCCACGGATGAGCTTTTTTTATTAAAAGAAGATTAATGTTTGTAAACGGAGGAAATGATATGTACAGATTTAAAAACAAGGATTATCGGTTTTTTATTGGAATTGGCCAGTTTTCCCTGGTATTGGGTATCTTTTTCTCACGCGTGCTGGGTTCCGGGCGGATATTCAGTCTGGTGACGCTCAGTGAATTGCCCGAGATCTGGGTGTATATTTTCAACACAGCTGCGGGACTTTTCCTGGGATTGTCCCTTGTTTTCAATTTCAGGGGTTTAATGCTTTACAGACGGACAAAACATGCAAATCCATAATTACACATTTGTTATTTGAAAACAGGAGGAAAACATGATTTTAAAAAAATGGTTAAAAAAAGATGATTACCAGACATATTTTGCGGTTGCGCAAATGTTTCTGTGTATGGGTAGTCTGGGTTTGGTGTTCGGTGCAAGCCGCCTGCTGGATATTGTTATCACAGATGGGTCATGGCTGGATTTTTTAAAAGGGCTTTTTATCGGCATCTCATTTTCTCTAATCGTTTTATCCCTGGTTTTGAATATACAGGGATTAAGGAAAAAGCGGTTCACTAAAGACACAGCCGGAGTATAACATGGATGAACGAACCATATTTCATCGCTATAAAGCCACAAGATGGGCGGTATTTGCAGGTCTTCTGGTTATGGGTGCAATATTCGAGTACCAATTTTTCAAATACAAGGAAATTCGATGGGATCTGATGGTCATTATGGGTGTGATGGCAGTGGTCAAGGTAGCCGCCAGATTTTATTATAAATACACCAACTGATTACTTTCCCGATTTGTTTTGTACGATTAGTTAAAGGCCCCACAGGCAGTGGGGCCATTTTTTACTATCGGCAAAAACCATCCCAAATCAATCATTTATATTTATATAGAATCGGGATGCTCCGGGGAATAGGTTCTATCATTTCATTTAATATAAAATTATCCTTTTTAAATAGTTAGCAACGGATCGACATCAAGCCAGAGGCGGACAGGCGGAGAAAACACGGATTAAAAAACATTTTATTTTTAAAATCAGTGTTAATCCGTGAAAATCTGTGGCTGGATTAATAATTATTTTGACATCCAGACTCAATATTAAAATTACAAGGTTCAGGCCGGTTATAATAATAACATACAGTTTTGTAGGAAGTGTAATTGGGTGTTGCAAAATTGAAAGATTTTTTGGCTGCGTTATATGGCCTTTATCAGAATTGCGAGAATCGAGATTCTAAATGATCCCAAATGGTGTTCTTTTTTTCCGTCAGATCATTCAGATTAATCTCCATCCTTTTTTCTTTCTCCGCATAGCCTTTAAAAATTAAATTGATTGTATTATTATTCAATATTCAGACAATATTGTTGGCACATCTATTAGTACCTACGAAAATGTATGATAATGGCTGGGTATTGAACATAGTAAATATTATCATAAATCATATAATATCAATATCCTATATAGATTGAAAAAAGTTTGGCATTTCATTTGCCTGACAGAAAATCAGAAGGTTGGAAAGATCTTTCGAGTGAAGTATTCAAATAAGAATCCCCAAGAAAGGAGCCCGTATTATGAAATTAATTATTGCCTACATACAGCCGGAAAGGTTGAATGCGGTCAAGCAGTCCCTTTATGCCAAGGAGATCTACAAGATTTCTGTGACCAATGCACTTGGATGCGGACAGCAGAAGGGATATCATGAAACCTATCGTGGTTCGGATATTGAAGTCAATCTTTTGAAAAAAGTCAGGCTGGAAATTGCAGTCAATGATGATTTTGTCAAACCTGCCGTTACAGGCATTATTGAAGGTGCCAAGACCGGTACGATTGGAGATGGTAAAATATTTATTCAGCCTCTGGAGGAATGTGTCAGGATTCGAACTGAAGAAACCGGAAAAGATGCCATTGGATAATTTCTTTTGAAATTTTGAAAAACAAATCGTTGTTCCTGGATCAGAATAGATTTTTATATGTTGAACAGGAGGTTTTATAATGAAAACAAAATTTAAAATAGGTATTTCGATTCTTTTTATATTCGGACTCAGCGGGATTGTATTCGGGCAGGAAGCCGAAACATCCGCTCTGGATACTCTGCAGGACAACATCAACGTGGTCTGGACCTGTGTGGCCGCTTTTTTGGTCTTTTTTATGCAGGCGGGATTTGCCATGGTTGAAAGCGGTTTTACCCGCGCCAAAAATACAATCAACATCATGATGAAAAATCTGATGGATTTTTCAATCGGTACCCTTGCTTTTTTCTTCATAGGATTTGGTTTGATGTTTGGCGCAACCAATGGTCTTTTTGGAACCACCCATTTTGCTCTTTCCGGTACAGACATAACAGGGGACAGCTGGAACTGGACATTTTTGATCTTTCAGACCGTATTTGCCGGAACCGCAGCCACCATTGTGTCGGGTGCCATGGCTGAAAGGACAAAATTTATCGGTTACCTGTTTTACAGTGTTTTTATCTGTGCGATCATTTATCCGGTTTTTGGCTCATGGGCATGGGGCGGCCTGCTCGGTGGGAACCCGATCGGCTGGTTGGAAAAGCTTGGATTCAATGATTTTGCCGGTTCGACCGTGGTTCATTCCATTGGCGGATGGCTGGCACTGGCAGGTGCTATTATATTAGGTCCCAGAATAGGAAAATACAACGGTGACGGCAAGGCACGCGCCATTCCCGGGCACAATATTGCGCTGGCCGCACTGGGCGTCTTTATTCTCTGGTTCGGATGGTTCGGATTCAATCCGGGTTCAACCACAGTTGGTAGTGGTGAAATCGGCCGCGTGGCAGTCACCACCAATTTGTCCGCTGCAGCCGGTGCGATAATGGCCATGATTACATCGTGGATTATCGGCAAAAAACCTGACGGCTCCATGGCCATGAACGGCGCGCTTGCCGGTCTGGTGGGTATTACAGCAGGCTGTTACTCAGTCTCGCCCATCGGATCCATTTATATCGGAGCCATTGCAGGTATTATTGTTGTTTTGAGTGTTATTTTTATTGATCATGTTTTAAAGGTGGATGATCCGGTTGGTGCAGTCAGTGTACACGGTGTTTGCGGCGCATGGGGAACCCTTGCAGTGGGTCTCTTTGCTGTAGACGGCGGCGTTTTTTACGGCGGTGGTTTCAAGCTCCTGGGTGTGCAGGCGCTGGGTGTTGTTACGGCCTTTGCCTGGGCTTTTGGTCTCGGCTTGCTGCTTTTCTTTGCGATTAAGAAAACAGTGGGATTGCGCGTTTCTCCCGAAGAAGAACTTCGCGGGCTGGATATTGGGGAACATGGTATGGAAGCATACAGTGGTTTCCAGATTTTTACAACACAATAATATATATGAATAGAACCGCAAAGGGTGTACAGACAATTAAAAAGGCCGGACAATTTACGGACTCGAAATTCTCCTGTGCTCCTTGCGGTTCCTGAAAAAATGACCTGTTTTCGGTTTGGTACAGCAGATGGCTGGAAAACAAAAATTGGATTCATTAAAAGGAGGATCAGATGTTAAGAAATAAAATGGTTTTTTTGACAGGATTACTGATTTTAATGTCGATGTCCGGATCATTATTGGCAGGTGTTGGAGCAGATATTTACAGTAATTATATCTGGCGGGGCACCAAGTTCGGAACCGGTCCTGCCATTCAGCCTTATGTTGAAGGAAGTATCGGCGGATTTACAATCGGTTCATGGGGTTCAATCTGCCTGACAGGTGATGAGGCGGCTGAAGCGGACCTTTATATTTCATACAGTTTTGATTTTGGTCTGAGTCTTGGATTGACGGATTATTATTATCCGGGATCCCCGTATTTTGAATTTTCAGATACCACAGCAAGTCATGCTTATGAAATAAATCTGGGTTATGAAGCAGGTGATTTTTCTGTGAGTGCCAATTACATTTTAAATGATGCCGGTTCAGGGGCCGGTTCGGCCGGTGGTGATATGTATTTTGAACTGGGCTACACGGTTGGAGGCGCCTCCCTCTTTCTAGGAGCCGGTGACGGCTGGCACACATCCGATGGTGAGTTTGATATTTGTAATGTGGGTGTCTCTACAGAAAAAGCGATTAAAATATCAGAAGATTTTTCACTTCCCATGTCAGGAGCTGTTATTCTGAATCCTGAAACCGAACAGTTCTATGTCGTAGTTGGCGTTTCTTTTTAGACTATTTTCTCGTCATGTTGTGGTTGCCCTCCTGAAATTTCGGTTCCAGGAGGGCATTTTATTGTCGGCAAAAACCATCCTGACATTTTATCAATCAAATTATATGTGGGAAAATAATGTGACTTTGACAGGCACCAAATTCCAAATCCCGAGCTCCAAATAAATACCAAATTCCAATCACTAAACAAAAACGTGGACCTATACCCGAAAAAGTGGACACATAGTTAAGTTACATTGGTTTCATTTTCATAGTCATAAGGAGACAAATAACCCAATACAATTAATTCCCGGAAGATTTATGTTGATTCTTTAAATTCATATTGGTAATATATCAAAATTGATAAATCTGATATTAGAACCGGGCGGGAAGAAATGATTCAAATTATCATTTTTGATCTGGGCAATGTTTTGATTCACGTTGATCCGCGGAAAACGCTGCCTTATTTCATGAAAAAATTAAAAAAAATACCTGAAGAGGTCATTTATAAATACCTGTATGAGTCTTCGTTGCTTCGTGATTATGAAAAGGGGTATATGGATGACAGAGCATTTATCAATGGCGTTCGTGATCAGTTGCAGGTACGTTTTTCGGACCGATTTTTCCGGAAATGCTGGAACGGTATATTATCTCCCATTCAACCTGTCATGGACCTGATTCCTGTTTTGTGTCAGCAGTATCAGCTGATGGCGCTGTCAAACAGCAATAAAATGCATATTGATTTTTGTATGAAGCAATTCCCGGTATTGTCCCGTTTCCATGATATGATTCTGTCTTATGGGGTTGGATTCTGTAAGCCGGAGCCGGAAATGTTTCAAATTGCCCTGGAACGGTCCAAATGTCCGGCTGAGCAGGTTCTTTTCATTGATGATTTGTCTGAAAATGTGGCCGGCGCAAAAAAAACGGGGATGCAGGCCGTTCAGTTTAAAGGATATCATAATCTGATTCAGACATTGGCAAAATTCGACATTCATCCGGATATGGGCTCATGAAAGCACTTGTTTTTACAAATCAACTTGAAATACAGGATGTTGCTGTGCCGGAACCTGCTTCGGATGAAGCACTGATAAAAATAATTCTGGCCGGAATCTGTAATACAGATATTGAGATTACAAGAGGATATATGGATTTCAGGGGGATACCGGGACATGAGTTTGTGGGTGTTGTTGAGGCCTCACAACAGAAACAATGGATCGGGAAGCGTGTGGTCGGTGAAATCAATATCAACTGTCATCAATGTACCTATTGTAAGGAGGGGAAGGGAAACCATTGTCCGAACAGGTCGGTACTGGGTATTTCGGGAAAAGATGGTGTGTTCACGGAATATGTTACGCTTCCAGTCAGGAATCTCCATGAGGTTCCTGAAGAAATTCAGGATGAAGAGGCGGTTTTCGTTGAACCGCTTGCCGCGGCCTGCCGGATTGTTGAACAGATTGATCTCGGACAGTATGATTGTGCAGCTGTCATCGGTGATGGGAAATTGGGTCTTCTCATTGCTTTGACATTAAAGCAGACCGGGTGTCCGGTTGTTCTTTATGGCAAACATGACGATAAAATGAGTATTCTCCCACGGGACATTAAGACGATTAAGACAGGATCTGATACAAAGCAAAAGTATGATCTGGTGGTAGAAGCATCCGGATCTTCTGCGGGGTTTCATACAGCCCTGGATTTAATCAAACCGGCAGGAACCCTGATTTTAAAATCCACAATGCACGATGTGATTCAGATGCCTTCAGCGAAACTGGTTGTGGATGAAATTGTTCTAATCGGATCCCGATGCGGACCTTTCCGGGAAGCGATAAATTTATTGAGTAATCATAAAGTGGATGTAAAACCTCTGATCACAGGCATCTGGCCGCTCAGTCAGGCTCTGGAAGCCTTCAGCATAGCGCAGGGCTCCGCTTCCTTAAAAGTCCTGTTAAATCCTTCTGAATAAAAAAAACGGTCATAAAATGACCGTTTTGATTTCATTATTAATTTTTCTGCAATTATTCAAGAATAAAATTTTCCGGATCCTGATATTTTCTGTTCACCATGACACCGTAATGAATATGGGGGGCCGTTGATCTTCCGGTATTGCCGGTCAGTCCAATCAGATCCCATCTTTTTATCCGCTGACCTTTTTCTACAAAAATTTCGGACAAATGCGCATACAGGGTTTCGTAGCCATAACCATGATCAATCACAATATATTTGCCGTATCCTTTGTTTTTAATCACGGTTTTATTGATTTTCTTAACTTTACCTGCACCTGTAGCCCAGACTTCGGTACCTGGCGGAGTGGCTATATCCAGCCCGGGATGGTCCTCAACAACACCTGTGAACGGATCGGTTCTGTTTCCAAATCGTGAAGTGATCCAGCCCTTTCGGATAGGCCGAATGGACGGAAAATGGGCAATTTCCTTGATTCTGGATGTAATAATTTGATCCAGTTCAATGGTGTTCTGTTTCATCCAGTCTACTTCAGATTCCAGCGATGTGAGATCCAATTCGAATTGATTCAATTCCTTTGAATCCATATAGATGGTCTGAATCTGATGTTCAGGTCCGCCAATACCCAGTTCAACATCCGGAACGGTTAGCCCTGCCGTCATCCGTATTTGTTGATTCCTCTTTTTCAGGTCCTGAAGGGAATTTTCGGTCATTTCCAGCCGATTTTCCCAGGACATAAATGTTTGTTTTAAAAGGGCATTTTCCTTTTTTAAACCCATAAGCTGGTAGTTGGAATGTCCGTGGTGAATGGTCCGGTAAAGGAGATAACCTATTGGAAGCAGCAGTAAAAGGATGATGAGAAAAACAAGGAGCAATTTCATTCGGCCGAGGGATAAACCTATTGCATGATTGCCTTCGGAATCACTCAGCATTAATATATATTTTTTATTGACTTTCATCCTATCAGCAACTTTTTATTATGTTAAAATTACTTTCTGTAACAGGTGTGCAAAAAATAGGCCAGAAATCGGTTAATTATTAAATAATTGATTTCATGTTAATTACTGTCTGTTTACGATTAATGTAAGAATTCTATATTAATTTGTCAACATTTTAAGTTGTTTTCAGTAAAGAATGCAGGAGATGTCATCAAATTATTTTTTTACGAAATTGTTTTTTCTGACAGAATAATTTTGATTATAGAATTAATAAACACATAATGATAGGTGCTTGCATCCATTTATTTCAGCTTGATATTCTGTGCGCAAATGGACAGGAAATAAACCCTTGTATATGATTCAATTGTTGGCTATATTTGTTTATATTGTTCTGAAATAATAAAGAGATCATGGAACCTGTGGATTACATGATTACATACGGATATGCTTTCATTAACAGCACCGAATTTATTTCAGTATAAGCAAACAGGGCCGATCTCATTTGAGACGGCCTGTTGATTTTTGGTTAAAACCTGAATTAGCTTTTATCAGATTCCTTTCCTGTCAAGAAGGTAATCAATATGGCTAAGAAAATAAAAATTCTTGTGGTTGAGGATGAAAGTATTGTTGGCGAGGATATTCGAAGAAGTCTTGACAACCTCGGTTATCATGTTGTCGATATTATTTCTACAGGGGAAGAAGCATTAAAAAATGTGGCAGCACTGGAGCCGGATCTGGTAATTATGGATATTGTTCTTCATGGCAAGTTAAACGGGATTCAGGCAGCTGAACTTCTTCGAGAACAATATGATATTCCTGTTATCTATCTTACGGCATATGCGGATGATTCCACGCTTGAAAAGGCAAAATTAACGGAGCCTTACGGCTATCTGATTAAGCCTTTTGAAGACAGAGAATTATACAGCACCATTGAAATGGCTCTGTATAAATATCGAATTGAGAATAAACTGAAAAAAAACGAAGCCTGGCTGTCAACCACTCTCAATAGTATTGGTGACGGAGTTGTTGCTACCAATGAAAAAGGACAAATCGTATTTATCAATACAATTGCTGAAAACTTAACCGGATGGTATCAGGAAGAGGCTATCAAATTACCATTGAAAAAGGTTTTTCAGATTGTTAATGAAGAGTCAGGCAGTCCCGTATCTTCTCCAGTGAAAAAAATTCTTAAGTCTGAAGTTGTACAGGAACTGGAAAAAAATATTAATCTTGTGGACAGAAAAGGGAATGCGATTCCAATAGAAGGAAGCGGAGCGCCTATTCAGGATGAGGATGGACATGTTCATGGGGTTGTGCTTGGATTCAGGGATATCAGTGAAAAACGGCGCGTACGCAAAGCGCTTGAAGAACGTGATGAATTTAATTTTGCACTGTTTCATTATAATCCGATAGAGACCGTCGTTGTAGATTTGAAGGGCAGGGTCATCGGATGGAACAAGATGAAGGAAGAATCCGGTGACAGGCTTCCCAAACTCGGGGATTTGATGTATAAGGATTATGCAGGGAGTCATGAAATTGATATGCATCAGGAATTGTTGAACTGTATTCAAACGGGCCGGGTCAAGGAATTCCCTGAACAAAAATATATGGAAAGATTTCTGCATATTACGATTGCGCCGTTTTCCGCAGGCGCCATCATTACCTCGGTCGATATTACTGAGAGAAGACAATCTGAAAAAGCGTTGAAAGAATCGGAAGAAAAGTACAGGACGCTGCTTAAAACCTCTCCTGATTCTATCATATTATCCGATTTAAAAGGAGATGTTATATATATTTCAGAACGCACACTGGAAATGCATGGATATACGGATCCCGAATCGCTGATTGGAACATCCTTTTATCAGTTGATGGATGAGGGGGATCATAAAAGACTGAAACAATACTACAACAAGGTATTATCTGAGGGTCTGGTAAAGGGTGAGGAATTTCAGATGCTTTGCGCAGATGGATCTCATTATACCGGTGAAATCAATATGGCCCTTATCAAAGATACAGGCGGAGATTCCACTTCCATTGTTGTCGCGACAAGAGACATCACACTTCGCAAAAAAGTGGAAGAGGAAAAGGCATCCATGCAAATGCAGCTGCTTCAGGTTCAGAAGATGGAAGCCGTGGGGACACTGACAGGGGGTGTAGCGCATGACTTTAACAATCTTTTAACTGCTATTCAGGGTTGTGCGGACATGATGATTATGAAAACCGATGAGGGAAATGAGTTATATCGGGAAATGAGAGAAATACAGGATGCAACCGGCCGGGCCGCTGATCTGACCAGACAGCTTCTGTTATTCAGCCGAAAACAACCCATGGCATTTTCAACACTGGATCTGAACAGAACGGTGGAAAATCTTCTGAGAATGCTGCACAGACTCATTGGGGAAGACATAGGAATCAGTACCGCTTTTGAAGATGATTTATGGGCCATGAAAGGAGACCGGGGTACCCTTGAACAGATTATCATGAACCTTGTTGTAAACGCCAAGCAGGCCATGCCTGAGGGTGGTACAGTTACCATTAGAACGGACAATATCGTCCTGGATGAGGCGGATATCAAACGAAATCCGGAAGCAGGGAAAGGCCAATGCGTTCGGCTGACTGTAATTGACAGCGGCATTGGTATGTCCCAGGAAGTAATAAGTCATATTTTTGAACCGTTTTACAGCACAAAGGGCCCGGGAAGCGGTACAGGCCTTGGTCTGGCTGTGGTTTACGGCATCGTCAAGCAACACGGCGGATGGATTACTGTCAACAGTGAACCGGGGAAAGGTTCCACTTTTGAAATTTATTTTCCGGCTGCTGCAGGAAGAACAATCAAAAAAGAAAAGGAAATTGAGGATGTTGATAAATTACAGGGCAAGGGAGAACGGGTTCTTGTGGTTGAGGACGAAAATACAGTGCGTGAGTTCATATCATTTGCCCTGGAAGAGAACGGGTATGATATCTTTACCGCCACAACAGCTGAAGAAGCTTTCACTTTATATTTAAAAGAGAAAGGCAATTTTGATCTGGTCATTGCGGATGTGGTCCTTCCGGATAAAAGTGGTGTTCAACTGGTAAAGAAACTCCTGAAACAACGTAAGGATCAAAAAATTCTTTTCAGCAGTGGTTATACTGATCAAAAATCCCAGTGGGAAGAGATACAAAAAATGGGATTTCAATTTCTGCAAAAGCCGTATCCTCTAATTGCCATGCTTCAAACAATACGTAATATTATCAATCAATCTTAATTTTTCTATGACAGTTGATGAACTGAAATTCCGAATCCCGGGGGCATCAATGAAGGACAAAGTTATCCTTCTGGTTGAAGATAATGCCGATGATGAGGAACTGACCTTAAGGGCTCTAAGGAAAAATCATGTCATGAATCAGGTGGTGGTTGCTCACGACGGCTTTGAAGCGCTGGATTACCTTTTCGGCAAAGAGAATAATACGAATCATTCATCACGGTTGTTACCCGAAGTTGTGCTTCTTGATCTTAAATTGCCCCGAATTGACGGTCTGGATGTTTTGAAACGGATCAGATCGGATGAAAGAACAAAATTTTTGCCGGTTGTTATTTTAACCTCATCTGATGAAGAACGGGATCTCATCAACGGATACAGACTGGGTGCGAACAGCTATATCAGGAAACCGGTTGAATTTTCGGAATTTATTGATGCCGTAAAACAATTGCATTTGTACTGGCTGGTCCTGAATGAAATGCCGCCTGGAAAGGATGAATCCGAATCTCGTTAATTGAAAGACAGGGTATTATATTTAATCGTATAAGCCCGGTCGATAGAGTGGATAGACAGAAAACGACATGATCTGCGGAAAGCCACATAAATCAGAGTCTAATCGATATTGGTTACGGCACCTGTATAAAATTTGTTCAGGACCTTCTCTTGTGCTGCTTTTTTATGGCAGTTTACTGAGTCTGTTTCTGGATGGCATGACCGTTCAACGGGAGGTTCAGTTCGAACGGTTTTCGATTGAAGACGGCTTGTCACAAAATTCCATTCTTACTATTTGTCAGGATTCCAGGGGATTCATGTGGTTCGGTACGTACAACGGTTTAAACCGTTATGATGGTTATCAATTTAAAATTTTTCAGCATAATCCTGAAAATCCACGGAGCCTGGTTCACCCTGTTGTAAAATCAATTGTCGAGGATCATCAGGGCAATTTATGGATTGGTACGGAAGGCGGACTCTGTAAATATCACCGTGAAACGGAGGACTTTACCCGATACCTTCACGATCCGGACAATTCTTTCAGTATCAGTCACAACAAAATCAGGGCTGTATATGTGGACCGGTCCGGTAGTTTATGGATCGCAACAATGGGGGGTCTGAACCGCTATAATCCGGAAACAGGTCAATTTATTCGATACGTGCGGAATTCAGAAAATTCATCCGGTTTGAACAGCAATGCCGTGAGAGAGGTTTATGAGGATACGGATGGAAATTTATGGATCGGTACAGACGGCGGCTTAAATCTGTTTAAACGTGAAGACAGCACATTTACCCATCTTACACATAATCCGGGAGATCCCTGCAGCCTGAGTCAAAATAATATACTGGCTATTCATCAGGATCGAACGGGGTATCTTTGGTTCGGTACATGGGGAGGGGGATTGAACCGGTTGGGACCCAATAAAGATAGTTTTGAACATTTTACCGCCGATCCGAATGTCAATAGCAGTTTGGGACATGATATTGTAAGGGCTGTTTATGAAGACCGGTCCGGAATACTGTGGGTCGGTACATTTGGTGGCGGTTTGAGCCGATTTGTTCCGGAAACAAATCAATTTATCTGTTTTCGCCATGATCCGCGGAATCCCGGCAGTATCAGCCATAATTCGGTTTACTCCATTTACGAGGATCGATCCGGTGTACTATGGATTGGAACCGATTTCGGCGGACTGAACAAGCTGGACAAGAGAAGGTCTCAATTCAATCTGTATACAACCGGTATTTCCTTTGGTCAGGAAAGCGGTAATTATGCAATCAGCGCTATCATTGAAGATTCTTCTCTGAAAAGACGGGTTCTGTGGATAGGAACGCTGGGGAACGGTCTTTTCCGGTATGACAGAGACAGAGATCAATTGAAGCATTTTCAGTATTTAAAAGATCATCCAAACAGTCTTGCGAGCAATTTTGTACGGGATATTGCAGTTGATCATGCAGGCATTGTATGGGTGGGTACAGATATGGGTCTGGATCGATTTCACCGGGGAACCGGCCGTTTTCAGCATTTTCAGGCAAATGAACACAATCCCCATAGTCTGAGTCATAACAATGTATATTGTATATTTGAAGATCATTTAAATCAATTATGGATTGGAACCTATTATGGCGGCCTGGACCGCTTTAACCGTTCGGATGAAACATTTGTGCATTATAACAACAGACCCGGCAATATGTCCGGATTTAATGATGATGTGGTATGGTGTATTCTCGAAGATAGTCGTGACAATTTATGGGTCGGCACTGATAACGGCGGATTAAACCGTTTTCACCGGGATACCGATTCATTTACCCATTACCTGTCGTATCCTGAAAATCCGCTCAGTTTAAACAGCAATAAAGTCCTTTGTCTGATGGAAGACAGGTCCGGAAGAATATGGGCCGGCACACAGAATGGATTGAATAAATTCGATCAAGAAACAGAAACATTTATCCGGTACAGTGAAGAGAATGGTCTTCCCAGCTCCGTAATTCAAAGTATGATCGAAGACAATTCCGGAACCATATGGCTGGGTACTGTCAGGGGGCTTATATGTTTTAATCCTGATATGATGATTTTTGAACAGTATACTTCAAAAGATGGCCTTCAAAGTGATGAATTTTCTGTTAATGCCTGTTCCATGGCACGAGATGGAGAGCTTTTTTTTGGTGGCATTCACGGATGGAACGCTTTCTATCCGGATAGTATTCAAAAGAATGATTATGTCCCGCAGATTGTCATCACAGATTTTCAAATTTCCAATCAGTCTGTAGCTGCAGGTGAGATGATCGACGGCCGCTGTCTGCTTGAAAAGTCAATTCTGGAAACCAGGGAAATTCAATTGTCCCATAAAGATGATATTTTTTCATTTGAGTTTGCTGCACTCTGTTATAATGCTTCTGAAGATAATCAGTATGCATACCGGCTGGAAGGTTTTGAGAAGGAATGGAATTATGTGCAGAATCGCCGGTTTGCCACCTATACCAATATTCCGCCGGGTCATTATGTATTCCATGTCATTGCTTCCAACAATGACGGCAAATGGAACAAACAGGGCGCTGAAATAAGAATAATAATAAAGCCGCCTTTTTGGACCACAATATGGTTCCGGATTCTGGCGATTTTCGGTATTGTTGCGGCAGTACTGACAGGCCATCAATTTTGGACTGAAAAAATGCGGATCAGGAATAAAGAGCTTGAAAAGATAAATTTTCAGTTGAAGAAACAAATTGTTAAAACAGAAAGAGCTGAGAAAAAAGTCAAGCGCTTAAATAAAAATCTGGAGAACCGGGTAAAAAAGAGGACCGAAGAGCTTGAAACGGTTAACAAAGAACTGGAATCATTTGCATACACGGTTTCCCATGATTTACGGGCTCCATTGCGCCATATTAACGGGTACAGCCAGGTCATTATGGAAGAATATCTGGATAAAATGGATGACCGTGGTCAAAATTTATTAAATCGGTTATGTGCTGCGTCTGATCACATGGCGAGCCTGATTGATGCCCTGTTGATCCTTTCGCGTGTGACCAGGCGGAAACTGGTTATGCAGAAAGTTCAATTGGATGAAATTGCCGGGCGAATCATTCAAAATTTCAGAGAAATTGAACCGGATCGTCAGGTTGATTTTCGTGCTGCGCAAAATTTAAAGATTAAAGGTGATTCAGGACTTTTATACCTCTTGCTTGAAAATCTGCTTGAAAATGCATGGAAATTTACCAGGGACAGGAAAGATGCCAGAATCGAACTGGGTGTTTTAAGCAAGAAGGACACAGCACAATGGAATTATAAAGGGCCAATATTTTTTGTCAAAGACAATGGTATCGGTTTTGATATGTCATTTTCATCGAAATTGTTTGAAGCATTTGGCCGGCTTCATAGCGCCAATGAGTACCCGGGTACAGGCATTGGGCTGGCAACCGTTTTCCGTATCGTTCAGCGCCATGGCGGTTCCATATGGGCCGAAGGTGAAGTGGATAAAGGAGCCGTATTTTATTTTACTTTTTCGTAAATTGATTTCCGCACAACGATGCGGCTTGATTATTATTGAACAACAGGAATGGATATGAAAGAGCATACTTTCATGTCCGAAAGGATGCAAGATGGGGAAATCGCTTAATATTCTGCTTGTCGAGGATTCCGAAGACGATGCATTTTTGGTTCTTACCGAACTGGAAAGGAATGGATACAGCCCTCATTCTATTCGGGTTGACACAGAAAAAGCAATGAAGGAAGCACTGGAGAATCAATTATGGGATGTGGTGCTGGCTGACTATAACATGCCCCAGTTCAGTGCGCCGGCAGCTTTAAAAATATTAAAGAATTATGGATTTGATATACCCTTTATTATCGTCTCCGGGGTTATTGGTGAGGAAACGGCTGTCTCCGCCATGAAAATGGGCGCACATGATTATATCATGAAGGGCCATTTGACCAAACTGGTTCCCGTTATTGAGAGGGAATTGCGCGAGGCTGAAATCAGGCGTGAAAGCCGGAAGGTTGAAGAAACACTGGAACAGGAACGCCGTTTAATGCAGTATGTGTTAAATAATATTCCTGAGCCCATCTTTTTTAAGGATACCGAGTCGAGGTTTACGCGTATTAATACAGCCCAGTCCAGCATGCTTGGAATTGATGATCCCAAGGATGCCATTGGAAAAACAGACTCGGATTATATCCAGAAAGAGAATGCCCAGGAAGCCCTGAAAGATGAATTAAATATCATTAAAACCGGAAAACCGGTTATCGATAAACTTGAGCGAATCAAAAGAGTGGATGGTGTTTTGCGTTGGATGCTTACTACCAAAATACCCATTGTTGATTCGCAGAAGCAAATTACCGGTATCGTGGGCGTTACACGCGATATTACAGACCTTAAACAGGCCGAAGAGGATTTACGGGAAAATGAAGAGCTGCTTCGTCTGGTCATTGACATGACACCCAATGCCATCTATGTCAAAGATAAAGGGGGAAAATACCTTGTCGCAAACCGCCTCTGTGCTGAGTGGCATGGGAGTACGCCTAAAGAGATGATAGGAAAAACACAGATGGATCTTTTTGATGGTTCCTGGGCCACTATCGAAGAGGTCAATCAGATGATTGAGGATGACAGGGAGGTGATTGAGAAAAAAGTTCCGAAATATATAGAAGAAGAAAGGATGACCAGAGCCAATGGCTCCACCAGATGGCTTCAAACAACCAAAATTCCTTTAACCCTTCGCGGAGAGCAGGGGTTTCTTCTTGGTGTTTCAGTGGACATAACAGATCGGAAAAATGCTGAAGAGATGCAGGAAAAAACAAGGGCACAGCTCCTGCAGGCACAAAAAATGGAAGCGATCGGTATACTCGCCGGCGGTATTGCCCATGATTTTAATAATCTGTTAACGGCAATCCAGGGCTCCTCCGACATGGCAATACAGAAAGTGGACCGAAAAGATAATATCTGTATTGATCTGGAAGAGATACAAAGCGCTGCGGTGCGGGCTGCTGACCTGACCCGTCAGCTGCTGATGTTCAGCCGGAAACAGCCCATGGAATTTCAACCGATTGATTTGAATCTGACGGTTCGAAGTCTGCTGAAACTGATTCACCGTCTG
>Ga0272441_10000903_pt1 | contig 64954 bp, 51 predicted proteins | sample SSMProp6N_FD_193582 | JGI IMG/M metagenome (GOLD analysis project Ga0272441, IMG submission 193582) | Marine sediment archaeal communities from Little Sippewissett salt marsh, Falmouth, MA, United States - SSM-Prop-6N | ecosystem: Environmental > Aquatic > Marine > Wetlands > Sediment ... | reverse complement strand
TTACCGTTTTCATCGACCAGTTCGGGCTGTACGCCAAAGAAAGGCAGGGTTGCCGAACCGGGTTTGGTCTTGATGGCTCCGGGCAGCGGGGTAATGAGGATACCGCCGGTTTCGGTCTGCCACCAGGTATCGACGATGGGACAGCGTTCCTTGCCGATAACCTGGAAATACCAGTGCCATTCGGGACTCTTGATGGGTTCGCCCACGGTACCCAGGACTTTTAGAGTGGAAAGGTCGTATTTTTCGACCCAGGAATCACCTTCCTTCATCAGGGCCCGCAAGGCGGTAGGGGCAGTGTAGAAAATATTGATCTGGTGTTTGTCCACAACTTCCCAGAAACGACCGAAATCGGGATAATTAGGCACACCTTCGAACATCACAGAAATTGCCCGATTGCAGAGGGGGCCATAGACAATATAGCTGTGGCCGGTGACCCAGCCGATATCGGCGGTGCACCAGTAAATATCCCCTTCCTGATAATCGAATACATACTTATGGGTGGCGGCTGCATAGACCAGATAACCGCCGGTAGTATGCAGTACACCCTTGGGATGGCCGGTGGAGCCGGAAGTATAGAGGATAAACAAAGGATCCTCAGCGTCCATCGGTTCAGGCGGACATTCGATTGATTCGCTCTTGGTGATTTCATGCCACCAAAGGTCGCGGGATTCCTGCATGGGAACCTCCAGACCGGTACGCTTAACTACAATAACATGCTCGATACTGGGGCATTCCTTCACAGCAGAATCGGCATTGGTTTTCATGGGAATGTTGTTTTTCTTGCCACGCAGGGCGGTATCCTGAGTAATAAGGACCTTGCAGGAAGAATCGTTTATTCTCTCGGCGAGAGAATCGGGACTGAAAGCCCCAAAGACCACACTGTGAACCGCACCTATACGGGCGCAAGCCAACATGGCCACCGGCAACTGCGGAATCATTTGCATATACAAGCAGACGCGGTCACCCTTTTGTACGCCGAGTTTCTTGAGGGCATTGGCGAAACGGCATACCTGCTCCAGGAGTTCTTTATAGGTAATTTTAGCGTCCTCGGCGGAGTCATTACCTTCCCAAATCAGAGCGGTCTGATCACCGTGCCCGGCTTCGACATGACGATCCAGGCAATTGTAACTGACGTTAAGTTTACCACCCTTAAACCATTCGATCTCGGCACTGTGGAAATCCCAATTCAGCACCTTGTCCCAAGGTGAAGTCCAAGTGACGAATTTTTTGGCCATATCGGCCCAAAATTCCTCCGGATCATCTAACGATTGCTTATACATATCCTGATAGGTCTGAAAGTCGATGTCCGTTTTACCCTTAATAGCTTCCGGTACATCGTAGAGAGGAACTTCAGAAATTTCTTGCGATGACATTTAATAACTCCTTATAAAACAAATTGTTAAATACTTCCTATCGTTTTCATATAACCAGTTTAGGGGTAAGGTTAATTCCGGCCGTATGAAAAACGGCCAAAATCGTGATGGCAGTGTCGGTTGGTTGGGACGCTGCAGTAGTCGAACTAAAAGGAAGAATTATAAAGATAAAAAAAGATAAATGCAAGAAACAACTTCCACAAAAAACTCCTCTTGTAACTATTTGCTGTATAAGCATTAATCAAAATTTGATCAAACCCGCTTCTTGGGCTGGGATATGGTTTATTTCCCCTCGCTTTGGGCGAGGAAATCCTTTAAAGGGTTTAAGCGGCAAGTCGACATATAATAATGTGTGGTAAATCTGGATTAAATGGCAAGATTATCCGCGGTAACAACATTGACTAAGGCCGAACGTGGCCCTACCATAAAGATAATCACTATTGGATATCGCGAATAAACGCGAACATGATTGCTTATTTGGGAGTATATTAAGATGCTGAAAAAATTAATCCGCCTGGCGCCAAAGCCGGCGAGGCTATCAATCTTATCACTATCGGGGACACTGGTTCTATTATTTATGCTCCACCCGACCCAGCCGGGTTGGTCCCTGGAAACAGCAACAAAACAAACTCCGACAAACCAGATTGTAGCATCCGAGATATCCCAAGATCCCTGCGAGCCTGAGCCGATCAAGTCTAATGCCAACACAATAGCGGTTTTATCGCTGGACGGTTATTTCACCGAAAAACCCGGTGTTAGTTTTTTGACACTTTCGGATGTGCCCACCACCTATATAGGACAGATCACCCAGAGTTTAGCAAATGCCGCTCAGGATGACAAAGTTGGAGCTGTGGTACTTAACTTCGAACAACCGCTGCTGAGCTGGGCTCAGGTGGATGAGCTGGGTAGAAGTATCAAGAAAGTGAGTCAAGCCGGGAAAAAAACATATGCCTATGTGGAGTCGCCCACCCAACTAAACTATCTACTGGCCTGTCAATGTGACCAAATCGTTATGACTCCGACCGGCGTAATTGAACTAACGGGATTGGCAGGAGAGGCACTGTATTTCAAGAAACTATTCGACAAGCTGGGTATCGTAGCCGACTTTAGCCACATCGGTCAATTCAAGTCCGCAGCGGAAACTCTGACCGAGTCTGGCCCCACCGAAAATGAATTAACTCAAATCAACCTTATCCTCGACTCCCTTTACGAACATCTGTTAAACAGCGTAGTTAGCTCAAGAAAGATAATCAGGGAAGAAGCGGCAGAGATACTCGATGAGGGACTATTCACTGCAGCCGATGCTAAAAAAGCGGGCTTGATCGATAAAATCATGTATCGGTCTGAATTTTTAGACCATATTAAAAAGCACATGGAGGGCGACATCCAACTGGCAATCGATTACGGTGAAACCGATAAAAAAGAATTAAAACTAGATAATCCCCTGGCCCTGATGAGTATTTTTCAGGAAATGTTCGGTCGGGCCCAGGAGCCAAAAGGGGACACGATTGCAGTATTACATATAGACGGTCCGATTACATCGGGAGAAAGTGTGGAGGGCTGGAGCGGAAACATAGTAGGGGCGCGGACTATCCGCATGGCCTTGAATGAGGCGATCAACGACAAGGACATCAAAGGCATTGTAGTACGTATAGATTCGCCCGGAGGCAGTGCGACAGCCAGCGATATTATCTATCGGGCCATCCGCAAGACGGCAGAAGTAAAACCGGTGGTAGTAAGTATGGGAGGTATGGCCGCTTCGGGCGGGTACTACACCGCTTGTGGAGGACCGACGATAATGGCCGAGGCCTGCACCATCACCGGCTCGATCGGAGTAGTAGGAGGCAAACTTGTATTGGGTGGCCTGCTGAATAAAATCGGGATAACTTCCCACGTTTATAAACGGGGTAGAAACGCGGATATATTCAGCATCACCCGACCTTTCACCGTAGAGCAAAGATATACCCTGGCAAATATTATGCGAGACACATATGATATTTTTAAGGAGCGGGTAATCGAGTCTCGTGGTGCCAGATTAAAAGGCCCTATCGAAACACTCGCCCAGGGAAAAATATATACCGGATTACAAGCTATGGACCTTGGACTGATTGACGAGATTGGCGGTCTGGAAGACGCAGTGAAACGGGTGGCCGAGCAGGCGAAAATAGAAAAATACAATATCCGCACTCTGCCCCGGCCCAAAACACTGATGGAACTGCTGGATGAACTGCTGGCCCAAGGGGAAAATGATAACGACAATCCCACAGTTCAGATAAGGCAACTGTTTACCCGGATAAAACAACAGGGAATGTTACGTGAGAGTCCCGTCAAGGCCCTCTTAGGTCAAAATATGCAGCACATTTGGCACAATGTCGGTTGTTTGGCGCTGCTGCTGAATCAGGAGCATACTCTGTTAATTTTACCTTATGAGCTTTTAATTCAGGATGGTTCCAACTAATAAGGGCAATGAAAATAATCTGGAAAAAGGTATATCAACCTCAATAATCAAACACCTGGCTAAAATCCAATTGGAAATCAACAATTCACAATCAGAGTTAATTGATGACAATACCGTCGCAGCCAAGCCCGCGGATTTAAGGGTTGTACTTTTGGCGGACGACGAGACTCTGCATAGCTATGGTCCGGCTCTGCGGCGGATGGCTGTGGGACTTATTGATGAGGTCGGCGAGTTAAGTTTACTCTGCACTAACGACAGTCATTTGTTGGAATATGTACCCAGTCCCCCGGTACGATTGATACGTCAAATTAAAAAATTCCAACAAATTTCCCGCCGGGAAAATCTCTCTCGTCGCCAGATTACCGTTACCGCTAACCGATTTGGAATATTGCCGGGATTATGGCCTCGGCGGCAGGCAGCACATTTCTCCGAAGCACTCGCTCCCTGCAAACCCACTCTCCTGCACGCCTTGAGTGAACGACAAACACGATTGGCGCAAAATCTGAGCGAACAATTACAAATCCCCTATCTGGTCTCTTTGTTATCACTTGATAGCGACGTCTTCAAATATATCGGCCCCCGCTGCGGAAAAATACTCCCCTGCAACAGTCAGACAGCCCGTAGTGTGCAGCAGGGTCGGCCCAATTTGGCCAAGCGGATCCAACTAATGCCTATCGGTACCCATGTAATGGAGCAGGCATGCTGTTACAGACACGGCCAGGCAAAACCACAAATTTTCTGCTGCGGCAGGTTCGACTACCATCATGGATTCCCCGACCTCATCAATGCCGTCAAACGGCTAGCCGACTTAAAACATCAGTTCCATCTCACCCTTTCGGGAGAGGGGCCGGCCGAACACGATCTGCGTCAGCAAGTCAAACAATTAGGATTAATTCAGTGCGTACATTTCGTTCCCCCGATAGAAACCATGCTTCCGACCAGCGAAATTTATAAAACCGTGTTACAAGCGGCTGATATATTTATCCAGCCCTGGCCCAGCAAAACCTGGCGGCCGGAATTAATGGAGTCGATGAGTGTCGGAAACGTCATAATAGTTGCCGAGGGGAGCAAAAACGATCTGGTTATTAACGGTAAAACCGCGCTTACCATACCTTTCCATAACGAAAAGGCCTTGACGGAAGTTCTGGATCTCGTTTTGAAAGATCGTGAATATGCCCAGAGGCTGGCCCGGCAATCTCAGGAATTTCTGCGCAAACATTTCCTGGTCAGTCGTATGATCGCTCGTTTGGCCAAAGCCTACCGTGAGGCACTGCAGTTTTCGGCGTTTAAAACAAATTGACTTAAATTTTTCGCTACCACTGTTCGGTCGAAAAGTGCTGAACAGTTAGTTGTACTGCGGGAAAGATATAATCGACCATACCATAGTGACCGGTGGGGAACCACTTTATTTCAGTATGGGCAGCGCTGGCTAACTTTTGGGCGCAATCGGCAGGTACGATTTTATCTGTAGAGCCGTTGATCATAAGTAATTTTGTATTATGCAAACGGTCTGCAAAACTAAGCGGTTCGATGGACTCCAATAACTTTTTCAACTCTTCCGGTTGGATGTTCCTGGTAGTAATTTCCTGATGAATTTGGCTGACTTCCTTGGCCTGGGTAGTAAAAACGGTAGCAAGGTCACCTCCGGCCAAAAGCACGGCTGCGCGGGGGAATCTACCGTCCACACTTGCCGACAACGCTGTAATAAAGCCGCCCATGCTGGTACCGCAAATACCTATTTTGTCAGGGTTGACCCAATCCAGGGCCCCAAGCCAGCGGGCCGTGCGACGCACATCCATAACCGCCTGCCTGAAGGAGATAATCATGAAATCTATATCTTTCTTGATGGGTTGCTCCCGCTCACCATCAGCACGGCGGGGGCCATAATAAGGCATAATCATAATACAGGCATCCATCCCGGCGGTGGCAAAGGAATTGGCCATAATTCTGGGTACACTCATAGATCCATCCATGATATCCAAAACAATCACAACCGGTCTGGACTGGTCGCCGGGTACCCGATAATATTCGCAATAAACTGTATTGTTAGAAGGGCTGTCACTTTTGTAGGCGGAGGGGAAACTGGCGTGATATAAATTGTAGGCAGCGGTTTGCCCCGTACGAGTCATCCGATAGGAAAACTCTTCAGGGGAAACACGATACAAATCGAGGAGTGCCTGCTGATGTTGGTCTTTGCCATCGGGCAGTACCCTAAAATTAGTAGTGGGTACCGTCTCGCCAATCTCAATAACAGACTGGATTACAGATGTTGCGGGGGGGTTTAGGGAGCTTGGTTTTTTTTTGCGTTCGGAATCGGTGCAGCATCAGCCGGAGCTACGTCTGGGATCATCTTCAAAAGTTCGTTCAGATCATAGGGATAATAGGGCTGAAAACAAGCGGCATACTTTTCACAGCCTATAGGCGATATGGCGTTGGCAACCCATAATTTTTCTTCGGCGGGGGCAAACAGCACCCGATGCAGACAACTTTTCATGGCCACGGGTCGATTCATCATGTCAAGAGCGCTGTTTAAATCTATATGACCGTAATGCTCTTTGGTCAGCTCCGCCAGATGCTCATAGCGGTCGCCGGCGCTCATTAAAACAACATCAGGAAAGGGATGAGGCAGTAAGGGATGGCTTTCACCGGGAGCTATTAAGTCAAATTTATCCGGGGTACAGGCCAGACCCCGGGCATCTGGAATTTTACCATCCGAAACAACATAATAATAATGACAAGTCCTAGGAGTATTCTCAAATAAAGCCAAGGCCTCCTTGAGATCGTCAGCTTCCTCCAAAACCTTTCGCACCAGAAAGCTCATAGGCATCCCGTCCCATAGACCCTCGCCGCGGCCGCCCATTTCACCCACGGCAACTTGCTGGTTGTTCATACCTGTCACTGAACCGACGAAGCCGGCAAATCCCACGGTAACAAAAGGATGAAAACCGTCCGGCTTGACCACTACAACCAAGGCATAGTCCTGAAGGCCTATTTCGGTCAAGTAATCCAGAATACGGCCGTGGTAAAGACGTCCGCCTTTAGTGGCCTGATTGAAAAGGGCAAAGCCGCTGCAATGAAACAATTCCGGAAAGATATTGGCCAACTGTACGTCGGGCAGGGTTATACCGGCGCCGGCAGCGAGGCCGCGCATTTCCTGATGGTATCGTTCATCAATAAAATTTCTGGTGCGTTTGAAGGCTTGGGGAAGACCACCAATTAAAGGATCTTTTTCCCCGGCTATTTGAGCGGTCTTGGCGGTGAAGAGTACCGTATTGACCAGTTTTTTGACATCAGACTTTAATAGATATCCCTGCTGGTATCCCATTTCATAGCCAGAGCCGGCCAGCAGCAGAACACGCTGTGAGCTTATCTCCAGTAGTGCCCCCCTTCCGCAGCGACCTAAAACCTTGACAGGAGAAGTTGGCTCTATCACCTCCGCGGCTGGCAAAAAGGAACAAAGTCCGCTGATACCCAGGATAAAGATTACCGTGATTAGCAAGGGATTCCCGACCAGACGACGATATTTTATCATTTTGCGTGACATAATCTTCCCTCCGGAATGTTAAATATCAACTAACAATAACATGAATGATTCTATCAAAGTAAGGCAGGCAAGTCAAGGAGCTAACGGAGAAGACCATATCCGTTTAAGATATGGGCTAATTGTTCTTTCTTCGCATCGTCCAGACTTACAAGGGGCAGACGCATCTCATCGGAACATCTTTTCAGGACAGCCATGGCGGCTTTGATGGGAATGGGATTGGTAGCCATGCTCAGCATGGCCCGGGAAAGTGGAAAGAGTTTATTATGCCATTGACGGGCAGTGGCAAAGTCACCTTCGAGTATGGCATCGGTAAAGGCCTTGACATCCGTGGGAATTATATTGGCCACTACGGAGATCACTCCCTTGCCTCCCACTGAAGCAATAGGAAGGGTCAGACTGTCATCACCGGAAAGAATCGTCAGCGAGCAGCTTACGGCAATCTGAGAGACCTGGTCCAACTGACCGCTGGCTTCTTTAATCGCCACGATATTTTCCAACGCCGCCAGCCGGACGGTTGTCTCCGGCAGCATATTAACGCCACAGCGACCGGGAATATTATACAAAACAACGGGGAGATCCACTTCCTCGGCAATAGCGGCAAAGTGTTGATACATTCCTTCCTGGGTAGGCTTGTTATAGTAAGGCAATACCTGCAGGGTGGCGTCGGCGCCGACCTGTTTGGCAAAACGAGTCAGTTCAATCGCCTCAGCCGTGCTGTTGGAACCTGCGCCGGCTATGACCGGTATCCGTCCGGCAACTTCCTCCGAAACAATCTGAATGACTTTTTTATGCTCTTCATGCGATAGGGTTGGAGATTCGCCGGTGGTACCGACCGGAACAATACCGTCGGTGCCGCTTTCAACCTGAAAGTTGACCAATTCGCGGAGGGTTTCAAAATCCACTTCACCATCGGTAAAGGGTGTAACCAAGGCGACTAAGCTACCGGTAAACATATTAGTATCTCCACTATCTACTGAACTTGTCAATTAAAGTTATCATTTCCCGGGTGGCCCGGCGAATGCCGACAAAGACCGAGCGAGCCACAATACTATGGCCGATATTGAAATCTTCCATACCTTCCAAGGCCGCTACAGGCCCTATATTGCGATACGTCAGACCGTGGCCGGCATGTATAACCAGGCCAGCTTCCCAACCGATATCTCGGGCCTTTTCCAACTGGCGTAAACGCCGGGTAATCTGCTGTTCGCTGCGGGCATTGGCATACATGCCGGTATGCAGCTCCACTGCGTCACAACCGGCATCGCGGCTGGCCAAGACCTGATCGGCATCGGGTATAATAAAAGCTGAAACGATAATACCCGCGCGGTGCATGCGTTTAACCACAGCGGTTAAACGGCTCTGCTGTTTGACGCAATCCAAGCCGCCCTCGGTGGTTAGTTCCTGCCGGCGTTCCGGCACCAAAGTTATCTGATGTGGTTTTAGCTTAATAGCCAGACGCACGATGGGCTCGGCCAGAGCCATCTCCAGATTAAATTTTATGCCGCTGGTTTGACGAACCAACTGAACATCACGGTCCTGCACATGACGACGATCTTCCCGCAGATGCATGGTGATACCGGCGGCACCGGCCAGTTCGCACTCAATCGCCGCCCAGACGGGATCAGGTTCGTCGGCCCGGCGGGCCTGACGAACGGTAGCCACGTGATCAATGTTCACATTTAGCTGGGGCATAATCCCTCCCACTGATGTTGATTGATTTTTTCGACAATTCTATCGGCCAGCTCCATCGCGGCGATAGCATCAGCAGCCGAGACCTGCGGCGGTGAGCCGTTGTTAACAGAGTGTACAAAGGCCTCTTGTTCCAGGCGTAACGGTTCGCGGTCGTCAATATCAAGTGTTTCCACCTTTATTAATTTTGTCCAGTCGGTATTCAACAGATCGATCTTGCCGTCACCCTGCTGTTGCTGACGCAGCCATTTTAACATATCAATATTGCCGGTCTTACTGATCATAGTGCCTGTTTTTTTAAGATAGTCAAGGGAAAGATAGGCATCTTCGCTGAAGATTCTGATCTTTCGCTCTGTTTTAAGGGCTAATCGAGAAGCGGTCAGGTTAGCCACACAACCGTTCTCAAACGCAAGCCGGACGTTGGCAATATCCTCATGTTTGCCCAGAACGTTCACACCCACCGCGGCCACATCCTTAAGGGGACTTTGTACCAGGGAAAGCACAATGTCGATATCATGGATCATTATGTCCAACACGACGCCCACATCCGTAGAGCGAAAGGTATAAGGTGAAATACGATCCACTTCGACGAAACGGGGGGTAAAATCCAGGCGGCGCATAGTTTGCACCACAGGATTGAAACGTTCGGAATAGCCGACCTGTAGCGTGCAATTATTTTCCTGAGCCAAATGCAATAAGCGTTTTGCTTCGGAGAGAGAATCGGCCAGTGGTTTTTCAATCAGGGTGGGAATACCACGCGACAAAAAAGGTTCAGCGATCAGAGCATGAGATTCGGTGGGCACGGCTATAGTGACCAGATCGACCTGATTTATAATTTCCTGATGATCAGTAAAGGTGTTACCACCGTACTCCTGGGTTATTTGGCGGGCCTTATCGATGTCAACATCAACCACGGCAACCAAATCGGTCTGATCCATTTCGCTGTAAATACGGCTGTGGAGCCGGCCCATCCGACCGGCACCTATTACGGCAGCTTTCAACTTTGACACGAACAAGTCTCCTTTTATTCCCTATCTCCACGAACTTCCAGGGGACGACGGTGACGGCGATCCTTAACCGTATCACGGCGGAAAGACTCGAAATAGCGGCCGAATCGGCTTTTACAGCTCTGGAGGATAAAATCACACATATAACGCACATTCTCGTCCAGATCGTCCTTAGCAAGCAGTTCCTGGACATTCATCTTAATATTATTACCTCTGCGAAATATGAGGCGAAAATATTGTTTGATTTGAGCAATATCTTCGGGGGTGAATCCGTTGCGTTTGAGACCTTCTTCGTTGACGGCACGAACTTCATTGGGGTCACCGGAAAATTTCACATAAGGCGGTACATCGCGGCGCACAGGGGTAAGCCCTGCTACATAACTAAATTTACCCACTCGCACAAAATGATGCAGGCCCACCAAAGCCGAAACCACCGCACCATCCTCAATTTCCACGTGACCGGCCAACTGGGTTTGATTACCTAAAATCACCTTGTCACCCACGAAACAATCATGCGCTATATGCACACCCACCATAAGCAGATTACCGTTGCCGATATCGGTCTTGCCTCTGCCCAATTCTGTGCCGCGATGAATAGTGCAATTTTCCCGAAACACATTTCCTTTGCCGATAATAGTTTCAGTAGGACCGCCGTTATATTTCAGATCCTGCGGAGCCACGCCTACTACCACATTGGGATAAAAGACATTGTCACGGCCGATACGAGTCACACCCTGAACGGTAACGTTGTTCATCAAATTGCAGGATTCGCCAATTACAACGTCGGGACCGATGACGCAAAAAGGCCCGATGGTTACATCCGAGGCAATCTTGGCCGAGGGATCAATATCAGCTAATTTCGATATTTGGGACATTTAAACTTACTTTCTTATCAAACACAACATTGCTCAATCGTGACGAAACAACTCCCGGTAGCGGCCCAGCCGATGCTGAAAACTGCGCTGCAGCGATTCCAGAAGATATTTCACATTTTCGTCGAGTCCATCTTGGCTTGTCATCTCCTCCACAATAGTGGTCAGAGGTCCCTGCCGGCGAATATACAGACGGCGGCAGGCCTGTTCCAAGGCCCGGATGCTATCGTCGCTAAAACCAGCCCGTTGCAAACCGACGATATTCAATCCCCGTACCTTACAGGGATAAGAACTTGCCACCCTCATAAACGGAGGAATATCGTGGGTCATCCCGCTTAGTCCTCCAACATAGGTAAATCGCCCGATGGTCACAAATTGATGTGCACCGCAGAAAGAACTCATCCAGACGTTTCTTTCAACCTTACCATGCCCCCCCACCTGGCTGTAGTTACCGATAACAACCTTATCTTCAATATCGCAATCATGACCTACGTGTGAGCCGGTCATAAAATAACAGCCATTACCGATTATGGTTTTACCGGCGCCAATGGGGGAACCGCGATTAATGGTAACATTCTCCCGGAATACATTACCGGTACCTATGATTAATTCCGTTTGGGGATCATGTTCTCCAATAATCTGGGGTTCTTCGCCAAGTACACAGTTTGGAAACATTATATTTTCCGACCCCATGGTCACCCCGGTGCCAATGATAACGTTGGCCTTAAGCACACAATTATCACCAATAACCACACCGGGGGCAACGACACAACCGGGACCAATGAAGACATCTCGCCCCAATTGGGCCGTCTTATCAACTGAAGCTGTAGGAGCAATTTCTGTCATATATATAGTTTAGGTGTTAAGTTTTGGATCTTAAGTTAATAACTATGAATCATATTCGAATGACGACAAAACGCCTCCAAGCCCTTATACCGGATCGGCATCGACGAGCATAAATCTTATCTGCGCTTCGGCGGCCACCTGATCACCTACCAGGGCCCGGCAGCGGCAATCGCCTGTACGGCTCTTCACGCGTACGGCTTCCACTTCCAGGATCAACTGATCGCCCGGCACGACGGCACGGCGCATTTTGACCTTGTCCATACTCAGAAGCACCGCCAGTTGGCCGGTATGTTCCAACCGCTGGGCAAATAGCAATCCAGACATCTGGGCCAAAGCCTCGACAATAAGAACTCCCGGCATGATGGGGGTACCGGGATAATGTCCCTGGAAAAACTGCTCGTTCATCGTGACGTTTTTAATTCCGACCGCCCGGCGGTCACCATCCAACTCAATTACGCGATCCACAAGTAAAAAGGGATAGCGATGGGGTAAAACCTTCTGAATTTTACGAATATCCAACACCGCTTCAGAAGCCAAAGTAGTCTGGCGTCGTTGATCCTGAGCGAGTTGCACAAGTTTTTTTACCAGTAGATGATTGCAATTATGCCCGCTGCGATAGGCCACCAGGCGGCCTCGGATAGGCCGGCCGAGCAGCATCATATCGCCCAGTAAATCGGCTATCTTATGGCGGGCGCATTCATCTTTAAATCGCAGCGTATTATCAACAGGTCCATCTGGGCCCAAAACCAGAACATCCTTGGCACTAAGATGAGCACCTATCCCCCGGGCCTGAAATTCACGGGCCTCTTGCTCCGGAAGAAAAGTTCGGGCCGGCGAAATATCCCGCACAAACGCTTCGGGTGTAAGCTGAAAGCGGAACAACTGTCTGCCTATCGCCTGATCTTCTGGATAATCAAGATCATAGATAATGCTGAGATGGTCGTTACGATCAGGCAGGGCGTAAATTACGGCGTCCTGATCCTGAACCATAACCGGCTCGGTTATGACCAGTTCGTTACGGCCCTTGTCCTGTGAGATCGTCCCGGCATTTAGAAGGGCCTGGGTATAGGGCTCGCAACTGCCATCGATGTTCGGCAGTTCGGAACCGTTGATCTCAATGGCCAGATTATCAATTTCCAATCCATAAAGAGCGGCCAGACAATGTTCCACCGTATCTATGGAAGTCGTACCATTACGCAAGGTTGTACGCCGCTGCTGGGGAGATAATTCAGAAATCCGGGCCGGAATTGTAACCTGCTCGGGTAAATCCGTGCGCACAAACACAATCCCCGTACCGACCTGAGCCGGCTTGAAGGTCAGCTTTACCTTCTGTCCGGTAAAAAGACCCGGTCCTTCGACAGTCACTGGTTCAGCTATGGTCTTTTGGAGAGTCACTTTTATCTTTCTGTCTTTCTAACCGTTTGAGTCGTCGGTCGATATCCGGCAATTTTTGTATCAGCGATACTTCCCGATAGTACCTGGTAAAAGGACGATAGGGCATTCCCATGACCTTAGAGCCGGATTCTATTTCACTATGGCTGGCAATACCAGTCCCGGGGCCTGCCATAACTCCATCGCCAATCTTAACGTGATCGCTGACACCGCATCTTCCGGCCAGGATCACATAATTACCTAATTGACTGCTACCGGCGACACCGGTTTGGGAAACCAAAATACAATGTTTGCCAATTTTCACATTATGGGCAATCTGCACTAAATTATCAACCTTGGTTCCCTGTCCAACCACTGTGCGGCCGAACTTGGCACGATCGACACAGCAATTAGCACCGATCTCCACATCATCCTCAATCACAACCGTACCGATGTGAGGTATCTTGCGATGAGCACCTCCTGCAAATCGATAGCCGAAACCGTCGGCGCCGATGGTCGTGTTGGGATGGATAATCACATTATCGCCCAAGGTACAGCCCGAATTAATCACCACATTGGGCCATAAAAAACATCTGGCACCTATGGTAACATCGCGGCCTATTACACAGCCGGCGGAAATAACCGTACCAGAATCCACTTTTACATTACTGCCGATCGCTGTGCCCGCTCCTATCGCCACATCCGAGCCCAGTTGCGCCGACGGATCGACAAAGGCCGCCTCATGAATCCCCACCGGTGGTTTATCCGGCGGTGGCGCATAAACCGCTAATAATCGCTCCAGAGCCTCGTCAACATTATCCACGTAAAGTAAAGCGGCATCTGTAGGACCATCAAAATCCGACGGCACTATCACAGCCGCGGCTTGGGTTTGGGCAACCTGATCGGCATAGCGGAGATCGTTGAAAAAAGAAATATCGCCGGGACCGGCCTCCTGCAAAGAGGCAATCCGCTCCACGGCAATATTATCGCCTTTAAGCTCAGCTCCAATTTGTTCGGCCAACTCCGACAGTTTCATACTCTAAATCCCAAGAATAACCCTCAGTAAAACCGAGGGCTAAATAGTGGATTCCTGCTTCAGCAAGAACTAAAGGGTTCTCAATATTTACACTCTACCTAAACAAAAAATTCCCAAACGCTTTAATCACAAATCAATTGGTGTAATAAATATTCAGGCACATTAAAGCTACTGCTTATCGATTCACAATATTGGATTGCTCCGGAAGAAGATTGGGGTACTTTGGCAAATATAACAGTTCCTATATTCCGAGCATATACGTAACTATCCGTGAAAAATAAATTGTTATTTCCTAAAAGATACATCAGATTGAGAGCATCGAGGACATCAAGTTGAGAATTATCCAAGGCGCCGGCCATTATGAATCTCACACCTTCCTCAACCAATATGTCAGAATCTTTGATTTCACCCCCAACGTGAAGATAACCTAAACCACCGGCCAGGTTCCAATAGGCGTTCCGCAGGGAACCAGCTATCCGGGCACTCTGCGAGACAATATTAAGGGAGGTACCGCCGGTAAGATTCAAGTTGGCTTCGAAGTTCCCCTCTAAATCCGCCCGCATGTCACCCTTGATCCAGAGAGTATCAAGTCGTGGTGCTCGGATCACATCGTTGGCATCGTCGGTATTGAGCCATTCCACCGCTGTCAGCGAACCAATGGGAATATTGGTTGAGGCAATACTCAAGTTGGTTACCCGATTGAAACTCAATCGCACAGTCTGGGCCGAATTAGCCGGCAGGCCGGCAATTACTATGCTATGCCCATCAGGACTATCGTCCTGGTCCAGCACATTGTGCAGATCCAGCCGAGCCAGCGAACCGGCGATTTGAATATCACCCTGCAAATCCGTGCTAGGTGCCGATAGATTATTCAACGAGCCAGGCACTACGATATCACCGAGAATGACACCCGAGCCATTACTATTATTCGTAACAGACAGCGAAGAGTTTGTGCCGGTATCATAGAGGTTCACATTAAAAACATCAGGCTCAGCGGTTCCTTCCACCTCTCCCCAGCCGCCCCCGATAAGCGAGAACGTCCCTGGAGCCGAACCATTACTACTAACCGTTAGTTTGATATTGCCCGATGTATCCGGCAGACTGCCGAACCGCTGAACCAGCGGAATCTGAACAGAGGTAACATCAATGTTACTCTCGGCACTCTCGTCAGTTTCACTGATATCATTTTCTGCATCAACTACGGCAATCAGATAATAATCCCCCGGGGCAGCATCGGACGGAATAGTTACTTTCGCTGAGTAGGTGTATTGCCCAAGCTGCCAAAGATTGATGGGATAATAATTCCGCTGACTTATTAATATATCGTCTTGATCCAAAGTCTGATCCGCAGAGATATAAATATCCATGATAAACCGATAAACAGCCAGGTAATCTCCAACATTGGAAATGTGCACACCTATGTTGTAACTGTTACCGGGAACCAATAACTGCGGCAGTGAAGAAGTCTGAATCTCTCCGGTCAGGTCAGGCAGATTTTCATATAAACCGGGCCACAGCCAGACCTGGGGCAGCAATTGGGGAAATCCGGTCATTTGTCCTTCGGCCAGGGCGCGTTGGAGCAGATTCTTCCAGGGCCCGTCATTGATACTATATAATGCGCTTGCTTGTCTTATCCCATTTACGTTCTGTACCTGGATTTTCATATCCAGTTGGATCGAACAGGGATCCAGGTTCGCTATGCCGTTGACGACACTGCGGGAAACACCCCCGAGATTGGCACCGATAAAGAGCTGATTGTCGTATTCGGTTAACATCCGCCCGGAAAACCAGGAGGCCCAAATATAGGCCCCGGCCGGTTCGTATATGTTGGGATCATTCAGGGCCAGAGCGGTGTTATAATAAATCTGTTCACGAGCGACATTTTTAAAGTTCTCAAAGCGAGCATCAAGTTCCCACGTATCGGCGGCTCCGGAATCTATATTGTCCGCCGCCAGCGAATGTACTCCCCAGCGATAACGCCGCGGCCCCTCAAAGAAATCCAGAGGCAAATCGGTCAAGAGTAATCGATCCCGGCCGGCTTTCTGAAGTTTCAGCAATACATATGTATTGTATATCGGTGTTGATAACAGTTCCAAAGATTCGCCGGAAACATAAAATCTGTCCGGTAAACCCGCTAAAAATGTCTCGAAGCTTCCTTCCAGAAACGCCCCCATTGAGGCAGCCTCGCCGGATACTGCCACGGGACTTATTTCATATTCGGCCGACCACCGATTACCCATAAGTGTCCAGCCCGATGCTGAATCGTATTCAATCTCGACTATAAAGTTCAGGTAATTTTTCAGGTCCCGATCACCATAACGATCAAAATAAAGGCGGTAACAAATATTCTCGCTAATACTATCCGCAACCTTGATTAAAATATTCAGCCGTGAGTCATCCTCATTATATGCCAGTTTCACATATTCAATATCGCTGCCCGGCACGGTTACAATATCACCATAGCCATTTTGATCCACCACGAAAGTATCTATTGAAAACCAGTCGCAGGGATCACCGTCCACGGTGATATTTGCCTGGGGAATTGGTTTGATGATGAAATCGGGCTGCTCGACACTCATCACTACGCCTTTAGAGCCGGCCTCCAGTTGAACCTCCTCTCCCAAAGGCTGCCAGAAAAATCCTGCATCTGCAGGTTCCACCGCTGCCGGTGGCAAGTGAACCACGCCGTTGGGTTCAACTGTTTCTTCGGAAAAATCAACCTCCACTATGCGACCCAGATCGTCGTTATAATGCAGATGCGTAAGCTCCAGACTGAACCGGTTCACACTCTCTGACCACACCGCCGGCGGCCGGAATAACAGGCTCAGCAGAGCAAACACACCAATATAAATGATATGCGGTCTTGGCCTCATGTTAGTTTCTCTCCTGAATAGGTCCGTGGATTGCCCCCGGTATCAATCCCCAGCAGGTCGCGGCACTATTGGCTCTAACAACACTTATGCGGCTGCTGTTCTTATCAGAGTTATTTCTTTTTCGTTGATTTTTCGCGTTCATAGGCTGTGTCCATATTCTGCAAAACCTGAGCGGTAATATCCAAAGTCGGAGCACAATAAAGCATTTTCCGGGTAAGGATCAAATTATACAATTCCTGTAATTTCCGCCCCTTCAGGTCGGCTTCATCCTGATTCAGCACCATTACATATCCTTCCTGCAGTGCCAAACTCTTTATCTGACCCAGAAGTTTCTCATAGAGCTTTTCGGTCCAGGCCTGGGAATCGATGGTCAGGGCCTCCTTCTCTGATTCCTGCAGGGCTTGTAACTGGGCCTGCTTATAAAACCATTCCCGGCGCCGTTCACTGAATTCATCGGTGCCGGGCTGCAGAGCGTTTTGTAACTCTTCCTTAATCGTGTCGGCTTCAACAGCCAGCTTTTCCAGTTCACCTTTGATCTTGTCACGTCTTTCCTGACCTTCCTTTTCCCGGTCCAGATTCTCCTGGCACTGGGTCAATACCTCAGCCACGTTTACCACAGCTAGCTTCAATGCTGGCGTAGCAGACGCTGACTGGGCCTCACCCGTGCGATAGCTCCACAAAGCCGCCCCTGCCAGAACCAATACTAAAATTACAACGCCGGTTTTTTTCATCTTCTGCCTCACAATCTGCTCTTGCTAAATATTAAAAGTTTAAACCAAAGGTAAAACTGAACAATTCTTCATCATCTTTGTCATCACTGATCAGCGGAAAGCCGAAGTCAAAATGCATTGGTATCATCCTGAACAACTGCGGCACCACTATCTCAACCCCAAAACCCACCGCTACCCGGTAGGGGCCTTCACTCACCATACCCGTGTCACAAAAAACCTTGCCGAACAAAGTTTCTTCGTACAACGGATGCGTCAGTTCCGTTCCCGCCAGCAGGATATATTGACTACCGACGGGATACTCGGGGAAGAGGGGGGCAACGCTGTCTTGAGGGCTTACTCCCCGATAGTCAAATCCCCTGATCGAACCAATACCCCCGGCATAATATCTTTCGAACACGGGCGCATCACCAATAATTTTACTGCCTCTGATCTGTCCGGCCCAGACAGTCTTGCGCTCGGTGATGTCCATGTAAACGGTTTTATACAAGGTACCGCCGGCACCCAGGGCCGCATAATAAAACTCTCCCCCCAGCGCCCCTACCTGTTCCCAACTGGCATTTATTTTATATCCCTCGGTAGGCTTGAAAATCCGGTCGGTGGTGTTGCGGCCGACTCCTAGCTTCAGGCTGGTCAAAAAGTTATTTCCTTCAACTTTTTTAATGTCATACGGGGCTATCTCAAGATAGTCCAGGTTACTGTCAAAAATTCCCCACAGACGATTCTCGCCCCAAATGGATGAATATCTAAATGCATCATCCAAACCGCTAACCTGGATATTCTCGGCCCGCAAAGACAAATCCACAAACCAATCATTGTCGAAACGATGGCCCAACGTCACGTTTCCCCCGCGCCGACGTTCCAGATATGCCTCCCGCCAGCGACGAAAGATAAACAGATCCACATCGAGATAATAGGGCAAGTCAAACAGGTACGGTTCGTGGAAATTAATCCGTCCCCGGGTCACACGGGTTCCCGGATAGAAATCCAGCCGCAGGCGCTGGCCGCCTCCCACAAACGATTCTCCCTGAAACAGTTCACTCAGGCTCCGCGGCCATTTGGAAATATCAAAATTCTGTTGCTCCAGCGAAATCTGCCCCATCACCCCGCTATTGGTATCTACCCCGGCGCCAAAAGTGAATAAACCGGTGCGCGTCTCGGTTACCTCCACAATAGCATCACGCTTATCGGCAGCGGTACCGGTCGGAGTAATAGTAAGTTCCTCAAACAGCCCGGCTCCCTTTAACCTGGTCTTGGCCCGATCAGCAGCATCTGTGTTATAAATCGTGCCGGGCAGAAAACCATGACGGTCGAAATCGCGCCGGATTACCTTGTCCTTGGTTTGATGGTTACCCCGAATAATAAGCCGATCCAGATAATATTTTTGATTTTCCTCGATCTTGAATACCGCATCCACTTCTCCCTGTTTCTGCGTATATTGCAGGTCAAGATCAACCTGGGTATAGATATACCCTTCCTTGCCATAAGCTCGTTTAACCGCTCGCTGGGCGAAAATACGCCGTTTTTGAGTAAGTACTTTTCCCGTATCGAGATTGATCGAGGATAATAACTCCTCGCTGGGGATCGCCTTATTCCCTTCAAAACGAACCGCAGCCACCAGATACTTGACACCCTCCTCAATAACAAACCGTACCGTTACCCGCGTTTTATCGTCATTGAACTTGGTAAAAACGGCCACCTGGGCGTCGAGATATCCCTCATCGTGAAAATAATTTATCAAAGCCAAGCGATCCTGCTCTAATTGCTCATCATCGAGTTTGCCCTTGCGAAAAATTGGGAAATAACTCTTTGTCTTGACCTTGCCTTTGAGCTTAAAGCTACTTATGGACTCATTGCCTTCAAACTTAACTTTCTTGACGCGCAGCCGGGGCCCCTCGACAATCATGTACGATACTTCATGCTCTTTTTTTAGCAGCTCCTCGTTCAGGGTAACCGTAACAAAATAATACCCCTTATCATGGTAGGCCTCGACCAATTTTTCGATCCCCATTTGAACAAGATATCGGTCGAGAAAGTCCCCTTCCTTAAATTCTATTTTCTCGAGAAGTTTCTTCGTGGTGATATTTTTATTGCCTATAAGGATAATCTTTTTTACCTGGGGAGATTCCGTAACGGTAAAGATCACCTCCACCTTACCATCTGCCGCCTTAACCTCCCAGCCGGCATTATATATTTCCGGCATTAGGGTTATCCGCCGGGCATCCTCGCCGACCTGAGCTTCATTAAACACCGAACCTGCTCTACTACGTACCTGGGCCAGTATTACGCCCTCGGCCACCAGTTTATTACCCCGGACAATAACTTTTTGGATAATTTTGCCGCCGACTTTTTCCAAAGAGCCCTGTTTTTGTGCCGCCACTGCCGCGACACAGGATAATTCCCACCAAAACACTAACACCAAACTGAAACGCAGGAAGATGCCAACAAGTCGTATAGGTAGCCCTTTAAAGAATGACCTTTTATAACGTTGACAATATCTTTTCGGGCTAACTCGTTTTTTCATGCATTTCTTCCCGATAGAATATATTTAGAAACCAATGTTTACTGTCTCGGTCCTCAAATATCGTAAGGTTCCGGCGCCTCTGACAAATTCTCAAACCGCGTCCATTTGGGAATCCAGGTCAGCTTGACCTCTCCCGTGGGACCGTTACGTTGTTTGGCAATAATCAATTCGGCGGTATTATCTTCAGCGGCTCCGGAAAAATCAGTTGCCTGTTTGTCGAAATCCTCTTTCACCGCGTGTTTATAATACGACTCACGATGTAAAAGGATAACCACGTCGGCATCCTGTTCTATATTTCCGCTTTCCCGCAGATCGCTCATCCGCGGTCGATGACCTTCCCGACCTTCAGGCGAGCGGTTCAATTGCGACATGGCTATTACCGGCACCTTTAACTCCCGGGCCAACGCCTTTAGATGACGCGAAATCAAACCCACTTCCTGCACCCGTGAATCCACATTGGGAACATGCATCAACTGCAGATAATCCACCACGACCAGTTGAATGTCGTGCTGAAGCTTCAGACGCCTTGCCTTGGCCCTAAGTTCCAGCGGGGTAAGACTGGGCGTGTCATCCACAAAAATCGGCGCCTGAGCCAGCTCCTCCGCCACCTCCGCGAGAGTTTTATAATCCTCATCACGGAGCATACCCTGGCGCAGCTTTTGAGAATCTATATGGCTGCGGCCGGATAGCATTCGTTCCGTCAACTGCTGCAATGACATCTCAAGCGAAAACACCACCACAGGTTTTTTGTTGTCAGCTCCAACATATTCGGCAATGTTTAGCCCCAGGGCGGTTTTGCCCATACTGGGACGAGCAGCAATGATGATTAGTTCCCCCGGCTGTAAACCACTGGTTATATCATTTAGATCATGGTATCCGGTAGCCAGACCGGTAATATGTTGGCCGCTGCGCTGCTGCAGAGAGGTATATACCTGGCTGAGAATTTCTTTAATCTTGACGGCCTGACCGGTTATCTTCTGTTGTGTAACTTCGAAAATTTTTTGCTCGGCCTCTTCCAGTACTTCGCCTACATCTCCATGAGACTCGTAGGCCCGGTTGCTGATCTCGCCCGTAGCCGAGATTAAATTTCGCAGCAATCCCTTATCACGTACAATCTGGGCGTAATACATCATGTTGGCGGCGGACGGTACACTATCAAAAAGCACCGATAAATATTCCACCCCTCCGATCTGATCCAGTTGTCCGCGGCGTTGTAGTTCTTCTAGGAGAATAACCGAATCAATCGGTTTATTGTTTTCATATAGACAAATCAGGGCTTCGAATATTAGACGGTGATCCTGCCGGTAAAAATACTCCGCACGGAGAATGGGTATGATTTCACCAATCCCGTCCTTGTCGAGTACCATCGAGCCCAATACACACATCTCCGCCTCCAGGGACTGGGGCGGTACCCGTTGGGCTAACGATGCGGCTGCATCAATTCGGGGCTTTGTCAGGCTCTTGGTCTGATTCGGACTCATCGGCTTCATCCTCCGGCCGAATAATATGTATGGTTACCATAACATCCAGGTCCTCGGCGAAATGCAACTTGACCTCGTGGGTTCCGATGGAGCGGATATGCCCGGTCAAACGCACTTGTTTGCTCTGTACTTCATAATTCTCCTGGCACAGAGCTGTAGCTATGTCCTCTTCTGTTACCGAGCCGAACAGATGTCCCATCTCGTTGGCACGGGCCCGCATAGTTATCTCGGCACCCTCCACCTTTTGAGCGGCTTTGACCTGTCTTTCTCTTGCCAGGCGGCGCTGTTCTACCTTTTGCGCCCGTTCGGCTTCTATGGCTTTGATGTTGGCTTCCGACGGCTCCACCGCCAGTTTCTGCGGGATAAGATAATTCCGGGCATACCCGGCGGAAACCTCAACTACATCACCAAAATAACCCAGCTTGGGCATGTCTGTATGTAAGAGTAGTTTCATACCAATACTTCCTAAGTTAGAGAGTTTTTTAAAATTTCAACTTTCACCTGACGACACTAATATGTTGACCTGGTTACCTTGATTGGAACTAAATCAACTAGCACCTGTCCTATCTCACAATTTACTACTTTCAGGTGGTATAGGGCAGCAGCGCCAGGTAACGAGCCCGCTTTATGGCTAATTGTGCTTTGCGCTGACAGCCGGCACAGTTGCCGCTGCGTTTGCGGGAAAATATTTTACCTCGCTGTGTCAGCAACTTCTGCAGACCGTCCACATCCTTATAGTCGATGTATTTGATCTTTTCGCGGCAGTAGCGACACTCAGATCGTTCCCGAATCATTTTCGGTTTTCTGGGTCTTCTAGTAGGTTTGAACTTGGCCATTTTTTCTCCATTACAAACAGATTCGAATTAAAACGGTATATCATCATTAGCGGAGGATACATCTGCACCGTTTCCGGCCGGATCGTTGTTCTCCGGCATTTGTTCATCGGCGGATTTGCCGGATCCTCCTCCCCGCGAATCCACAAAGGTAAAATTCTCTACAAAAATGCGATGTTTGGATCGTTTGCTGCCGTCCTGTGCTTCCCACTGATCGAACTGCAATCTCCCTTCCACCAGAAGCGGTCTGCCCTTCTGACAATATTTACTTATGGTCTCAGCCCGGGCTCCATAACAGCGGCAGTCCACAAAACAAACGTCATCTTTCATTTGGCCGTCCGAGCCTTTATATCTGCGCGTCGAGGCTAATCCGAACTCAACCACTGGTGTTTGACTGGGCAAATAGGACAACTGCGGATCCCGCGTCAAATTGCCCATGATAATGATCTTGTTAAAGTTAGCCATCATCTGTCTCCTGTTATACTCTCTCACTTCTGTACAATTTATTCCTTTTCCTGATCGTCATCATTGGGAAATGATGTATCCGGCAGATCCATATCCGCTTCTTCGGCAGCTCGTTTTCTCTGGGGTGATTCTTCCTCATCCAGATCAATCTCAGTTATATCCACATCGCTAAAATCGTTGTCACCATCCTCATCCTCCTCAGCTATTCCTACCGCCGTATTTTCTGTGCGTTCTTCATCGCCACTTCCTTCAGCAGCTTCCGCGGTTCTGCGCTGAGTCTCTTCGGCTGACCTGCGGGCGGCTTCTTCCGCCGCCTTGCGCTCGGCGATCTCTTTGCGCTGGGCCGGGGTGGGAGAATTCATGTCTTCTTCGGTTATGTGCTCGGCCTTCAGGACCAAAACCCGCAGCAGCAATTCATTTAGGCGTACATCTCGCTCGATACCACTAATTACGCTCGGTTCGGCCCGAAAATAACATAGGATATACATCCCCCGCTTACGGCCGGCGATATCATATGCCAAACGTCGCTCATCCCACTTTTGCAAAGAAATTACTTCCGCTCCACCACGCTCCATGACGGTTTGGATCGCTGCTTCGACCTCATCCCATCTCGCTGTGGCATCTGCCGAATCCACAAGAAACATGGCTTCATATACGCGTTTTAAAGTCGTGGACAACACTATACCTCCTGCACGTCGTCGTGCAAAAAATTTTGTTTTCGTATATTTCTGGTACTAACTCATAGCGCCAAAGCACACTTATAACAATTTATATCCTGTTTTATTCAAAAAATACACGTTTGTTCTTGGCAGCAGTACCATTTTACAATTTGCTGCCAGATCAATTTTGTTCATCCGTTTTTGTGCTACTGTTGTTATTTTCATCCTTACGCCGGTTGAAACGATTCATGGCCTGGTCAATTCCTTCGTGAACCCAGCATTCCACCGCCTGGCAGGCTTGGGCAAAAGCCGCTTCCATAAGCGGCTGTTCCTGGACCGAAAAGTTACCCAGAACATAGTCCACACTATCGCCGGCCGGCGCCGCGCCAATCCCAATACGCATCCGGGCAAACTCATCGGTACCTAAATGGGCAATTATGTCCCTGAGGCCTTTGTGGCCGCCCGGCGAGCCGCTGGAACGCAAACGCAACTGGCCCAGCTCCAGGCCCATATCATCCATCACTACCAGTATATCAGCCAGCGACAATTGAAAAAAATTCACTGCTTCGCTTACACTCGCGCCGCTGCGATTCATATATGTCTGTGGTGCCAAAAGAGCCACCTGTTGCCCCCCTACTCTTCCATCGCCGAACAGACCCTTAAACTTGTGTCGCTTCACTTCGATAGACCAGCGTTGTTGTAATTGTGCCACCACTAAAAAACCTACGTTATGACGGCTCTGACGGTATGAGGCTCCGGGATTTCCCAATCCTACAATTAGCTTCATGCCATATCGTCCACCTTACCTATGCCTCGGTTCAACTTACGATTACTTGTCTTCGGACTCCTCTTCCTCCTTCTCGCGGGTAATTACTTCCGGCTCTGCCGCTTCAGCTTCCTCCGAAACTTCTTCCTCTTCAACTTCCTCCACCTTGGTTCGCACTATCGCTATCGGAGCATCTGCCTCGGTCATCAGAACGCTGCCGGCGGGTAGTTCCAACTGGCTGGCGTTCAGTTGTTCTCCTTCCTTCAAATCAGTGACATTCGCTCGAATATCCTCGGGAATATCGGTCACCAGACATTCGACTTCGACTTCGGTCAGTAATTGCTCCAACACCCCGCCTTCAGTAACACCCACCGGCGTGCCTTTCAAGACAATCCCCACCGTAACCTGCACACGCTCATCAAGGTCCACCCGCGCCAGGTCCACATGAATTATTGTATCTCCCAGATAATCATACTGCACATCCTTGACCAGGAACTTCTCTTTCTTGCCCTCCAATTCCACCTCCAGCAAACGATGATGATGCTGTACCTCAAGGGCCAGATCGTGATAATTCAGGGTTACAGACACGGGCTCTTGTTTGTGGCCGTAGATAACCGCAGGCACTAAGCCCTCTTTGCGGAGCCGTCGTGCCGCCCGAGTGCCTGCTTGCTCCCGTTTTTGCGCCTTAAGCACCAATGATTCTATCATGTTTATCCTCTCTTATTCACTCTGGAATATCTCACTTACGGATTTATTATTATGAATGCGGTATATTGCTTCGCCCAGTAGCTCCGCTACCGATACCACTTTAAGGTTTTTGATTTTTTTCGATTCGTCATTAACAGGGATTGTATCTGCTATCACAAATTCATCGATGGGCGCATCCTGTATTCTTTCCGCGGCCGGCGGAGCAAAAACACCATGCGTGGCCGCCACCCGTACACTGCGGGCACCTTTCTCCTTAACCAACCGAGCCGCAGCACAAATCGTCCCGGCCGTCGAAATCATATCATCAAACATTAAAACATCTTTATCTTTAACATCACCGATTATCCTGGTCGCTATGGCATCACTGCCGCTAATCCGCCGCTTATCGATAACGGCCAGTTCCCCTCCCAAACGCTGGGCATAGACATTGGCCATCTTTACATTGCCCACATCCGGTGAAACTACAACTATGTCGGACATATTCAATTTTTGAAAATACTTGGTGATCACCGGCTCTGCCGTCAGATGGTCCACGGGAATATCAAAAAATCCCTGCACCTGTTCGGCGTGCAGATCGATGGCCAGCACCCTGTCCGCCCGGGCGGTGGTAATCAGGTTCGCTACCAGCTTGGCGCTGATCGGCGTGCGACCTTCACTTTTGCGATCCTGCCTGGCATAACCAAAATAGGGCAATACCGCCGTAATTCGCATCGCCGAGGCCCGGTGCAGACAATCGATAAATATCAGAAGCTCCATAATATTCTGATTGACCGGATGGCAGGTTGGCTGCACCACGAAACAATCTCTGCCTCGTACATCGTCTTCCACCCGCACCAGCGTCTCTCCGTCGGAAAAACGTTCTACCTTTGCCTGCCCCATCGCAATCTCCAGGTAATCACATATCTTTGCCGTCAGGGTGGGATTAGCCGAACCACTGAAAACCTGCAATTCGTAATTATCAGCCATATCTGGATATCCTTGCGTTTTTCAAAAAGAAATACAGCAGTACCAATTGTCTCCAACTACCCGGCCAGGACTTGAACCTGGAATGCGAGTACCAAAAACTCGTGTGTTACCAATTACACCACCGGGTATATATCATAAACCACATATCGGTATAACCTTCAACTATCTAACTGCGCAGTATAGGTCCGCTGGTTCATGTCCGCAATCCTTTTACCATAATGAAAAGTCGCGGTTGGGCTTTTAGCACCTGTAGGTTCCCGTCGGAGGCCTGAGCCGGACATGCCGCGCAACTTCCAGCCCATCGCATCAATAACGACACCGCCCCTTGCGACAGGGAAACAACATTATAACGATACCCCCTGCTGCCACAACCTTTTTTTTTAATATATATAACTATCTTTCAGGCAAGATTTTACAAAAGACATGATTTCTGTTGCGATTGTTATATATGGTATAATTCCCCCCACCGATATTCAGTCTCTCCCCGGGCAAATCATCGGTTCCCCAGCCACCCCCTTGGGTCCCAGCGGTATCTGCAGACCCAAAACCTTCACGATAGCCTCCACTGTCCGCAGCGTAGCCCCTTGATTATCGATTATCACCTGCCGGGCCCGAACCCCCATTTGACGCGCCTTTTCTTTATCTGTTAATAACTTCTTCATCACCTCAGTTAACTGCAGACCATCCGCTACAATCTCAACAGCTTCATTAGTCATAAGTTTTTTCACCGTATCGATGAAATTATCTGTGTAGGGCCCCATCACCACCGCTTTGGCCAACCCCGCTGCCTCTATCATATCCGAGCCCCCCATCGGCACCAACGAACGACCCACAAATACCACCGCCGCCAGAGAATAAAATTTCCGCAGGTCCCCCATCGTATCACCCAGAATTACAGCTCCACCATCTTTTTCATCCACCTGATACTCATTCTGTTTTACGCGGCTGTAACGCAACAAACGATATCCTTTCGCTTTAATCAGCCGGGCCACTTCTTCGAAACGTTCTGGTTTGCGCGGCACTATTACTAATCGCAGCTTTTCAAATTTCTTATCTGCTTTTAATTTCTTATAACATTCCAGCATGATCTCTTCTTCAACCGGTCCCGTACTGCCTGCCACCCAGATTGGATCATTACTATTCAAATGCAGTTGCCGGGCCAATTCTTCCTGCCCCCCTACCGTACCGCTCACCTCGGCCGTATCGTATTTTAAAGACCCCATCACCTGCACCCGCTCGGCCGGCACACCTAAAAAGCGAAACCGCTCCGCATAGTTATCGTCCTGGGTTAACACCAGACTCAGCCTTCGGAAAATAGGTCTTATCAACCACGCAATCCGGCGATACCGAGGCAACCCTTTGCCGCTGCTGATCCGACCATTGGCCACCACCACCGGCACAGACCTTCTCTGCGCCAATGCGGTAAAATTAGGCCATACCTCCAGTTCCATCATAATACACAATTGCGGCCGCAGCCGCTTAAATGCTCGTTTGACGGCCCAGGAAAAATCCAGCGGAAAGAAAAATACCCGATGCGTATCACCGTAAAGTTTTTTGGCCCTGGCCATCCCTGTATCGGTCGTACTGCTGATGACGACTTCATATTGAGGCAATATGCGCTCGATCTCCGCTATCAACGTTTGCAGGGCATTGATTTCCCCCATACTAACTGCATGGATCCAGATACAGGGTTGATCTGTATATCTCCGGGGTACTCCCCCCAGTCGCTCTCTCCAGCCGCAACGATACCGCTTTTGCGCAACCAGACGATATAAAATCCAGGGCACCAATAGTACTATTAATAAGCCATAGGCAATATCGAGCAATAAACAGTTCATGGATCCATTGTAGGCCCAAAAAGAAATAGCCGCCAAGAAAAAACTGCCCGTTAAGATAGACAAACACCGACCCAAAAACCTCAAATCATTACGAATGGACAAGAACCTGCTATGCTCTGGAAGTAAATCCGACCTGACCTACAGCTAAAAAAAAGGGCCTCTGGTTCCAGTCGAACACAGAAGGCCCAAACCTCTACATCGTCGGCGTCCGATTTTGCTCTCTGAATAACTAAATGAACATGCCCTGCGGCTGGCCTTAACCGTCCCGGCCCAAAACCGGCTAACAGGTTAAGTAACCCTGTTCAGCTAATTATTCAGGCAGCAATCATTTCTCACAGACTTTTGTTAAGTCCACGCTCGATAATAGCCTATCGAACGCAAGTATTTCTCCCATCAAACGGAAAACATCTCTCCCGCTTCGGAGCCGAGCGCCCAATTCTATCAACATAACGTCGCCCCTTTGCACCCTTACGGCACAAACAGGGCGACGATTATTTACGCCGGTTCTGGCGAAGAACACCTGTCCAGGCACATACCTGCTTCACCTTCGCCAGAACCCGCCAGCCAAGTACATTTTCCATTATTCGCTTTTTGAATAAATCACCGAACACAACTGACAACGCCTCTTCACCCTTCCGGCCAAAAAGCGTTTTAAAACTTCATAAGCACTGTTCGATTGACTTATCCAATCTACAATCAGACCGGTTTATGTTATACCAACTGCCGACGTCCTCGGCCGACCCGCAGCCTCAGCTCAGACAATAACCGGTTCTATATTACAACGCCAACAAACCTTGACGATTGCGTGTAAAGTTGCCCTTTCCTTGCGGAAAGGGCATTTACGGTTTCCCACACCACGAGGTTTATATCCATATATTTAGGCCCGGGAAGAAACCTAACATCTATCGGTTTCGGCGCCAGCAGCGCATAGTATAACCCACGAAACATCCATGTCTTGGAAACCATGCGGCCCTGACTCATCTCCCCCGCAGCCTCTCGTAAAGCAAATCGCTAACCTCGTATTGCTTACAATTACAACCTAAAATATAAAACGATAAAAGGCAAATCACCTGATAATTTTTTTATAAAGAAAAACAGATCTTTGGACCGGACCCGCCTTTTTCTAACTTATGCGTCCGATAAATATCGCCTTGGCGGCCAGATATTACGGACAATTGAATTTTAAGTGGTTAATTAAGGCTGATGTGTAAATTGACGGTTTCTCGCCGGTGGACTCACCGATCCGGTCACAGGCTAAGGGCCGTCCTATTAATTGATAGCTTCAATTCATCTGGCACTGCTGCAGTCGAGCCGCCAAAAGAATATGACGGAGCTTTTCTAGGGGCAGCTTATCCAGATAATCTTCTGCAAAATCCAGTTTGAACCGACCTTCGAAGTGCAGAATTTCATTTTTTACCTGATCACGGTTCATCTGGGCAATCGTGCTGGCCATCAAATCCGGATTAGTGTGTAACGACGTCATAATTGTTTTTCCTGAGCATACCATGTTTAACATTACTCTCCATTGCCAGCATCGGAAGCTCAGAGAACCGACTTTGGTCCATAATTATTACCGCTCATCTTTATCTTATTTACATTTGACTTAAAGCTGTTCACATGCCCCTGACATGGTTAATCTCAAACGTTTCAACAGGTTACCTGATTTTTAAAAAACAGAAAAATATCTTGCTCACTTGCCAACGTCTGATAACCTTTCTCCATGCAAACTAATGAACTTGATTACGATTTGCCCCCTGATCTGATCGCCCAACAACCTCTTATCGAGCGCAGTGATTCTCGTCTCCTGGTAATGGACCGTTCCCGCAACCAATTGGAACATCGCCGCTTTGGTAATCTGATCGATTATCTTCACCCCGGCGACTGCCTCGTCCTCAACGACAGCAAAGTCATACCCGCCCGTTTTTACCTCCGCCGCTCCACCGGCGGCCGCCTGGAAGGGTTGTTCTTAAAACTTATTGAGCAGCACACCTGGCAGGTACTCTTGAAGAACGCCTCCCGCCTGAAACCCGGTGAAATAATCTTTCTTGCCGACCCCCGGCAGCAGTACCAGCCTTTGTCTCATTTATCCTTTACCGTCACCGAAAATCCCGGACAGGGCCTTTGGCACCTGCAACCGCAGTTTGAGGACAATTTTCTTACCGTGCTGGATAGTTACGGCATCACCCCACTCCCCCCATACATTCACCGCGGCAAAGACATCGATTATGAAACCCAGGACCGTCCCCGCTATCAAACTGTTTATGCCCGCACCGCCGGCTCCATTGCCGCTCCCACCGCCGGCCTCCATTTCACCAACGAGCTTTTAAATGACCTGCAAAATAAAAACATACGATTAGCCCGAGTGACCCTGCACGTCGGCCTGGGCACCTTCCAGCCGATTACCACCGAAGCCCTGGAAGACCACCAGATGCATTCCGAATATTATCAGCTCAATGAGCCCAACGCCGAGCTGATCAATCAAACTCTTCAGCGCGGCTCACGCTTGGTTGCCGTCGGTACCACTGCCGTGCGCACCCTGGAAACCATCGCTCAAAATAAACATATCCAACCTTCCTCCGGCTGGACCAATCTTTTCATCACGCCCGGTTATAAGTTCCAGCTTGTCGGCGGCCTCGTTACCAACTTCCATTTGCCCCGCACTTCCCTGCTGGCCCTGGTTTGCGCCTTTGCCTCCCGGGAAAAAATCATCGCCGCCTACCAGGAAGCAATCCGCTTGCAATACCGCTTCTACAGCTACGGCGACGCCATGCTGATTCTCTAACGTATTTAGGCCAACTCTAAAAATCCCCGGTAGGATGGGCTTCAGCCCATGCAGTTGCCTTTAATCGCCGTTTCAACCTTAGAATTTTGGATTTTTAGGGGTTGACTTTATATATGGAATTTTATTTATATTTATGATGATAAGATTTTTTTCCAAGTTGGAGATATAAATGACACCAAGAGAACGAGTTTTAGCGGCTTTTAACTTTACCCAGCCCGATTGCCCGCCTTGCGACTATTACGCCACCCCCGAAATCAATCAGGGTCTATTCAAACACTTCAGCGTAAGCTCCGTCGCCGAAATCCAGGATCACCTCGGCACGGACATCCGTTATATAGAGCCCTCTTACATCGGCCCCGTCCTGCCCAGCTTTGACGACGGCTCTAATGTCAATATCTGGGGGATCCGCCGCCGCCCCCTACCTAACGAATACGGCGAATACGCCGAACCGGTCGAACTTCCCTACGCCCCCTGGACCACCGTCGAACAGGCCGAAAAGTTCCCTTGGCCCAGCCCCGATTGGTACGACTACTCCGCTCTACCAAAGCTTTGTGATAAGTATCCCGATTTGGCCTTGGCCGCCGGTGCTTTCAGCGTCCAGGATTTCATCAATGGTACCGCCTTTGGCCGCGGGGTCGAGCAGGTACTACTCGATATCGCCCTGGAAGATCCGGTCTATCTTTATATCCTGGAAAAACGCCACCGCTTTTATCTGGAATTTATCGAACGGATTCTAAAATCCGCCCAGGGCCGTATAGATTTTATCCTTTGCGGCGACGACTTCGGTTCCCAGCGTGACCTGCTCATCTCCCCGGCCACCTTCGACAAAATATTCGCTCCCCGCAAAAAGGAATTTTTCGATATGGTCCACTCCTATGGCGCCAAAATATCCCATCACAGTTGCGGTTCCACCCGCAAGCTCATCCCCCGCTTTATCGAGATCGGCATGGATGCCCTGCAGACCATCCAGCCCCAGGCCGAAGGTATGAACCCCTATGAATTGAAAGCCGATTTCGGTGATCGCATCGTTTTCCACGGCGGCATTGATGTACAGGGCTGGCTCCAAAAGGCAACCATCCCTCAGATACAACAGGAGGTAAACCATCTGATGGACGAAGTCGGTCGAGGCGGTGGCTACATCACCGCCCCCTGCCACAATATCCAGCCCGACACCCCCCTTCAAAACGTCCTGGCCATCTATGAAACGATTACCCGGCGCAGATAATTCGAATGATTTTCCCCTGGGTCATTAACAGCCGATTATATCCTCTCCAAAGAGGGTAAGGGCCGAAGCGCGATTTACTTTGACATTGACAATCTCACCTATCTGACTTTCCGGCCCCTTAAACACCACAATATGATCCCCGCCGGTTCGCCCCACCATTTGCATCACCGGTTTCTTCTGATCATTCTCAAGTTGCTCTGATGCCTGTTTTTCGTTTAGATGCGGATTTTTACTCGGGCCTTCTACCAATACTTCCACACTTTGCCCGATAAATTGTTGGTTATCCTCATTAGATATTTCATTCTGCAAATCGAGAAGATCTTGATTTCTTTGCTGTTTGACCTCTATAGGTACGTCATCTGCAAGGTTATCATCCGCCTGCGTCCCCGGCCGTGGTGAATATCTAAATATAAAACAATTTTTATAGCGCACCTTTCTCATCAGATCCACCGTCGCCTGAAAATCCTCATCCGTCTCTCCGGGAAACCCCACGATAAAATCGCCCGCCACCGTCAAGCCCGTTACTATCGAGCGGGCCTTTTCGATAAGTTCCAGATATTTTTCGACTGTATAGCGACGATTCATCGCCCGTAAGATCCGGTTAGATCCCGACTGGGCCGGTATATGTAAATATGGGCAGACTTTCTCCAAATGGGCCATACTTTGCAGTATCTTCTCGTCGAAATTCCTCGGATAGCTCGTCACAAACCGAAGTCTCTGCAGCCCGTTAATTTCGTGCACCGCCTCCAGAACATCCGCCAAACCCAACGTCCTGCCATCACTGATATACCGGTATTTATTTACCGCCTGACCTAACAGGGTAATCTCCCTTACGCCTTCCTCTATAAGCCGCCGGGCTTCCTGCACAATGTTTTCCAGCGGCCTGGACCTCTCCGGCCCCCGCACATAGGGCACAATACAGTAACTGCAATAATTATTACAGCCCCGCATAACCCGCACAAACGCCTGAAAGGGTTTCACCCTGTTGGTTTTGCGGGGTAGGATATCCAGCCGTTCCAGACATTCATCTTCACCGGCCTCGTCCAACGCTGCACAGCGGTTATCCCGGCGATTTTCTCGGGCCCTTTGAACCATCTCGCTCAGCCTATGCAGTTTACCCGGACCACATACGATATCCACCTGTTTATATTTATCGAGAAGTTCCTCACCCCAACGTTGGGCCATGCAGCCGATCACGGCCAACACCACTTCCGGCTGTTCCCTATGCCATCTGGTTAGTTGTCCGATTTTACTGATTACCTTATCTTCGGCGTGCTGCCGCACCGAACAGGTATTATAGATTATCACCTGGGCCTGCTTTATATCGTCCGTTTGCTGATACCCCAGATCGAGAAGCTGATTCTCCACCAGCTCCGAATCGAGCTTGTTCATCTGACAGCCCATAGTCTCAATATAATACCACTGCTTCATAATCCGTATTGTAACCCGCTTTGTCTATTGGTACGAATCTAAAAAGAAAACCGCACATTTACAGATATACGGGGAATCGCCGGGGAATAACTATGGAAATACCCTGCACAAGGATAATAGAAAAACGCAGCAGAATGAAGATATCGCTGCCTGGATTTTGATTCGGTTGTCCGGCTTAGCGCTTGGAGAACTGGAAGCTGCGGCGGGCCTTGCGGCGGCCGTACTTCTTTCTTTCCACCTCGCGGCCGTCGCGGGTTAAGAGCCCCTTGTCCCTCAAAGCGCCGAAAGCTTCAGGATCGGCAATAGCCAACGCCCGGGCAATCCCCAGCTTGACCGCTCCGGCCTGACCGGTAATCCCGCCCCCGTGTACCTTGATGAATACGTCATATTTATTTAGGCTATCCGAGACTACCAGCGGATCCTTAACGTCCCGTTGGTCCTGAGGTCGCGGAAAGAAATCATCTAGTTGCTTATTATTAACCATGATTTGACCGCTGCCGGGTCGAATCCGTACCCGGGCAATGGAGGTCTTACGCCGACCCGTACCCCAGCAATATTCTTTTGGACCCAACTCTGCTGCAGTAGGTTTCTTTTTGACCTGCTGATCAGCCTGCGGAACCTGAACCGCTGTGGGCTTAAGAACTGAAGCTACTTTCTTGGTATCAATCAGGGGCGAACCTTGTTTTTTTTCTTGTTCCGGCAATTTATAACCTCCGGGATATTAATTCTATTGATACTGATCCAGCGTAAGCTGGTCAAATCTCTAACTTTTCCGGTGCCTGGGCTGCATGAGGATGCTCAGATCCGCGATAAACCTTCAGCTTGTCCAGCATATGGCGACCCAATTTATTTTTAGGTAACATTCTCCGTACCGCTTCGGTTATGACTTTTTCGGGCTTTTGTTCCATCATTTGCATGAAACTTACGTACTTATGCCCACCGGCATAGTTTGTATAATAGTCATATTGTTTGGTCAGGGCCTTTTTGCCTGTAACTTTGATTTTTTGAGCATCGGTTACCACCACAAAGTCCCCCGTATCCACATGGGGGGTATAGTCGGGACGGTGCTTACCCATCAAAATAACGGCAATCTTACCGGCCAGACGGCCCAGAATCTGTTCCGCCGCACTGACTTCATACCAGTTTTGTTTCACCTCGCCTTTGCGAGCCAACGTTGATTTTTGTTGCACTTTGGACATTTTACACTTAGGGCCTTAAAAATAATCCCTGATTTTTATCTCAGGGGCTGGCAAAGTCTGCTGAAACTACACATACAAAAGGCAGCAAACTCAAAATGTAGAAACGGGAATTTTAAAGAAAATCTTTATCTTGTCAAATACTTTTATAGCAATTCTTTACGTTTTTATCCAGATTATTTGATGGCAGACCAAATGCCCATTCCGACCGAATATTTCGCAACTCCCTGACACACAAAGAGTTAGGTAAATTACGAGCGATTGCTCAGTCCCCCAGTAAATGTAACAACAACAACGCTAGGCTGAAATAGGTTATATAACTCACTGCGTCATTGGTAGTTGTGACCAGTGGGCCGCAGCTGATGGCCGGGTCGATCCCGATGCGTCGAAATATGTAGGGCAGGGTAAATCCCATTAGAGTGGACAGCATAATCGCACAAAGCATGGCTATCCCCACTGACAGACCCAGAATTGGTGCATGGCTTATCTGCACAGTCTCTGCATCAGGTGCCAATGCCGGGGGAAATTTATGTAACCAGACAAACGCTATCGCCCCCGCAATCAGCGCGCAAACAGATGCAACTACCAAGGCCACCCGTGCTTCACGAAAAAACACTTGCGAGAGATCCAGGGCCGCCAGATCTCCCGTTGCCAAACCTCTTACAACTACAGTAGAGGTCTGCATACCACTATTACCACCCATAGCCGCGATAGCGGGAATAAACATTATAATGCAAGACCAGTCGGCGGTGGAAAAGCGATCATCGAATAAGCTGAAAAATATCAGAGCCGAGAATAACGAACTGAACATGCAAATCAGTAACCACGGCAGGCGGACCGAAGCGGCCTTGAATATATTAGGCGTATCCAGCTCGGCCGGGTGCGTACCGGCCGTCACCATCGCGTCCTCTTCCGCCTCTTCTTCCATAACGTCTACAATATCGTCAACGGTTATCCGCCCCAGCAGAATATCGTTTTGATCCACCACGGGCATTACGAACAGGTCGTTACGGCGGAAGGTATTGGCGATTTCTTCCTGGTCGGCATTAACATTAACGGTGGGCACTTCTTCTTCGAGTACCTCCGCTATGGCCGTCTCTCGATGATGACGCAGCAGCGTATCCAGCCCGACTATACCTTTATAATGCCCCTTGTCATCCACAACAAAGATATACCAGAAATCTTCTTCCGGATCGGCCTGGCGGAAACTATGGATAGCATCCCGGACGGTACCGCTTATGTTGGTGGTGACCAGTTCGGGATTCATGATACCGCCGGCCGTGTCTTCCTCGTATTCGAGGAGTTTTTCGATCTGCTCGGATTCTATCTGGGGTATATGGTCCAGAATCTTTTCGGTCTGTTCTTCGGGCAGATCGGCCACCACATCGGCCGCCTCATCCGGTGGCAGGGTGGCCACAATATCGGTTAGCTCATCATTGGTAAGCTCTTCTACAACCTGGCTCCGTGTGGCCTCGTCGATCTTTTCCAGTACTTCACCGGCATCCTTCGGATCCAGCAGATCAAACAGGATCTGCCTGGCGATTTCATCAAGCACCTCGACCACGTCGGCCACGTCCGAGGACCGGGATTCCGATAATACCCGGCGCAGCTCATCAAAATCCTTGCTTTCGATGAGCTGTTCGATGTGATCCAGAAGTTGTTTACGAGTCTGTTCCGTATCCGGCATGTTTAAGTACTCGCATAAAGAATAGTTCAATCAGATACCACCAAATAGCAGGCGGTTAACAACACTAATACCCGAATCAGATCATTATTGCTAGACTTATTCTCAAGGAACCGGATCAAAGCCGCCTGTGGCGAACGGATGGCAGCGCAGCAACCGCCGGGCGGCCAACCAGCTTCCCCGCCAGAAGCCATAGCGGATAAGGGCCTGGCAGGCATAATCACTGCAGGTGGGCAAAAACCGACAGCTCGCCGGCAAATAAGGCGAAACGGCCAATTTATAAAAACGCAGCAGCATTAACGCAAGCTTTACCATGGCAGATGTATGGTAGAACAGTATCTTACCTTCGTCAAGGTAGGACCTGTATAGCCGATATTCTGACCGCTGTAGCGGCAGGATCGCTGGTCAAAGATATGTCCACAGCCAGCCTGATTCCATCATCAAATCAGATCAGATCATATTTTTAAAAAAGTTGTTTGACAACTGGAGAAATACCAGCGCATAATGAGCATAAACAGTACCATGTGGAGACCTGGACGATAAACCAATTACAATCAGGGAGGTTGTCATGGATACATTTGCCCCCACAATTTTAAAACGGATCCAAAACTTTGATTCGATCTGGAAGAATACCCTGAAAAGAGGAATTATTCTAAGGAACTTCTTGATTATGATCATGGTAGTTGGATTATCGGGATGTGGACCGGAGATAATAATTGCCGGTAGTGCAGCGGCTGCGGCGGTGGGGACGGTGGTTTATGCCAAGGGCGATTTGGAAGTAATTCTGGAAGAGGACCTTGATGTCGTCTATGCCGCTTCGAAAAAAGCCCTGACAGAACTCGAAATCAACATCATCGGTACCGACAAAGACCTCCTCTCCGCGGTTGTTCACGGCAGGGGAGCCGAGGATAAAAAGGTATCTATCAGGCTGGAACGCGTCGAGAAGGGACGCCTTGTCAAACTATCCATTCGGGTGGGTACTTTCGGTGATAAGGACTTCTCGAAAATCATCTACGACAGGATCAACAAACATTTGATCAGATAACATATCAGCGGGACAAACACCTTATTAGTCAAATTTGTCCTGCGCATAAAGGGCATAAATTGTCAATGCCTTTTTTGTTTGCCCTTTCGCCGGCAGGATAATACTTGTTACATAACCAACTATCATGCATGTTACAATGCCGGTAAAGGTATAGAGCAGAAAAGAAATGGGGGTATATTCCTTTACTACATATTGTACTATGCCTCCGGCAATTAGCCCCAATACAGCACCACGACCATGAGCGCGGCAGCTAAAGATACCCAGTAAAAACAATCCTCCCAGTCCACCCGCAAACAGGCCGATGAAAATCTGCAGCTGATCCCACAAAGACTTGATGGGCCAATTAACTATAACCAAAGCGAAGCTCATCCCGGCCGCTCCTACTATGACAGTAATCCATCGCGCCAACTTTAAATATTCCTGCTCGGGGGCCTTGGCCCGAAAACGCCGATAAAAGTCCGTTGTAAGGGCGGTAGCTATGGAGTTCATGCTACTGTCCAGGCTGGACATGGCAGCTGCGAAAGTCGCGGCAATCAACAATCCTCCCGCCGGTTGTGGTAGTTGCGTGACAATATACCACGGGAAAATGGCATCGGGATTATCCAGCGTGGGATTCAATCTTCCGGGATACATCTTGTAAAATACAAACAAAGCCGTGCCTATCCCGAAGCATAAAAACGTTGCCGGAATACATAATATAGCATTGGTCCATATCCCCCGGGCCGCATCTTTTTCATCTTTGGTGGTCAGGTATCGTTGGATAACGGTTTGATCAGTGCCATACGTGATTAGATTGGCCCCCAATCCTCCCAATAATATGACCCAGAATGTCGGGGTGGTAAAATCAAAATGAAAGTCAAAGGTATGTAATTTATGATGGTTTTGAGCCATCTCCGCCAACCCGCTTATACCCCCTTCTATATTAAAGATAATCAGAACCAGACACAAAAGAGCTCCCCCCAGCAGGACAATAACTTGTATCACATCCGTCCAGATAACCGCTTCGATACCACCCATCACGGTATAGGCTATGCTTAAAACCCCCATAATAATGATGCATAGTTCGACATCAATACCGGTTACCACGGACAGGGCAATAGAGGGCAGAAATAACACAATGCCGATTCGACCTAGCTGCAGGGCTATAAACATTGCACTGCCGATCAGCCGCGCTACCCGATTGAAACGCTTTTCCAGATATTCATAAGCGGTGGTAATGTTCAACCTGCGATAAAAGGGCAAATAAATAAAAATAACAAATGGTGCCACCATAACGATGGTCATATTCAGAGTGAAGTAACTCCAGTCCGTCGCATAGGTCTTGGCCGGGATGGCCATGAATGTGACGGCGCTAAGTTGCGTGCCAAAAATACTGATTCCCGCCGCCCACCACGGTATACGCCCGCCAGCTTTAAAGAAATCGTCTGTGGTGTGCATTTTGCGTGAAAAGTAAAATCCCACGCCTACTAGGATTATAAAATACATACTCAGGACCAGATAATTGAGAGTTCCAAAAGGATTCATCGGTGCTGACCTTACTGACAGGATTTTGGGCGTAAGCACATCGGGACTAATTGCACCGGTAGGAATAATAAAACGATTGCCCCATTGTACAGCTGTTGTAGTTAGCTGGCCCTCTCCGGGTAGTGTCCCGACTTTGACCCACGTATTGGTAATTGTGTGATAAGCTAGGATATCTCGGCTAAAACCGGGATTGCGTATAAGAAGTTGTGTTTTTTTCTCTAGTAAAGACGCAACCTCTTTTGCTTGGCCTGTTAATTCTGTCTTTTTGATTACGCGAGGAATTTTCTGCTCCAATTCTAAAAAGAGCTCCCCTTCATCCCCTCCGAAAATAAGAATATGATGGGCCCCCGAAGCAATCCCTGGCGCTGACATCACACACCTCGGGCTCTCACCCGGAAGTGATACCTCGGCTAGTTGCTTCCATGTTTTATTCTGCGGATTATATTCATAACTGTCTGTGAGAAGTTCTATTTTTGTGTCTGAACCGACATAGCAACCACTAAAAACATACAAACAATCCGTTATCCCATTGTTCTGGCCGGCTACAACGGGTAATACTCGCGCCGGGCCCGGCCAACCGGGAAGATGTTCCCATTCAAAAAAAGCGGGATCATCCTTTTGTTTTAAATTAAGGGCGAAAAAATGTTTTGTAGCTTGAGCCTCTAATGATTCCTGGCCCCCGACTACATAGAGCGTCTGTCCTACTTGGGCTCCACCCATAAACGCCAACGGACATGGCAAATCAGGCAGAGATTCCACTACAATCTCCCGGCCGCGTGGATCCCATCGTAGCAGAAAAACATCCCGCAAGCACTGCCGACCGTCACTACCGCCTATGCATATTACCCCTTTGTCGGTACTGACAGAAACACCATTGGCCCGGGGGTGTGGTATCCGGAAATCATTGGAACTAACCCATTGATAATGTGTCCCATTGGTTTTCTGCAGTAAATATATATTGTCCCGCCATATCTTTTTGCCTTGTTCCCAGCCCGGACCAGAGGGGAAGTTCACCCCTCCCGCTATAATTAGCACATCGTTATTTACCCCGGCAAAAACTCCGGCTAATCCCATTTGTTGCTGGTTCCCAGGAGGTGGCGGAAGACCTGGCAGTTCCTCAAAATCTAGATAATTTTGCCCAGCAGGGTTGGCTTCTGCACTCCAGGATAAAGAGCAGCAAACAACAAGACAGATAAAAATGCCAATATAAATTCTCATGGATACTAGATTCAATCAAAACTATTTTTATTAACCATACTCAACCAAGCCGACGTGACGTGGGTAAAAGTGATTTTTGCATACTCGTCTTTTTAAATACTAAGCCAGGTCGTTAAAGCTCTTTACAAAATCGGTTAGCGCTCTCAGATTATCAATATTATAATCGGTCTCCAGGTGATAAACGTACGCCAACGGCCCTCCGGTTGGTCCCTCACGGAGGGTTTTCAACGTTTGTCCCCGGTCAGCCAATCTACGTTGAAACGAACAAAGGAAATCATTTTATAATTATCTCGCTCAAAAAGCAGACCTATACTCTTATCCGGAAGGACCGTCAAACAAGAATAGGCCGAACTACCTTCATAAATTGTTTTAGAAACCGGCCAGGTTTTCCCTTCGTCGTAACTTAGTCGTACGGTCATTCGGATGCGTTTGTTTTTGCTGGCCGGATTCGAAAACAAAAGCCTGTTTTTTCCTTCCTCGGGCCAAGTATAGCGCAGGAAACTTGCCTGACAAATCGGCTCAATCAAAACCGGATCAAACGATAGATCCGACCACGTCGCTCCGCCATCATAACTATAGGCTATAGCTCTTTTGTCGCCTTTTTCTTTTTGTTCGTCGGTTATACTCCAGTTATTCCGCATGTTTATCATCAAAGCTCCCTTATTCAGTTCCACTACCTGGCATTCATCCGTATCAAGCGCGATTGTACCGCCCAGCTTCCAGTTTTTACCGTGATCGTCACTATAAAATACATGCGAAAACATCGCCCACTTTCCTTTTACCTTTTCTTGATGATCGCAGGGAATCACCAGTCGCCCTTTATGCTTTCCCCTACGTATCTGGATCCCCACTCCCGGTCCTGTGGCATACCAGCCCCAGTCGTTCAGCTTTACGTCTTTGGTGATCTCCTTTGGTTTTGCCCAGGTTTTCCCGTCATCTTCACTGTACGTAATTAACACGTCACTGTTATCCCGGCAGAAGGGCAGCCAGATGGTTCCTGTGTCCTGATCCTCGACCGGACAGGGATTGCCGATGGTAATTTTTTCATCCCCTCCCTCTTCATAGACAATTTTTTGACCCGACCAGCTCTTACCTCCGTCCTCACTGCGTTTGAGCAACAGATCCAAGTCACCTTGATCACTGATACTGGTTTTACGGCCTTCACAAAACGCCAGCAGGGTTCCCTCTTTCGTCACCAGCAGCGCAGGTATTCTATACGCATGATACCCATTCTGTCCGCTGATAAAAACATCGTTTAGCGACAGCCCCGTCGAGACATCTGCTGCTTGTGCTGTCACATATATCCCCATCGCTGCCAGGAGGGTAAAAAAGATTAATGTAATACATTGTTTCATTTTTTTAAATCTCCGGTTCTATGCAAAATCGTTAAAACTCTTTACAAAATCGGTCAGGGCGCGGAGATTATCAATATTATAATCGGGCTCAAGATGATATACGTATGCCAGAGGGCCTCCGTCATTTTCATCATTGATACTCCGGGCCCATCGCAATATCGTCTCTGAACCCTCGGCTGACATATCATGCGGCATCGGCGATACTGAAATCAACATTTCTTTACCGAATAATTCCCGCACCTTACCAATCGAGGTATCACCTCCCAAATCCAGACTATTCAGATTTTCAATTTGTTTGAATGCTTCCAAATGCGAACTACTGGGGCCGCAGGAATGTAACCGCACAGGCCCCAGTTCACTCCCGATCAGTGAAGTTACCGGCACCACAAATTGCTCTATTAAATCCGGCCCCACCATGCAGGCCGAACATTCACCTACATGAAGTGCGGTTATGGGTAATTTTACAGTTTCAGAAAAGTATCGGCAAAGCACCACATAAGCCTTCGCAATCCAAAACATGATTTCCAGACAGCGCTCCGGCTCGGTCATCATATCCATATAAAATGTTTCGCCATAAAATTTCTGTGCCGAAGTCATAACCCCATGGATCGTTGCTCGGCCGGAAAGGTCCCAGTAAAATGGCGGAACGGGACAAATACTTCTTTCAGAATCATGCTGCACTTGGAGAATCTGCTCATAAAAAAGTCTGATCAATTCATGTTCCAGCAATGTTTCAGGCTCAGGCAGCTCGGCCGCTGTTTTACCCGCCAGACAATTTGCCGTGATATCCGAGTCATTATTATCATGAGGCACAAACTCCGCCCCCAGCAGCATTCCCAAAATCAGGTTCGGCTGAATACCCCCCACGAGTACTTGATCTTTACCCCAATATTCGAATTGGCCCAGATTGGACTCCGAATAAAAAAGCCCCATGTCCCCCAACTTTTCCTCGACATAATCATGGCAGCGACTGTCGATTGAATAACGCTGAGCCGGGTTGAAATAATACTCACGATCAAACCTGACTCTAAGCGCCCCAGCCAACCATCCTTTGGAAACTGTCCCTGAGATTGAAATCATCACACTCCTTTACCTGAGTGAATTAAGCTGTCATATCCAGACCAAAGTAAGTCTTTCTGGTCTTCCATTTCCCCCTGGTAAAGTCCGGCACCGGCACCGGCACACTTCCCTGTGCAATGGATACTTCCGAGAGCGGCCCGTGCACGCACATTGCTACCGAGTCATACACATCCAACGGTGTTTGGGTCCGGTTCTTGACCGCCTGGACGAACAGTTTCAGTTCCAGCATATCGGTACCGCCGTGTCCCCCCAGGCTTTTTTCTTTGGTCCAGGCATGTTTATATTTCTCATGGTAAGGTGGAAAAGGTTCCCACTGATGATATTTCGGACTTACGTGTTTAAGGTAAACCGCGTTTCGCTGCTCGTTGTAAAGACCCCGGGTTCCCTGGATCAGCCAGCGATTATCGTACGGCCGGGGCAACTGCATATCATAATTCACGACAATGGACTTACCCTTCTTGGTGCGTATGACCGTTGTTACGATGTCGCCCTGTGCGAATTTGCGTTTGGCATTGGGATGATCCGGTCCGAACTTGCTGGCAAAATGTTCATTTATTCCCACCGAATCCGTTGCCGTCGAAGTAAGGTAATCAAAATAGTCCCCGCAATTAATATCCATCCAGCTAATGACCGGTCCCATCTGATGGCTGGGATATTGATCCCGATTATGGTTGACCAGATATTTAGCCGACCAGCGATCCATGCCTGTTTTCCCATCAAAGAACCAGTGATCGATACAGTCATGGCTGTGAGCACAGTGACAGTGTACAATCCGGCCCAGTAATCCTTTACGAATCATATTCAAAACCGCCAGGTTATCGCTGCGGAAACTCCAGTTTTCCAGCATCATACAGGGTACGCCCGTCTGCTCGCAGGTATTAACCAGATCCCAGCACTCATCGAGAGTATAGGCCGCCGGCACTTCCACCGCTGCATATTTCCCCGCCTTCATCGCATAAACAGCCATCGGCGTATGCCATTCCCAATACGTAGCGATAACAACCGCATCAATATCATCACGATCTACCAGTTTCTTCCAGACCTGTTCATCGCCGGAATAGGTTTCCGGGTTACCCATCCTTGCCTTTATCACTAGTTGTTTGGCGGCTTCGGTCCTTTCGGGGTAAATATCGCCCAGAGCCCGAATCTCAACTTCTTCTTTCATATGGAAGAAGTTACCCATCAGACTGTTACCCCTTCCTCCCAGCCCTATTATGCCCAGACGCACCTTGTCAATCTTCGGTAGATCAACCGTTTGCTCCATAGCCTTGCCCCGGGCGCTATTGTTATTCATTAATAGCTCCCCGAAAATTGCCCCCACCCCCGCAGCTGTATTGGATTTCAAGAAATCTCTGCGACTGGTTTTATTATGCATAACAATCTCCTCAAAACAGAATTAAGTATTATACCAGACTTAGGCTTCGTTCTCTTCGGAGGCCCCCTGTTCGGCCATACTCTTGAACATGGAGCGAATATTGAAAAAACCACCTATAGCAACCACAATCGCCAACCCCGCAAAAAGCACCAGACTCGCATAAAAAAAGAACGACCAGAAATTTATCCAGAAATTCATATGATTTTACTCCTTGTTTACAAGTATTGAATTACGATCTGGGAATAAAAGAGATCCAACCACAATTAAAACCGTAGCCAGGGCTATGGTTGTTAGGCCTACAATTGCTTCTGGAAGTATATAAATTTCAACCTTTTGCCCAACAACTTCTGCATTGGGTAGCTCTTTGGCTACCAGAGCCATCTTTTCAGTCACTTGCTCAAGTGAGATTTTTTCTGTAAATCCTAAGAGTTTTTTTAAAGGATTCAAAAAACTTAGGTTATTTTGTACAGCCTTCAAGCCAACTATAGACAAAAAACCGCAAATCAGTGACATATAGGCTCCTACTTTGCTGGTACGTTTCCAGTAGAGGCCAAAGGTTAATAAAGCTATTGCTCCCGTGAAATAAATAGCCCCGGTGATTGCCATATAATCCCACAAGTCCTGCCCCAGTGGATACCAAAGTCCCCATATCAGTATAAAAATACCAATAGTTATGATAAAAATGCGTGTCAATATCATACGTGCTTTGGAGGATAGTTCCTTCTTAAAGCACGGCGCCACCACATCCTGCGTCAGTACCGAAGACCAGCACAACAGATAACTGTCATGCGTTGACATGAACGCCGCCAGCATCCCCGCACATATGATGCCGATTAACCCCGCCGGCAAAATCTGACTCAGTAAAACCGGCATCGCCATAAGCGTTGTCTGGGGATCAGCCGGGCTCCCCCCCGGCAGAAAGATATTTCGCAGGGATTCATGATCATATATATATACCAAGGCACATATGCCAAAGAAGTTGGGTATGAGAAAACGCATCATAAAACCTATCGACGACCAGATATAAAGCTTGCGCACCACCTTGATACTCTCCGCCGAACACGCCCGGATAACCGCCGTCTGCCAAATCGCACAACTCACCAGCCCCAAAAAGAACATCCAGATAACATAAGAAGTTCCAAAACCTTCGCCATGGAACGGGTTAAAGCCCGCCTCCCCCTGCACTTGCTGGACGGTATCGACTATATGTTGCCAACCAAAGTACCTAATCGCAAAGATGCTGGTGGCTAAAAGTCCGAAGGAAAGCACCACAAATTGAATATAATCCAATACCACCACCGACACCATCCCCCCCAGCGTCGTATAAAGCAAGACAAATCCCAGTAGAACAGTCATTATCAATTTTAGCTCGGTATCCGAGGTCATGTGGGTAACGCCCATCACGAACAATGACCCCGCCTTGAGGAACATACCCATATTCAGGATCCCGGAAAAGGCCAATATTATCCCCCCCAGAATCCGCACTCCCTTGCCAAAACGCTTTTCATAAAATTCCGGTATCGTCATCACCCCCATCCGCCGCAGCGGCACCACGATAAATCCCGTCAACCCCACCATCAAAGTCACAATCGCCGCCGCTAGCGCTATGTGAAAAGCTGCAAATCCGCCCGTGTACCCTTTCTGTGCGGAATACATCACTGTAAGCAAACCCAGTTCCGTACCGATCATGGTCGCGATCGCCAGACACGTCTTCAGACTTCTTCCCGCCACAATAAAGCTCGTCACGTTCTTGACATACCGCCTGATATACACCCCCACACTCACAATGCCCAACAGGTAGGATATCACAATAATCCAGTCAATGACGCTGAAATTAGTCTTAAGCCCGATTGCCTCTAAATTTATATGTTCCATATTTGTATTACTCCTAAAACGAATCGTCGGCTGATATTATAAGTTTAGGAATTGAATTTTACGTCTCTCTTTGGGCGCGGATGTGCTCTGAATACCGCAATGGATATCTTACAAACGCTTCCAGCGCATGATATTCCGGCAGCCCCAGCTCATCGTATATCCGGGCCGTGGTCATATTCCGCTCTTCCGCCCGCTGCCAGAACTCCCTGCTGTCATAGGGCCCCGGAAACATCGCCCGGTCTTTCTGGCTTTCATGCCGGAATATAGCGAAGCGCTTCCGCTTCAACTCATCCGGTGACAACGGCACCGCCATATCGATCTGTTCCGGCTCCCATTCCTGCCACGCCCCACGATACAACCATATTTCGGGTTTGTTGCTTTCAACTTTACAATACTTATCAATGGCCTCAAGCAGCGCTTCTAAACACAACCTGTGTGTCCCGTGAGGATCGGACAAGTCACCCGCCGCAAATATCATATCCGGTTTGACCTTATCCAAAACATCACGTACCACCGTGATATCCTTCGGCCCTATGGAAAGCTTTTGCACCGTCCCCGTATCATAGAAAGGCATATCAAGGAAATGCATATTCTTTTCATCTAGTCCGCAGAACCGCGCCGCATCCAGTGCCTCCGCCCGCCGGATCAATCCCTTGATCGCCTGGGTTTCCTTACTGTCGATATCTCCCGGCTTCTTTTGCCTGAGGAACTGATCGATATGTTCTTCGATCGTCGCCGTCTGCTCCGGCGTCAGGCCGAATATCCTGTTAAACTCACAGACAAAATCCCCATACCGCATGACATCATGATCAAACACACTCAGGTAACCGCTGACCATATAGGCTACGTGCACCTCATGTCCCTGCCCCTTAAACCGCATCATCGTCCCACCCATACAGATCACGTCATCATCCGGATGCGGACTGAAAATCAAAACTTTTTTCGTCTCGTTTTTCCCGCCGGGCCAACCTGTTATGGTCTGCATCTGCTTCCGGAAAATTTCGATGTTCAATTTATACGCACCCCCGGCAACTCCCAGCAATTCTCCCAGTCCGTTTTCCGCATAGTCTTCGTCGGTCAATTTCAGGATGGGTTTTTTCAGCTTCTGCGCCAGCCAGATAACCGCATGCCGTTTCAGCAAATCATCCCATACGCATGACCCCTGCGCCCAGGGTTTCGCTATCCGCGTCAAATCCGCCGCCGTCGCCTGATCCAGATATATAGTTACCTTCGGATGTTCCTGCAAATGACTTGCCGCAACTCGCCCCGACGCCTCTCCTTCCACCAGCCGCCGGATAATCGCCGCCTTATGTTCCCCGAACGCCAGCAGACATATTTCCCGTGCCTCCAGAATCGTCCCCACTCCCATCGTCAGCGCCCAGTCGGGTACATACTCCTCCCCGAAAAAATCACTCGCTGCATCTTTGCGGGTCAGACGGTCCAGTCGAATCCTCCTCGTTCTGCTCTGCTGCGTTGACCCCGGCTCGTTAAAACCGATATGCCCGTTCCGCCCGATACCCAGTATCTGCAAATCAATTCCCCCCGCCTCCTTGATCGCCTCTTCGTATTTATGGCAATGCGCCTCTATCTCCCTTTCGGCCACCTCACCGCTGGGCAAATGAACGTTTTCCGGCAGGATATTTATATGATCAAATAGGTTCTCGTGCATCCACCTATAATAAGACTGCAGCGCCCCTCGTTCGATGGGCCAATATTCATCCAGGTTAAACGTAATAACTTTCGAAAAATCCAGCCCCTCTTCCTTGTGCATCCGGATTAATTCCTTATACACATTCACCGGCGTACGACCTGTCGCCAGACCCAATACGGTGCTTTTCCCTTCTGCCGCCTTAGCCCGGATCACCTCCGCTATGCGCTCCGCCACCGCCCGTGATGCCTCTTTATCATCTTCAAAAATTCGTACCGGCAACCGCTCCACATTTTTCCTGTCGCTGTTCATTTCTCTTCCGACGTTTTTCCTTCCTTAAATATGTCCAATCCTTACTTAACGAAACCAGTCAGGCAGTATAGCCCAAATCATATTCAGTGTAAATATTGCAAATTCTCCCGCCTATAGAGGTGTCTCTTTAGGTACTCTAACAAAACCCTGTCATTTCCGCGAAAGCTGGAATCCAGTCTTTCGAATGGATGGCTTTTTTAGGGCCTCTTAGTTCTTCCTTGATTTTTATGTTTGACATATATATAAACAAGAAAGAAAATGTACTCTTTTCCTACGCTCCATTTAACACACCCAGCCTTAATCTTAAGGGAGTGAAAGTCAACATGCTTACTCAAATTAACAATCGTCGTGATTTCCTCAAAACAATCGGCGTTGGCGCCGCCGCCCTGACATTGCCCAACCTCTCTTTCGCTGCCGACAAACCGTCCTCCAGGCCCAACGTCATTTTATATGTCGTGGACGATCAAGGCACCAGCGATGCCGGCTGTTATGGCAATCCTGTCATCCACACCCCGGGCTTGGACCTGCTCGCGAAAAACGGCACCCGCTTTACTCATGCCTTTTGCACCTCCGCTTCCTGTAGTGCCAGCCGCTCTGTCATCCTCTCCGGCCTTTATAATCACGCCACCGGTCAATACGGCCATCAACACGATTACCATCACTTCGTAAGTTTCCCGAACCTAAAGACACTACCGGTTTTACTTACTCAGGCCGGCTATCGCACCGCCCGCACCGGTAAATATCACGTCGCCCCGGAAGAAGTATATCACTTCGATCAGGAAATTATTGGCGGCCCTTCCCCGGCCGCCCGCGCCGATGCCTGCCGTTCTTTTATCGAAGCTCAAAACGACAAACCATTTTTCCTTTACTTCTGCACTTCCGAGCCCCACCGCCCCTTCCACCGCCAAGGCTCCCGGCCCATCAACCCTGAACAAGTCATCGTCCCTCCCTTTCTGCCCGACATACCCGAATGCCGCCAGGAGCTGGCCGAGTATTACATGTCCGTAGAGCGTGCCGACAAGGGCCTGCTCCGTCTTCTGCAAACCTTAAAGCAAAACGGTCATTGGGATGATACCATCGTTATCTATATTTCTGATAATGGCATCGCCTTCCCCGGCGCCAAGACCACCCTCTACGAACCCGGCACGCGCCTGCCCTGCGTTGTATATAACCCCTACGCCCAAAAGAAAGGCATTGTCACCGACGCCTTGATCAACTGGGCCGACATAACCCCCACCATCCTCGACTTCGCTTCCGCCTTGCCGAAAAATTATCAATTCCAGGGACGCTCATTTCGTTCCGTCCTGGAAACACAACACCCCACCGGTTGGGACGAAATCTACGCCTCCCACACCTTCCACGAAATAACCATGTATTATCCCATGCGTGTAGTCCGCACTCGTCGCTACAAGCTCATCTGGAACATAGCCTACGGCCTGGATTATCCCTTTGCTTCCGATCTCTTCGAGTCTAAAACCTGGCAGTCAGTCTTAAATGGCGGCGCAAAATATTTCGCCCAGCGCTCCATCGACGCTTACATTCACCGCCCCAGGTTCGAACTTTATGACCTTAAAAACGATCCCCTCGAACTCAACAACCTTGCCTCCGATCCCAAGCACGCCCAAATCCTCTCCGAACTCAAGGCAAAACTGAAAGCATTCCAAAAACGCACCAAAGATCCCTGGATACTAAAATGGGAATACGAATAAAGTTAATCCCAACTGGAGCCTTCCGGCCTTTGCAATCAAACAGACAATCACAACTGAAAATTATCATTTTATTATCTGTTGTCGCACTTTCAATAGTATCAGGTGCTATCGCAGACCAAACTCAACTGGCCTTCCCCACCGCCGAAGGTTTTGGTGCCTATTCTCGCGGTGGACGCGGTGGAGCAGTTTATATAGTAACTACGCTCGCTGACTATCATCCGGGCATTGCTGCCCGGAGGCCTGTAACTAGAAATAAAACCGGTGAGGTTATACTGCCCGCCCGCCCCGCCATCAAGCCCGAAAAACCTATCCCCGGCAGCCTCCGCTTTGCAATTGACGCCCAGGAACCCCGAACCATCGTCTTTCAAGTAGCAGGGACAATTATCTTGAAAGCCCCTCTGATTATCAGCAATCCTTTTATTACCATTGCCGGCCAGTCAGCACCCGGCGGCGGAATATGTCTGCAGGATTACGGTATTTTAATCCATAATACCCACGATATTGTTGTGCGTTATCTCCGCATACGCCCGGGTGATAAAAGCAGAATCGAACAGGATGCTATTTGTTTAGTCAGGGCGCAAAATGCTATCGTGGATCACTGTTCCACTAGCTGGAGTATCGATGAAAATCTCTCTGTTGCCGGAGCTGGCACTACTGACGCCACCGTCCAGTGGTGCATTATCAGTGAGAGTTTACGCAACAGTTGGCACCAGAAGGGCCCTCATGGCATGGGCTCCCTGATTCGTACCAACGGCAGGGTATCTTTTCTTCACAATTTGTATGCTCATAACAACAGTAGAAATCCCCGTCCTGGAACCTATGGTGAGTTCCCGGTACTTCATCTGGATTTTCGTAACAATGTCATATACAATTGGGGAATATTGCCCGGCTACACATCGGCAGACGCCGCTATCATCAATTACATCGGCAACTACCTGAAGGTAGGTCCGTCCATTGAAAAGAATTCGCGTGTTGCTTTTATTATCGGCGGAAAAACCACTCACATATTTGCCCGCGGCAACATGCTTGTCGATGGTGATGTAGTTATTAAGGACGATTGGGCCCTGATTGCCCATGCTGAAAAAATAAACAAGCTCAAAGAACCTTTTCCCGTCGTGGCAACTCATACCGATACTGCCGAAATTGCCTACCGGAAAGTTTTAGCCCAGTCCGGAGCCATCCTCCCCCTCCGCGACGCCCTCGACCAACGGATTATACAGGACGTTAAGAACTGCACCGGTAAGATCATCAACTCCCAGACCGAAGTAGGAGCCTGGCCCAACCTCGCTCCGGGCACTCCCCCCCTTGACAGTGATAAAGACGGCATACCCGATAGCTGGGAAATAGCGCACCAATTGGATCCCAAAAATCCCGCCGACCAAAAACTCGATAACGATAACGACGGTTATACAAACCTGGAACAATACTTAAACAATATCGCCGGTGACTAATATCAGCTCGAAATGTTCAATGCGGCACAGATAGTATGTAAAGTCAATTTTTACAAGTTGTTTTAGAATAATATGACAAGAAAGATGCTTATGAAACCACGAAGAATTACCACCCCCATCACCATTTTGATTATCGTTGCCTCCCTTATACTAATCAACTGCCCGTCATGTTCTCCCCGGTCTTCTAAACCCTGGACCAAAGAGGGTGAAACCAAACAAGCCCATGACGCCCGTATGCAATGGTTTCGCGCTGCCCGTTTCGGTATGTTTATTCATTGGGGCTTGTATGCCGTCCCCGCCGGCGTCTGGCATGGCAAGGATGCTGGCCGCAACGGTGAATGGATCATGCACAACGCTAAAATCCCCGTCGACCAGTATAAACCCCTGGCTCAGCAGTTCAACCCCACCAGGTTCGACGCCCACCAATGGGTCAGCATTGCCAAAAACGCCGGCATGAAATACCTCGTTATCACCAGTAAACACCATGATGGCTTTAGTCTCTTTGACAGCAAACTCACCGACTATGATATTGTAGATGCCACTCCTTTTGAACGCGACCCCTTAAAGGAGCTCGCCCTCGCCTGCCGCGAGCAGGGCATCAAGCTTTGCTTCTACCATTCCATTATGGACTGGTACCGCCCCGAACAGAAAACCGATTTCCCCAACTATAAAAAATTCCTCTATGGCCAGGTCCGTGAACTAATTACCAACTACGGCCCCCTGGGTATCATGTGGTTTGACGGCGAATGGATTCCTCAGTGGAACCGCCAACAAGGCCGCGAGTTGGAACAGTTTGTCCACAGCCTTCAGCCCGACATCATAGTTAATAACCGTGTAGGAAAGCGCGAACGTGAAGACGGAGACTACGGAACCCCCGAACAGTTCATCCCTAACACTGGCATCCCCGGCCACGACTGGGAAGCCTGTATGACTATGAATGACACCTGGGGCTTCAAGAAAAACGACCACAACTGGAAATCAAACCAGGACCTTATCCATAAACTTATCGACATCACCAGCAAGGGCGGCAACTTCCTTCTCAACGTCGGCCCCACCGCTGAAGGACTCATCCCCACCCCCAGCGTCGAACGACTCGCCGCCATGGGACAGTGGATGAAAACCAACGGCGAATCTATCTACGGTACCACCGCCAGCCCCTTTCGCTATCTTCCCTGGGGCCGCTGCACCCGCAAGGCCGACAAACTCTATCTGCACGTCTTCGATTGGCCCAAAGATGCCCGTCTTGTCGTACCCGGCCTTTTAAGCACTCCCACCTCCGCCTACCTGCTTGCCGATTCTTACCACCGCAAGCTCCCCATCAAACGCCACCCGGACAATATAGTAATTTCTCTTCCCAATACTCCCCCCGACCCTATCGCCTCTGTGGTTGTCCTTTGCCTGAAAGGCCAGCCAAAAGTGGACAATACCATCCGGCCCCTTTCCGACGGTTCTGTTGAACTCTGGGCCCGTGACGCCCAGACCCACGGCTCAAAAGTCCGCTACCATATCGGTCACGGCATCACCCTGGGCGATTATATTACCGACTGGTCCGACAAAAACGACTGGATTAGCTGGGAGTTTAAACTCGATAAACCCGGCACCTTCGCTGTCTCGGTCACCGCTGCCTGCGCTAAGGGCTACGGTGGCAGCGAATATGTCCTTTCCACCGCCGGCCAAAATCTCTCCGCTATAACTCAGGCAACTAAATCCTGGAATAAATTTAAATCTCTCGATATTGGCAAAGTCACCTTCGATAAACCCGGTTTATATAAATTAACCATCAAGCCTAAAACTATCGCCAAAGAAAATCTGATGAATTTCAAGACCGTCAAACTTACTCCCCAGCCCTGACAAACCTGTTACCTCAGCGGTTGTCTCGGCTCTTATAAACTGATATACTGTTTTTCTGATTCTAAGAAAGAGCAAACAAAGATTTTGCAAAAACTTCGCCAGAAATGAGAGGCTCAAATGATAAACCATTCTCGAATCTTTGTGTTCATGTTAATATTGGTTATGATTGTGGGTGCAATATCAAATTCTATAAAAGCCCAAACTTGGGATGGAAAAAGCATAGTCAAGCTGACTGAAAACGATTTATCACCCTGGCAGGGTGACACCGGAAATTGGCAGATAGTAGGCCGGGCTTTCATGGACCCCGATAACGAAAAACTTTTAGCCTCCCAGCCGGGCACCGGCGTTCTCTGGAACGGACCTAAAGGCAAGACCAAAAATCTCATCACCAAAATGGAGTTCGGCGACGTACGCGCTCACATCGAATTCCTCCTTGCCAAAGATTCCAACTCCGGCGTTTATTTTGCCGGCCAATATGAAGTGCAGATTTTCGATAGTTGGCAAAAACCCTCCGAATATCCCGGCATCGAATGCGGCGGCATCTATCAGCGCTGGGATCCCAAACGCCAGCCCAAAGGCTTCGAAGGACATTCACCCCGGGTAAACGCTTGCTTCCATCCCGGCCGGTGGCAAACATTCGATGTGGTTTTCCGCTCCGCCAAATTCGATCAAAACGGCAACAAAATCGCCAACGCCAGATTCCTCAAGGTATTTCACAACGGCATCCTCATTCATGACAACCTCGAGCTCTTCGGCCCCACCCGGGGAGGCAATATGTTCCCTTCCGAAAGAGCATCAGGCCCGTTTCTCTTTCAGGGCGATCATGGCCCCGTGGCTTATCGCAACGTCTGGGTGGCCCCTATAGATTATCCTGACTTTTTCATACTGGGCACCGATCCCAAACGGCTGGGCCTGACAACCGAGCAGTATGTCACTATGCTCAAGAATCTCGGCTACAACGGCACCTACTATAATGGCTATGATGGCCTGCCCCGGATGCTCAAGGAATTGGATAGCCAAGGCCTGCGCCTCTACACCTTTTACACTCCTGTCAACCTCGACGGGGACAAACCTCAATATGATCCTAAGCTAAAAGAAATCATCGAACTATTAGCCCACCGCGATGCAACCTTGTGGCTCCATGTGCTCAGTCAAAAATATAAACCCTCCGATCCCGCCGGCGATGAAAAGGCCGTCCAAATTATCCGTGAGATCGCCGACATGGCCCAGCCGCAGGGCCTGCGCGTGGCCTTGTATCCGCATTTTGGCTTATGGTTGGAACGCTGCGAAGATTCCGTTCGGCTCACTCGTAAGTTAAATCGAAGAAACGTAGGCGCCATCTTCAACCTCTGCCATTGGCTCAAGGTCAGCAAGGGCCAAAATTTACTTGGTTTGCTACAGGATGCCCTGCCCTATCTATCCTTTGTGACCATCAATGGCGCCGATCAGGGCCCCACCTGGAAGGAACTCATCCAACCGCTTGACCAGGGCGCCTATGATGTCTATGGCGTATTGGAAATGCTCAAGGACTTGGGCTACAATGGACCGATTGGCTTGCAGGTGTACGGCATCCAAAAAGAACCACAAGATCACTTGAAAAGATCAATCACCACCTGGAGACAATTCAACAACAAATTGCTCCATGCCACCAAATGAAATAATAATTAGGAACAATCTTGTTTTGAGGTGTCCATGAAACCAAACAGAAGAGATTTTTTAACTAAATCCACTGTTTCAGCTTTATCGCTGGCCGGTGTCCCTTATTTTATTCCTAGCTCGGCTTTGGGACTGGACGGTAAAAAACCGCCCAGCAGCCGGATCTCAATCGGTTGCATCGGCACCGGCGGCCGCGGCCGAATGAACATGCGTGGCCTGCTGGAACAGGGCGCTCACATAGCAGCCGTCTGTGATGTGGATGAAAATTCTCAAAGAGAAGCTATCAAAACCATCCAGACCTATTTCGATTGCCCCGCCGCCCAGCGGAAATATCCCGGCTGCAATGTCTATCGTGATTTCCGCGACCTGCTACACAAAGAGAATATAGACGCCGTCATGATCGCCACCCCTGATCATTGGCACACCCTGCCGGTGGTAATGGCGGCCCGCATGGGTAAGGATATCTATTGTGAAAAACCTCTGGCCTTAACCATCGAGCAGGGCCGAACTATGGTCAACGAGGTCGAGCGCTATGGAGTAGTCTTCCAAACCGGAACTCAGCAACGTTCCGAGCAACAATTCCGCCGGGCTTGCGAGCTTGTTCGCAACGGCCGCGTCGGTAAAATACATACCGTCGAAGTGGAAACCCCGGGCAGCATGTCCTGTGACGGCTTTTATTTAGAACCGGTACCATCGGGCTTCGATTATGACATGTGGCTCGGCCCGGCTCCCCTAGAGCCTTTCTCCCCCAAACGCGTTCACCCCTTCGGCTGGCGCTGGATCTTCGACTATGCCGGCGGCTGCGTCACCGACTGGGGCGCCCATCATATTGATATCGTTCAATGGGCCCTGGGCACCACCGACACCGGACCGATTGAAATCCAGGGTAAAGGTGTGTTCCCGAAAGATGGATTGTTCAACACGGCCTTGTCTTGGCACTGGCAGGCTCTATATAAAAACGGCGTAAAAGTAATCGGTTTTGCCAGGGATGAATTTACCGGCACCTTTCCCGACGGAATTACCTTCCGCGGGGACAAAGGCTGGCTCTTTATCAGACGCGGCCGAATGGATGCCCACCCCAAATCGATCCTCAAAGAAAAAATCGGCACCCAGGAAATTCGTTTATGTCATTCTGACAACCACTACCGCAATTTCCTGCAATCTGTTGAATCGCGCCAACCTACCGTAGCTCCCATCGACCAGGCCCATCGCTCCATAACCGTCTGCCATCTCGCCAATATTGCCCTGCGTCTGGGCCGTAAAATCCATTGGAACCCTCAACAGGAAAAAATCATCGGCGACGACACCGCCGCCCGCATGCTCTCGCGTCCTATGCGTAGTCCCTGGCACTTATAAATATGACATAAAGGGTACTTGCGAAATGAAATCATATAAAAATTTGTATTTATTGTTAGTATTCACTGGATGCAGCTTACTCGCACTTATTCTAATCAGTTGTCATCCCTTGACCTACAAGCAAATTCTAAAGGACAAACTTTTCGCCCCCGACAATCTCGTCGCCTGGTGTATCGTCCCTTTTGACCCCGTCAAACGCAACCCGCAGCAACGTGCCCAAATGCTCCAGCGTCTCGGCCTCAAAAAAGTTGCTTACGATTGGCGCGCCGAGCACGTGCCCACCTTTGAGCAGGAAATCCTCGCCTACAAAAAACATTCTCTGGAGTACTTCGCCTTTTGGAGTTGGCACCCCGAAATGGCAAAACTGATCAAAAAGTACAACATCCATCCCCAGATATGGATGTGGATTCTACCGCCTCAGGGAAATACCCAACAGGAAAAAGTCCAGGCCGCCGGCAACAAACTACTGCCCATGGCCCAACAAGTCCTGGCACTTGGCTGTAAGTTTGGATTGTATAACCACGGCGGCTGGGGTGGCGAGCCGGCAAACATGGTTGCCGTCTGCAAATGGCTGCGCCAAAAAACCGCCAGTGATCAGATCGGTATCATCTATAACCTCCATCACGGCCACGAGCACATTGCCGACTTCCATGACGTCCTTTCTCTGATGAAGCCCTATTTATTCTGTCTGAACCTCAACGGTATGAACGATAATGCCCAGCCGAAAATCCTCCCCCTCGGTCAAGGCCAACATGAACTGCAAATGCTGCGGATCATTCTTCAAAGCGGCTACACTGGTCCCATCGGCATCCTCGACCATCGGCCGGAACTGGACACCGAAAAGAGCTTAAAACAAAACCTCGACGGCCTGCAGAAATTACTCAAACAGTTATAATTTTCTCCCGAAAAAATAAATTTGTGATAATTACCATGATTTTATATCATTTTTCCAATATTAACAATCTACATAATAGGTTCGTATTTGAGTTTTAATTCACAATAGGGAGACAAAAAATGGTTAAGCGCTCCAAATCGGGTTCAGGCAGTCCGGTTAAGCTCGATCCGGTAAAAATGGCCGATTGGGAAGTGGCCGAGGCTGCTGAAAAGACCATGAAAGACATCTGGCAGCTCGCCGATGAATTGTCCCTTCAAAAAGAAGAATTGATCCCCATGGGCAACTACCTGGGCAAGGTCGATTTTCTTAAGGTCCTGGATCGCCTCAACGAAGTACCACAGGGTAAATATATTGACGTCACCGCCATAACCCCTACTCCCTTGGGCGAAGGTAAGACCACCACTTCCATGGGTTTGGTCCAGGGTTTGGGCCGGATCGGCAAACGGGTCATCGGCGCAATCCGCCAACCCAGCGGCGGCCCCACATTTAATATAAAAGGATCAGCTGCCGGCGGCGGCCTATCCCAGTGCATACCACTTACTCCCTTTTCAATCAGGCTCACCGGCGATATCGATTCCATTACCAACGCCCACAACCTCGCCATGGTCGCCCTGACCAGTCGCATGCAGCACGAAAGAAATTATGATGATGAAAAACTCGCTCAGCGCAACCTAAAACGACTTGATATCGACCCCCAGCGGGTCCAGTCGAAATGGGCCATAGATTTTTGCGCCCAGGCCCTGCGCAATATAACCATCGGCAAAGGCGGCAAGATGGACGGCTTCGAAATGGAGTCCGGCTTCCAGATTACCGTCTCCAGCGAAATCATGGCCATCCTGGCCGTGGCCAAAGACCTGGAAGATATGCGCCGGCGCATCGGCAAAATCGTGATGGCCTATGACAAAAAAGGTAACGAAGTTACAACCGCCGATCTGGAAGTTGATGGCGCCATGACCGCCTGGATGGTCGACGCCTTAAACCCCAACCTGATGCAGACCATTGAAGGCCAACCCGTCTTTGTCCATGCCGGCCCCTTCGCCAACATTGCCATCGGCCAAAGTTCCATTATTGCCGACCGCATAGGCTTAAAGCTCAGCGACTATCTGGTCACCGAAAGCGGCTTCGGCGCCGACATCGGCTTCGAAAAATTCTGGAACCTGAAATGCCGCTTTTCCAAACTGATCCCCAGCGCCGTCGTAATCGTTGCCACCATCCGTGCCCTCAAGATGCACGGCGGCGGCCCACCTGTAAGGCCCGGCATCCCCCTCGACGAAGCTTATACCAAAGAGAACCTGGACCTGCTCGAAAAAGGCTGCGCCAACCTCATCGCCCACATTGAAACCGTCAAGTCCAGTGGCGTCCGCCCCGTCGTTTGCGTCAACAGCTTCCATACCGACACCCAGGCCGAGATCGCCCTGGTACGAAAAGTTGCCGAACAGCACGGCGCCTTCGCTGCGGTCTCTGACCATTGGCTCAAAGGTGGTGAAGGTGCCGTCGAACTCGCCGAAGCCGTGGTGGTCGCTTCTGATGAAAAAAATAATTTCCACTTCCTCTACGAACTGGATACTCCCCTTAGTAAACGGATTGATCTGATCGCTCAAAAGGTTTACGGCGCCAAAGGTGTCACCTATACCGACGAGGCCCAAAAGAAACTCAAGATGTACGAAGCGGACTCCCACTCGAAAGAGCTGGGCACCTGTATGGTCAAGACCCACCTTAGCCTCACCCACGACCCCAACCTTAAAGGAAGACCTCGGGATTGGCAGCTTCCCATCCAGGATATCTTGGTATATAAAGGAGCCGGCTTCCTGGTCCCCGTCGCCGGCGACATCAAACTACTGCCCGGCACCGGCTCCGACCCGGCTTTCAGACGGATCGACGTCGATGTAAAAACCGGCTCAGTTAAAGGATTGTTTTAATAAAGGAGCCCAATAAAATCATAAGAAATTAGTCCCAGTTCTAAGGGTGGCATGCTTCACGCACAGTTTATGCCTTGCATAAACAAGCTTAAGGATGTTCTTATTAGCCCCCGATGTAAAATCGGGGGATTCTTATTTTTGCTTTGAATTTTAGTAATTTTACCACGGCGTAGTTCTTGTCCGTCGTAGCCCCTTTCACGCCGCAACTTTAGTGAAGGTGGATTGGCGAATATGGATTAGCATAGACGGATTGGCGAAGCCGGGTTGGATTTTGAATTTGTTTAGTATTTTATTTTTTTGGAGAGGTGTCCGAGCGGCTTAAGGAGCTGGTTTCGAAAACCAGTGTGCGGGTTTTCCGCACCGCGGGTTCGAATCCCGCCCTCTCCGTTTGATTGGAAAAGCAAGATATAAGTTCTTGTAATTCGGGCAATTGCAATGTTTCTACTATTTTTGACTCACCAGTTGGCCTCAAACAATGGTATTTCTAGTTCTGCAGTAACATAATAAGAATCTATCTCCGCTAAAGCAATCATGGCCTGCTGACTTTCCTCATCATGGAGGTGGAAATATAAATCCAGCATCTCCGAAGAGCTATGCCCCAGCCATGCCAATGCCTTCCAATGGGCCACTTGGTAATTGGCACATAGACTGGCAAAGTGGTGTCGAAACGAATGCAGTTTATACTGATTGGGATTGCTAAACTCGCACTGGGCACAATAGATTTTGAGCCGTTTAAGTAAGGTACGCTCCGTAATTGTCTGGAAAACGGTACCATGCTTTTGACGTATAGGTTCTAATCAGTAAATACCTTATTAGTACCATGGCAAAGTAAATTCTACAGGTAGTATCAAGAATATTTCGGATGCGCCAGATAACTGGCAAGGAGTAGCGGATGCAAGAGCCGTACGACGAAGGCGTAGCGACCCACGCTGGCCTCAAGTCATGTGGATATGCCGGTAATGGTCTATCTGAAGCGTTGACAGGGGTACATGCGGGCCGGACGATTTCGGTCGCTGGGTGATGAGCAAGTGGACTTTAAACGAGTTTTCAGTCTTCTTACTGAAGTTGGCTATAATGGTTGGGCCGTGCTGGAATGGGAATGTTGCGTCAAAAGCCCGGAGCAGGGCGCCCGGGAAGGAGCACCTTTTATCAAAGAACATCTCATTGAGGTAGCACAGGTGGCGTTTGATGATTTTGCCGGCGGTAAAACGGATGTTAAAACCAATCGTAAAATCCTGGGCCTGGAATAGCTCAAGTGAAATCCAACTTGTAGTACTGTCTATCAGATAAAAAGGGAGTGTCTAATGACTTTAACTAAATCCTCTTTATCAAGAAGGGACTTCCTCAAAACTGCATACACAGCCGGTTTGGCTTTGGGAATTTCTGAGCCAGGTGTTTCGGCCTTGGCGAATAAAAAGTCCAAATATAATCTGGTCATTATAACAACTGATGATAATGATGCCGAATCATTGGGCTGCTACGGCTGTCCCCTGCCCAATATCACTCCTAATCTGGACCGTTTGGCCAGTGAGGGTGTCCGATTTGATCATGCTCATACTTCCTCGCCAACCTGCCAGCCTTCTCGTCTGAGCCTTATGACGGGAAAATACCCCCAAACAAACGGTAATACGGGTCATGTTGATCCTTTACGAGAGGGTGTACCAACTTTAGCGAGTATTCTCGGTACGAATGGTTATTATACGGCGATAATAGGTAAACAGCCAAACTATCTGCCTGAAAGCGCCTTTAATTGGTCACGAAACCAAGATGAGCAAGGGGACGAACTTACGGCGGATACCTGGGATGATTCATCGGATGGTTATTGGGGTATGTGGCGGGCACCGGAAGGATTCTATAAAGGGACGAGATTTTTAGTCTCTGAGGCCAGAGAAAAGAAAAAGCCTTTTTTCCTGCATCTGAATACGTCCGACCCTCATAGACCCTGGCCCGGAAATATTGACGAAGTTTACCATCTAACTCGATACGAAACGAAAAACTTTAATAAAAAAGGGCTGCCTCTGAGGCCCTATGCAAAGAATTATTCACCTTGTGAAATTCCTCTGCCCGGCTATCTGCCGGATCTGCCTGGTGTCAGGGTTGATGTGGCTGAGTATTATTCGGCTCTGCATAACGGCGATAAGGCTGTAGGGAGAATATTAGACGCTCTGAGGGAAGAAAAAGTTCTGGATGATACCATCATCATCTATTTTGCAGACCAGGGGGCTCCTTTCCCGATGTCCAAACAGAGTCTATATCCCGCTGGGACACGTATTCCATTGATCATAAAGTGGCCGGGTGTTACGGAGAAAAACAGGGTAATTTCCAGTACGATGGTATCCATTATAGATGTTATGCCGACGATTCTGGAAGGTCTGGGCATCAGTTCGAAAAATGAAATGGACGGCAAGAGCATATTAAGTTTGTTGCAAGGTAAATCGGACCATTGTCGAGACTACATATTTACCTCTTACACTTATGCCCGGACGGGACTTCAGGCTTTTCCCATGCGGGCGGTGCAGTCAAAACAATATCTTTACATTTACAATAGTTGGTGCGGAGAGTCGAATGTCGAGCCTCCCTATCCCCTGGTTTATGACGGGGTCATAGATCCTCTGACGGGCTTCTGCTGGGAATCAATGAAAAAGGCCGCTGCGAGAGATGCTGTATTAAAAAAGAGAGTGGAGTTTATTAAAAGAAGAGCGCCGGAGGAATTTTACGACTTATCCCATGATCCTTATTGCTTAAATAACGTGATGAAAGAGGACCGCTATCATGATAAAATCCAATTTTTCAAGAATATGCTGGAAGAACAAATGGTGGCCACCAATGATCCCATAATTGACAAGTTCCGGGGAACTGGCCCCCTACCCAAAGAATGGTTAACCAGGAAAAAATAAAATCAGGAGGCTCAACAATGCTAAATAAATCAAAAACGTGGATACTTTTGGCAACGCTGGTGTGCCTTAGTTCATGTAAATCTCCTCAGCAGCAGGTCCAGACAGATGTTTACGAAGGTTGGCGGCTGGGTATGGAGACCTGGCCCTTCAGAAGGTTTACCCTCTATGAGGCAATTGATAAAACCGCGGCGCTGGGTCTGCATTGGATAGAGATTTATCCTGGTCAGGTATTAAGTTCGGAAAAGCCCGACATAAAAATGGGGCACAATATTTCGCCGGAAATACGAGCAGAGGTTAAACGCAAACTCGCCGAAAGTAATGTCCGGCTGGTAAGTTACGCCCTGGTTCGTCCGCCCGAAGACAAATCCGAATGCCGTAAGCTTTTTGCGTTCGCCAAGGACATGGGAATCGAGATAATCGTCTCAGAGCCGCCGCCCCAAACTCTGGACTTCATCGAGAGTCTTTGTAAAGAATTTAAGATTAAGCTGGCTATTCACAACCACCCCAAACCTTCACAGTACTGGAATCCGGATACCGTACTTGCTCTCTGCCAAGGCAGAAGCAAATGGATAGGAGTCTGCGCCGATACGGGCCATTGGGTTCGTTCGGGCCTGGAGCCGGTCAAGGAGATTAAAAAGATCCGGGATCGAATTGTTTCTTTGCATTTGAAAGATGTAGGAGAATTCGGTAACCCGGAAGCTCACGATATAGTGTGGGGCACCGGAAAAGGAGATGTCAAAGGCATTCTTGCTGAATTGCACCAACAAAATTTCAAGGGACCTTTTATCATAGAGTATGAACACAATTGGGAAGATTCCATGCCCGAAATAAGACAATGCGTCCAATACTTCAATACTGTTGCCGGCAAGCTGAAAGCCGGGGGCTGATATTCAACCATAAACCAGGACAATCATGTTGTGGCTTAGGGTCAGGAAAGGATTACCACAATGAAAAAAACATTTATTATGAGAAAGTGGCACAGAATACAGGTTAATGTGGTCATAGCTTTAATTGTTTTCTGTAACCTATCACTTGCGGCCGAAAGTTATGATTTTCAATCTCCGTATTTTAAACTTTCACTGCCGTACGATCATCCATGTTTCGCATATCTTTCGGTCGATTCTCTGGGAAAATCGAAACTGGATGTAAACCCGATGATAGCGGCAAATGATAGCAGCGCCAAATTCACTTCCCGCCAAGAAAAAGACGGTATCTGTTATTATAAAAATGAATCCGACGCCAAGCCCGCCTGGCAGTGCATCCCGCACGAAAAAGGTTTTACGCTCAAATCCAACTATGTTGCGGATAATGTTCCCTGGGTTTTTAATATAGATCAAAAGACCAATCACGCCACCTGTCTGGGGGTCATCCCGGAACAACGTAAAATCAAAGTCCCGTGCGTGATGCATTTTCCCGGTATGGGGACGTTTCGAATCACCTCAAAAGAGGGACTACTTCTTGATTATGATGCTCAGCGCAGAGATTGTCCTACCCCTTTTGTAAGGCTCTCTCTGCCGCCGGCCGACAAAGACAGACAATCCGTCGAATACAAGTTCGAGGTGGTTGCCATCTATCCCAAAATCAAAAAGATCGAAAATGATCCTCGATATGATGCCTTTAGAAGAAACTTTATAAACATCTTTCAGGTTAATCCCGTGATTATGGTCCTGGCCAATAATTCTTCCAGTGACACGTGCGCCTTTTGTTACTACGAATACTCGGCTATGGCGCGACATACTCCGCCTCTGGCGGAGGGGCTAACGGCTCTTGATTTGATAGGAATGACACTCGAGCGGTTTTTCGCCGGCGCCAAAGCTTACGGAATAACTGGATATTCTTATGATATACCCGCTACAGCCTTAACCAAATGGGGTACACCCTTTGGTTCGCTCGATACATTACCATCTCTGGTTATCGCAGCCTGCGATTATTACCAGGGGACAAAGGAGAAGGCATGGCTTAACGAAAATGTCGACAAAATAATTGCCTGGACCGACGAGATGTTACTTAACGATACGGACAATGACGGTCTGATCGAATATGGTTTTTCCGGTAACACCAATAGTTGGCCGGGAAATCCTTCAGTCAGGCCGGCAAACTGGTGGGACGGTATAGGCTTTGCTCACAAAGACGCCTATTCTAACGCCCTGGCATACAAAGCGCTTTGCATGATGGCAGATCTGTGCAAGGCAGCCGGCAAAGGCGATAAAGGGCAACATTACAAGCAGGCAGCGGCCAAACTCAAAGGGATTTATTACAAAACTTTCTATAATCCTGATACCGGTGTATTGGCCGGTTGGAAAAGCGCCGACGGACAACTGCACGATTATTATTTCACCTTTGTCAACAGTATTGCTGTCTCGTATGACCTGGTTGAGCAAAAGCAAGCCAACGCCCTGATGGATGCCATGCTCAAAAAGATGAAAGAGGCAGGTTTTACTAACTTCGAACTGGGGCTGCCGGGTAATCTGCTGCCGATAAAACGGGGTGACTATACTCATCACGACCGCCGTTGGGGGTGCAATACATCCGATGAACTGAACGATGGTTTTCAAATCTATGAGAACGGGGGAGCAAGTGCCTGCTATGTTTATTTTACCATAGATGCCCTTTACAAACTGGGACGAAAGCAAGATGCGGAAATGATCCTTTTTCCTCTTTTAAAAAGTCTGGATGAAGGCAACTTCCAGGGCAAATGTGACAATTCTTCCATGACTAAGGACTGGAAGACATGGCAGGGTGAATGCTGGGGGTATGAAGGTTTCCTGGTCGATAACTATCTTACCTTTTTAGCCGTTTTGTCGGACAGGTAGCAATAATATGATCATAGTTTTTTGCGTGGGGGGAAGAGCCGGAGCTGGGGCCGCAACCGATAAAAAATTAATTTATTCGTGGCGGAGGGATTCGATAGGATCGAGATAGGCAGCACGGCAGGCAGGGTACATCCCAAAGGCTACGCCAATGGCACCGGAGATGCCGAAGGACAAAAGCAACGAAGTGCCGGTAATAACGGTAGGCATCTGGAAAAAGCGGGTTACCAGATAGGGAATGAGAGAGCCCAGGGCAATACCGATAACTCCGCCGGCTAAAGTAAGCATCACCGTCTCGGAAAGGAACTGGATGATAATATCGTAGCGGCGGGCGCCGACGGCCCGGCGGATGCCAATTTCCCTGGTGCGCTCACTGACACTGGCCAACATGATATTCATAATGCCGATACCACCGACCAGCAAAGAAATAGCCGCGATGGAACCCAGGACAACACTGAAGATGCGTTTGGTGCGGGCGGCCTGACGCAGCAGTTCTAGGGGCACCACAATTTGATAATCCTTCTTTTTGTGAAAGCGGTTGAGAAGGGACTCGATTACATCACGAGCGGGCAGTACCGATGCCGTGGAATCAACCATCACAGTGACCTCTTCCAATTCGACTT
>Ga0272441_10000902_pt1 | contig 64968 bp, 53 predicted proteins | sample SSMProp6N_FD_193582 | JGI IMG/M metagenome (GOLD analysis project Ga0272441, IMG submission 193582) | Marine sediment archaeal communities from Little Sippewissett salt marsh, Falmouth, MA, United States - SSM-Prop-6N | ecosystem: Environmental > Aquatic > Marine > Wetlands > Sediment ... | reverse complement strand
TCTGCTCGACGCCCTCCGACGCATCACAGACCATCTACCATTCACCATCTACCAGCCACCAGCCCAAAGCCGCGAGGCTTACTCGCGGATTTGGGCGGCTAGGACAACTGCTGGGCGACCGAACGGTTCACCAGCACTTCGCGCCGTACGAAGTACCAGAACATGCCGCGAAACGGCCACAGCGGCAGGCTCCGCACGTAGGCAATCTGCTGGGCAAGTGCATCGACCAGAATCTCTCGGAACGGCTTCTCGGTCGGCTCGGGAACCAGGCCTTTGGCGGAAGACAGGAACGAGAGCGCCTCCTCGTGCAACCGCCAGAGTTCCGAAGCCGAACGGCCGGGGAAGGCCTGCAAGTAGGCGCCCGTCGGTCTGGGCAACAGGGCGGCGTCCTTCGTGCTCGCGGTTGTCAGCGACCGGCCGTCCGGGAAGACAGTCACAAAATCGTAGTTCGTATTCTGTGCGGCACGATAGAGACAGAAGAACGTCGGGACCCGGTTCAGTTGCCAAGCGGCAACAAAGATCTTGGCGGCGCCCTGAAACACGAACCCGCCGACGATCGCGAAGCCCTGGTCGCTCGCCCAGGTATGATGCTCCTTGGCCAGTTCGAACTCCCGCGAGTACAGCTCGCGCGTCGCCGGTTTCAGGACGCGGTCCGGATCGCTCATGCCGAGCACCGACCCATACACGGCAACGGCGATCCCGAAGAAGGCGAGCAGGAACAGGACAACCGGCATGAGAATCAGAAACAGCATGACCGCGCCCCTTTCTCTTCTCCGCACAGGGCTCTCGGCAATTGCGAAAGGTTATACCGCTCTGGCGCAGCCGGGACAAGCCTGGTTCTCACGCCGTATCCGGCCCGCGCGACCCGGGCCCGCGCGTTGCCGCGCGCGGGACGCGGGCGGAATACTTCTGGTAAATCTCGGCCTGCTGCCGAATAATGCCTGCCGGAATCGTATGTGTTGTGACGTGCTTCTTAACGAGGAGAGTGAAGCCGATGAGATACTGCATGACGTTCTTGCTGGCTGTGCTGATGACTGCCGTCGCCGGTTGCCGCCCGCCAAGCAATCCGGAGGCGGAAGCCGCGGCGCTGAAAGCGGCAAAAGCGTGGGTCCTTTTGATCGACGAAGGCCGGTATGCCGAGAGCTGGGACGCCTCGTCGAGTTACTTCCAGAACCTCGTCAGCAAGGAAGAGTGGACCAACCAGCTTCGCGGCGTGCGTGGTCCGCTCGGCAAGAACCTGTCACGCCAAGTCAAGGCGCGCCAGTACCGCACCACACTGCCCGGCGCGCCGGACGGCGAGTACGTGATCGTGCAGTTCCAGTCCTCGTTCGAGCACAAGAACGCGGCGCTCGAGGGCGTCACGCCCGTGCGCGAAAAGGATGGAACCTGGCGTGCGATGGGCTACGTCGTGAAATAGCAGATCTACGGATTGCGACATGAAGGTTGTTGATCCGCCAGCCTATGGTCTGACGATCGGGGCCGGCACGCGGATCGTGAAGGCGGTGCGCGGCCAGAGCCGGCACCATCACACGTTCTTCGAGCTGCTCTGTATTTCCGAAGGCCACACGCGCGTGCGGATCCGCGGCACCGAAGTCGAGGCCGGGCCGGGCGACTTGCTCATCTATTATCCCGAGGAGGACCACGAAGAGTTCGTGCAGGCCGGCCGGTGGTCGCACATCTGGCTTCGGTTCGACGCGAAGATGCTGAAGCCGCCGGTCGCCTTCCCGAGCCAGCGCCGCACGGCGCCGCTCGTGCATCTGCCATGGCCGGAACGTTTCCAGAACCTGTTCGCGCAGATGATCGTCGAACAGCGCATGAAGGACCGCTGGAGCCGGGTCCTGATGAACAGTTATCTCGCGCAGTTCGTCGCGCTGCTGCACCGGGCACTGGATTGCATCGGCAGCGGGACCGAAGGGCGAACCGCGGAGCGGTCCATGCGGATCAGCAAGGCGATTGAACTGATCCACGCCGGGCTCGACGAGGACTTGTCGCTGGGCGAGCTGGCGGCGGAAAGCGCGATGAGTGAATCGCACTTCAGCCACACATTCAAGGCCATGACCGGGGTGGCCCCGAAGAAATACATGGTCAAAGCCAAGATGCTCAAAGCCCGGGAACTGCTCGCGACGACGGACCAGAGCGTCAAAGCGATCGCCATGACGCTCGGCTATGAGGACCCGCACTACTTCTCTAAGGTCTTCCGCAAGACGTCTGGCCAGACGCCGTCCGCCTTCCGGGCGGCCGCCGCAGGCGCGCGCAGGCGCGCCCGCGGGTGACGCTTCCTCACCCGCGAAAAGCAGGAATGTCCCCCTGTTCCGCAGGTTCCTCCATTCCGGGATGTGCGCCTGCCCGGCTAGCGTACACCAAAACGCGGTGTTGGAGGCAGGGAGAGGGCTGATGAAGACGATCAAGGTTGGGATTATCGGAGCAGGCGGCAATGCGCGGGGCCACGGCAAGCGATTGCGCGCGTTGCCGAACGTGCAAATTGCGGCACTCGCCGACCCGAGCGACGGCTCGATTGCGCGGTTCGCGGAAGCCGTCTTTCCGGAAGGGAATGTGCCGAGCCGATACACGAAGCACCAGGAAATGCTGGCGGCCGAGCCGCTGGACGCGGTGATGATCTCGAGCCCGCACACGCTGCATTTCGGGCAGATCATGGACGCGCTGGACAAGAGCCTGCACGTGCTGGTCGAGAAGCCGATGGTCTGCTCGAGCGAAGAGGCCGAACAGGTCATTGCGAAGGCAAGAGAAACGGACCGGCATGTGGTCGTTTCCTATCAGCGCCGGTTCGGCGCGCGGTACCGGTTCATGAAGGAGTTCATCCACAAGCCCGAGTTCGGTGCGCGCTATTATTTCTCGGCGTTCCTCAGCCAGGGCTGGCTCAAGGCGCAGACCGGCAAATGGCGGCAGGACCCCGCGCTCTCGGGCGGCGGCCAGCTCAACGATTCGGGCTCGCACATCATCGACATGCTCACGTGGCTGCTCGAGGATCCGATGCAGACCGTATCGGCGCTGATCGACAATCGCGGCACGCGGGTCGATGTCGATTCGGCAATCACGTTCAAGACCAAGGGCGGCACGATGGGCACGCTCACGATCCTCGGGTCCGGCCCGACCAAAGTGTTCTGGGAAGACATGACGATCGCGGGCGAGACCGGCTGTTCGTTGTTCATGCGCAAGGGCAACCTGATGGCAACGCACGGGCATGGCGAGGCGCTTGTGTCCGTAGACGATACGAATGGCCACAAAGAAACCAGTCCCGACGCGCATTTCATTGACGTCATCACGGGCAAGGCGCAAAACGAGTCGCCGCCCGAGGCGTTTCTGGAGGTGATCCGGTTCACGGAAGCCTGCTGGCAATCCGCGGAGCAGGGCGGCCGCCCGATCGCCGTGGGTTGAGCGGCGGGGATCGACAAGGTTTGCGCCTGCCGCGCCAAAGCTCGAAGAGCGACGGCGGGACGAGGTTTGACTGCATGGAGAGGACAACATGAACACACTGGCTATGCTGGGCGGTGCGCATATTCACACGCCGGGCTTCGTGAAGAGATTGAACGCGCGCGAGGGGGTCACGGTCAAGAGCGTATGGGACCATGACGCGGACCGAGCCCAAGCGCGGGCCGAGGCGTTGGGCGCAAGCGTTGTCGCGAAGCCCGAGGACGTGTGTGGCGACGAGGAAATCGAAGCGGTCGTGATCTGCTCGGAAACGAACCGGCACGAGGACCTGGTGCTCGCCGCGGCGGCCGCCGGCAAGCACATGTTCGTGGAGAAACCGCTCGGCGTGGGCGCACGGGACTCCTTCCGTATGGCGGCCGCAATCGAAAAGGCCGGCGTTCTGTTCCAGACCGGCTACTTCATGCGCGGCTCGCCTGTGCACCAGTTCTTGAAGAACAGGATAGAAGATGGCGTGTTCGGTGAGATTTCGCGGGTCCGTCACGCGAACTGCCACGCCGGCTCGCTCAAAGGCTGGTTCGACACGCAATGGCGATGGATGGCCGATCCCTCACAGGCCGGCTGTGGCGCGTACGGCGATCTCGGCACGCACTCGCTGGACATCCTGATGTGGTGGCTCGGCGATGTCGAAGCGGTCTGCGCCTCGGTCCATACACTGACCAACCGCTATCCCGATTGCGACGAGTTCGGGGAAGCGCTGATCCGGTTCAAGAGCGGCGTGCTCGCCACACTCGCTGCCGGCTGGGTCGATGCGGCCTGTCCCGTCAAGACCATCGTGAGCGGGACCGAAGGCCACGCGTACGTGGCCAACAAGAACCTGTACTTCCAAAGCAGCAAGCTCGAGAACGCGGACGGGGCCGAACCCTGGACCGAGTTGCCCGACGCGCTGCCGCACGCGTTCGAGCTCTGGCTCGACGCCGTGGCCGGCAAACCGGACGTGCCGCTGGTGAGCGCACACGAGGCAGCAGCGCGCAGCGCGGTGATGGAGGCGATCTACCGGGCGGCCGAGAAGCAGACCTGGGTCGCGCCCGAGCAGCCGTAGCGGACCGCGTCCTCGATCACGACTTTGACGCGGGCGCCGGACACCGACCAGTTCAAGCGTGTCTCGTAGGTCTCGAACGCGGCAAGCGCCATCCGGCGGTAGCGGTCCGGCTCCGCAAACCGTTCGGCAATCCACGCGCTGTAGGCAGCGGGCCGGCTGTCGGCGGGGAACAGCTTGCCGGTACGCCCATCGTCTACGACCGACGGGATGCCACCCTCGGTCGTGGTGAGGACGGGCAATCCGCAGGTGTAGCATTCGAGCAGAATCGTCGGCACACAGTCGGCCTGCGTGGGCAGGACAAGGAAATGCGAGGATTCCATGATCTCTCGCATGCGGGTCTTCCCGTTCGGATCGCTCTTGTCCAGAACGCCAAGCCAGTTCACGAACGGCCGGGCACGGTGCTTCTCGGGGCATTGTGCGCCAATGATCGTCAAGACTGTCGGGACGCCGTTCTGGTTGAGCGTTTCGGCGGCCGCGACAGCGATCTCCCCGCCTTTCCGCGCCCACTCGTGCCCGACAAAGAGCAGGCGGCACGTCTCGAACGAGCGTGACGCAACGACCCGTTCGATTTCCGAACGGGTCCGGTCGCAGTCGGTGTAGGGGCCGAACGGCACAACGTGGATTTTGCCCGGCTCGATCCCGTAATGGTCCCGCGCGCTGCGGGCTGCCCAGTCCGAGGAATAAATGGCCGCGGCGCAGCGGCGCAGGCTCGCGCGCTCCGCCGCATGCGCCCGGCATATGGATTCCGCGCAGGGGTCCGACATCCCGGGATAATAGTGGAGCAGCCCTGCGAACGTGGCGTCGTGCCAGAAAAAGATCGGCTTGTCGCACGCGAGGTACGCGAGGGGCAGCGTCTCATGCGCGAACACGGCGTCGAACTGCAGGTTCGCCAGGCGTGCCCGGCTCCGGGCGGCGTGCCGCCTGAGTACATGCGGATCGCGTTCCCACAGATACTGCTTGTGCAGCAACCCCTCGTACCAACGCCGCTTGACGGCCAGCACGAACTTGAACCACGGGGCGGGCTCCAGCGCTACGGCGACGTATTCGAGCGCAAATCCCTGCGCGCGCAGCGCGCGCGTGATATAGTGCGGTCGGGCGGTTCGTGATCTTGCGCCCGCCGTGCCGACGGGTCGGGTGGAGAGGTACGCGAGTTTCATGGCTATCCTAACCAGTAGCACAGAGAGCGCCCGCGACACAAGTCCGCCGCGAGGCCCCGGCGAGAGCCGCCCGCACGGTTGGCCGGCGACTATGCGTGGACAAGGCCCCGCGGCTCGTGCTATAGGAAAGGCATGCAGAACGGGGCGCGCGTAGGAGAGCAGCGGCGTGCAGACTCCCGGCTCGTGCGCCGACGGTTGGCGCGCGCGTGTGCCGGCCTGCTGCTCGTCACGGGCATTCCGCTGCGTGCCGCCGAGCAGCATGCCCTGCAGCACGAATTCCGGGTACAACGCGAGTGCCTGAAGATCAGTTACGATTCGGTCTTCAAGCTCGGCTTCATTTCGCTGTTTCATCCGGCCCGGCTTCTTCTGACCGTGAGCGACGGGACCTTCCGCGCGGCCCCGGCTCAAGCCTGGCGCCCGGTCCTGATCGTGAGCCTCGAGGCGAGTCCCGCAGGCAAGAAGCCTTCTTCGCGCGTTTCGTTTCACTCGACATTCACCACGGTCCTGTCGACCAACTCGTTTCAGCTGATGTGCTACGAGAAACGGGTGCAGGAGAAGATCGCGGTGCTCCTGCTGCATTCGGAAAAGGACTACCTGGAACGGGCCCATTACGTGCCGCGCCAGGGCTACCTGGAAGCCGATGTACGGAAGACCGATTATTTGACGGGCACGCAGACGGGCCAGGTCGTGCGCGTGGAACTGCCGAAGGGCGGCGATGTCGGCGGCAGCGACTTCTTGAATTTGCCGGTCATCCTGGGCAGTGCCGTTTTCCGACCCGGCTATTTTGACCGGCTCAAAGCACGGAAGACGCCGATCGTCACGCGCATGATCACCGAGACGACCAGCTACGAGTTCGCCACGTCGATCCGGCGGGGTCGTGCGGCCTCGCCTCTGGTGGGGCGCGTGAAGGCGACGTGCGTGCAAACGACCGTCCAACTCGGCGCGCTGCAGGGCGAGGTCGCACCGTTCATGCTGTGGCTGGCGGCCCCGCCAGACCTGCCGGCAGAGCTCCAAACGTTCTGCAAGAAAGAAGGCGCGTACGCGTTTCCCGTCCTGGCCTGCCTCGATCTCTCCATCGGCTCGCTCAAGATCATCGCCGACGGCGTCGAATCGCTCGGCATGCCGCGTCCGCCGACGGAAAAACCGACGGAACAGCCGACGGAAGAGCCGACGGAAGAGCCGACGGAAAAATAGTTGCCTGGGTGTCGCGTTGATGCAAGAATGCCTGTTTCGGAGTTGATCGGCACGAGGCACGGAAGAAAGGACCGCCGGATGCCTCACAGCGCGAGTCCTGCGGGAACAATATACAGCGGAAAACAGCACCTGCGCACACATCGCGGTCTGTGCAATCGATGCGGGCGGGACGTGGACTTTGTGTCGTTCGAGACACAACTGACGATCGCGATCCTCGGTCTGCCGCTGGTTCCGATCGGCAAGCGCTTCGTGCTCGACTACTGCGCGATTTGCGGAGACCGCCGCGTCCTGACCCTGGTGGAATGGAAGAAGGAAGGCGCGACCGCGGTGGCCGAAGCCGAGTCGGCACTGTCCGAACTTCCGGACGACCCGGAAACCGCGATGCGCGCACACACGGCTTTGCACGTCTTCACGCGGCGCAGGGGCGACGTGCGGATGCTCGCCGACAAAATGGCGACACGCTTCGCGGACGTATGCCGCGTGCAACTGTACCTCGGCGGCTACTACGAGAGTGAAGGCCTCATCCCGCAGGCGGAGAGCTGCTACTCGCAGGCCATCACGCTGGAACCGGACAATCCGGATGCCAAGACGGCGGTCGCGTTCGGGCTCATCCGCCAAGGCGATCTGGAGAGCGCGCAGCAACTGCTCGACAGCGTGGAGCCTACGGCATTCGTCTTGAACGATCTCTCGCTGGCCGCTCCGTTCTCGCCGATCCGTGCCCGGTTCGAGCTTGGCCGCGCGCTCCAAGCACGCAATCTTCACGAAGACGCGCTGGCCGTGCTGGGCGCGCTCTGTCTGGCCTATCCTGCGGTAGCCGCACACGACAAGCAGTTCCGCCACACCGTGAAGCAGAGCGAGAAGCTGCTCAACCGCAAGAAGACGCTCCTGCCGTGCGGCCGCATGTATGTGCCGGTCCTTGCCGTGCTGGGCGTGGCGCTTGCCGTCGTGCTCGCGGCGCTTGGCTATATCCTGTACCTGCGCACGCATCAGACGCTGTATGTGGTCAATCCTTTCCCGGTCCCCGCAACGGTCGCGATCGCGGGTGTCGCCGAAGCCACCGTCGCCCAACAAAGCGTGCAGCCGCTCACGATCGGCGAGGGCCGGTACACGGTCACGGTTCAGGCCGGCCAGGGCTTTGCGGACAAGGTCAACATAGATATCCGCAACCTGCTCTCCGAGCGGCTGAAGCGCAACGGCTTGTTCGTCCTGAACGTCGGCGGCGGCGCCGTCCTGAAATGGGAACAGCTCGACTATCCGCGCGTACCCGCGGGAACCGACCGCGCTCCGCATCGCATCAATACGACCGAGCGGTTCCTGACGTTCCGCGACATCGATTTCCCGTTCGCGGCATTCCCCGAGAAGTTGCCGTCGGCGCCTGACGGAACGGTCACCAAGACACGGCTCGGCTTCCTGGGCCTGGCGCCGGAAGTCATGTTCGAACTGCTCTGCGCCGAGCCGATTCCTCAGGAATGGGTGCCGCAGTACGCCGAAGTCCACCTGCTGGTCAGTCCGGGCAACGAGCCGCTGTTGCGGCATTACACGGCGTTCTCGCAGGCCCATGGGTATGAAGAGCGATGCCTGACATTCTTGAAACAGCGAATCGGCGACAGGCCGTTGCGAACGGAATGGCATCACGCTTACCAGGACCTGCATTTGCTGGCAGAACCCGACTTTGACCTGGTTTCGGAATACGACGCACTGATCGGCGCGTTTCCGGACGATGCCGTCGCGCTGTATCTGCGCGGTCGCATCGATGTGGAGTCGGCAGATGCCGCCCGTTATTACAACCGCGCACTTGAGGCCGATCCCGCGAGCCCCTACCCGTTGTTCGGGTGGGCGACCGTCTATGCGGGGCGTGGCGAACTGATAAAGGCCAGGCAGGTCTGCGACAAGGCCCACCAGCTTGCCCCAGCGGTATCCTGCATCCGCACGATGTTGTTCGAGCTGCGTTACGCACTCGGCGAATACGACGCACTCGAGGGTGAGCTCACCACGCGCGTCGCCGAACGGCCGCTCGACGCGCAGCTACTGGTCCAGCTCATGCAAGTCCGCATAGCGCGCAGCGATTTTGCCGGCGCCGAGCAGGCACGCCGCGAGTATCTGCATGTACTCAAGAGCCAAGCGGGCTACGACCCGAAGGAGGCGGGCCTGCTCAGCCGGGTGTGGTTGTCGTATTTCCGCAAGGATTTCTCGTCCTATCGGCGCGCCGCCAAGGCGCTCCGGGACGAGCAAACCAGGAGCACGGCGCTTATCGACGGCTATCTTGAACAGCTCAAAGTCCGGCAGGCGGAAGAGTGCGTCTCGGATATCACGCAAGTGCGCGATCCCTACCGATGCCTCGTGTTCGGACTGGCCTGGATGCTCGGGGGCACGGACGAGAAGACCGAGACCTGGTTCGAACGCGCCGTCAGCCGGTTCAGGACCGGGCCGCCGCGACACAAGCGCGTGGCCGGACTGCTTACGGATCCGCCCGAGAACGCCCGGCTCTCGACCATACTCCGGGCACTGAATCTGAGCCACCGGGAGCTTGCCATCCTGCACGTTGCGCTCGCACTACGCCATCCGGACCAGCGTACCGACCTGCTCAGAGCGGCCGAACGTCTGAACTTCACGACCGTGCCGCCACACGACCTGCTCGCGCTCGCTATCGTCCACCTCGGACGCTGAGTACTCTAAGGTACAAGTACGCTGGCGTTTGCCTTTTACGGGGATTCTATGCTACACTGCCGCTTGATGTGTTCGCAACGGGGCGGAAGGGGAAGATCGAGGCAATGCGAAAGACTCTATCTCTGATTCTCGCACTCTCCGTGCTGTGGGCAAACCCCGGATCCGGTCAGGATGCGGGCTGGACAGACGGGCCAGACCCGACGAGAGCAACCGGTGCTGCGCCCGAAGGCTACAACGAGGCCGGTCCGCCTCCGGAGCCGGGCATGGCACAGAGCCTGCTCAGCCAGCTGGCAAAGGGCGGCAAGACCATGTATGTGCTGCTCTTGCTCTCCGTCGCGGCGCTTGCCTTCGCGCTGGAGCGGCTCTTTCATCTGCGTCGCGGAGTCATCGTCCCGCACGGACTGGCGCGGGAGGCCGACATTCTGTGGCTGGACGGCGCTCTTGACGAACTGTCGGATCTGAGCGAGGCGAGCGACAGCACGCTGGGCCGAATCATCGGCGCGCTCTGCGACCATCGCGCGCAGTCGTTTGCCGTCGCGTCAAACCTTGCAGAAGAAATCGCGGGCCGCGAGTTGAAGCGGCACCTGCTGCGGGCCTACCCGCTTGCCGTTGTCGGAACGCTCGCCCCGTTGCTCGGTCTGCTCGGGACGGTATTCGGCATGATTGCCTCCTTCGAGATGGTCGCCGTGGCGGGCTCGCTGGGTGACGCGCGCCTGCTCGCCGACGGGATCTCCATGGCACTCGTCACGACGGCCGCCGGACTGATCATCGCGGTGCCCGCGCTCGCGCTCTATCATTTCTTCCGGAATCGACTCGAGTTTCTGGGTGTCGAACTTGAGGAACAGGTCAATGCGCTCCTGCGCTCATGGTTCCTGGACGACCACGAAGAACCGGCGAATCTGACGGAGCCGCTGATGGAGCGGGAGAGGCCGGACCGTGAGAGTTAGACTGAGCCGAGAAGAAGAGCCGGGCGTGCAGATGGCGCCGTTGATCGACTGCGTCTTCCTGCTGCTGATCTTCTTCCTGGTCGCCACGACGTTCAAGAAGGTAAAACGCGAGATCCCGCTCACCCTGCCCGACTCCGCTGCGGGCGCATCGATCGAAGAAGAAGACGACACCTACCGAATCTGGGTGGACAAGTACGGGAGAATCTATCTGGATACCGGGCTCGCCTCGCTTGGCTCCCTGCACCAACGCCTGCGGCTGCTCGGCCAGACGAATCCTGATCGGCGCATCAAGATCGACGCAGACCGCGATACGCCATTCCAGGACGTTGTCCGGGTACTCGACCTGTGTCAATTTGTGGGCTTGGAGAATATCGGCTTCCACGTGAGGGCCGCCGACACAACGCGCTGAGAGGCGTGTCCGGCGATCCTATCGGCTGAGGACAACGCGACGATGCATGGCGCACGGCAAATCGGGCTGACCGCCTGCCTGGCCTTCTCGATCATCATGCACGGGTTTGTGTTGGCCGGCTTCCTGCACGTGCCGGCATCGAGCCCGGATCCGGCGCAGATCGCGCCGCACGCCGGCGGTTCGCCGGCCCGGGCCGCGAAGATCCGACGCGTCGCCGAATACGTGCGCGAGAAAAACGCACAGGAACTCCGGCACCAGGTCACGGAACTTCGAGACGTGCTCGAAGAGCTCAGACAGTTCCGCGCGGAGCAGGAACAGGCCGTCGCAGCGTTCCTCGACGAGCAAAAGAAGGATGCGCCGCAGCGCGCACGCGCCGCGCAGCAGCGCATCATCGAACTGCAAGACAAAGTGCTGGCCGCGCAACAACAACACCTCGCCGCACTGGCCCGGACAGAAACGGAGCAGGCGGCAGACGAGCACCCGCAGCCAGCGCTGCACCCCGACCAGACGCAGGGCCGTGATCAGGCGCTGCAGGCCCAGGCCGAAGTCGACGAGAAGCAAGCCGACGCGCTCCGCCGGCTCAAGCTGGCCTATGCGCCCGACTCCGAACCGGTCGCCATTCAGAGCAGGGCCATCGAATCACAGGACAAGGCAAACGCTCTGCAGATCGAAGCCGCCCGCTACTGGTACGACATGCATACGCTGGAAAACCGCCTGCAGCGGCTCAGCCGGCACAAAGAACAACTCAGCTCCGACCAGGAGCAGCTTGATGCGTTACTCGCCGCCGGCGCCAAAGCCACGGACTTGACGAATGGGCTCTCGGCCAGACTGCGCAGGGAATTGGGCCGCCAGCCGGAATGGCGCGCGGCAACGGCCCGGCAGCAGGTCGCTGCGCCTTCCGACGTGACGCCGATCCTGCAGACGAAACAGGCCGAATATGCACAGAAGCTGATGGCCGTGCAGCGCGAACTGGCCGAACAGCAGTCGATGGCCGGCCAACTGCCCGTACGGATCACGGCGCTCGTCGAGGCGGCACTGCGCGCGCAGGCCGAAGCCAAAGCGGCCCAGGAGCACTCCTACAGTTCGCTGCTCAAAGCGATCGAAACAGGCGTGGCGCCCAGCGCCACGTCGAACACACTCGAATCGGCAGGCACGAAGCCGGACGCGCAACAAAACACCACACAGCGCAAGCCGCCCGACAAGATGGACACGCTCTATACCGAGGCGGTCCAGACCGAGCGCGAGATTGCCGAGACGTTCCGGCAAATCCGGGCAATGCAGCTGGCCATGATGCTGGACATTCCAATCGACGAAGCGCTGCGCATGACCGAAAAGCCCGAGCCGCCCGGTCGAGAACCGCAGAAACTCGCTTTTGACCGAACGGTCAACGACGTGGAGGATCTCGATGCGCTCGGCGAACGGCTCAACCGGATGTTCCAGGAGACAGCCAGAATCCGGCTGCAGTGCGCGCTGCTGCAGAAAGAGGCCAGAAAAATGGCGTTGCTGGGGCGGCGCGGGCATCGGTTGAAGACGCAGCAGGAAGCCTACCAGCTGGCACGGCCCGAGCAAGAGCGGGCCCGCAGACTCACCAAACAGCCCGAGTTCGGCGACGTCGCCGAACTCATGAAGGCCGCGGCAGATGGACGTTTGATCCACACAGAAATCTGCCCGGACGGCCCCGGCCTCGGCAATGCCGACGAACTCGCCGGCCGCGCGCCCCGCCTCTGGGGCAGCTACGGCGTCGCGCCCGCCGCCGGCAAAGTCAGCAGTCACGGCATTCCCGCCCGGTGGATCTACCTCAACTCATGGTACACGATCGGACCGTTCCCCAACCCGCAACGCAAGAATATCAACCGCAGGTTCCCACCCGAACTCGCGCTCGACCTCGATGCAGGCTACGAAGGCAAAGACGGCCGCATGATCCGCTGGGAATTCGTCAACACCGACGGACCACGCATCTTGCCCTACGCGGCCGAACCCTTCGGCGTCTACTATGCCTACACCGAAATCGCCTTCGAACAGGCCATGGACCTCTGGATCGCCGTCGGGGCCGACGACAAAATGCACGTCTGGATCAACGATTTCCTCGTCTACGAAAGCACCGAGCGGCTCAAGGCATGGCGGATCGACGAGGCCATGTACAAAGTCCACTTCAAGAAGGGGACCAACCGTATCCTCGTACGCGTCGAGAACGGACGCGCACTCATCGCGTATTCCGTGCTGCTGTACCTCCAAAAATCCTAGTCCGCCTATCGCACGATCCTCGTGCAAGCGACGGGCTAGAACGGCAGGAGTCTTCCGAAAATCGTGAACCATGCGCGGCCCACCATCGTCATGCCAGGATCGCCCTCTTTGGCACGGCCCGCCGACAACTCGATGCCCTTGAAGATCGTATCCCAACCTTCCGCACCGCTCCCCGCCGGATAGACCAGGGAAAACGTCAGTCTCACTCGTTTCTCGGGCTCAAGCCGACCCAGTTCAATAACCGTCGTGTCGCCCTCTTCCCTGATACCGATTTCGCGTGCGCTGACCCCGAAATTCCTGGCCGATACATCAAAAATCTTCCGGTCCATCGCGCTCTTGAGAAAACACAGATTCACCCGCTCCTGCGGCTCCGTGCCCGTGTTGCCCACCTCGACTATGTAGAACGCCAGCAGCCTCTGCGTCTCGGCCATGCGCGTAACGTGGCACGTGCCGGTGTACAACACCTCGTGCGCCGGCCGACTGAACAGCGAAACCCCCGTGAACACCAGCACCAGCAGCGCAAGCACAACCGCCGTCCACCGAACCGGACCCCATTCCGGAAGCCACCGCCTGTAATCCGCCGCCTCCATCGCCGCCCTCTCAGAATACCCGCAGTCCCCGAGACACCCCAAGACAAACACACCTGAACCGCACGCCTCAGAAGATAGTCGCACAAGGACCTGCCGACAAGTCGCTTCGCCCCGACGCCAACCCCCGCGCACAATCCTCACTTGGCGGTTGACATCCGCGCCCCGAGCCGGTATTATTATCACTTGTAGTAGGCTCTCTCATCCATGATAAGTTCAAAACAGCGAGGATCGGCGGCGCCCGCGGTGGACAAGGCGCTGGACATCCTGGAATACGTCGCGGACCACAGCGACGCACTGAGCGGCAACGCGATCATCAGGGATCTGGGCATGCCGGCGGCGTCCGGGTTCCGGATCATCAACGCGCTGGCTGCGCGCGGGTATCTGCGCAAGGAGAACGGTACGGGGGCGTTGCGGCTGGGGATCCGGGCGCTGAAGCTGGGGCGTCGCGCCTACGGCGCGACGGAGATCCGGGCGTTTCTGGCTCCGCTCCTGGCGGGAATTCGGGACCGGACCCGTGAGAGCGTTGAGCTCGCATGGCTAGCTGCGGGCGAGATCGTGATTCTGGATGTGGCGGAATCGCCGGAACCGATCCAGCTACATCGTCGCGTCGGCACGACGATCCTTGGGCTGACGAACCCGATCACGCTGGCGATTGCGTCATTCCTGCCTGTTGCGGAGCGCAAGCGTCTATTGACGGCGATCCGGGCGCAGGTCCGGTCGCGTCGCAAGCTGGGGTTACTTCCGGATAATGTGACGTTTTCGGCGCGGCCGCCCGCGGGCGCGCAAGCGCGGGTACGCGCGTGCGGCTATGCGTCGGATTACGGCAAGCAGACGCGCGAGATTTCGCGTATCGCGGTTCCGATTCTTGACGGTGCGCGGCGGGCGGCGGGCGCCTTGAGTGTCGCGGGTCCGCGCTACAGGCTGGGCGAGGCGCGGGAGCAGCAGATCGTATCACTGTTGCGCGCGGGCGCGAACGATGCTGCAGCCGTGGCGGAGAAAGAATCGTGAATGGCGGACAGAGTATGATCGACAGCAAGGAGGCGATCATGGCGGAAGCGGCGACGGAAAAGACGGCGTTGATCGAGAAGAAGGTGGCGGATTCGAAGAAGGTAATTACGGAGGCGTTCGAGAAGTATCCGTTGGACAAGCTGGCGGTGGCCTGGACGGGCGGCAAAGACAGCACGTTGTTGTTGTGGTTGATCCGGGAGGTCTGTTTGGCGCGCGGGATCCGGATTCCGCAGTGTTTCTGCATTGACGAGGGCGACATGTTCGACGAGATCCGCGCGTTTTTGAAGGACTGGGCGGGGCAATGGGAGGTCGGCCTGACGATGATCCACAACGACGATGTTTCGCGCGCAGCCGGCGGGGCATTGGGCGGCACGGTCAAAGTGGCGGATCTGAACGAACGCAATCGCAAGGAGGTGGAGCGGCTGGGCTGGGAGGAAGACACGTTCGACTACGAGCCGGAATCCTTTGTGGGCAACCACCTGATGAAGACGGTGACGTTGAACATGTATCTGGAGGACGAGTCGATTGCGGGCTTTTTTGAAGGGATCCGCTGGGACGAGCAGGGAGCGCGCGCGAACGAAACCTACTTCAGCCCGCGCAAGGCCACGAGTCTGAGTCCGGAACACATGCGCGTGTGCCCGATCCTGCACTTCACCGAGCGAGAGGTGTGGGATGCGCATTTCCAGTACGACATTCCGATCTGCGAGTTGTACCGGCAGGGTTACCGCTCGCTCGGCGCGCGTGTGACGACCAAGAAGATCTCCGACGCGCCGGCGTGGGAACAGGACATCGAGAACACGACCGAGCGCGGCGGCCGACGCCAGGACAAGGAAGGTCTGATGGAGAAGCTTCGCAACCTCGGCTACATGTAGGGAGACGCAAATGACAGAGCAGGACGGCTCCGGCGGCTTCGTGTCGCCACCGGGTGTGCTTGATTTCCCCTGTGATGTGGAGCGGCTGCCCAACGGCAACACGCTGATCAGTGACGCCGGCGCGGAAAACGGGACCGGCAGCGAGATTCTCGAGGTCGATCCGCGCGGGCAGCTCGTCTGGCAGTACGCTACGGGCCTGCGTTTCGCGCACAGCGCCAAGCGACTCGCCAACGGCAACACGCTGATCGCCGATACGACGAACGATCGCGTGATCGAGGTGACGGCAGCGGGCAAAGAACTCTTCACATCCGACGCGTGGGCCGGCGGGACGGGCAGGCTCTCGGACGGCAGCCATCTGCACTATCCGAACGACGCGCACGCCCTGGCGGACGGCAGCATCCTGATCACCGACCGCAACAACGACCGCTGCGTGATCGTCGACCGCGCGGGCGCCGTGCTCTGGACGTATGCCGAGGCCGTCAAGCACCCGCACAACTGCGACCTGCTCGAGAACGGCAACGTGCTGATCGCCGACAGCGACGGGAACCGGATCGTGGAAGTCGACCGTGCGGGCAACGAGGTGTGGAGCTACCAGAACGACGACGAGCCGCTGGCCTGGCCGCGCGACGCGGACCGGCTGCCGAACGGCAACACGCAGGTCGTCGACTCCAAGAACCGGCGCGTGCTCGAATTGACCCCGGCGGGCAAGATCGCCTGGCAGTATGCGGTCCCCTACTTCTCGAATTTCTACGACGCGGACCGGTTGCCGAACGGCAACGTGCTGATCAGCGACCAGCAGCATCACCAGGTGATCGAAGTGAACCGACAGGGCGAAGTGGTCTGGCGGTTCCGGAACTATCAGCCGCTCTACCCGACAAACGAACGGCTGCTCAACACCTCGTTCAAAAAAGTCGCGGGCAGCGGGTTGCCGGAGAACTGGATCCTGTTCTCGCGTTTCTCGGAAGGCGGCGGCAAGCTGATCTGGACCGAGACCGAGAAAGGCCGGAACGTGCCGGGCCTCGAGTTCGACCGGCCGGGCGCGCTCTGCCTGCATCAGCGCATAGCGGTCGAGCCCGGCACGTTCTATACGGTCTCGGCGAAGCTCCGCACCGAAGCCGTTCAGAGCATGGCCTGCGTGCAGGTCGCGTTCCTGGACGAGCTGGACGGTCTGCTCGAGGACGTGCTGAAGGCGCCGAAAGGCAACCTGTTCTCCGGCACCTGCGACTGGAGCACGGACTCGTTCGAGGCGCAGGCACCGGATGGCGCGGTCGCCGCCGAGATCCGGCTGTTCATCAACGGGCCGGGCAAAGTCTGGGCGAACAACATCAATTGCTTCTGTTGAGTGAACGCCTGCCCGGGGCCGGCCCGAGATGACGAAGCCCGAAACCCGATCGGAACGGCACCAGCCGATCGAGGGCTGGCCGGGCGTTCGGGTTTCCGATTTCGTGCTTTGCGATGCCCGCTACGCAAACGCCCCTGAAAGGTCTGCTCCCTGCCGACCGACCCCCATACGGGGGAGGGAAAGGCCATGAAGACTCTGCGCACACTTGCCGTGCTTTGGACAGCGGCCGGCGTGAGCGTCTTTGCCGGGGGGGACAAGGGAATGAGCAACAAGGAGATCGCCACCTTTGGCGCGGGCTGTTTCTGGTGCACGGAAGCCGTCTTCGAACGCGTGAACGGCGTGATCAGCGTGGTTTCCGGCTATACCGGCGGGCGGACCCGCGACCCGAAATATCGCCAGGTCTGCAGCGGACGCACGGGCCACGCCGAAGTTGTCCGCATCGAGTTCGACCCGGGTATCGTGTCCTACGAGCAACTGCTGGACCTGTTCTGGCAGATGCACGATCCAACGACTCCGAACCGGCAAGGCGCGGATATCGGGACACAGTACCGCTCCGTCGTGTTCTACCACAACGAAGAGCAGCGAGCGGCAGCCAAAGCGGCAGTCGCGGCACTTGAACAGTCGGGCGTGTTCCCGCGCCCGATCGTTACGGAAATCTCGCCGGCGACCGAGTTCTATCCGGCCGAGGACTACCATCAGGACTACTTCCGCAACAATGCCGGCGCGCCGTATTGCCGGTTCGTGATCCGGCCGAAGCTGAAGAAGCTTGAACAGCACAAGAAGGCGCCGAGCCCGATTCGCGAGTGAAGCCTCGCAAATCGGAGGCACCAATCGCCTCTTGACTTCCGCGTGGGTCGGCGAAAGAATTCGCGGACCCATGATGGTCTATGTCACAAGACACGGGCAGCCCGATTTTCGACCGCCGGGCGCGGAGCCGTCACCGGATTACTCACCCGTCGATCCCGGGCTCAGCACACTGGGCCGGACCCAGGCTGCGCTGCTCGGGCGGCGCTTGAAGAAGATGCGCTTCCTCGGCGACATCTACAGTTCCCCGTTCCGGCGCACCATTGAGACCGCGGACCTGATCGCTGCGGAAATCCCGGGCGTCACGTTCCGGCCGGAGCCCGCGATTCGTGAAATCGTTGTCGTGCCGGAACGGCTCCGCGCCTTCACCGGCATGACGTTGGAGCAGATCAAATCGCTCTACCCGACCCTGGCCCCGGGCGCAACGCTCCCGCATCCGTGGTGGACGTGCGAGGCTGAAACCGGCGAGGCGGTGCTGGCCCGCGTCAGCCCGTTCCTGCAAAAGCTGACGGAAACGACGAAACGCGATGTGCTGCTGGTCGGGCACGGCGCGTCGGCCGGCGCAGCAATGCGCTATTTCTGCTCGCTCATGCCCGACGTGCCGACCGCGTTCGGCCCGAACTGGAACTGCGGGCTCTCTGCCGTCTCGATCGGGCCGCCGCTGGAGTCTGTGTTGATTCAGGACGTCTCGCATCTGAGCCCGGAACAGATCACCTCGAACCGCAAGACCAAGGCGGAGCGCGACCGGGAGAGCGGCTCGACCGCGCTCGGGCCGATCCCGGACCACTGAGTGCTCGACCGGTACCGGTGATCGACGGTTCGTGCCCTGCGCTCAAACGGGGACCGGCATGGCTTCGGACGCCGAGATTGTGAACACCGAGCACCTGTTCGTCGTCGGCCGAGCCGGCCGCGCGGGCATGGCTGCGGTGCGTGCCGTGAGCGCCAAGGCGATCACGACGCCCGACTACGACCTGCACTACGTCAGCAAGGGGCGCGGCACGCTGACCGTCAACGGGCGGCCCTTCCGCCTGAGCCGCGGCGATTTGCTGCTGGTCTGCCCCGGCGAGACGTTCACGGTCCGGTGCGACGCGGATGTGTTCGAGCGGCTGTTCATCCATTTCGATGCCGTCGGGCTGGAGACCTTCTGTTACCCGCGTGAGCCGCGCAGCCTGTTCCCGTTCCGCGTGGTCAGCACCGAAAAGAACTCGCACACCTTCGGCCTGTGCCTGCGTATCATCAAGGAGATACGCGGAGGCGCGCCGCATGCGCGTACGCTGGCCAGCGCGTATCTCACCGAGTTGCTCACCGGCCTGCTCCGACAGCACGGCGCCCGGCGCGCGGGGCCGATGCACAAAAGTGTAAGACGGAACCTATGGCGGCTGATTGAGGCACGACGCTTCATCGAGAACAGTGTGGAGCGAAAACTGACCCTCGCCGACATGGCCGGACGGGCCGGGCTCAGCATCAACTACTTCTCGCGCCTGTTCCGGGCCTGGTCCGGCTGCACACCCTACGGCTATTACGTGCGTGCGCGGATCGAGCGGGCCAAGGAACTGCTGATCGAGAACGAACTGTCGGTCTCCGAAATCGCCGAAACGCTCGCGTTCGACGACGTGCATTACTTCAGCCGCGCCTTCAAGAAATGCGCAGGCACGAGCCCGACCGCCTATCTGGCAAACATCCAGAGCGACGATACGCCGTTGCTCGAAGACTGAGCGGGAACGACTGCACCCGACGATTTTGAACAGGCCGGCTACCTGTCGCCGCGCCGCCGATTCGCGATTTTCTCGAGATCCCGTTTCTCGAGCTCAGTCAGACTCTGCAGGCCGGACCGGGAAGCCTTGTCCAGCAGCTGATCCACGCGCCTGTCGTCTTCGATTTCCCGCGAAGACCTGGCCCTGGAACGATGGCCGTCCCACAGGCTGCGCCAGCGGCTCAACAGACTCTGGCAGGGGAGATGCCGCGGCCATCGGTACAGATAGGCGAACAACCCGACCGACAGCAGCATTACGACGGCGTAAAGGAACGGGCTCTGCCGGACAATCGAGGGATGCAGGGCCGTCGCGGTCAACAGCCCGATGATCGCTCCGCCGAGGTGCGCGTCGTGCCCGATGTTGCCAATCTGCTTGCGCAGTCCGACAAACGACACGAACACGAACAGAATCGCGTAGAGGCAGGACGGAATCGCGATCGGGAGCGGGAAGACATAGACACCGCCCCCCGGCAACAGGAAGATGCAGGCAAACACGACACCACACACACCGCCCGAGGCGCCGAGAGCCAGATACTCGTGATTGCGGTGCAGGTACAGAGAGAGAAGATTCCCTCCGACAATGCCGGCGAGGTATATCGGCAGCAGCGTCATCACGCCGAACCGAAGCTCCACGCTGCGCCCGAACGAGTACAGACTGAACATGTTGAACAGCAGGTGGATCCAATTCGCGTGAAGACAGGCGCTCGAGATCAGACGGTAGTACTCGCGGCGGCGTAGAATTCGGCCTGTACTGAAAATGAAACGATCGACGAAGCCGGACCGCGTGAAACCCTGATAGGAGAAGAAGGCCGTGAGCCCGACGATAAGGAGCGTACAGATGGCGGGCTGTGCGTTCATTCGCGTGACCAGCGATCTGCCCGACCGGCCCCTGGCGTCTGCTTTTCCGTGTCCGTCTTTTTACGAATCTTGTGCCAGGTCCCCTTCCCGCACTGGGGACACTTGAGGAATTGGCGCGGCTCTCCGGCCGCCTTGTAGCGCACCCCGCCCGCGTCCCACAGGTCGCGCTTGTATCCGCACGGACATTCGATCAGCCACTCGCGCGTTCCCGCTTTGACCGCCTCAAAGGCTCTGGCCGGCAGGATGAACTTCAGGAATCTGTGCTCGGCCGGCATTCGCGCTGCTCCCGGTTGCGTCCGCGTTTACTGATAGGGCAGCGCGTCTCGAACCGCAAGCACGAATTGGCGAACGGGCCCCATCACACGATCGCCCGGAACCGCAGCCGGTCCGGCACGCGCTCGGCTGTGCACCGGACGCGTCTCGGCACGTGCGGCAGAAGATCGAAGTAATTGTCGGAAAACAGGGGCTTGCCGTCATCGGCATGGTGCACGCCGTGACAGTAGACGGGGCTCTGCAGGATGAGCGTCCGGCCCCGAATCTGCACGTCGATCTCGGGCGTGCCGAGCGCGAGCTGCCGATGCGGCAGCAGCGTCCAGATCGACGGCGCGTTCTCCCCTTGCCCACCGGAGAGCCAGGCAGCGTAGAGCCACTGTTTCGGATCACGCGTTTGCGCCGCTGATATCCGCGCGCGCACGAGTTCGCGCATGCTGTTTGCGGGCAGGGCCAGTTGCCGGGTGTGCAGCGCGTTCGCAGCCCCGTCCAGTCGCATCCAGCCGTGGTGCAGCGTGACGCTTGCCGGCTTCAACGTGTCGTTGAGGGCACGCACGATCAGGCGGTCCGCGCGCCGCCGCACGATCGCCTTTACCGGCGCGAGCGCGTTACGGATCCAGTAGTAGCTCGGTTTCCTGCGCAGATAGTAGTCAATCGGCGTCCAACCGTGCTCGCCCCAGCAATCGTTGTACATCCAGATCAAGGCGCCCTGGCAATCGTCGCGCGCGTCGAACCTTCGGAACCGGAGCGCCTCGAGCGAGCGTCCGTACATCGTGGCCTGGAACATCTGGCCATAGAGGATGTAGTCGGCCATGTCGAGCCGTTCGGCGTCCGCATAGTGCCGCGTGATCGCGGCGGGCAGCGTGCCTTTCTCGAACGTGTTCGTATGCTCGCGCCAGGCCCGCGAGCCGACCCGCCGCTGTGCGGGCTCCAGAAACCGCTTGACCGACCGCAAATGCACGGGTCCAATGACGCCGTACTCGCTCACGAACCGGCCGCGGCACTGGTCGTAGACCTCGTGGTCGATGCGGCGCGCAATATCCCGATTCATCGTTGCCGGTTGCCACCAGTGGCAATCCCCGGCGGTCTCGCTCGTGGGGTCCTCGCCGCCGGCCGGGCTGCCGGGCCAGTACGGGCGGCACGGATCCAGGGCGCGACAGACATCGGGCAGCACCTGATTGTAGAGCCGCCACCCGCCGGAGTCCGGCGGCAGCACAGGGACCTTCCCCTGTGGCCCGGGCCGGCTCCTGAACCGCTGTAGATTCTCGTTGTTCCCGCTCCAGAGCACGATGCTCGGATGATGGCGCAGCATCCGGACGACGGCTTCGGCCTCCGCGCGGACCGCGGCGTGGAACCGCGGGTCCGAATCCGGATAGAGCCCACACGCGAACATGAAGTCCTGCCAGACGAGAATGCCTTTGCGGTCGCAGGCCTCGTAGAATGCCGGCTGTTCGTAGATGCCGCCGCCCCAGACCCGAAGCATGTTGCAGTTCGCGTTGCAGGCCTCGTCGATGAGCCGCCGGTATTTGGCAGGACTGACACGCGCAAGGATGGCGTCGGCCGGGACCCAGTTACCGCCTTTGCAGAACACGTCCTTGCCGTTGATTCGAATACAGAAACGGCTGCCACCCGTCCTGATTCGGGCCCGATCGATGTCGACTGTGCGCAGTCCAAGCCGCAGCGTCCGCCGATCGCAGGGCGCACGGCCCGCACGTACGCGGGCCGTGAGCGTATACAATGGTTGTGCGCCCATCCCGTGCGGCCACCACAGTTGCGGGTTCGGGATCGGGAACGTGCACGCCACGGGCGTGCGGCCGGGCGGCGCGTCGATCTGGAGCCGGCGCACGAGTGGACGGCCGCTCGGCGCGGCAATTCTCAGTTCCAGCGTACAGGCCCGTTCGCTGCAGGCATGCAGATTTTCGAGCACGGCCTGCACGTGCAGCCGGACGGCACGCCCGCGCATGGCCGTGTCCGCGCGCAGCTCATGCAACACCACCCCGCGCCGGCCTTCGAGCCGAACGCCGCGCCAGATGCCGATGTTCGGCAGTGCGTCGACCCAGTCCCAGCCGTAGGAAAACTGTGGTTTGCGAAGGTGACTGACCTCGCGATACTTGCGGCGGCCGCCGTAGACCGGTCGCACGTCCAGCTTGCGCGGGCGTAGTTCGACAGGCAGCCTGTCCGGGCCGGCGGTCAATCGCACCGCCAGCGTGTTGCGTCCCGTTCGAAGGTGTCGGCCGACATCGAACACGGCCGGCACAAACGCGTTGAACGACTCGCCGACGAGGCGGTCGTTCACAAACACCTGTGCGTACAGGTCGAGCCCGTCGAAAACGAGGTGCTGCCGCTCGTGGCGCCGGAATGCGGCGCTGACGTTGAATGTGGTCCGGTACCACCAGGCCTTCTTCTCGGGCCATCGGCATTTGTGCGCATTCAAGCCGACCAGCGGCTCCGGCATCCGGCCCGCCCGCATCAGGTCCAGGTGAATCTCGCCCGGCACGCGGGCCGGGAACCAGCCCTTGCGAGAACGCTTCATCCGCAGCAGGCCCCGCTCGCCGGAGCAGGACAGCGGGGCCTCGCGGACCTGCCATGTGCCGTCCAGGGAAAGGGTCGTCATTGTGCGCCTCCACGACGTCTGCCCGACGCGCATGCCCAAATCATCCGCGACAGCGGCACGCGCATGCGGTATCATCATAGCGCCCCGGGGCGCACGGGGTCTTTGGACGCTGCTGGCATTTTTTGTCTGTTCTTGCCCTATGCAACCGAAAGTCAAACAAGTCCACGTGGCCAGAGGACACGTGACCGGGACCTGGCTCGACCCGCACTACGTCTTTCACTATGTCGTGGCGGGCAGCTGGTTGTTCCGACTCGAGACCCGTCTCTACCGCGTGCGCACGGGAGACGTGCTGCTGTGCCCGCCAAACGTCCTGCACTTCGTCAAACCCGTTTCGGGCAGAAGACCGAGCCTCTACGTCGTCCACTTCGAACTTCCGGACGTGCCCAACGACGAGGGACTCGACATCCCGGAAGCATTTACCGTGCCGGCGCGTCACCGCCAACGACTGGCTGCCCGATTCCTCGCGCTGCGCCGCGAATACGTCGGCCGCGAACCGGCCGGTGCCCTGATTACCGCCGGCATCATGCTGGAAATGATCGGCCTCTGCATACGCCATTGCGGACGGCCCGCCCCGTTCGAGCACGTCATGTCGAAATCCTGGCGAAACGTCGAACAGGCACTCCGGTTCATGGAGGCAAACAGCACACGCAGGCTTTCGGTTCGCGAGATCAGCGACCGGGCCCGTCTGTCGGCCTCGTATTTCTGCCGCGTCTTCAAGGAATACGCCGGCCTCTCGCCCCAGCAGTACCTGAACCGGCTCCGCATCGAGCGGGCGCGCGCACTGCTTGCCGACCCTGCGCACAACTGTACCGAGATCGCCGGCATGTGCGGGTTCGCCGATGTGCACACGTTCTCCAAGGTCTTCAAGCGGCTCGAAGGCGTCTCGCCGACCCAGTGGGCCAGGCAGATGGGCCCGTTCGTCCCACGTCGTGAACGATTCTGACCGCATACCGTTGCCGGCCTGCAAATCTGATTCACCCGCGACGCAAGGTCGCGGGGCCGGTGTTGCCTGAGCCGGCCGCAGACCGTTAAGGCGGTCATCCGTGCGTTCCCCACTTCCGATTTCTGACTTCCGACTTCCGACTTCCGACTTCTCTGTGCCCCGGGTGATTTCGGCCACCGCAAGGCGATATTGTCCAACCGCCCGTGCGGCCGGCGTGCCTAGAATACCGGGACACGAGTGCAAACAGGGAGGAATGCACAATGCGGCTGAGTATCACGACGTTCAAGATCTTCAAGGACTGGGATCTGGACACGCTCTGTGAAGAGCTGCCCAAAGCGAAAGTTGAAGGCATCGAGTTCCGGATCGGCGGCGGCCACAAGCACGGGATCGAGATCACGATGTCGCAGGCGGAACGGAAAGCGGCGCAGCAGAAACTCGCCGATGCAGGGCTGACCTGCTGCTCGATCGCCTCGGGCTACATGTTCCATTGGCCCGAGCCGGCGACGCTGCGCGAGCACATTGAGGGGGCCAAGCAGGCGATCCTGCTCGCCCACGACCTTGGCGCGCCGCGCGTGCGCGTGTTCGGCAACAACATCCCGGAAGGTGCGGATCCCGACGACGTCGCCGCGCAGGTCGGCCGCGCGCTGCGGGAGCTGGGCCGGTTCGCCGAGCCGCTCGGCATCGAAGTTTTGCTCGAGATGCACGGCGACTTCAACGACTGGTGGCTGAACAAGCGGGCCGTCGGATTCGCCAACCACCGCAACGTACGAACGCTCTACAACTGGGACAAACGCGATCTGGTCAAGGGCTCGGTCGGCTCCGTGTGGCAGGAGATGAAGTCCTACATCCGCCACATCCATTTCCACGATTTGAAGAGCGATACGTTTCCGCACAAGGAGATGTTCGACCTGCTCGCCGAAGACGGCTACAGCGGGTTCATGTCGATGGAGGTCAGCATGGACGGCGATGTGGTCCGGAACCTGCACGAACAGGCCGGCCTGTTCTTCGAGATGAAAGAAGGGACTACAAAATGAAGAACGGATGTGTACGAATCGGCTTGATCGGTTGCGGCGAGATTGCGGCGAAGGCGACGGTACCGGCGATCCAGCGCGCAAGATCCGCCGAGGTCGTCGCGACAATGGATGTGAACGGCGACCTGGCAAAGGACCTCGCACAGCGGACCGGCGCGCCGTTCCATACCGACAGCGCCGAGAAGCTGATCGCGAACCCTGACGTGGAGGCGGTCATCATTTCGACACCCCACTTCCTGCACGCACCGCTCGGAATCAAAGCCGCCAAGAACAAGAAACACGTCATGGTCGAGAAACCGATCGCCACGACCATGCGCGACGCGAGGCGGCTGGTCGAGACCTGTCGCAAGAACCGGGTCAAGCTGTCCGTTGCCTACGTGCGCAGGACCAACAATCGCAGCCGCAAGGCCGCGGAGCTCATCAAGCAAGGCGCGATCGGCCGGCTCACCGGGTTCAGCCTGATCTCGATGGCCGAGAAAAAGGATAGCTACTGGTCCGGCGGGTTCACCGGCCGTGTCAAGACGGACTGGCGCACAAAACGCGAAACCGCGGGCGGCGGCTACCTGATCATGAACTTCACGCACAATATCGACCTGATCCAGAACATGCTGAATCTCAAGCCCAAGAGCGTGTTCGCCCAATACGACACGTTCCGGACCCGCGTCGAGGTCGAAGACTACATCAGCGTGGTCGTTCGCTACAAGAACGGCGCGATCGGGACCTTCCTCGGCAGCACCGTCTGCCCGGGCGCCCTGCGCGAACCGGACCACATCTTCGGCACGCACGGGACCGTCGTGCTCGGGAACCCGACCAAGGTCTTCACCCGCAAGAAGATCAGGGGCCTAAAACCCGACGAATGGAACGAAGTGTCCGCGCCCGGCAACTCGGACCGCGCGGATCTGATCGAGAACTTCGCGCAGGCCATTCGCGGCAAAGCCCGTCTTGCCGTGACCGGCGCAAGCGCGCTGTCTTCGCTTCAGGTCATCGAGGCCGCCTACAAGTCCCAGGAGACGGGCAGGCCGACTGTGTTCCGGTAGGCCGCGGCGCGGGAGCCAAGTGGCGCCTATGCGTTCTTGAACAGGATCACGGTCTGGACATGGACGTTGCGGTGTCGACCCGATCCGGTCGTGTACTGGTAGTCGAACAGCGTCAGTTTCGTGCCCTCCGAGTCGCCTTGCATGATGTTGCGCGCTCGCCGCGAGTCGCCTTCGAGCAGCAGCGGCAGACCGTAGACCCCGTTGACCAGCGCGTCGTCGCGCTCGGTGAACGTGAAGTTCATCTCCGTCGCGGTCTGCGCCAAGGCTTTGGTGCGCTGCTTGTCCACAAGCCACGCCGCGCCGACGCCGAGAAGGATTACCAGGACAAGCCCGATCCCGAACAGGAATTCCATGTGCTGCCTCCCCTGTGTATGGCAGAATGATCATTCCGCCCGGCCCCGAACACCTGACACCTACCCCCCTCTGTCCGCGCGCAGCGCGCTAACGGAACGTCATGAACCGTTCGGGCGGGTACCCGGTGACGAGGTAGTAGACGGACCCGACAACCATGAAAATGAGTCCGCCGAGCAGGTCGCCGGCGATCAGCCCGACCATGACCGGCTTGAGCTTGTGATAAGTCTCGCCACCGCCGAACCGGACGACCAGGCTCTTGATGATCCAACCGATGAACCAGCTCGAGCTGTAGCGCTGGACCGGCATGGTGAACCAGACGAGGAACAGGATCGGGTGCAGCTTCCACCATGCGAAGCGAAGCCGCAGCACCGCGCAGCCCGCGAACAAGGCCGCGCCACACAGCGCGAACGTGACAAATCTCTTGCGCGGCTTGACCAACCGCAGCTTCTCCAGAAAGCCGGACGCCGTCACGGCCTGCTCGAACCGGCCGTCGGCTTTCAGGTTCTGGATCTCGGAATCGACAAGATTGAACCCCATCGTGGGCACGCTGCGCGAGGCCCACCGGTCCGCCAGTCCCACGCCGCGGTCGTACTGCTGCCACAGGACCGTGACCGTACCCGCAACCAGCCCGATTCCCAGGGTCAACGTCATCAGCAGCGCAAGCGCACCGAGCCTGACCTTCGCGTTCTCCGCAACCTTCAGCGCGTTCGTGATGAACGGCATCATCGCCGCGCGCGGGTCAATGCTGATGACCAGGCACATCAACATGACGATCGTGAGCATGCGCGGACCCAGCGCGCCGGCCCCGAACAGGCCGAGCAAGACGGCAACGGCCTGCCAGGACGGCTGAATGAAGAACAGGCCGGTTTCCGCGCAGATCCGGCTCATGGGCAGGAACGTAACGACGAACAGCCCGAGCGTGAGCAGGCTGAGCATCGGCCCCAACCCCATCCGCCGCATCAGGACGAGCGCGAGCCCGGACATCAGCAGGAACGCGCGCAGGCCCCAGACCGCGGAGCGATCGAGCGCGTGCTCGGTCCGTGTGCGGAAGGTGCTGCGGAGCAGACGCAGATAGTAGGCGCGTCCGCTGTAGATCGTGAGGATCGTGAGCGCGAGATAGGCGCCGAACAGCATGCCCTGCAGCTCGCCGGGTCCGACCCATGTATAGGTGGCGCTCACCCCGTAGGTCAACAGCGCAGCACTGAACAGGACACCCGCCAGATTGGCCAAACCGAGGCTGAGCGTGATATCGGAGGGCAGAAAATAGGCGAACGCGACAAACGAAAAGATGATCCGCGAGAAGAACAGTGAGCCGCCGCCATGCGCGGAGGCCAGCGTCGGAAACAGCTCCTGCAGCGGACGCGCGTTGATTTCATGCGGGATTCGGATGAAGCGGGGAAACCACTGGTGAATCCCGTTCACGATATGGACGACGAGCACGGGCGCGAGCCCGCCCCAGAAGAGCCGATTCCGTATGATCGGCGGGTACGCCCTGTCCATGCCGCCGGCGTCGCCGTTACCGGTGACCAGCTTGATGAATTCCGCGACGGGATAGACCAGGTGCTCATGCGTGCTCCATTGCCGGTGCACGACCAGCGACAGGCCGATCAGCGCGAACATCAGCGCCAGAAACAGCGGGAGCCAGCGGCTCAGGGCCGGCAGCCAGCCGTGCCAGGGCACGTCGCGCAGCCCGATGTGTTGCGTTTCGGTGCCTTTGCCTGCCAGATACGGGCCGAGCAACTCGTCGCTGTCCTTCTGTTCCCTGACCAACAGTCCGTCGGGCACGAACGAGAGCACCTCGTTCTTCTGCCAGGACGGGGTCAGACTCTCGTAGTGCGGAGACAGCGCGAGGATCGGGCCGAACGAGCGCATGAACCCGGCGCTCGGCACCACGCACACGGCGAACGGCAGCGCCAGCATGACCGCGAGCTCCGCGGCGCTGAACCGCCAGCGCCGGCGAATAAGCCAAAGCAGCGGGCTGACGACCAGCACGAATACGAGCAACCCGCCCACAATGGAGATGGGCAGAAAATTCCCGACGATCGCGCTCTGCCGCATGTAGATGTCGTTGAAGTACCCGCCCATCGCGATCAACATCGCCGCGATGAACCCGATCAGTACTGCGCGCCACGTCATGCGATACACCATACGCAGGTTTGCGCACACTGGCAATACCGAGCAGGACCGGTTCAACGGAATCGGGCTGGCTAACCGTTCCCTTTGCTGCCGTTCGCGGTCTTGCGTCTCTGCCGCGCGCGCATGACAAGATACGCGAGTGTGTCCAGAACCAGATGCCCGAAAACGACCGGCAGAATGCCGTGCGGCAGCACGATCAGACAGACCAGGAACCACGCGACAAAGAGCACCACGCAGGCTTGCGACGTGCGGGTCGCCAGATGTACAAGCGCAAACAGACCGGCTGCGGCCGCCGCGGATACGGGCGTAATGCCCAGATAGACAAGCGGCAGGAAGAAGAACCCGTCTTCGCCGGGCACCAGCAGCAGATGGCTCGGCTTGCGCGCGACCACCCGCGCAAGCCGGCGCACGTTCTTCGACGCCGCACGATCGTATTCCCGGGCGGCCGCCTTGCCGCGCAGCCGGGTGAGCATGCTCAGCAACGGAACCAATACCAGCGTCACGGCAAGCGGAATCGCGACGCCCGGCAGGATCCAGACCGGCTCGAGCCTGGCGTTGCCGGCCGCAACATGCGCTGCGAGCGCGGCCATGCCGATCAGCTTCGCGGGCAGCAAGACTGCCCGCAGTGCGCACTTCAGATCCCGCACCAGCTGTCCTTCCTTCCCAATTCGCGCAACACCGTCCTTGTAGCATATTCTCCTGCCGTTGTCTCACGATCATGCGGTTCCGTCTTGTCTTTATCGCCAAAACAGTGTAGGGAAAAAGGACGGACCGTCGGTTCCGGCGGACACGCGGGGGGGGCGGAGAATCAGTCATGAGTCCGGCACTTTTCGAGGTACTTGTCTACGGCATCGCTTTTCCTCGCGACGCGAAGAACGCGCAGGGCGAAAGCATCGAAAAGCTCCAACGCCACCCATTCCTGCCTACGGAACACTGCATGATCGTTTGGGACCATTCCGCGCACCGGAGCCGCTACCTCCTCGCCATCGCCGACACGGTCAAGGCGGAGATCACGCACGCGCAGATGGAAGAACGCGAGGGCCACGACGTGAGCGACGTGCCCGAATGGAACGAGCGGCTGAAGGAGACCTGCAAGCTGCTTCACCTCGCGTTCTCTGAAGCGGGCTGGCAGGAGTACAGTTTCACCAGAGGTTGACACAAGCGACCGGGGGCTCCGCTCTTCATCACGCTCTCGCGGCGCGCAGCCGTCAGTCCGATCGGCTCCTCGCACGCCACTGCGTGGGCGTGCTGCCTCGCAGTCGCTTGAACACCCGGTTGAACTGCTGTATGCAGCCGAACCCGCAGTCCATGGCGATGTCGATCACCTTCCGGGACCGGTCCTGCAGCAGGTCGCAGGCGCGCTCGATGCGCGCCGCCTGAATGAACGCCAGCGGGGTCATGCCCGCCTCAGACCGAAAGACCCGCAGCAAATTACGCGGCGACGTGCCGCACGCGCGTGCCACCGCCGCCAACGGCAAAGGCGCGTCGATGTGGCTCTTCACGTACGAACCCGCCAGACTCACGATTCGGGACTTGCGTTCCTTCGCCAGCATCATCAGACGATTGCCCGCGTCGGCAATGTGGTTCGCGAACAGCTCCAGCAGCTCCATCATGTCCTGCTGGGTCTTCGCCCGCATGACCGGCGTCTTGTAGAACAGCTTCTCCAGCGCCACAAAATCCAGGGCACTGCCGCGCAGCGCATGCCGCGCACGCGCCCAGTCCTTCTCGCCCAAACGACGCTTCGCAACCTGGCCGCATTGCAGCAACGCAACGATCTCCCTGTCCACAAACACCGGAATGATGAAGTCCGTCAGACCCATATCACACGTGTAACGAATCGAACGGCCCTCCGCCAATACCTGTTCCTTGTGCCGAAGATCACATGCCCGGCACAAGCGAAGAGACGTCGCATCGTTCTGAACCATCCTGCAGAACGGGTTGAACTCAGCCCGAGCGCCCAATAGCATACCCACCTTCTCGTCCGGACGCATCAGTGCAACCGTTACCCCGAACAGCCTGCGCGTGATGTGCGCAAACTTCCGAAATACCGGCAACCCCGCTATGTCCTCAAACTGAATCGTGCTCATCCCGCTCAGCCTACCTCATCCCCCGCACAACGTCCAGCTCCATTCTACGCTTTACCGGCTATATTGGCGTTATATGTTCATTCTCTGGCGGGATCCGTGTAGTGGATGTGCGGGGGCGATGATATGCTTTGGAACGGACAGAAGAGGCGTTGTGCGCTCGTGCCCCGCTACGCTGACCAGGACCGCGAAACCGAGGGCACGCGATACATCAGAAGGAGGCCACGTGAAGGCGACGTTCAGACGGCAGAAGCCATCGCGCCGCAAGCATCAGGCCTGTCTGCCGCGGATCGGTTCGTTTCTCGGCGTCCAGCTATTGGCTCTGCTGCTACGCATGCACACGGCATGCGCCTGCACCTCCGGCTGTGCGGCGGGGCCGGCCACATCGGACGGGCGCCCGATTTTATGGTACAACAACGACCAATCCAGCGCCTACTTGACACCTCGCATCAACAAGTACAGCGGCTCGTTTTACGACTATATCGTACTCCAGACACAATCGTGGAAGCAGGGCGCGTTGAATTCGAACGGGCTGGCAAAGAGCGGGAACAACCAGCTTTCGCTCGGCAGTTTCGGCAACACGGTCGGCTCGCGAATCACGCAGTCGGCGGACGTGGCGGCGGTCCGCGACGGCCTGAACACGTGGGCCTATTCGGACGCGACGTTCGCGGCGGTCATCGATCGGCACGGCAACGGCTGCGGATTCGAGATCGGCACCTCTTACTGGGAATACAACACGACAAACGCGAGCAGGCAGACACAGCCTGAAGGATATTTCAGCGGCAACAAGACGTTCGTGGTTCGGGCAAACGCGGCGTTCACGAACCGGGTCCATCGCGAGCCGCCCGCCACGGTGAACTCGTGGAGTTCCTCATCGAGCCGCTCCCGCTATACGAGTGCGCGGGATCTGTTCATCCAGGGGATCGATGACGCCGACAAGCTTACCGTCGAAGAGGTGATGGCGATTTCGCGCAACGGCAATCCGGGCATGGGCGGCATCACGACCGTGTGCCGATCGGCCACGGCCTTCGGCGAGATCGTACTGGGCGTGAAATCCGGCGACGATCCTCGGTTTGCCACGATGCTGGCCGCGCTGGGCATACCGGACTACAGCATCTTCATCCCCGTATGGTGTGAACTGAGCGCAAGCGAACTGAGCGGATATGTCGACGCATATGACGACACTTCGATAGGATACTACGCCTTCAAGATCTACAACGACCACTTCGACAACACGTCCGACTACGACAACTACATCCACAGTGTGTTCGCACCCGTGGAAGACAACATCATCGAGGCCGTGAAAGCTGCGCGGACGAACTGGCTCGTGACGGGGAACACCTCCCGATTCCATACGGAAGCGGCAACCCTGCACAGCTATTCCGCAAAAGCGGCATACCACACCATGAAGTCGACACACGCCTCCGCGGGTGCCGGCGGCAGGGCCTGCAACCTGCCGCCGAGCGTCACCTCGCTCGGCGCGTCGGTGGACGGGCTCACCGTCCATTTCAACTGCGACGCCGCCGATGCGAGCGGCATCTCCTACTACCGCTGGCGGTTTGGCGATGGGTCCACCACCAACGCGACGGGCGCCGACCTGCACGAGATCAGCCACACGTACGCATACGGCGGCACCTATCTGGTGATGTGCTACGTGAAAGACAACCACGCGGTACCGGCGGCCAACGCCAGATGGGAATACGTGACCGTGCCCGGGCTCGCGCCGCCCGCCGCCCCGAGCAATCCGTCGGCAACCGCCCTCTCCTCGAGCGCGATCCGCGTGTCCTGGCAGGACAACAGCGCCAATGAGACCGTCTTCAAAATCGACCGGCGCCAAAGCGGCACGACCGCCTGGATCCGGATCGCCACGCCCGGCCCAGACACCAGCACACACACGGACTCGGGCCTGACGGCGGAGACCAAGTATTACTACAAGGTCAAGGCCTACAACGCGGCAGGCAACTCAGCCTACTCCGAACTCGCCTGGGCCACAACCCCGCGTGCCGTGACGACAGCGCTCGTCGTCGGCAAAGGCACGAGCTGGCGATACCGCAGAGGGACGGCCCCCGCGTCCGTACCGGCCAACGCCTGGCGTGGCGTCGCCTTCGACGACAGTGCCTGGCCGTCCGGCGCGGCCCCAGTCGGCTACAGCAACTACGGCGTGCCAATCGGCACGGAACTGACCGATATGCAGAATGCGTACACATGCATCTTCCTGCGCCACGCGTTCGTGCTCGCGAACGACGCCGCGCGCGTGTCCGAACTGCACATGGATGCCGACTACGACGACGGGTTCGTCCTGTGGCTGAACGGCACGGAGATCGCGCGCGTGAATCTCGACGGGCAGCCCGGCGCCCCTCTGCCCCACGACGCGACGGCCGTCGAAAACCGAAACGCGAACTGGACGGCCGCGTGGACGGGCGGCGATCTGCCGGCGCTCCAACGCACCAACGTGCTGGCCGTCCAGCTGTTCAATCGTTCTGTGACCAGCGGCGACTGTCTGTTCGACGCGGAACTCTCGTGTGTTACCGAGCTCCTGGCGCCCGGCCAGGATGCGGACCTGAACCACCTTCCGGACGACTGGGAGACAGCCCATTTCGACAACACCGGCCAACAGACCGGCGCCGATCCCGACGGGGACGGGCTGTCCAACCTCGAAGAATGGATCGCCGGCAGCGACCCGGTGTCCGGCTCGAGCACGTTCGACCTGGCTGTCGCGCTCTCGGACGGAGGCCTGGCGGTGAGCTTCTCCGCAAAGGACGCGTCGGCTGCGGGGTACGACGGCTACACACGCCGCTATTCGTTGGAGACAACCAGGCTCGATGCGGACGCCGCCTGGCAGGCCGTGCCCGGCTACGCCAACATTGTCGGTGCGGGACAGACCGTCACGTACACAAACCCGGCCCCCGCCAACCCGGCCGGCTACCGCGCCCGTGTCTGGCTCGAACGCACCCCGTAGGCGCCGCCGCACAGACTATCTTCCAATCGCGAGGGCGGGGTCGAACTTGCCGGAGACGGTCGGACTCTGCGCGTTGCGCGTTGCGCGGCGGACCTGTTCGGACAGGTACGGGATCAGCTCGCCGAGTGTCACCGCCTTGTCACGGTTGTAGTCGGCGGCGCCCTTGAGGCCCTGGAGCAGGTGGTGTGTGAACACGCCACGGCCCCCACCCCATTGCGCGCTTTCCTGCGAGAACTGCCGGTCGTCCGAAGCGCTGATGACGCAGACCCCGTCGGAGATCCCGCTCAGGCTCTGGAGTCCGGCAGTGATGCTGTTGCTTTTGAGCCCTCTGTTCCCGCGCCGCGCGATGTCGAAGGACTGTCCGACCCCGCCGGAATGGCAGGCGTCAGCGATAACGACGACTTTGCGGGCCTTGATGAAACGTTTGAGCGCGGTCTCGATGTCCCACATGGGGAACCCGGTTGTCGCGACGCTGTCGTACTGCGTGTCGTAGGGCAGCAGGAACAGGTTCTGCGCGGAGTCCGGCGACTCGGGCGAACCGTGCCCGGCGAAGTAGATGGTGACCATATCCTCGACGAGCGCCTGCCGGAGCCACTGGTACAGGGCCTTCTTCATGTTCGCGCCGGTCGCTTCCTTGTCGAGCAGCAGCCGCACGCGGCTCGGCGAGTACTTGCCGCCGTCCGGCGAAACGAGCCAGGCATGGAAGGCCTTCGCGTCGGACGCCGCATAGCGAAGCGTCGGCACGCGGCTGTCGCTGTATTGCGAGATCCCGATGATCACGGCCCAGCGTACGCCAGTGGCGTGGCGCATGCCGGGCACGGCCTGCTGTGCGCCGGCCTGACCTGCCGCCGTGCCGGCCATGTCCGGCTGTACGCCGATCATGAGGTCCTTTTCGAGCCGCCGCCCGTGCCGCAACAGTACGACTTTCACGGTCGAACCATATTCGGTTTGCTGAATCATATCTTCGTAGAACACTCTGGGCCCGAGCCCTTTAGAGTCCTTGCCGTCGAACTCGACCAGGAGATCGCCTTCTCTGAGCCCGGCCAGCGCGGCGGGCGAGCCGGGCACAACGGCAAGGATTTCCACGCCCTTCTCGACCATCTTGAAGCGCAAGCCGAGATACGGCCTGTTGCCGAGCAACTCATGCGCGCGCTTGGCGTTGCCGCGCGCAAGGTAGGTGCCGGCCCAGGTGAGCTTTGTCTGTTCGCCGGCATAGTCGTCGGGCGCAAGCTCGAGTGCTTTGGCATACGCGGCATCGGCTTCCGCATAGTGATGCAGTGCAGCATGGCAGTCGGCGATACCACGCCAGTGCGTCGCGTGCTCTTCGAGTTTGTTCGCGGCCTCGAACTCACGGATGGCATCCGGATATCGCTCCAGATTGTGATAGGTCCAACCGAGCCGGTTATGGCCGTGCGCGCTCGGCCCCTTGAGCTCCATCCATTTCCTGTAATGGATCAGCGCGCTGTCGTAGGCCGACAGCTTTCCGTAGGCGTCGCCCAGCCCCTCGTGAGTGCCTACCGTTTCCCTGAGATTATTCGATAGCTTGAACTGGATAACGGCGTCTTCGTACTTCCGCAGGTTGAAGTAGGTCCAGCCGAGCCGGTTGTACGGGTGCCAGTCGTTCGGCTTCAACTCCGCGTACTTCTGAAAGCTGGCCAGGGCCTTCGCATATTCACCGGCCCGAAACTGCGCTTCGCCCAGACCTTTGTAATGCTGGTCGGTCTCCTGCAGGTTGTTCGCGATCTTGAACTGAACAGCGGCGTCATCATACTGCTTGAGCTGGATGCATGCCCAGCCCAGCCAGTTATAGGGCGAGGAATTCGTGGGCTCGGCCTTCACGGCACGCAGAAGATGCTCGCGCGCCTTCGCGTAGTCACCCGATTTGTAGGCCTTCTTGCCCTGCTCGAACGGATTCACGGCGCGGGACGGCGGCGCGGCCGGAGGCCGGGCCGTCGAAACCTGTCGCGCGACGCCGCCCGTCGGCATCATACAGCCCGGACACACGAGCAACAGCACCGCGGCCAACGCGGCGGCGGCGAGCCGGAGAGACCATGGCGACACTTTCATCAGCGCGATACTAAGACAAACCGTACAGCGGGCGCAAGGCTGCATCGGGGGACCGGCCCACGCCGCTCTGTGCCGTGCCCTGCGGGACGGACCCCCGTGCCCTGCGGGACGTGCCCTGCGGGACGGACCCCCGCGGCCTTGCGCCGCGTGCCCTGCGGGACGTGCCCTGCGGGACGGACCCCCGCGGCCTTGCGCCGCGGGTGAATGAGACTTCCGGCAAACGCGCAGGGTTGCCGCGATCCTGCCGCGGCCGCCCTTCGAATCCCAGGCACGCCGGGCTTGACCGGCGGGCCCGGTTTCCGATATGATTAAGATGGCTAAATGAAGTTGCGGTTGCGGAATATGAAGGAGTTTCGGCGTGACAGGAAGCAGCCACAGCCACAGCCACGGCGCACGGCGCTTGTCTCTGTGCTGCCTGCTCGTGCTGGGCCCCTCCTTTGCCGCAGCCACCGACTTCCAGGCGAATCGATACTCGACCGACAACCTGCGACCGCCTGACTACTGGACTTTCCAGCCGCCGGCGGCCGGTCAGACCTATGTCGACCCGGTCTTCGGCACGAAGATCAAGGTCATCACCGACACGCATTGCGTGCTGGGCTGGAACGGCGAGCGGTCGATGTTCAGCCGGGACGACAAGTATTTTGTTGTCGGGGTCCGGCCCACGCCGGGCGGCTGGAAGGGGCTCAGGCTGTACAACGGTCGCACGGGCGCGTTCATCAAGGACCTGACGTCGCTGCCGGGCTGGTCGGAGGTGCGCTGGTGTTATGACCCGGCGGTGCTCGTATATCCGGACGGCCGCGATCTTCGCGCGTACAACGTAGAGACCGACGCGGACACGCTGATCGAGCGGTTCGAGGCCGACTATTCCTTCTGCGGCGGTGACGGCAACGATTTCGACGATGCGGGCGAATGGCTGCTGCTCAACTTCGGGCCTGCGACGGGCGAGCGCATGTTCGCCTACAACGTGCGGACCGGTGCGCGCGGCTCGGAGTTCTCGGTCTCGAATCCATATGACGTCGACTACGGCACGGTCTCGCCGAGCGGCAACTACATCGTGCTTGTCTACAGCGGGTTCCAGCTCTATACACGCAACGGGGTCTGGGTCCGGGAGCTCAGTCCGGCCGGCGGCCATATGGAGGTTGGCTGGCTGAACGGCTATCAGGAGTGCGTATTCGCCAAGGCCGGCTCCGGCAACGAGGCGTGGCGGGCGCAGTGGGGGCTGGACGCCCGGCAGCGTTACGCGGCGGTGTTCGACACGGGCGAGATCGTGAAACTCACGCATGCGGGCACCATCTACGGGCAGTACAGCGCGGCCGTCGGCTCGAACCGTCGTTACGTGTACGGTGCGTTGGAATCGGACGGGCACAGCCCGACGAACGGGACGTGGTACCGGTACCAGGGCGAGCTGATCGAGGTCCCGCTGGACGGCTCGCTCGAGGTCCGGCGCCTGCTCCATCACCGCGCGCGCCCGGCCACGAGCGACCCGCACACCTGGGAAGACCAGCCGGAACCGTGGATCAACCATGCGGGCGACCGGCTGTTCTTCCGCAGTAACATGTGCATGGAACAAGGGACCGACGGGCAGACGTGGGGGCACGACCTGTTCTTTGTCGCGCTCCCGCCGCGCAACGGCCGGACGGTCGCGTCGGTCGAGGCCGGCGCCGACGATGCGGAGGAATCGGCGAGTAGCCAGCAGGTCTCCCTGGCCAGCTCGGACCTGGAACTCACCCGCGACGCGACCAACCAGCTCGTCGGGCTGCGGTTCGCGAGGGTGTCCATCCCGCCAGGCGCGTTGATCACACGCGGGCACGTAGAATTCAAAGTCGACGAGACGACCTCGGAACCCACGACGCTGCTGATCGAGGGCGAGGCGGCGGACGATGCGGCCGTATTCACGAACACGGCAGGCAACGTGAGCAGCCGGCCGCGCACGAGCGCGTTCGCGCGCTGGGCGCCCGGGTCCTGGGACACGGCCGGCGCCATGCAGAAGACGCCGGACCTCTCGACGGTGATTCAAGAGATCGTCGACCGGCCCGGCTGGCAGCGCAACAACGCGCTCGTGTTGCTGATCGGCGGCAGCGGCCGGCGCGTGGCGGTATCGTTCGACGGCGAGCCGACCGGCGCGCCGCGTCTGCACCTACGCTATCGGATGCGCGACTTCACGGCCTGCAACGATCTCGGCTGGGCGAGCGGTCAAAACGCTTCGAACATCACGATGTGGACCCACGCGCAGGACGGCGCGCTGCTCGACTATCCGAGCGGCACGACGCTGCCGGTCATGCTCGAGCTGAACAACGGCGGCTCGCTGTCCGCCGCGCAGGGCGCGAACGCACAGACGAATACGGACGCGGCGGCGGTGTTCGGCGGGATCGTCGATTGCACGGGCCTGGTCGGCTATGGAACAAACGATTTGACGCTCACGTTCAGCGGGCTGGAGCCCGGCCCTGAATACGAGCTCGTGCTGTTCGGAAATCGTGCGGTCAGCGGCTACACCGACCGACTGACCCGCTACACGATCGGCGGGGCGGACGCGTTCCGGAACACCAGTTCCGCGGGCGCCTACTATTCGGGCACGAACGACCCGTCGACGGTCGTCATCAACGGCTACAACACGGTGAACGGGTACGTGGCGCGGTTCGCCGGGATCGCGCCGGGCACGGACGGCGCGTTCACGCTGAAGGTCTGGGACGACGACTCGGCGGACGCCCCGAAATGGTACGTGAACGCGCTGCGTCTGAAGGCCGCCGAGCCGCCCGGTTCGCAGCTCCTCTTGCCGAAAGGCGCGGTCTGGAAATACGACGCAACGGGCACAGACCTGGACACGGCGTGGCGCGCGTTCTCGTACGCGGACACCGCCTGGCCGGAAGGCAACGCGCCGTTGGGCTACGGCCAGTCGCGGATCGAGACCGAGGTCCCGTATGGGTCCGACCCGAACAACAAGCCCATGACCGTCTACTTCCGCAAGCACCTGTTTCTGGCCGAACAGCCGCCACCCGCGGCCACGCGCATGTTGCTTCTCGCGCGTTACGACAATGGGTTCGTGGCCTATCTGAACGGCCAGGAGGTTGCGCGCCGGGGCATGCCGCCCGGCCCGATCGATCATGACACCGCAGCGGTCGGCACCGGCACCGGCACGGGCTATGAACGGCTCGACGTGAGCGCGCACATCGGGAAACTGACTGCGGGCGAGAACGTGCTGGCGGTCGAGGTGCACCAGGTCGCCCCGAACTCGCCGGACCTGGTGATGGACGTGGAACTGATGCTCGAGGCGTTGGGCGGCCCGATCGACCTGGCGGTCGCGGGCAAGGGCGGACTCTGGCGTTATCACAAGGGCACGGTCGAAGCGTCCGAGCCCGTGACCGCGTGGCGCACGGTCGGGTTCGACGCCGGCGCATGGCCGGCGGGCCTCGCGCCGTTCGGCTACAGCACAGATCCGGCCGAAGGCCCGTTCGGCACGGAACTGACCGACATGCGTTACGTCTACAGCAGCGTATTCCTGCGCCGCGAGTTTGTGCTCGAGCAGCCGTTGTTGACCGGCCGCTTGGTGCTGGACGCCGCGTATGACGACGGGTTCATCGTCTGGATCAACGGCCGGGAACTGGCCCGTCCGAACATCGGCGGCGCGCCGGGCGGTTTCGTGCCGTGCACCGCGGAGTACGCGCCGTTCAACTCCACGGAGTCCACACTGTGGTCGCTCACGCTCAGCGGCGGCGCGCTGCCGGATCTTGCGCGAACGAACGTGTTGGCCGTACAGGTCTTCAACTACACGAAAACCAGCAGCGACCTGTTCTTCGACATCGCACTCACGGCCACCGTCTATGCGTTGCCGCCCGTCGAGGACGCGGACCGCGACGGCATGCCGGACGCCTGGGAGCTGGACAAGTTGCTGAGCACCGCGCCCGGCCCGGCGGGCGATCCGGACGCCGACGGGCTGTCCAACCTCGAAGAGTACATTGCGGGAACCGACCCGAACCTGAACTATCATGAGACGGGCGGCCTGCCCGAAGGCGGGTTCTTCGTCGAAGTCGACCGGACCGGCGGCAACCTCGTCATCTCGTTCCTGGCCGTCGCCACAAGCGGGCCGGGCTACAGCGGGCTGACCCGGCGCTATGCGCTCGAGCAACGCGCATCGCTCGGCGCCGACACCATGTGGGAGACCGTGCCCGGCTACGCGGATATCCTCGGCGACGACCAGCCCGTCAGCTACAGCAGTCCCGACGACCTTCTGTTGTTCCGTGCGCGCGTCTGGCTGGAGTAAAGGCACACTCTGAGTTCGACATGAAAAGCTACCTCACGAGTCTGTGGATACTGTGCGCGTTCGTGTTCGGGGCCGGTGCGCGGACCTACACGGTCGACGCAGTGCGGGGCCGCGACACGAACGACGGGTCGCGCGCGGCGCCGTTCGCCACACCGCAAAGGGGTGTGGACGCCGCGATGCCGGGCGACACCGTGTTCGTGCGGGCCGGACGTTACCGCGGCCGGGTCGTGTTCGCGCGCAGCGGCGAGCCGGGCAGCCCGATCGTGCTGGAAGGCGAGCGCGGCGCGATCCTCGACGGCGGCGAGCCGGTCTCCGGCTGGCGCCCGGCGCCGGAAGTCGGCGCGGGCGTGTTCAAGAAGGAGCTGACCATGGCGGGCTGGCCGGTCCCGTATCGGCCGTACAACATGACATGGAACAACAAGCTGGTCCTGCATATCAACGACGCGAAGATGAAGGACGGGACCGGAGTCCAGCGTCTGAAGGAACCGCCGGAATCGGCGGAGTGGGATCATATCGAGGCGCTCTACGGCACGAAAGGGAAGATGACCTACCTGCGGTTCCGGGACAGACGCGACCCGAACACCGGCGAGATCACGGTCGGCCCGCACTGGCAGTACGACAGCGCGGCTACGGTCAGCGTGATCGGACAGCGCCACATCGTCGTGCGCGGGTTCAGGATCCGGAACAGGACGGTCGGCGTCTATCTCAGGCGCGGCGCGAGCGACAACGTGATCGAGAACAACACGATCGTCGGCGGGAGGTGGGGCGTCGGGATCGGGTTCAGCTGGTGGAACCTGAAGGACGCGCGCCTGGTGCCGGACCCGGCCCATGTCGATGTGGCGCCGCTGCTCTGCCACCGAAACCACATACGGAACAACCAGATCACGCTCCGCTTCCTTGCGAGGCTGGGCCCGTACCCCGTGATCTACGCATCGCGCAACGTCCGCAAATGGCACTGGCACCAGTTCAAGGTCTTCAGCGACAACGACCGTGAAGCGGTCGCCCTGTGCAATGCCGGACACGAGAACGAAGTGTACGGCAACCACATCTTCGAGCACTGGGGCGGTGTCCAGGACTGGACGGGGGGCAAGAGTTGGAGATCAGATGAGTTTTCTATCCCGCGCGACGCGTTCTGTCAGAGGCTGAAGGTCTACGGCAACCTGATCCACGATATCCTCGACGACGCGCTGGAGCCGACGGGCGGCGAAATCGACGCGGAGTGGCACGACAACACGGTCTACCGCGCGAACGTGGCGATCCGCCAGAAAGGGATCGGACGCGGGCCGGCCTATATCTACCGGAACCGCTGCATTGCGCCGAGCGGCTGTGCCGTATTCTACTTCGCCGACACGCGCGCGCCGGTCTATTTCTATCACAACACGTTCTCGTCCGCGCTCGGGCTGAGGATGCCCACGCGCCGACCGGCCAAGGCGGCCAACACGTGGTGGATCAACAACATCTTCTCGACGCTGCGCTTCTGGGAGCCGATCAAGTCCGCCGAGACGATGCAGACACATTTCGATTACAATCTGTGCGCAGGGCCGGATTTCCGGAACCGGGTCAGCTGGCGCGATGAGCCCGATGTCCGTTGGTTCGGCGCGCACAACACGATCGTGCCGGACAAACCGCTGTGGGGTTCGAAGAACCGCGATGTGCCGCTGTCCGCGACGAGCCCGGCCCGCGCCAAAGGCATCGACCTGTCCAAGCCCTGGACGGTGGACGGCAAAGCACACGCGCCGCTGCCGGGTATGAAGCCCGGCTACTTCCGTGGCCGCGCGCCGGATCTCGGCGCGGTCCAGCACGACGAGTGAGGCAAGCCCGCGCGTGCTGCCAACAGGGAGGCGCTCCCGTCGTTCGATTCGACGCCCGCCCCGTTTCTTCTTGACTCAGAGGGGTCGGCTCCGCCACAGTCCAGTCGGTGTCGCTGTTCGTGCTAGGTCAATAAGGAGGCTATTATGCGACTTCCTTCCCGCGCAGTAGTAGGCTTGATCGTGCTCGCGGCGCTGCACAGCGCCGTTGCCGCGACGTACACGGTGACGAACACGACGGATGCCGCGGTCGGCAGTCTGCGCTGGGCGATCCAGCAGGCAAACGCGAGCATCGGGATCCCGGACACGATCAACTTCAATATTGCCGGGGCCGGCGTACACACGATCTCCGTGCTGACGCCGCTGCCGCAGATTACCGATCAAGCCGGCGTCCTCATCGACGGGCTCTCGCAACCGGGCGCTTCGGCAGGCGCGAACCCGCCGGCCACGGCGGTGCTCATGATCCAGCTTGACGGCAGCCTGCTCCCGGTCCCGGTGCCGCCGCCTCCGAACTCGGAGTCGCACGGGCTGTGGGTGCGTTCGTCGAACAACACGATTCAAGGCCTGATCGTGAACAACTTCCCGCACGACGGCATCTGTATCCAGGCGTCGCTGCCCGGTGCGGACAACAACCGGGTCTACTGCAACTTCTCGGGCACCGACCCTACGGGTGGTGTCCCGATCCAGAACGGACGGGACAGCGGCTCGGGGCTGTGGGCGGGGATCTACGTCAACCTCGTGCCCGGCAGTCCCGGTTTCGCGCTCAACAACATCATCGAGCACAATCTTGCCTCGGGCAACTTTGCCGAGGGGATCGGCATCTCGAGCTGCCCGAACGACGGCGACGTCGCCTGGAACATCGTGCGCTACAACCGGGTCGGCACGGACCTGAACGGGTTGTTTCCGCTCGGCAACATCCACGACGGGGTCTATATCGGGGAAGGCGCGCACAACAACACGGTGCACGACAACCTGATCGCGGCGAACGGGTTCGAGGGAGTCTCTGTCGTGGGTTGGGCGGAGGGCGGCTTTTATACCGACAGCAATGCGGTCATCCACAACCTGATCGGGCTGGACGTGAATATGCTGCCGCTCGGCAATTCGCTCCATGGTGTGAGCATCGGCGCGTACGGCACGAACTACTGGGGCGGCTTCGCGCGACACAACGTGGTCGGCACGAACCGGATCGCGTGGAACCACCGCAACGGGGTCATGGTCTGGGAACACGCGACGAACAGCATCAACGCGGACCACAACTGGATCACGCAGAACTCAATCTACTCGAACGGCTACCACGATCCCGGCTATCTCGGAATCGACCTGCAGGCCGACGGCCTGACGTATAATGACTACAGCCCGGACGACCTGGATACGGGCCCGAACGAGTTCGTGAACTTCCCGCAGATCACGGGCGCCTCCTACAGTCTGGGCTACGCCACGATCTGGGGCACCCTCCAGCTCGACACCGCCGAGAGCTCTGCGACCGTCGAGCTGTTCCGCGCGCGGCCTGACTCGACGGGCAAGAACCACGGCCAGGGCGATCTGTATCTCGGCAGTGTCACGCCGGACGCGGCGGGCAACTGGACGACCGTTGTGTTCGGCGTCGTCTACCCGACCAACTGGGTGACGGCCACGGCGACGGACGTGAACCGGAACACCTCGGAGTTCGCGGAAAACGTACGGGTCTCCGGCGACCCGAACTGGGATTTCGGGGATGCGCCCGACACACCGTATCCCACGCTGCTCGCGCAGGACGGCGCGCGGCACACGGTCAATTCCGGTATCTACCTGGGCAGCCTGATCGACACCGAGTCCGACGGCCAGCAGAACGCCTCGGCGACGGGCGACGACACCGCGGGCCAGGCCGACGAAGACGGCGCATTCTTCCCGTTCCCGCTGATTCCAGGGCAACAGTCGGCGGCGGACATCGTCGCCTCGACCAACGGCCTTGTCGATGCGTGGATCGATTTCGATGTGAACGGCGCGTGGGACGCGACCGAACAGATCTTTGCCTCGCAACCGGTCACGTCGGGCAGCAACCGCCTGTTCTTCGCGGTCTCGGGCGGGGCGCTCGCGGATACGGGCACTTTCGCACGGGTCCGCTACAGCACAGTCGGCGCACTCTCGCCTACGGGCCCCGCACCGGACGGCGAGGTCGAGGACCAGACCGTCCATATCGATCCGGAGGGCAGCATCGACTTCGGCGACGCGCCCGACGGGCCGTACCCCACCGTGCTCGCCAACAACGGGGCGTGGCATGTGACCTCCGCGCTTTACCTCGGCGCAACGGTCGACGGCGAATACGACGGGCAGCCCGAGCCCTCCGCGCTGGGCGACGACAACGCCGGCGACGACGAAGACGGCGTCACGTTCCGGTCCCCGATCGTGCAGGGCCAGACCGCGGCCGTCGCCGTGATCGCCTCGCAGGCCGGCGTGCTCGATGGCTGGCTCGATTTCGGCGCGGACGGTAGTTGGGCGAACGCCGGCGATCAAATCTTCAACGGCGCCAGCGTCTCGTCAGGCTCGAACTCGCTCAGCTTTCTCGTGCCGACCAATTCGACGACCGGCGCGACGTTCAGCCGGTTCCGGTTGAGCGGCGCGGGCTGCGCGAGCTATGCCGGGTTCTGCTCCGGCGGCGAAGTGGAAGACTACATGATCAACATCCGCACGGCCATGCAGGTTGCGGTCGCGTGGGACGGAACCAACATGAACTTGAGCTGGAACCCCGTCCCAGGCACGACCGGCTACGACGTGCATGCCTCGCCCATCGTCTCCAACGCGTTCCCCAGCGCATGGACCAACCTGACGCAACCGTCGACCACCGGGACGACCTGGCAAGTCACGCCCGGCGCGGTCACCGCCCGGTTCTACCGCGTGCGCGGGCTGTGGTGAGGGGCCGCAAACCTTTGGAGTGCGGACATGACCTTTGGAGTGCGGCAGTTCGACTGCCGCCTTCAACTCACGCCCAGAAACCAAAACCACGCAGCAAATATGCAGGTCCGACCTGTTCCGGGAGTCCGGACCGGTCTGTGCTCCTCGTGCCGCTTGGAAGGCGGCATACGAACTTGACTCATCTTGATGCGCACGCTATACTCATGATATGAGTACACGGCTACAAGTGATTCTGGACGACGCGGAAATGGCACTGATTCGGCGCGTTGCGCAGGCACGGAACCAAACGGTTTCCGATTGGGTCCGTCAAGCGTTGCGTGCGGCACGGCGTGAGTATCCGACCGCGACCGCGGAGCGCAAGGTGCAGGCGGTGCGGGAGGCGGTCCGCCACGACTATCCCACGGCAGACATTGACGGGATGTTGCGGGATATCGAACGCGGTTACGCAGGGGGCAACGAACCGTGATCTTCATCGACTCGAACATACCCATGTATCTTGTGGGTGCACCGCATCCCTGCAAGGTGGACGCGCAGCGGGCGCTGGAACAGTCGATTGCACAAAACCAACGCCTGGTGAGCGACGCGGAGGTACTGCAAGAGATCCTGCATCGCTACCGTGCGATCAACCGCCCCGAAGCCATACAGCCGGCGTTGGACGCGCTATTGGGCGTGGTTGACGAAGTCTATCCGGTGGAGGAGCAGGACGTGCTGAGCGCGAAAGACATCTTGCTGGGGAGCCCCCGACTCTCGTCGCGCGACGCGCTGCACGTGTCGATTATGCGCCGCTATGCGGTGTCGCAGATCCTGTCGTTCGACGAAGGGCTCGACGGTCTGCCCGGTATCCGCCGGCTCCGGTAGCGGCGTCACTCCGCTGCAAGCTGTTACTCGACGGACGGCGGGCAGCGACAGCAGCACAAGGCCCGGCGCCGGCCCGGTTGCACAAAACAGAATTTGGGCAAGAGCGAGGGCGTAGGATGGCAAACACTCATCTCTTCTGCCGAGTCCTCGTGACTGCGGTCGCGACGCTCGGTATCGTCAGCGCAGCCGGCGTGCGCGCCGCCGAGCCCGTGTCCGGGGACCTGCTGGCCGACGCCGAGGTCGCGTTCGGCCTGGCGGCCGAGGGCGCAGCGCCCGTGTGGGGCGAGCGCCTGAGCTTCGCCGAACCGGGCGAGCAACGGGTCTTCGTGAAGGCCACGTTTCATGTCCCGGCCCCCACCCCCTTCGCCGCCCTGGAACTCGACGGCTTTCCGGGCGGCGCGTACGAGCTGAACGGACAGGCGGTGCCGGTCGCGAGGAAAGGGATCTTCTACACCACTGTCCGCGGCATTCCGCCGTCGCTGTTGAAACCGGGCACGAACGTGCTGACGGGCGCATGGCGACTGCAGCTCGTACCGAAGACCAACGCGACGGGGCAGGTCCGGTACATGCCGATACGGGCGCTTGTGCAGCGGGCCGACGGCAAGCCGAACCGGTTCACGGAATCGAACCGGATCGTCGGATACCCCTACAACGCAAAGAGCGGCGGGCTCGCCTATCGCCGCATCACCGCTCCGCCGGTCCTGCGCGGGCTTATGCCGGATGCGCTGGCGTTCCAGACAGGCCCCGTGCTGGGCTGCGCTTCGCACGAGATGTTCACAGTGTATTGCCGTGTGAATATGCCGGCTGCGGTGAAGCTCGAGGTCGCCGGACGCACGTTCCGGTCGGAACCCGGCCGCCATCACAGTTTCGAGGTTAAAGGGTTGAGTCCGGCCACCGCCTATGCCTACACGGTCACGGCGACCGGCCCGGCCGGGCACTCCGTCACAACGGGCCCCTACACGGTGCGCACGTTCCCCGTTCGGGGCCCGCTCACGTTCGCGGCGATGGGCGACTCCCGCTCGTGCACAAGGCGCTGGCGGAAAATCGCCGGACTCGTTCTGGAACTGCGGCCCCTCTTCCTCGTCTTTACCGGCGACCTGGTCTATGACGGAACCATGGATGCGCTTTGGGACGTGACGTTCATCACGCCTGCGCAGGAGCTTTTCGCCACAACGCCCTGCTACGCGGTGCCCGGCAACCATGAGCGGGGCACGCCGCTGCTGACGGAGTTCTTCGGGCAGCCCGGCGCCGAACAGCTTGTCTTGAACCAGGAGCTCGGGCTCGTGCATCTGGTCGGCCCGCATGTGAACCGGCGGCTCGACACCGCGGCGCGGACAAAGCATCTCGAGCGGATCCTGTCGCGCTCGCGCGCGCCCTACATCTTCTTCGCTACGCATTGGCCCGCGTTGAGCTCGGGCCGCGGCGGCGGCATGCGGCGATCCAAGCTGCTGCTGCCCACGCTGCAGAACTGCGGCGCGACCGCGATGCTCGCCGGCCACCACCACCAGTACGAGCGGTCGGAGCCGCGCGGCGGCCCGACAGTCATTGTAACCGGCGCGGCAGGTGCGGGCGGCCGAGCCGATGACAGGAACCGGGACGGCAACCCGGACTCCAAGGTGCTTGTCGGCGCGCGCCATTTCTGCCTCTTCACCGTGGAACCCGACCGGTGCATCATGACGGCCATTGACGAGGACGGCACGGTCATCGACACGCGGCAGTGGGCTCCGCCGCGTCGCGTGACTCCGCCTGCGCCGTAAGCCGGGTGTGACGCCGACAGGTCGCGGTGAGACAGCGTGGCCGCACGCTACTCGTTCGCCAACCATACCCGGGCCCGATACACGGTCGGCTGCGGGGGCGCGGTCTATCGGATTTCGAGCTTGTATCCGACGCGCGGCACAGTTCGTATGGCCGCGGGCGCGCGCCGATGCAGCGCGAGCTTCTTCCTGAGGCTGGCCACGAAATTGTCGACCGTCCGCGCGGTGCCGGCGTAGTCCCAGCCCCAGATACGCTCCAGGATTGTCTCTCTGGTGAAGACCCGGCCCGGCGAAGCGGCGAGCAGGGCGAGCAGGTCGAACTCCTTGGCCGACAACTCGATCGTCTTGCCGGCGGCGCGCACGCACCGTTTCAGACGATCGATGGTGATATGCCCGACGCGCAGGGCCGGCTTGCTGCGTTCCTCGGCATAACGGCGTCGGAGCATCACCTGGATACGGGCAAGCAATTCGGAAAGATCGAAGGGCTTGCTCATGTAGTCGTCGGCCCCGAGGTTGAGGCCCAGCACCTTCTCCGGCGCCGTACCGCGTGCGGACAGAATGAGCACGGGCACGCGTTCACCACGCTTTCGGAGTTCCTCGAGGATATCGAGGCCGGTCCAGCACGGCATCATGATGTCGAGCACGATCAGGTCCGGTCTTGCATCAAACGCCATGCGCATGCCTTCTTCGCCGTCGGCGGCCGTGAGCACCTCGTAGCCTTGCAGTCTCAGATTCATGGCCAACCCCTCGCGCAAAGCCTTGGCGTCCTCGATCACGAGGATCAGGTCTTTCTCGCGGGTATGGTTGGCGGAAGTTGTGCTCATGGCTCCGGGACCAGCGCCGGCAAACGTATGACAAAGGACGAGCCTTCCCCTTCCTCGCTGCTGGCGGTGATCGTGCCCGCATGCCGGTTCACGAGACGCCGTGCGATGGCCAGGCCCAGGCCCACCCCGCCCGTGTCGCCGCCGTTCTCGCGTTGCGCACGGTAGAAGGGCTGAAACACGCGTTTCAGTTCACCGGGCGCGAGCCCGATACCGTTGTCGCGGACCTCGATCACCACGCTCTCGTCCTCGTCCCGAACGCTGAGGCGGATCCGCTTGTCTTTGCCCGTGTACTTGTAGGCGTTTGTGAGTAGATTCATGACCACGCCATTCAGCGCGCTTGCGCTGTGCCGTACGCGCCGCCGGCTGTCGATCGAAGCGGACAACTCGAGTTCCTCGGGCGCGACCATGGCCCGGAACCGTTCCACCGCGTCGCGCACTGCCGGGCCGACGGGTTTCGTCTCCATCTCGAGCGGCATCATGCCTTTCGAGGCGGCGCGCCAGGTCAGCACCCGTTCGATCATAAGATCCAGCCACTCGGTCTCGCGCAGGATGGTCGCGAGACACTGAGCCGTCTGCCGCGGATCGTCCGCCAGTTTACCCGACTGAAGCGTCTGTGCATAGAGCCGAATCGCGCTGAGCGGCGTTCGGAATTCATGGGAGACCGTGGCGAGAAAATCCGCCTGCCGCCGTGCAAGCTTCGCCTTTCTGCTCGTGAGCACGACGGTAGTCAAGGCGCTTCCCGCGGAGGCGACGGCAAAGCAGATCACGAGCACGCCCGTGACGATGCCGCCCGCATCGCGGGCGATCACAAGAGCCACGATACCCACGGCTGTCGAAAGCATGACGGGCAGCAGGACGCCGACCGCGAGAAGAATGATGACGCCCGTAAGGTTCAGGTTCAGATGGTAGCGTTTCATCGCCGGCAGTCCTTCCGGATAGAATACCAGATATGCGACGGGACTTCCACATGGATTTCGCGCGCCGCCGCGTCGGATTCCGCGACGTCGTCCGCCCGCGCGTCAGCCGTCTTTCAAGACGTGCAGTTCGAACACCTTGCGGAAGTGGTAGCCGTAGATGCTGAGAATGACAGCCTCCGGTATCAGCCTGGGACGCCGGAAATGGGTCCAGAGCATGAGTTTCCAGTACTCAAGCCGTTCCTGTCCGAGAACCCCGAGTCGGTAAACGGAGCGCAGCCACGCCAGAATGTGGAAGAACTGGAGGTGCCCGCGCATTCTGGGCCGCCTATATTCACGAAGGAATGTCCTGATCCGCTTGTAGTGATGTTTCGGCGAGTAGATGTGCCGAAGGATGCTCTTGTAGCCGGCCACCAAGCCCTCCAGGCCCATGGCGGGGACGATGTTGGTTGTGCCGTCCACGTTGTCGCCGGACGAGTCGCCGCGAAGCCGGCCGGCCTTCTTCATGCGCTCGAACAGGCGGGTGCCCGGAAACGCCTGGAGGATCCCGACCATGGCCGTCACGATCCCGCTTCGCTGGATAAAATCTATTTGCCGCTGGAAAATGGACGGGTCGTCGTGGTCAAACCCGACAATGAACCCGCCCTGCACCTGGATACCGACCCGCTGAATCGCCTTGATATCCGCAACGAGGTCGCGGTTCCTGTTCTGCACCTTGCTGCATTCCGCCAGGCATTCTTCGTCCGGGGTCTCGATACCGATGAAGACCCGGCTGAAGCCGGCTCTGACCATCATGTCCATCAGCACTTCATCGTCGGCCAGGTTGATGGAGGCCTCCGTGAAGAAGGTGTTGCCCGTCTTGTCCTTGCGCCAGTCGATCAACGCCGGCAGCAGATCGTCCTTCAGAAACGCCTTGTTCCCGATGAAGTTATCGTCCACGAAGAAGACGTCGCCGCGCCAGCCCAGCGCGTAGAGGCTGTTCAGTTCCGCGATGATCTGCGCCGACGACTTGATCCGGGCACGGCGTCCGAACAAGGCGGTCACGTTGCAGAAATCGCAATTGAACGGGCAGCCGCGCGAGAATTGGATGGCCATACTCCCATAGCGTTTGAGATCGAGCAGCTCCCACATCGGCCTGGGGGTCTCATGCACGTCGGGGAACCGCTCGGTAGAATAGAACCGTTGGGCGCGACCGTGCGCCAGATCATCGAGAAAGGCCGGCAGCGTCAGCTCCGCTTCGTTCAGCACGAAATGGTCGACCGCTTCGAACTGCTCGTGCCCGCTCTGGAACAACGGCCCGCCCGCAACGATCCGCAGCCCGGCCGCCTTGCAGCGGCGCATCAACCGGCGCGCGGCCTCGCGTTGCACGCCCATCGCGCTGATGAAGGCGCAGTCGGCCCAGGCCAGATCGGCTTCGCACAGGGCCCGTACGTTCGTGTCGACCAGCCGTTTCGACCAGTCCGCCGGCAGCATCGACGCGACCGTAAGCAGACCCAGCGGCGGCAACGAAGCCTGCTTGCCGACAAACGTCAGGGCATGCTTGAAACTCCAGAACGTGTCCGGGAACTCGGGGTATAGCAGCAGAATGTTCATGCTCGGGACTCCTCTCTCATTCAATGTTTCCCCGAACTGTGCCACCCGCTTGTCATGGTTTTGTCACGGTCGGCATCTTTCTCACACAGGCCGCTACATTGCAGACAAAACGCGCTGTGCCTGGACGGAACGGCCCTGGTCGGGTTCGATTGGGGCGGGCTGGTCAAGCGCCGGCGAATTTCATAGCGTACTTGAAAGATTCGCCGACACCGCGCACCTTTTCGTCGGCATCGGTGCTGGGCTGGAGCAGGTACTCGGCCACGGCGCGGGGGCGACACCAGCTGGTCTGGAGCACACCGAGCAGTTTCTCCGTTCTGTTCGCCTCCGCGTACTGGAGGAAGGCTTCGGTCGCATCCGTGCTATGCCAGGGGCAGACGACGTGTCGGAAGCCGTGCTCGGCAAAGAGCGTGACAGACGGATAGTCGTCGCGCTTCTTGTAGTGCCAGTCGCAGAGGATAATGTCGTTGGGTATGCGGTCGAGCGCGGGCCAAGTGTTGTTCTTGGCGGCCTCCCACTCGCCGTACCCGGTCGCTTCGGCGTTGAGCAGCCTGTCGCCCCACATCAGCATTTCGATGTTCCTCTCGCCCACGAAGTGTGCGTGCAGCGCGCTGACCCAGTCGGCGAACAGGATATCGTTGGCGGTGCCCTTACAGCGCGGGCAATGCCCGATCTCGAACACTTCGTCGAGTCCCACATGGATGGCGTCGGCCTGGAAAGCCTCGATCAGTTCGTCGGCCAGCTCGAACACCACCTGTTTGACCTTGGGCTGAGTGGGACAAAGGCTTCGGCAGTACCGGACTTCGGACAGATCCGGCGTCTCGTCGAACTCGGGGTATGCACGGAGCATGCCCTGTTCGGAGCCGGTCTTCTTCCCCGACTGGTGCCCGAACAGATTCATCTTTGGGATCAACCGAATGCCGTTCGCCCGGCACAGCGCGGCAAGCTCCGCAGCCTGTTCGGACTCGAGCGCGCCGTTGTCGCACACGGCCGGGTGCGTCTTGAACCGGAACCGGTAGCGGACCATCAACACCAGCACATTGCAGCCGTGCTCGGGCAGCACCTCCATGATGAGCCGTCTGAACACATCCAGCTCGTCTTGTTTCGGGACACCCAGGCAGATTCCCCGAAAGGGTAAGATTGCGTGTCGAACGCTGTCTGTTGCATGTTGCATGTTGGCTCTGCCTCTCCCTGCGTTATGAGCCGACTCCCACCGAATGCACGTGTCCCGCGTGCCGACGCGCATCAGAGCAGAGATCCGCTATCGTTTCCAGCTCTTTGAGGGCCCGCGTCGTCTCGAGCCACTCGAAGGCTTGAAGCAGGCGCATGCGGAGGCAGGCGTCGCGTTCGACGTGACCGACCTGGCCCGGGTCGTTCCTCAATCGGCGGCGCCGCGGGGCTGCCGCTCCCGGTCCGCCAGCTCGCGCAGCGGCGGCAACACGAATTCCTCGGCCAGGATCCTGAGCACGGCGACGACCGGCACGCTGAGCAGCAGGCCGAAAACGCCCAGGAGCGAGCCGCCGATCAGCAGCGACAGGATGATCGTTACGGGATGCATTCGCACCTGTCGTGAAAGGATCAAGGTACCGGCAATCGGTTCCACCAACCACTGCACGACCGAGAAGGTGACGGCAACGCCGATCAGACTCGCCCACGGGTGGCTGGTCAGCAGGGCAAAGGCACAGGCCGGGATAAGCGGCAGAATCACGCCGAGAATCGGCACAAAACTCAGGATCCCGCCGATCAACCCGATCAACAGCCAGTAATCGATGCCGGACACGCGCAGGCCGATCACATACACAATCCCGGCGATTACGCACACCAGAAGACGGCCTCTGAAGAAATCCGACAGCACCGAATCGATCCGGCCGACGATCCGCAAGGTCCGCTCGCGATGCGCTGCCGGGATGTAGCGGCCAAGCGTTGTGACCATGTTGCGGAAGTGAAGCATGAAGAAAAACGCAAAGACCAGCGTCAGGATCAGGCCGAACACGAAACTCGCTGCGCTGCTGAGGCCCTGCGCCGTGTTCTGCAGGGCCGTCACCGCCAAGGCGGCGGTGCGGGCCGCGAACTCGTCGGCATGTGTCTCGACATACGCGCGGAAGCGCCGGCCCCATCTCGGCAGATGCTCCTCGATTCGAGCCAGAAGCGAGTGTTCGGCCTCGTCTGCGCCCGCCTCGGTTGCCGCATGCTCGTCGGACGCCGGGCCCGGAGGCGCATCCGTATCCAGAATTTGTTGCTCCGCCGGAGGCGAGCCGCTCTCTGCTTGCGCGCCGAGCATCGTGGCCCCGTAATCCCGCGCCAGCCCCGACACCGTGCGGTAGAGCCGCCGTGCCTGGTTTCCAACCTTCGGACCCAACGTGCCGGCCGCCAAGACAACAAGAGCCAGCAAGGCCGTATAGAGAAGCGTCGTAGCCACACCACGCCGTACGCGATGACGTTCCGACCAACTCAACAGGGGATCCGCGACATAGGCGATCACGAGCGCCACGACCACGGGCGTCAGGACTTGCCGCAACGCGACGGCAGCCGCAAGAACAGCAAGCGCGACCGCACCCAGGAAGACCGGTTTCAGGTCGCGTTGCCTGTTCCTTCTTGGGGCCGAAGAGGATTTCACTCGAAGGGCGCTCCCCGACGTGGTCGATCCGTGCCGTGACGGCACAACGGCTTCCGCGCCGATGCAGAAGTACCAAAGCGTACCATGCGGCCGACACGCTTTTCAAGCAGACCCGGCTCGAAACTTACCTGCCGGGCCCCGGCGGCAGGCGCGAGGCAGGATTCGTCTTTGAACTGAGCGCGCAGCGTCATTCGGCCGCGAGCTGCTGCTCGACGGAGGGCGGGCAGAAGATGCCTTCCTTGACCATGATCAGGGCCGGTTCCGGATTGCCCGGCCCGCGACCCTCGTTCGGATGGGCCAGCTTGACGACGAACCGGTTCAGCCCGTTCTCGGAGTCGGGCGTGGGCTCGGCCACAAACGTGCCGTCCAGCTCGATTGTCTCCCCGCGTGCGAGTTCGACCTCAACCTGCTTCGCCGGCATCAGCGCGGCGCCGCTCGAGCCGTCGGTATTGAGCACATAGCTCTCGAGCGTGACGCGCAGCTTCGTTTTTGCGCGCGGCCCGAGATTGCCGACGCGGATCGTCACACCGACCGGTTCCCCGAAGAAATAGAGCGGATACGCCCCATGATAGATGGGCGGGTAGACCTTGTCTTCGAAGATGACCTTGCCGTGGAAACAGAAAAACGTTCCTTCGGGCGTGGCCATGGTCTGGCCCGATTCCAGCGAGAAGGCAATCTCGACGTCGAGCTGCTTCTTCTCGCCCTTGTGCTCGCCCGCCTTCTGCGCCAGTGCCGGCAAAGCCAGGACAACCGTGAGTGCAACTGTGAGAGCCGTCGTCCAACTCGATCGCCGCATGTTCCCGCCCTCCTCCTGCTCAATCTCCGTCGCATAGTCGTGTAAGCAAACGCAATAGAGAAGAATAGCATCTTTTCAGCGGTTTTTCAAACCTAAACCGCTCGGCAACGGGACCTCGAATTGCTCGGGCCGATCCGCGAATTTGTGTCCGCGGATCGGCGGCTCACTGGTGCAGCGGCAGCGGGTCGCCGTTGATACGGTAGGTCAGGTTCCGCTGGTTCAGCGCGCGCCGGGCCGCGCCGATCAGGAGCCGATCCTGCTGGTTTCTTCGCACACGCGCCTCCGTTTCCGCGGGGTCCCAGCCCTCGAACAGCTTCTGTTTGAGCCGTTCGAGCGTTTCCTTGTGCTCGGGCCGCGCTGCGAGGTTCTCGAATTCGCCGGGATCGGCCTCCATGTCGAACAGCTCCGGCTCATACCCGACCAGCCAGTTCAGCTTATACTTGCCCCATCGCAACATGCGCACGGGATGGTTCAGGCCTTCGCCGTAGAACTCGCAGATCGCGCTGTTTTTCCAGTCCGTCGCGCTTCCGCGCAGCAGCGGGACAAAAGATTGGCCGTCCATCACGCAATCGCAGGGCGCCCCGGCCATCTCCGCCAGCGTGGGCATGAGGTCGACGAGCGAGATGACTTCCTTCTTCCGGGTGCCGGGCTGGACGACACCGGGCCATCGCACGATGAACGGGACGCGGCTGGACTGGTCGTAGAGCACGCACTTGAACCACATCCCGTGCTCGCCGGCCATATCGCCGTGGTCCGCGGTGAACAGCACGATCGTGTCTTGCGCACGGCCCGACTGTTCCAGCGCCGCGAGGATCAGCCCGACCCGTTCGTCCATCTCGTCGATCAGCGCGAAATAGGCGGCGCGTGCGCGCAGGGTCAGTTCCTCGGGCAGATCGATCACGTCGTAGTGCCGGCGCAGCGCCTGGTTGACCGGGTGCAGCGCGGCCAGGTGTCCCTCCGGCACGTTCGGCGGCGAGACCTTGCCGAGATACTTCTCGAGCTTCTCCTGGCTCGGCGTAAACGCATAGTGTGGCCGGTGCATCGACGAGACATAGAAGAACGGACGCTCCCGATCTTCACATTCCTCGGTCAGGAACCGGACCGTCTCCCTGCAGATCCCGGCGTCGGCCTCCTTCTTGTCCGGTTTGCGCGGCCCGCACGTCTCGAATTTTTCGCGGAGCGGGAAGGTCTTCTGCGGCTCCCTCCGCCAATCGACCGCGCCGCGCACGGGATTGCTGAGCTTCTGTTTCCACGGGTCGGGCTTGTCGGCGAAATCCCTGCGCTCGAAGCCATGCATCAGGTCGGGCCCCACGAAATGCATCTTGCCGTTCAGGATCGTTTCGTAGCCGGCCGCCCCCAACACGTGTGCGATGGTGGGCAAACGTGCATCGAAAAAAGTCGTATTGTCGTAGGCTTCGCAGTTGCAGGCGAGCCGGCCGCACAGCATGGATTTGCGGGACGGCGCGCACAGCGGCGTGTTGCAGTAGGCGTTGTCGAACGCGACACCCTGCTCGGCAAGCCGGTCCAGGTTCGGCGTGTCGATTTCGCTGCAACCGTAGTTGCCCGTGAATTGGGCAGCGTGCTCGTCTGCCATGATCAACAGGATGTTCGGCGGCGTGCTCATTTGCCTCTTCCCTTGTCGAACGCGGCCCGGACCTGTTTGCGGAACGCCGGATCCGTGAAGAACCGGTAGCCGACGTTCGCGATCGCCTCCGCCGCGCGCAGCATCTGTTGCTTGCCGTACGCGCTGCCCGCCGCCTTCGCGAACGCCGTCGAATGGCCGGCAATGGCCCGCTTCGAGATCCCGAAATAGACATGGACCCCGGGCACCAAATGCGAGACATTCGCGAAATCCGACGAGCCGCGGCCGGACCGTTTCGGCACTTTCGGGTTCAGGCCGACCGCTTCTGCCGCGGTCATGAACGCTTCGTTCAGCTTGCGGTTCGGGTTGCCGGACCTGTAGCCGCCTTTCCCGATCGTCACCTTCACCTTGGTGCCGGTCATCAACGCCGCGCCCCGCGCAATGTCCTTGAATCGAACGATCATCTGCTCCAGGTCCGCGTCGTCCAGCGACCGCAGAAAGAAAACGCACGAGCCGTGCGCCGGCACGATGTTCGGCGCGACCCCGCCCTCGGTCACGATCCCGTGGATCCGGCTCGACTCGACGAGATGTTGGCGCCACGCATTGACGCCCTGGAACAGGAGCATGACGGCATCCAGCGCGTTGCGCCCTTTCTCCGGCGACGCCGCGGCATGCGCCGCCTTGCCTGTGAACCGCACGTCCACACGCTTGATCGCCGTGTGCGCGCCGTAGGGCGCCGTGCGGAAGGAAGGATGCGCTTCGATCGCCGCGTCGAGCCCCCGGAACGCGCCGTCCTTGATCATGATCAGCTTGCCGCCACGCGACTCCTCGGCCGGCGTGCCCAATATGACCACCTTCCCGGGCCGCTTCTCCCGGGCCAACGTCTCGCGCAACACGGTGCCCGCCCCGATCGCGGCCGCGCAGATCAGGTTGTGCCCGCACGCATGCCCGACCTCGGGCAACGCGTCGTATTCGGCAAGGAACCCGAACGCCGGCCTGCCCTTGCCGGCGGTCGCGCGGTACGCGGTGCGCAGGCTGCCGAACGGTGTTTCGACCTTGAACCTCCAGTTCTTCAGCAACGCGACCTGCCACGCGCACGCTTTCGTTTCCTCGAAACCAAGCTCCGGGGTCCGATGGATCCTGTCCGCCAGCGTCGAGAGCGGGTCCGCGATGCGTTTGAGTCCGTCATGTATGCCGGGATGTGTCGACATCGTATGCCTGCCCCTCCTCCAAATCTGACCTTGTCCTGAACCTAAGCGTGAACCTTGTCGAAAACCTTTCGGTTCGCCCCCTCATCCTAGCGCCCGATCGCCGCCGGCGCAATGCGGCGGCTCAGTCCTCAACATACAGGTCCGGCCGGTCGCAGTCGCCGGTGCTCGTGACCTGTATGCAGCGGTTCGCGGAGATCTGGCAAAGCATGATATCCGTGCGATCGCCCTCCTTGATGCACGCGATCCAATCGGGATGGTTCGACCAGAAATGGTTGTCATGCGCCGTGCCTTCCGGCGCGCGGAGTGTCCTGACGAGCGCGCCCGTCTGCCACGCGCGCAGGATCAGCTCATGGTGCGCGCCGATGTTGTTCGTTACCAGCCGGCCGTCGGGCGCGAGGCTCGCGGAACAGCCGGGCCCGAGCTTCCAGTGACGGCCGGTCTGGAGATCGAACGCATAGACGTGATAGCCCAGCTTCTTGACCGTGCTGACGAGCCGGCGGCCGTCCGGCGCGATGTCCACGCCCAGGAACCGGAATCCGGCCGCGACCGTCTCGACCGCGAGCGTCTCGATTGAAACACTCTTGATCGTTGTGCCGTCCGTGAACAGCACACGGTCCCCGTCCGGATGCCAGGCGACCGCCTTGGCGGTTTCCGCCGCGGCCAGCCGCCGCACGCCCTGCCCGTCGGCGCCGATCACCATGAGGTCGTTCCCGCGCAGGAACGCGATCGCGCGGCCGTCCGGCGCCCAGCGCGGGTAGTTCCCGTCCCGCGCCAGGAGCGTGGGCGCGGAGTCGCCCAGCCGCCATGAGTAGATGCCGACCGGCCGCTGGAACACAAGCGTACCCTTGAGCTCCGCGGGCAGCGCGCGCGCCTCGGTCATGGCCGCGGACGGGCTCGCGGAGGTCGCGTTGTCCGAACAGCCGCAGGCGCACGCGCAACAGAGACACAACAGCAGCATGGGCGGTGCCGCGCGAAGCGCGCGGCGCTTGCGCCCCTTCTCCTTGTTGAACACGGGCAACATGAGCACGAGCAGCGCGAGCGCGCCGAGCAGGTAGCCGTAGAGCTGAGTCAGCAGATGATGCGACAGACTGGTCAGCTTCGCGATATGGCCCGGGAACCCGAGCAGTTCGAACACGACCGCCCAGGTCCCTTCGTAGACGCCGAACCCGGCAATGCCGGAGACCGGCAGGCTGGCGGCCAGCTCGGCGGAGCACAGCCCGATAAAGACCTTGCCGACGCTCAGCTCGCGCAGCCCGTAGCCGAGCGGCCCGATCAGTGCGAAGAGCAGCACGTAGAGCGCCCCGTACTTGCCGATCCGCACGAGCAGAGACAGGACGAACAGCTTCAGATAGATGCCGGCCCGGCGCGCGCGCTGGATTTCGCGACCCGCCTCCACCCATTTGTCCCGCAGGAGCCGCAGCCGCTTGCCCGGTTCCCGCACGAGCTTGTCGAAGAATCGCGTGACCCAGCCGAACAGGTGCGGCAACGCGAACAGTACGGCGACCGTCCCGACGGCCAGGACAAGGCCGCCGGCATAAAGCATGCCGAGCGGGATCCGCGTGGCTGCGCCGGCAGCCAGGCCGGCCGCGAGGATGAGCGGGGCCAACGCGACCATATCGAACACGAACGCGAGCAGAAAGCTGGATGTCGCGGCGCCAAACGGCACGCCCAACCGGCTCGTCACGATATAGACGTAGATCAGCGTGCCGAGCCGGGCCGGCAGCAGATCGGAAAAGAAATTCCTGACCAGCACCGTCAGGAACAGCGCGACCGAGCCCGGACTCTGACCCGCCACGCGCAGCACCAGCTTGTAGCGCCAGGTCCGGAACACGCTCATTGCGGCGGAGAACAACAGGAAGACCAGTAACGCCTTGCGGTTCGCGCCGCGGATCAGACGCAGCACTTCGCCGGGCGACACGTGCGTGAACAGATAGCCCAGGATCCCGCCGGTCACCGCCAGGCTGAAGACGATGTAGACCACGCGCCTCAGCGGCCAACGTCGACCGGATTCCGGGTCCGGTGCCTGGGCAGTCTGTGTTGTGCGCTGTGCCATCGCCAGAGAAGAGTAACCACGAAATGCACGAAAAACACGAAAAACACGAAAAAGAAGGCGCTGGGGCAGCACTCTGCCGGACCCCATTCGTGTGCGGCCGGCTTCCATGCCCGCCCGCGCCGTGCTAAGGTTGCCCGTATGGATCAGCCGACGATTATCCCGATCCCGCGCGAGCCGACGCGGGCAAACCTGTTCCAGCAACTGCTGGCGACGATCCAGAGCCTGACCGGCCTGCGCACGGTGATCTACGACAACGACCGGTTCACAGCACGCGCCGGCCGGCATGCGATCGACAATGCCTTTACCGGGCATCGCTGTGAATTCTGCACGCTCGTCCGAAACTCGCCCGGTAGCGAAGACGGCTGTCGCCGCTCCGACATCGAGGAGGCCGTCCAGGAGGCAGGCGCGCGGCGCGAGCCGTTTCTGCATCTCTGCCACGCCGGCCTGATCGAGGTGGTCATGCCCGTCGTCTGGCGCGGCGAGCATGTCGCCACCGTCTTCTGCGGGCAGGCACTCGTCGAGGGCAGCCCCGCCGCGGACAAGGACTGGATCCGGAAACGCTGGCGCGAATTGCAGCTTTCGCAGAAGCGGATCCTGCCCGCATACCGGGCACTGCCCCACGTGAGCAAGGAGCAGCTCGTGCAGGTTGGCCGCGTCCTGTTCCTCGCGCTCGGCCGGCTCGCGCAGGCCGAAAGCCGCGCGGCGCTCGACCGCGCGCTCTCGACGGAGCGCAGCCCGGTCGTACACAAAGCGCGTGCCTACGTAGACCAGCACTTCCGTGAGCCCGTCATGGGCATCGCGCGGGTCGCCGCACAGGTCGGCGTCTCTGCCGCGCATCTCAGCCGCGTCTTCCACAGAACCGTGGGCATCACGTTCAGCGACTACCTCACCGAACGACGTATCGAGGAAGCCAAGGACCTGCTGCGCTCCACAAACCTCAAGATCGCCGACGTCACCGACCAGGTCGGCTACGCACACCAGAGCTACTTCGGCCGCATCTTCAAACGCCTGACCGGCCAGAGCCCCAGCCGGTACCGGCTCATGAACCGCACCGCTACCCGCCGCTGAGCCGGCCGCGCGCCGGCCAGATCAACAAAGTGCGAAAATCTTCGCATGTCTTTGCATAGACGAGCCCGGATATATCGGAATAGTATGAATTCGATGAACAAAGGAGGCGTTCAATGTACGAAGTGAAGCCGAGTCTGGTGTATGTTACGGATCGGGCGGAGCGTGATCCGCGGGCTGTCGGTCGGATGGCAGCAATGCTTCCGGCGTTGGGCGATCCACGGATCGAGCGGATCACGGACGCGGACATCCCGTCGGTCATCGCGGCTCATGCGCTGGGCAGTCTGCGCGAGCGCACCGAACAGATTGAGCGGGACGCCGACCCGGTTCTGGTCCTGAACGCGCTGAAGCTAAACGATTCAGCGCAGGACGAGGAGAACGAGCTGTCTGAGATCCTGGCACAATGCCCCGAGCACACTCCGAAGAAGCTTGTCCGGCGTCTGCTCGGCTATGACAGTCTGTCGAGCCCGAACTCGCATATTCGAGACGAAGAACTGGTTTGTCGGAACGTGCACGAGTTCCACACGACCGACGGCTGCGTGCACCGCTGCCAATACTGCGAGGCGGCGGGCGAGCCGATCGTGAACATGGCGTTGAACATCGAGGAGTTCATCGAGAAGAAGCTGGACCCGCTCCTGCGCGCGAACCCATGGCAAAAGGTGTGTCGCTACCAGACGCAAGCGGCGGATTCGCTGTGTTTCGAGCCGGAATACGGGGCCATTGCCAAATTCGCCGAGTATTTCGCGGGCCAAGACGATCGCTACCTGCTGCTGCACACGAAGAGCGCGAACACCGATTTCATCTGCGACCTCGACCACAACGGCCGCACGATCGTGCTGTGGAGCCTGACGAGCGACACGGTCAGCCGCGTGATCGAGCAGCGGACCGGCACGACCGCGGAGCGGATCGAGGCCGCGCGCCGTTGCGAGCAGGCCGGTTGTCCGGTCCGGTTCAAGTTCAAGCCGATCATCCCCGTGCGCGATTGGCGGGACGAAACACGGGAGATGGTCCGGCACATGTTCGCGGCCACGCATCCCGACGTGATCAGTTTGTGCACGATCATGTGGATGCCTATCGAGGAGCTCGAGGCCGCGATCGAGCCGAAGCTCTTCGACCAACAGTTCCTGAAGGCCGCACGCGAGGACGCTGAGAAGATGGCGGGCTCAAGGGCCGGCCCGTTCCCGCATCGGGTACGTGCGGAGATCTACGACTTCTTCATCCGCGAGATCCGCAGATACGACGAGACCGTGCCGGTCTCGCTCTCGACCGAGAGCTTCGAGATGTGGGCCGAATTCGAGGATATCCTGGGGTTCGGCGCCGGCAACTACGTCTGCGGGTGCGGCCCGGAATGCACGCCCGGGCTCAAGGTGCTGCCGCACAACGTGCTGCGGCAACGCCGAGAAGCCTGAACGCACCCGCGCGGATCGCGCGGGCCAGCCCGCGCTCGGTTCGGACCGGCTTGTCCGAATCGATCCCGTAGCGCCCGACACGTACCAAGACATGCGCGTCGCTGCCGGCGACGATGCGCATGCCGTTCTCGGCGGCGATCGCCTCGATCTCGGCGCGTCGCTCCTCGGGCGTGTTGTACGAGGCGATCTCGATCGCGTCAGGCGTGAACAGCTCGAAATCGATCACAATCTCCTGACGCCGAAACGGGTGTGCCAGAATCGTGAGCGCGCCGGTCCGCTTGCCAAACGCAGCGAGCCGGTCTACGTCGTCGGGGGCAAGCGCGTTCACGATCCCGCAAGGCTCGTCTGTCACGACGAGGACATGGTCGAACCGGCCGGAATCCGGCTCGCGCACGGACAGCTCGATCCCCCAAAACACGCGGACCCCCGGCACAGCCTTCTGCAGCGCGTTTCGCTCGCGCTTCGAGAGCTGGTGCATATGGTCGGTGATCACGACGCCCTCGACACCCCGCGCTCTGGCGGTGCGCAGCATTTCGACAGCCGGCGCCTTGCCGCAGATGGAATGCTCGGCCGTGTGCACATGCAGATCGATCTTCACGATTTCTTCAGTGGCGGGCGCCTTCAGCCGGAAGGCGGGGTCGAAGACGCCGGACGCGGCGGCTCGGACGCAGGCTCATTCGCGCGAGTACAGCTTGGCCAGGATCGCCAGGAGCAGCAGCGTGTTGGCGCCCAGCATGGCGGAGGCCGCCGACATGCCGCCCGAAAACACGCCGCCGAATACGGACCGCGAAGAAACGAACCGCCCCACCAACGCTACGATCATCAGCGCAACGCCTGCCGCCGCGAGAATGTAGGAAACAATCTTGCATGCCTTCATGCTGCCACCTCCCTTTCTTTGCGCTATTATACGCTGCACGGCTCGATGCGCCAGCACGGTTATTGTGCGCGTCAAAACATCTCACGGCACGGGCGCCTGAACAATCCGTGCGCCGAGGGTTGCGGCGCGGTCGCGTCCGTGTCATGATGCCCAGCATGAGCCACGACAACGGGGAGGGCCGCGTATGACGATCAACGAGACCATCACGCTGAGTAACGGGGTCCGGATGCCGCTGCTGGGCCTGGGCGTGTTCCAGATGAAGCAGGGCGGCGAGGTGCTGAACGCGGTACGCGCCGCGCTCGAGGCCGGCTACCGGCACATCGATACCGCGGAGGGCTACCGCAACGAAGAAGAGGTCGGCCAGGCGCTCGCCGAGTCCGGCGTGCCGCGCTCGGAGGTGTGGGTCACGACCAAGCTCTCAAACGACCGGCAGGGCTACGAGACGACGAAGGCCGCCTGCGAGGACAGTCTGCGCAAGCTCAGGCTGGACCAGGTGGACCTCTACCTGATGCACTGGCCGTTCGACGAAACGATGGCGGACACCTGGCGCGCGATGCAGGAGCTGCGCGACGAGGGCAAATGCCGCGCGATCGGGGTCAGCAACTTTTCCGTGAAACGGTTCGAATTCTTCTTCACGCTCACGGACGAAGCGCCGGCGGTCAACCAGGTGGAGCTGCACCCGTTCAACTACCGGCCGGACCTGCTCGAGCTGCACCGGGCGAAAGGGATAGCGACGGAGGCGTATTCGCCGCTGACCCGCGCGCAGCGGTTCGACGATCCAACGCTGGTCGCGCTGGCCGAGAAACACGGGAAGACGCCGGCCCAGATCCTGATCCGCTGGGACCTGCAGCACGGGATCGTCACGATCCCGAAATCGTCGCACAAAGAGCGCATCATCGAAAACGCGGATGTCTACGATTTCGCGCTGGAGGACGAGGAGGTGACGCAACTCGACGGACTGGCCCAAGACTACTGGGCAATCACCTGGCGGCCGGACCCGGACGGGTGGTACTAGCCCGGAATGGCGCTATTGCTCCGGCGATTGAACAGTGACACCTTGCCCGGGACGATTCAGTTGTCTCAATATCCAACAGCCAACACTCAACACCCAACGTCCAACCGAGATCTTCTCTTGCTTGGAAGTTGGATATTGGGTGTTGGCTGTTGGATGTTCAATCGGTCCACGGCAGTCACAGCAGATCCTTCAGTCTGTCTCTGAGCAGCGCGCGCAGCGCGGGATCATGCCGCTCATGGACGTCCTCTATGTCCAGGCAGCACACGTTCGTCATGTCCAGCCCCATCTGCGCCAGGCGTTCACAGATGTCCTCCGTCATGGCGAAGACCTTGTCGTATTCGGCGAGGCGGGACTTGGCCTTGTCTTTGCCCAAGCCGTAGAGCGCATAGGCGGAGCCGTAATCCATCTCGATGTGCAGCCCCCTGCGCCGCGCCAATTCCCCCGCAACGCTGCAGGCCGTCGGGCTCCGCTTCGCGCCAGCATGACATAGAAACAGATACTTCATTCTTGAGCAACGCCGCGATTCGTCACGCTACAACAAAGATCACTTGACGTCCTTCGGACGTGTACCGACCGAAAAATCGTAGAACCTATTCACACCTTCGCAGCCGGTGATCCCGACGTGAAATTCGTCCGGCAGCGCCGCGTCGCTGTAGCCCAGCTTCAGCTCGCCGTCGATCGAGAGGGACAGCATCCTTCCTTTCCGCGTTCTCTCGATGCGCACGCCCAGCTCGTAGCGCGTGTTCGGCTTGAACGTGTAGCGGGCGAACGCCGCCTTGCGCCACCACAGCTTGCCGTCCTTCGGCTTGTGGTGCCACACATTGATGCCCTGGTCGTAGAGCACGATCTCCCAGTGCTCGCCATATTCGGGCCGGCCCTTCGCGTCCTCGCCGAGGTCCGGCGCGATCACGATCAGCGGCGCCATCCGCTCGGTGAATGCCATGCCGGCGTAGACGTCCACCCGTTTGCCGCCGACCTTCTGCTTCAGCACCATGCTGGTGTAGGTCTGCGGCGCATACTTCTTCGTGCGCAGCTGCTCGGGCGCGACACCAGCCGGCGTCTCGTTCTCGATGCAGTCCTTGCGCTGTACCCACCCCCCGAAATGCTCCCATCGCGCACTCTTGACCAGGACCCAGTCGTTCGAATCCCAGCCGCCGGGCTTGAACGAACAGGCAAACGGCTCGACATCCGCGCCGCAAACAGCGCAGGGCGCAACGACACAGGCCACGGCAAGACAGACTGCGGGGCTCGTCATTCTTGGTCCTCCACGACAAACGTTTCCTCCGCGTGATAAATCAGGCCCCAATCCCGGCGCCGTTTATAGCTTCTGATTGCATCGGCAAGTGACGGCTTGACCGTACGCTGCTCTCTCTTGCCGTTCACGGTCACGACGATCGGCTTGGCGAACGTTACCATCTTCGGGTGCAGCCACAACGAGAAACGCTTCACGTTCTCGGTCTTGACGGTGAACCGATTCTCCCCTTCGTTGACGGCCTCCACCACGCCGCCCCTTCGCTTGTGGGGATATCGTACCAGCCTGCACGCGTTCCATTCCTCGAGCGTCTCCTTCCAGCCGCCGCCCTTCCTCTGCACGCCGTCGAACGCGATTCGGCCGG
>Ga0272441_10000901_pt1 | contig 64972 bp, 58 predicted proteins | sample SSMProp6N_FD_193582 | JGI IMG/M metagenome (GOLD analysis project Ga0272441, IMG submission 193582) | Marine sediment archaeal communities from Little Sippewissett salt marsh, Falmouth, MA, United States - SSM-Prop-6N | ecosystem: Environmental > Aquatic > Marine > Wetlands > Sediment ... | reverse complement strand
ATCAAACCCTAATGTGCATTAGAATCCTTCAAAGAATTAATATTATTTCGCAAGCTCAATAATATATAAGCCTGTGGAGGGAATCGAACCCCCAACCCCCAGTTTTTTTGGTGATTTTTCATATTTTTTACAAAAACCTTACAAAACTGATGCTCTACCGTTGAGCTACACAGGCATAATCAAAACAAAGAAAACGAGTTTAAAAATTTAATCCCAGAGGATTTTTTGCATGTTTGATTCTTGTTTTTTTACTGGATAGATAAGTTCTGCAAGCTCTTCAGGTTCAAACCATAACTGAATTTCTTTTTTTGCATTTTCTTCTGAATCAGAAACATGAATAACATTTTCATAAACTTGAGTTTTTGAATTAATTCTTCCATATTTTCCTCTTATTGTTATAAATCCAGCTTCTTCTGGGTTTGTTTTTCCTGCTAATTTTCTTATTTTGTTTATGGCTTTAGGGCCATGATAGACTAATACCATTACCCTATTTGTATGAAATTCTCCTTGAATATATTTTAGAACATTTTCAAAGATTTCATTGCCTTTTTTTTCTCCATGCTTTTCAATTTGTCTTTGCCTTAGTTCAGAATAATGTTTTTCAGCTAATTGTTTAGAAACTCTTACTATTTTCGCTCCAACAATTTTTAGTTTTGTTTCAGAAAGAAGAGTAATAATATTTCCAGTAAGAGATTTAACAAGACCATCAGGCTTTATTATGACAAGGCACTGTTGATCTGCCATTTTTTATGCCTCCTTAATCGAAGACAACCTAGTGGTTTTCTTTGATGGGGCTTTCCCCAAAGTTTCTTTTGGTTTTGTTGTTTTTTTAGTTACTGGTTTTTTTGTTTCTGGTTTTTCTTCTTCCTCTACTTTTTCAGATTTAGATGCTTTAGCTTTTTCTAAAGGTTTTTTTATTTCAAGAACTCTAATTTCACATAAAGCCAATGGGTAGATTTTTTTTAATTTTAAGCTTAAAGGTTTTTGCAGTTTTCCTGATAAGATCTCATCAAATAGTTCATCATCTTTTTTTGTCTTACAATAATCTATAATCCAGTTTCTTGCAGAGTTCCTTATTGTTCTTCTTACTGCTCTTGAAACTGTTTTTCTTGTTACTAAAAAAGGTTTGATGATAATATTTGATTGTTTTGATTCTGTTTTTATGGAGTCTTCCACATAGCTTATATTTTTTCTAAGCATATGTTTTATAAAAAAAGGAAGTAAAACAAGTTTTTTAGGATGTCCTGTTGCTTTTTCATTTTCAACTTCTACATTAAATGTTAGATTAATGCTTTTGCCCTTAAGTTTTCTTGTCATATCTACTTTTATTGTCTTGTTTTTTAAGGAGTCTATGGTGTAAACATATCCTTCATATTTCTCATTAATTAAAGGAAGGTTTATTTCAAAATATTTTTTTCTTTGAGGTTTTTTTGGAGCCATTTTATTTTTCTTTTGTTTCAAATACTATTTTACTTACTCTTTTTGATTTTTTAGCTTGAGTTGATTTTTTACATTCTTTACATTTATATATTAATACTTTTCTTGTAGTTGTCTTTGATTTGAGTTTTCTGTTTTTTACTGCTTTTTTAGAATATCTTCCTTTGTTTCCTTTTCCAGGCATTGCGCCTCTCCATTTTGCTCTTACTAATGAACCTTTTTTTAATGTTCCTCTTTTATGTCCTGTACTAACTACATCTATTTTATGTTCAGTATGTGTTTTGCATTTAGGGCAAAATCTTTTTGTTTTTTTAGGTAACTTCATAGTCTTAAGCAAACCTAACGGTCCTCAAAACCTTAGGTTTTGGGAACTTCAACTTTTTCAAGATTGAAGTTTTTCTTGAGACAACATCTTTCCCTAGAGATTGCTATTGTCCCAATAGTTGGTTTATTCCTAGTAATTCTCAAGAAATAGAGTTTTTAAAAGTTATTATTGCCCTATTTTGAATATATTTTTAAGAATACTAAAATCAGGAAAAATAGGCTTCTTAGTAATAAGCCTGATAATAATCCATAAGATAATGAATATTATTATTGTTATTAAGATAGGAATAGTTCCTGATTTCTTTTTTCTTTGTGCAAATGAATAACCACATTTAACACAATAATCATCATCAGATTTGAGTTTAGCTCCGCATTTAGGACAAAATTTTTCTTTTCCTCTTTTTTTCTTCATATTATTGTTAATAGAGTATAATTTATAAATATATTGATATGTCTGTTAATATAAGGCCCTGTAGTTCAATGGTAAAATATCACCTTGACGTGGTGGAGTCCCAAGTTCAATTCTTGGCAGGGCCATAATCATCCTTTCTTTTAGAAAAAAAGGTCAGATGTGCCCAAAAAACTAAGATAGATTAATTATCCTTTATATTTTTAATATATGTTCTATTTTCTTAGTAACTAACTAAGTTAGTAACTTAGTTAGAAACATTTAAATAACAAACTTTCTTAGAAAATTCATAAAAAAGATGAAGAAGTACTTACTTTTAATAGAAGATGAAACTCTTTGGAATCAATTTAAATCTACTTTAAATAAAGATATTAATACCGAGATTATTAATTTAATTAAGAAAAAACTAAAAAAAGGAGAAAAAAATGAAAAATAAAACAAACCTTTTGAGAAAAGGTTGTTCTGAAATTAAAAATTTCAAGAACTTCAAAAAGATTGAAGTTAATCCAAAACCAAGATCTAAAAAAGGACAGCTCGCAGTATTTGTAATAATTGCTATTGTTATAATAGCAGGAATAGGAATTTATTTTTTAGTAAAGGGAAGAATTATAAGGCCTTCACTTCCTCCTCAGTTTGAACCTGTTTATGACCATTATATTTCTTGTATTGAAAATGATTTAAAATCAGGAGCAATTATTATTGGAGAAAGAGGAGGTTATATAGAAGTTCCTGATTTTGAACCCGGAAGTAGTTATGCTCCATTTTCATCTCAATTAGACTTTTTAGGAAATCCAGTTCCATATTGGTATTATGTTTCTGGAAATGGGATTATTAAACAACAAGTTCCAAGTGAAAGAGATATGCAAGAGCAATTAGAAGATTTTGTTGATCTAGAATCTGTTGAATGTGATTTTGGTATTTTTGAACAGCAGGGGTATGTTATTGATATTGGAGAAGCAGAAACAAGAATAAATATACAAGATAATAAGATTTCTGCTAATATTAAATCTAGATTAAATATAACTTATCAAGAAGCAAGTGTTATTTTAAATTCTCATACAGCAGAAGTAAGTTCAAGACTTGGAAGAAATTATGAATTAGCTAAAAAGATTTATGATCATGAATTAGAAAGTATGTTTTTAGAAAATTATGGGGTAGATATTATGTATCTTTATGCTCCTGTTTCAGGTGTTGAAATAAGTTGCGAACCAAAAATATGGAATCCTTCGGAAGTAGTTGATGATATTAAAGAAAATTTAGAAGTAAATATTCAGCAATTAAAAGTTAAGGGAAATTATTATGATTTAAGTGAAGAAGCACATAAGTATTTTGTAGTGGATGTAGGAGAAGAAGTTTCAGATCAGGTTAATTTCTTATATTTGGAAGACTGGCCTACAAGAGTAGAAGTATGGCCTACTCAAGGAGATTTGATGATTGCAAAGCCAGTAGGTGTTGAAGAAGGGTTAGGAGCATTAGGTTTTTGTTATGTTCCTTATAAGTTTGTATATGATATTTATTTTCCTGTTTTAATTCAGATTATGGATGCAAATGGGGAAGAGATATTTCAGTTTCCGATTGGAGTTGTTATTGAGAAAAATAAACCAAGAGAATCTCTTATTGGAGAAGAAATAGAACAAGGTTTAGATTTATGTGAAAATGCAAATAATGATTTAATAGTATCTACTTCTAATAATGAATTAGAGCCTGTTGAAGCAGATATAGAATTTGAATGTTTAACTTCAACATGTGATTTAGGTAAGACTGAGATAATAGGAGATGAAGCTAGGTTAAGTGGAAAGGTTCCTGGATGTATTAATGGTGTTGTTATTGCTAATGCAGATGGATATGCAGAAAAAAGACAAACAATAAGTAGTAATGAGGAAAGTTTTGCAGATATGTATTTAGATAGGGAATATGATTTAGATATAGAAGTTTATGTTGATGGACAGTTATCAACTAATCCTGGACTTATTAGTTTTGAATCTGAGAATTTTTTTAATAATATTATATATCCCCAAAGAAATAATATAACGCTTGGAGAAGCTCAATATGATATAACAGCTTATGTTATGAGGCAGGGATCAATAACTATTCCAGAAAAAACTGTTACAGAATGTGCTTCTGTTAAAGAAGGTATTGCTGGATTTTTTGGATTTGAGACAGAAAGATGTTTTGATGTTACAATTCCAAGCCAGACATTAGATCAGGTATTATATGCAGGAGGAAGCACTAAATTCTTTGCAGTTGAATCTCAGTTAAGAGAGAGCAGTAAGATAAGAATAGATATGAATAGTTTTCCTGTTCCTAATACTTTAGAACAATTACAAAGAAATTATGAATTATTTGATTCAGGAAAAATAATTGTTGACATGCAATGAAACCAAAAATAAGAAAAATCCCACTTTTCTTTAGAAAAGAAAAGCCGGATGTGCCAAAAGAAACTAAGAAACATAAAATAAAGATAAAGATATTATCTTTATTTCTACTAGCTTTGCTTGTAATAAACATTATTGGAACAAGTGTTTTAGCTGCAGATAGTTATTCTAGTTCTAGTCCTCAGTTTACTGCTCCTGGTTCAACTATTGTTCATTCAAGTGTAAGAGCTTCAAATTCTTGGAGTACTCTTGATTCTGATCAATGTGGAGAGGATTTTAATGATATTGCTGTTCAGATTCCTCCTTTAGGATGTTCTCCTATGGTTGTAAGAAGTGATTTGCTTGAAGAGCAAAATGTCCCTGTTTTTTGTAGACTTGAAGGATTAAGGATTAATCCAAGTATTGATGTCGAGAGGATTAGTGGAATGAGGCTTGCTGGACAATTAGATAATGTAAGTTCAAGATATATTGCAGGAATTAGTTTTCATCCTTCGAGAGCTGCGTTAAGAGGAAGGGGAGGAAGCACTAATCCGATTTCAGGAGATATGGGCTATGCTGTTATTGTTTTAAGGCAGATTCCCACAGAATCTCAGATGCCTGAAAATGTTAATGGAAATTTAACAGCTATTCTTGATTATGATGCTGGAAATAGTTTTGGAATTGGAGTTGGAGAAATGTATGTTCCTCAGTTGACTCAGACTCAATGGATTGGAGAATATAGGAATTATGGTTTTTGGAAAGGAAGAGGGTATGTAAGGGCGGATCTTATAGATGAAAATAGTGCTAGATTTGGTATTTATTCAGATGTTGATGAGAGGATATCAAGTTTTTCACTTGAAAAAGGCCAATCAAGAGTTGTTTTTCTTCCTGGAGAATATTGTAGGGCCGGAGTAGAGTTTACATATAGAGGAAGTGAGCTTCCTAAATTAAGAGCTAAGTTAGTTGTTAATGATGATGTTCTTGAGTTATATGAAGGAAGCAGATTTTTTAATGATAGATGTCAGGTATTAGATATTGATAGTAAGGGAGGAGGAATTGGAGAAGTAGATATTAGATGTCCTGGAGAAAGATTTAGTTTAGAAATTAAAGAATATGATGTTGAGTTAAGAATCGGAGGAGAGGGAAACCCAATAAAAGCATATGAAGTTGGTCAGATTTTTGAAGGAATAACTTTAATTTATTCTGGAAAATATAATGAAGATGGAGAAGATAAGCCATATGTTGTTTTGAAAAAAGGATCAATTGGAGCAAATTCAAGGTATGATATAAGAAGGAAGATAGAAGCTTTAAGTGATGTAACTTCTGCTAATCTTGAAGAAAAGATAAAAGGAGTAGATGATAAGTTAGTTGTTCTTAAATTAGATGATGAAAAATCAGTTGGAGAAGGAGATGGCGTGAAAAAAGTTAAATTTTTTAGTCCAGCAACTGTAAAAGATATTAGTTTAACTGAATCTGGTGCTTCTAATGCTGAAGATGGAAGGAAAATTCTTGCTGCTTTTGAAAAAGCTCTAGAACATTATGAAGATGTTGATGATAATTATCCAAAAGTTATGCTTGAATCTGATGCAGATAGACAAGCAGGAGAAGTAGCATTAAGTGAGTTAATAGAATTAGCAAAAGAAATAATAACTTTAGATGGAAAAGGAAATCAAGCAAGATTAGGAACTTTAAAACAACTTCTTGAGAAATATATACAAGGATATCCAAATGGAAAGTTTATTGAAGACTATAAAAATGAATTAGCTAGTATTGTTAAATATAATTCAGAAGATGCTTCTAAATTTACAGAAATAGATTATAAAGATGTTTTTATTAAATTAGATTCAATTAAAGAACCAAGTCTTGAAGAAGCAGGAGTAAGAGTTTTTGTTTCAGGTCCTGATGATTATGAAAAAGCAAGTTCATTAGGACAAGGAGAAACAGTTTTAAGTATAAAAGGAACAAGAATAAGTGTTTCAAAAATTAATAAAGACAATATTGTATTAAGTGCTAGTTATACAACAACAGCAGAAGGAACAAAAACAGAGACACATACTTTGAAAAGAGGAGAAGACAAAGTCATAAATCAATATACGGTTTATGTATCTGATATTAATTATAATCAAGTAGCAAGTGTTTCTTTAAAACCAAAGTCTTATGGAAATTCTCAGGAAGTTAGTTTTCCTTTTTCAATTGGAATTGAAAAAAGAGCTATTAATCTTTCTACAGATGCTATGGAGGCTAATGCAAGATTTGCAAATGATACTATAGAAAGTTTACAACATTTAAATGAGCAATTAAGACAAGGTATTAAAGTTATGAAGACAGCTTGTTTGTTAACTAGTGTTTGGAATAGTTTTAAAGATGCTCTTTTTTCTCCTACTTCTACAGATGCAAGAAAATGGGCAATGAGGGGAAGTGATGGTTGGTTTAATAGGTGTCAGCTTTATGTTGATTCTGAAACAGTTGTTGAGGGATCTGGACATAGTCTTTATGCAAGTGTTGATGATTGTTTAAGAAAAAATAATGATGCTATTGAGCAAGATATTAAAGATATTGAAAAAATATTTGCACAAGATAAAGAAACAAAAGCTGGAATTGCAGCAGCTGCTAGAAAAGAAGGAAAAACAGAACAGCAAAAAGAAATAGAAACTTGGATTGAAGATATTAAAAAATTAGATACTGATAAAGTTTTTGGAGGAAAAAATGTTGATGATGTTCTTGCAAGTATTGGAGAATCTTATTCAGAAGTAGATGCAAATGATATATGGGAATTAAAAATATTATTGCAGAGATATGATGGAACTGAATCTACAAAAAAGAGAATAGCTAATATATTAGATGAAATAGATGCAAGATTAGCTAGAAGAAGAAAATTAACAAAAGTTGAAGGAATTTTAGGAGATGCTAAAAAAGAAATAGTTGATATTAGTGGAAGAAGTGAAGGAAGTATTATTGATGCAGTTGAAAGAAAACTTGACACTCTTCCAGATCTTAAAGCAAAGATTTCAATTAAAGATAAAGAAGATCCAAGTGTTGTTGTAGTTACAAGAACAGAAACAGAAGCAATTGAAGGAGGAGGAGGAACTACAAAAAAAGTTCCAAAAACTTATTTAATTATCTTAAATAATGAGCCAAAACCAAATACTAAAGTAATATATGGAATAAGTAAAACTTATGAGATTAAAGAAGATGAAGAAGTGGTTGATGCAGGAAAGGATCTTCATTTTAATTTTAGAATCTTATCAAAACTTTCATATAATAATGCATATAAAGATCCTAAAATAAAACTTTATGCAGGAGGCATACCTGCTCTTGTTCCTTTTGATTTACAAAAAGGATGGTATGTAGCAACTTCTGAAAGTGCTCCTGGAGCAATGCCTACTATTAGGGAATCAGGACAAGTTGTTAGATATTGGCTTGGCAATGTTGGAGAAGATGGAAGACAAGGAACAAATGATGATATAAGACAAGAGTTTAATATATATACAGATGTTGATGTTTATCCTAGTTTAGATGCAAGAGAAACATCTGCTTTAAAAACAAGAGCTAAAAAAGCTTTAGAATCTGCTCTTCTTCAAAAAGGTAAAAATCCCATGATTATAGAAAATCAGGCAATTGATGTTGATGGTTTTGTATTTAAAACAGAAGATTATGATTTACAATGTCAAGATTTTATGAGTCCTGCAAGTTGTACATGGCTTTTTAGATTTTGCGATCCTGTAGTATGTCCTAGTTCAAGATGTGATTTTGGAGGTAAGATGAAAGTGGATAATGTTATTCAGTCAGGAGTAATTGGAAGTTTGATATTGTGTCTTCCTAATATTAAAGAAGGAGTATTTATTCCAGTATGTTTAACAGGACTTCATGCTGGTTTAGAAGGATGGATAAGTATTATGGAATCCTATAGAGACTGTAATCTAGAAGCAATAAAAACAGGAAAAAATGTAGGCATATGTGATGAACTTAAGTCTGTTTTTATGTGTGATTTTTTTGCTAAGCATGTATTAAGTTTTATTAATCAGGCTGCAAAAGGAAAATTAGGTTTATATGCTCCGATTAGAGATGCTCAACAAGATAAAGGAGGAGGAGAATATTTAGATCCTGCTAATGCTATTAAAAATGCAGAACAATCTCAAGAATACTTTACAACTAAATATGCTGAAAATAGTAAACTAGCATTTGGATTTAAGAGTTTTGATTATGTTGGAGCAGAAATTTGTAAGACTTTTATATCTCAAAGTTATCCTACTGAATTAGATGGATTATTAGATCCTGAAAGTCCTCCACAGTTTTCAGCGTTTTTTGATGAAACTCCTTTTTCAGATGTTACTAGTCCTGCTACTAGCCAATATAAGGTTTATTATCATATATATGCTGGAAATGATTCAAATATTGATTATACTGTTTATCTTACAGATCCTCCTTCAACTCCAGAATATGCTGGATTGCAAACTATAATTGTTGATTCAGGATCAATATTAAAAGGAGAAAATGTAGATGTTACTAAGGATTTTACAGCTCCTGAAGGATATACAAAACTGTGTGTTAGGCTTGCTGGAAAAGATTATTGTGGATTTGGAAGAGCAAGTACTGGTTTGGCTTTAGGATATATTTCTCAAGATTATATTAGGGAGCAGGCTACTAAGCCTGCGAAAAATGCAGAAGAATGTGTTTCTGGAGTTGCTAGTTTATCTGGAAGTTTAAGTCCTAATCTGCAAGCAGGAATGGAGAGTTTGATAAGTCCTAGTGCTGAGAAAAGTGGAGTTGTAAGGGTTTGTTCAAGTAATAATCCTGGAAAAGGAGTAAATGAAGGAAGATGGACTCCTGTTGGAGTTTGTACAGAAGATGAGAGTATTAAATGTTGGTTAGATGAAAATTCTATTTTAGAAAATATAGATATAGAAGAGATTAGAGGAAAAGCATTATCAGAAATTAAAAGATTTGGATTAGATCATATTGATGGATTATATTATAAGCCAGAAGCAGCTAAAAAGAAATTAAATGCCTTAAATGAGATTACTAAAAATGAGAAAAATCAGATAAAAAATCAAGCTGATCTTAAAAAATTAATTTTAGATGATGTTGAGGAAATGCTTGAGACAGGAACAAGAGAAGAAGGAGATACTAGTAAGAGGCTTGCTTTTGATTATGAGCAAGCAAGAGCTAGGCTGATAAGGGCAAGAGGATGGAGGGCTTTGGTTAGGGTTAGGCAAGCAGGTGCGGAAAAGGTTGGAATGGCTGAGAAGGTGGAGGAGAAGAGTGCGGGTGATGTTGCTAAGGCTGCGGAAATAAGGAGTATGTTGAAAGGAGTATTGAGTTCAGAAGATGGTAAGGTGATATATCTTTTTGAAGGTAAGATTTATACTATAAGAGAAACAGAAGAATCTCGTGATGTTGAAGAATTAAGTCTCGAAACTGGGGAATTTGGAGATGTTTTAAGTGAAGAAGGAATAAGAGATATTGACGGAGATCCGGCAGATGGAGAAGCTGTTTTAAGTGGAACTGTTGATAGGCTTGAGTTTGATTTTGATGCAAAAGAGATTAGTTTGAAGGCAGAAGGAGAGGAAAAGGTTGAGCTTCCGGATTTGGGGGGGGTAAGGGTAGAAGACTTACCTCAACCAGCACCTGAAATAAAGGTAATAAAGCCAACAGGAAGAGCAGGTGAAGAGATAGTTCATTCTCAGTCTCCTAAAGATGTTGTTAGATTAAAAGTTAGCTCAGATAGAGATGAAATAGCTGTTATTCCAGGAGTTTTTGGAGCTCCAGTGCCTGTTGCAATTATTGAACAGCCAAGTGGAGATGTTAAGCCTTTAGTTCCTCTTCCAGAGGGCTTTACAGATATTGGACCTGTTTTACAGGATGTGAACGCGTTATGCGTTCTTCCTGAGAAAGGAAGAGGAGAGGTGGTGTGTGAGGGAGGGGGAGAAGGCAGGGGAGTGGGGGCCGAATCTGAGGTTGAAGTCATAACTGAATTCAAAAAAGAGAATAGGCTTGCTAATGTCGATAAAAAATGGGAGTATTATTTTAGTGAGAAAATTGCAGGAAGATTTTTATTATGTTCTATTGATTTTGCAGGAGATAAAGGAACAGGAGATCAATTATTAACTGATTCTGCTTTAAGTTTAATTAGGCAAGAATGTTCAAATATGGTTTCTGAACAATATGAGGAGTTTGCTCGTAAAATTGGTTCTTATGATGATTCCGATAATCCTAATCTTGTCATAAAAGAAATAGATGTTCTTTTAAAAAATAAAAAGGAAGTGCCTTATAATACTGAATATAGTTATTTTGTTAGGAGAAGAACAGCAGATAATGAATTAGGAATATATTATGAGGACAAATCTAGCTCGGGTTTCACTGGAATGCTGATTAGGAGTAATAAGATTTATCTTGATGAAATTGATAATAAATATTGGATAGGAGAGATAATAAATGATAAGATTAATTTTAGAAAAAATACAATTTTAGCTGATTCGGGACTTGTTACACCTCTTTCTTATCTTGATGGGGCTAAAATCTCTGGAGATTTAACAGCCCTTCGTTTTAATGAGGAGTTACAAGTAGTAAAGGAAGAAGAATAGGTTAATTATGCGGGGAAGAGTCCTAAAAAATCAGAGATTTTTGGGAACTCAAACTTTTACAAGTTTAAGTGATTCAAACCTTGTTCGAATCTTCTCGTAAAAATCCTATCTAAAGATAGGATATATGCGGGGGAGAGGATTCGAACCCCTGTAGGCACTAAGCCACCAGGTCCTAAATTAAACTTCAAAAATTTCCTTAAGAATATTTCTCATTTTTTTATTTTTACATTCTTGTGAAAGAATTGAAATATTTTCTTTTTTAAAATAAAACCCATAATATTCTTTGTTGTATTTTTTGTAAATCCATTTATCTATGAAAACCTTGATTCCGATATCTGCAAAAAGTTGGATTAGATCTTTCCAAAGTTCTTTACTTGAAGTAGATAATCCTATCCCTCTTCTTCTACTTCCTCCTTCTGTTAACATAATTCCTATTAAGAATGCAGATTTTATTGATTTATTTGCTTTTTTTATTTGTTCAGGAACATAGACTATATTACTTTTATTGCCTATTGGAATTTCAAATGCTTTATTTAATAATAAGTATATCGCCTTACTATCCATAGGCATATGGTAAGTTTGTTTTCTATTCTCTCTTGGTTTGACAGGATGAATATTGAATTCCCTGTTAAAAGAATCTATGCATATTTCTCTTAGGTATTCAATTGTTCTTTTATTCGAGAGTTCCATACAAATTTGGAACTTAGATTTTTTCAAATGTCCATCTCCGATAATTGAAGCAACAAAAAAAGAGAGGTTTTCGTTTAGAATAAAGGGAATAAATGTTTCTTTTGAGGGCCCGAATTTTGCTTTTGTGATTGCTCCTTTTTTACTTAATCTTATTATCTTTAACTCTCCTTGAGATGCTAAGGATTCTTTTTGGATATTCATAGGGTATAAAGGCCTTCTCAGTTTAAATATGTTTCGTTGCCTGTCCTGTTTTAAATCAATATTTGTTAAGAAACTTAAAATCGCAAAAGTGTGGGGAAGAGGATTCGAACCCCTGTAGGCACTAAGCCACTACGCCCTAAACGTAGCCCGTTTGGCCGCTTCGGTATCCCCACATAAAAATGCTAATAAAAGAGTATATAAAAATATAACTAATGGCTAATTCTAGGGAAGATGACATGTAAAGAAACCGTTAGGTGTCTTACGATTATCTATTTTTTCTTTTTACCTGATTTTTGCTCTGCTTCTTTTATCTTGAGTTTTTCCTCAAGATCAAGCCTGTCAAGAAGTTCTTTATATCTGTTTCTGATTGTAACTTCTGTAATACCTGCAACATCTGCAACTTCTCGCTGAGTCTTTTTTTCATCGTTTAATAGGGCTGCGACATAAAGAGCAGCTGCTGCAATTCCAGCAGGACCTCTTCCAGATGTTAGTTCACTAGATTCTGCTTTTTTTAGAATCTTAAGAGCTTCATTTTGAGTTTTTGGAGAAAGATGTAGAACACTTGCAAATCTTGATATATAATCTTTAGGTGAGGAAGGAGTTGTTTTAATTCCCATTTTTCTTACTATAAATCTATATGTTCTTCCTATTTCTTTTCTTTCAACATCACTTGCATTACTAATTTCATCTAATGTTCTTGGAATATTATAGGATCTACATGCAGAATATATACAAGCTGCAATAACAGATTCCATTGATCTTCCTCTTACTAATCCTCTTTGTAAAACAAAATTATATACTCTTGAAGCTTCATCTCTTACAACAGATGGAAGGTTTAGAAAACTAGCTACTCTTCTTAATTCAGCCATAGCAAGTCTTAAATTTCTTTCAATAGAAGTAGAAACTCTTTCTTGCCATTTCTTAAGTCTAAGAAATTTTCTTGTTTCAGAGCTTCCTAATTTGTATATATCTGAGATTTCTCCAACATTTGTTGTTAGACCTTTATCAAACTTTTGATTAGATAAAGGAGCTCCAGATCTTCCTTTTTTCTCTCCAGAGTCTGAACTTCCTTGCATTTCTTGAGTTGTGTCTACTATTTTTTCTTCAACAACTAGACCACAATCATTACAGATGACTTCTCCCTTCTGGTCATCATAATAAAGGTTCACGCTTGAACAATCAGGACATCGTTTAATATAAGCCATGTTTTGAATAGTAAAGTTTATAAATAGAATGATGAGTTTTCATTTATAAATGTTTCGTTTTGGATATTTTATATCGACGATAAGCTCAATTTTCTTAGTCCACTTCTTTATAGTAGCGATTGTGAAATCTCACCTCTTTAATCTTTTTCATAATCTTAGCGATTGAAGTAATCCTATATATGATATGAAAGCTTTTCATTATATGCTTATAATTTTGAAGAGATATCTTAATGACAATTTTTCCAAAAGAAATTAAGTAATAGAACTAATCAATTAAAACAGCATTTACACAGCCTTCTTGAGAAGGCCTATTTGTTATCTTTGCTTTTCCTGCTTCTGTCTCAATAATAGCTCCTTTTACAAGCCTGTTTTGTCTTGCCCAGAACCTATTTGCAGAAGTTTCAACAACATTAAGAATTTTTGATTTTTTTGTTTTTCCTTTTTTATCCTGAACATTTGCCTGATCTGTTGATAATAATACTGCTTTGTCTTTTCCTCCTCTTAATCTTAGTTTTTTCTTTTTTGTTTCTGCTATTTTTACTGTTCTTGGTATTCCTGCTCTTTCATAAGATTTGGTTTTACGTCTAGGTCTATATCTTCCGCCAGACTTTTTTTTACCTAAATTCATAATTGTTCCAGAAATTGTTAGTTTATAAATTTATTTATGTGAATAGATTTTTATTTTTATACAGAATTGTAGCTAAAATTATCCAATAAAAAGTTAAGGGTATATATAGCGTAGTAAATGTTCCATTAACAACAGTATTTTGGCTTAAAAGAGAAGGGCTTATAATCTCAGGATTTATAAGAAACATACCTATTACAACGATATGATTTATAAATCCAATACTAATATCTATGAGTGTTAGATACCATGCCCAAATTTTTTGAAAATACAGCCCTATAATTATGCTTATAATTATCATCATTGAGATTATTTGTGCTAAAATAGCAAATCCAATAGAAGATGTTTTCCCAAAAAAATAAGGTCTATTGAAAATTCTGAAAACTAGCATAAGGATAAAGGAAATTATTAGGATTTTTAGCCATAATGGCTTTTTGATTCTCTTTTTTTTCATATAGCTTTAAGTAAGGATAACTTTTTAAACCTATATTACAAAGAATTTTTATGGTTAACGGAATCGAAAGACCTTTGGATATGTTGAACAATTCAAAGGGCAAAGAGATTTTATTGCAGCTTAAGAATGACAAGCAAATTGTTGGCAATTTACTTGCATTTGATATACACATCAATGTAGTAGTTGATAATGCAAAAGAACTGCACAACAACGAAATAAAAAGAAATCTTGGCCTTACTTTTGTAAGGGGAGATACAATAATTTTTATTTCGCCTAGTACAAGTGGAGCTGCAGAGAAAAAAGATTAAAGCGTTTTGCCTGATTAATTTTCGCTGGGCAGAATTCTATAACGCTTAAACAATATTTTATAGTTTGAACTATGTGTTTTTTTGTTATTAAACTCATTAATTATTCTTAACTCTTCACATAACAGACTTTGTCAAGTTATTCACCTACTAATATATTAATTGGAAAAATCTAATAAAATCGATTTTGGAGATGATTGATAAAAAGAGAATTTATTTTTATACCTCAACATTCATTAAATCATGAGCTATTTGAGTATTTTTGAATTTTTTCTTAGCTTCTTTAAGAACTAATTTTTCATTATTATCATATCTTTGAGATAAATGACTTAAGACAAGTTGTTTTGATTTTGATTTTTTGGCAATATCTCCTGCTTGTTCAGCAGTAAGATGTTCATGTAGTTTTGCTAAAGCTTTTTCTTTATTAAGATAAACAGCTTCTGTTATAACTAGATCTGAGTTTTTTGCAATTTTATAACAATTTGGATTTATTTTTGTATCTAAGATTATAGATATCTTTTTAGGAGTTGTTTTATATAAGAGATTTTTAGGAGAAATTGTTTTTCCTTTATATCTTATTGATTTTCCTTGTTGTAATTTTCCTATTAAAGGTCCTGATGGAAGTTTTAATTTTTTTAATTTTGATTTATCTAATCTTAATTTTGGTTTTTGGTATATTGAATAAGCATTAGCAGGAATTCCATGAGTCATAGGCATAGATTCAATTATAAAATCTTTTGTTTCTAGGATTTTTGCTTTTGAAACTTCTTTAATAACTAAAGGAATTTTATTATATGGAACAAGAAGTTTGATAAGATTTTTCATATAATAACTTGTTCCTCTTGGGCCATAGATGTATAGGGTTTTATTATATCCATTTAGTAAAAGTGTTTGCAATAAACCTGGAATACCTAAGATATGGTCTCCATGCCAATGAGTTATTAATAATCTTGTTATTTTACAAGGATTAAGTTTTGCTTTTCTAAACTGTCTTTGTGTTCCTTCTCCACAGTCTATAAGAATATTTTCATTTAGGTATCTAACTAAGATAGAAGTATGATTTCTTTTTGCAGTTGGAATTGCCTGACTTGTTCCAAGAAATGTTATATTAAAGTTAATCATAATATATACTAGAGAATATAGTTTAAAAATTGTTTGATTAGAGAAGATTTATATAGGATCTTAAGACAACCTAGGTTTTCTTGAGATGACCTCTTTCCTTTAAATTAGAAAAAACTTTATATAGTGTATTTGTTTGATAGATTTATGAAAAAACAGGTATTGATGTTTATTTTGATGTTATTTTGCATTAGTTTTGTTGTTGCAAGGTCTGTCGAGATAGACTTAGACAAGCAGTCTGTAGTTCCAGGAGAGATGATTAGTTTTAAGATAACTATTTATGAAGGTACAGAGAAAATAGGGGGAGATGTGATGTATGGAATATATGATACTTATGAAGAGCTTGTCAGCCAGGGAACAGTGAGTTCTGGAGAAACAGTTGAGTTTATTCCAAATAAAGATGTTTTATCTGGATATTGGATGGTTGTTGCTAAGTCAGAAGATATAAAAGCAAATAGGTTATTTAATGTTGACGAACTGGAAGAAGCAGATTTGATTATAGAAGAAGATACACTTGTTATTAGGAATATTGGCAATACAGAATATAGCAAGCAGATATTGATAAACATTGGAGGGATAGAAGAGGTCATAGAAGTTCTGCTTGGGATTGGCCAGGAAAAAAGGCTTAAACTTGTTGCTCCAGATGGAATTTATGATGTCAGAGTAAGTGACGGAGTTGAGACTGTTCAGAAGTCTGGTGTTAGTTTAACAGGAAATGTTATTGGTATAGAGGCTTTGGAAGAAGGAGGATTTATGGGAAGATATCCTCTTGTTGTTATGTTTGCTGTTGTCATCTTTGTTATGTTTATTGTTGTTTCTTTTATGAAAGTTAAGAAAAAAGTTAAAAATAATTTTTGTTTTTTTATCTAAATCTTAGGCAGATATTGATTTTATCGAAGGTAAATCATGATTTTTTATTTTTTTATTTAAATAAGAAGATCTAGCAAAGATTTATAAACAATTTTTTTCAATCTAAATTATGAAAAAGAGGATTAAAAAATCATTAGTCTTTGGTATAGTTGTTCTACTTGTTATTGGAGTGGCATGTGCTTCTGTTTTTGTTGATGATGATTCTGGAGATTTTGGCCAGGGTGTTTATTCAAATACGGAGTGGGATATAGATCATATTGAGTTGAGTTCTGGAATGGTTTTTGGAAATTATACTTCTGGAGTTTTTGATGCTGGAACTTCAGCATCATGGGATGAGATCTCTTGGACCAGCAATGATGTGGGGGCATTAGAAAATGACTCAGACATGGTCTTATTGCTTCATATGGATGAAACGTCAGGAATAATAGTCGATTATTCAGGAAGGGGAAACAATGGAACCAATAACGGGGCTTCATATGGTGCTGATGGGAAATTCAATACAGGCCTTGATTTTGAAAGCTCAGAGAATGATTATGTGAGTTTAGGAAATAGTGCTTTAGCTCCTGATCTTAATGGAGGAAGCGGAATCACTTTATCTGCCTGGATAAAACCAGAGTCTTTAGAAGATAATAGTGCTACAGACAGGAATAATATTGCTGATATCCTTATCCATAAAGACGGCGACATGGATAAATCAGCTATATATCTAGCTTTGCGTTATGGGGGTAATATCTGGTGTGGTGGAAGAAGCCAAGCAATAGACAACTTCCAGTCAACTGAAACAACAGATACTGTTTCAACAGGAAGCTGGCAGCATATTATCTGTATGCTTGATTATGCAGATGATAGGATCTATATTTATTATGACGGAGTATTGCAGTCTAATGCAAGTGTAAGTTTTGGAAGCAGCAGTTTTGTCAATGGAAGTTCAACTGTTCCTGATGTCATAGGAACAAAGCCAACAGCAGATGATCATCATTTTGATGGACTGATGGATGAGATAGCAGTATGGAATAGAACTTTGACTTCTGAAGAGATCTCCGATCTATATAATGAGGAGTCATCAAAATTAAATTTTTCAGTAAGAAGCTGTGATGATGATGCTTGTTCAGGAGAATCATGGACAGATATTGCAGACAGCTCTCCTCAAACTTTAAATGTTTTAGATAATAGGTATTTTCAATATAAGGTTGAATTTACAACAGAGAATGCAAGCCATAGCCCTGAATTATATAATGTTAGCATAACTTATTCAGAGCCTCCAGTCCCAAAAGGAGATATGGTTGTATTGATAGGAAATGCAACTGAAATTGGAACAAAATGGGCAAATGAAAACAAAGAAGATATTCTTGCAAAGTATAATTCTTTTAGGAGTAGCTGTAGTAAAAATGATTCTGAGTTAAAAGACTTTGCTCAGGTATTCTTAAATATCTCAAATGCAATAAACTCTTCTCATTGGGTTGATGAAGCTAATGCTATAGCTGATATCATCGGAGTTGATAGAGAGCTTTACATAGCCTTTGTTTCTGGAAGATACAGAGGATTGGCAGAGGACTGGCATGAATGCACAAGTTTTGTTGTGTTTCCTCCAGCTACAAAAGACAATCAGATAATATTCCATAAGACAAGAGATACTGCAGAGGATAATCAAGCTGCTTATGTCAAACATACAACAGGAGAAAATGTATATAAGTTCTTTGCAGAGATGGGAACTTCAGATACTGGCTTATCTTTCTTTGTAAATGAAAAAGGATTAGCAGGATCCTGTGATCAAGGAGGCTCTGCTCCTGCAAAATATGATGGATTGATGAATCATTATACTTTGCGTTATTTTGCAGAGACTTGCGAGACTGTAGATGATGCAAGTGATGCTCTTCATTATCTTGTTGATAATAATTATACTGCAGGAGTAGATATCATCTCAAACTATCTATTTATAGATAAGAATGGAGACACACTTCATATAGCAGATAATGGATATATTATAACTGTAGAGGAGACAAATCTAAGTCTGGATTATGGAGGAAGCAATTATCCTGGAATATGGTGGACAAGAAGCAAATCAACTCCAGAAGCAAATCTAGTTGCAAACTATGGTGATATAGATGTTGAGTATGTAGATTCTGTAGATGTTGCAAAGCACTTTTCAGTATCAGCAAGTTCAGGAAAATCAGGTGCAACAATCTTGGTTGATCCAGATTATCCAGCAGAATTGACAAGCATTTTTGTAGCGTTGCCTTCATATACTTATTCTGTTCCATTATTATTAGGAGCAAATTCTACACCATGGAATATGATGAATGGTTCTGTGTATATCAAACAGGTTTCAGAGTTCAGTTCGATAAATGATAATTTTGAAAACCAGCAATTTGATAAATGGGAAACAGCCTATGATTCTGCAAAAACTATGATACAAGCAAGCCAGGATGCAACAGGATTCATGAATGAAAAGTTCCTTGATTTTACTAATGATGTTTTAGATTTTTATGATAATTCAAGCGCTTATATAAGTCCAGATGTCAGTTTGATTTTTCCATCTGACGAGCAGTCTTTTACTTCAACAAATAATGTGACTTTTAATGTGTCTGCTACAGATAATCTTGGGTTGGATAACTGTACTTTGTATACAAATATAAGTGGGGCATGGCAGGCAGAGTCTACAAAAATATATTCAGGAACATCTGATTCAGATACATGGAGTTTAAATGAACTGGATAATGCAGGTTATAGGTGGAATGCTTATTGCTGTGATAATGATGGTAATTGTATGTGGGCTTTAAATGATTCTACATTTGAAGTTGATTATGACCCTCAGCAAGGGCAGGCATCAACAACAGGGGATTATAATGGCAGTGATTTTGATTTTGGAACCTATAATAATACTGAATATAATAATGGAGTCCAGATAAGTTCTGGAAATAATGTTGGATATTTTATTTCAAGAGTCTTTAATGCTGGATCTTCAGCAGAATGGAGCAGTATAGAATGGGCAAGCGGTTCTGTAGGAGAGCTGCCTAGTGGTATGAGTAATAATGCCTTATTGCTGCATATGAATGAAGCATCAGGAACAATATCTGATTCAAGTGGTAGTAATAATCATGGAACTAATAATGGAGCAACCTATAGTGCAGAAGGCAAATTCAATACAGGCCTTGATTTTGAAAGATCAGAAAGTGATTATGTGAGCTTAGGAACAAATGCAGTAGCTCCTGATCTAAATGGAGCAGATGGAATAACATTATCTGCCTGGATAAAGCCAGAATCTCTTATGGATGGAGGATCTAGTGATAGAAATAATATTGGAGATATTGTAATTGATGGGGCTGGGCCATCTGCTATATATCTGACATTGCGTTATGGTGGAAATATATGGTGTGGGGGAAGAAGCCAGGCAAGTGATAGCTGGCAAGCAGATGAGACAACAGACACTGTTTCAACAGGAGAATGGCAGCATGTTGCCTGCATATTAGATTATGCAAATGATAAGATATATATCTATTATAATGGAGAAAAAGTAGATGAAAAGGATGTAAGTTTTGGAAGCAGTACGTTCTCTCCTGGAAATCCAAGTGTTTCTGATGCTATTGGAGTAAGTCCTGGATTAAATACTCATTATTTTGATGGATTGATGGATGAAGTAAGTATCTGGAGCAAAGCATTATCACTGCAGGAAGTAGAAGATTTATATAAGAGAGGCATTACAGAATTAGATCTATCAATAAGAAGCTGTGATGATTCTGCTTGTTCAGGAGAGTCGTGGATGGATATTGCAGATAGTTCTCCTCAAACTTTAAATGTTTCAGATAATAAATATTTCCAGTATAAATTTGATTTTGAAACAGAAAACATCAGCTATAGCCCTGAATTATATAATGTTACAATAGAATATATTGGAGGAGAAAGCAATTGTACACCTAATTTAGTGAATACCAGCTGGACAGATTGGGTGAATGTATCTTGTTTGCCTGATGATACTATGAATCAATCAAGAAGCCTGACTCAGTATGATGCTAATGATTGTGGAGCAGAAAATCAGACTTTTACAGAATATAGGGCAACTGAATATTGTGATTTCTGTACACCTAATCTGCAGAATACTTCTTGGAGTGAATGGAGTGATATAGGCTGTTCAGGAGATAATATGAATCAGTCTAGATCTAAGACAGAATATGATTCAAACTCATGCGGAGAAATAGGAAATACAACTTATTATGAATATCAGTTAGCAGGGCCTGACTTAGTTAATACAACTTGGAGTGATTGGAGCAATATAAGCTGTTTAAGCGATGATACAATGAATCAGACAAGAGATCTTACTGAATATGATAGTTATAGTTGTGCAAGCAATACAACTTATTTTGAATATAGAAATACATTGTTTTGTGATTATTGTATGCCTAGTTTAGTTAATCAGACAGGAGAATGGCAAAATATAAGTTGTTTAAATGACGATACAATGAATCAGAGCAGACAGATAATACAGTATGATGAGAATGATTGCGGAGAAATCAGCAATCAGACTTTTACAGAATATAGAGCAACAGAATATTGTGATTATTGTATTCCAAATATGGTTAATACAACTTGGACAGACTGGTATAATATGAGTGAATGTCATCAAAATAATACTTATGACCAAGCAAGAAACAAGACAGAATATGATGCAAATTCATGTGGAGAAATAGGCAATGCTACTTATTATGAATATCAGACAGGAAGCTGTGAATATTATATCAATGTCACATTGCAGATAAGCAGACAGGTTTATGAGGATTATCTGGATTATTGTATATTGAATGAGTTTATTGTTGATCAAGAAGTCGAAGACTTTATGAAATCTGAATTGGGTCTTTGATAACTCTTTTTTAGTATTCTTACTGATTTTTTGTTTTTAGGAGATTTCTGTTATTTTTGTTATACTTCTATAGAAGTATAAATATTTCTTAGCACTTCTTAATAATCATTTATAATCTATGTAAGTATATGGAAGTAAGCTTTATATACTAATAATTCTTATAAATCTTAGTTAATATGAGTAAAAAAAGAAGTGGTAAAAAAAAGAAGGTAACTTTAAGCTTAGATTCTGATATTTATGGGAGATTTCAGGATTATTGTGAAGAAAATGCCATCATGCTGAGCAGAAAGATAGAGATATATATAGAAAAAGAGCTGGAGGAGAAAAAATGAGTAAGAGATTATTAATTTTGTTTTTGTTTGTATTGATTTTAGTTAGTTTGGTTTATGCTTCTAGTATTATTGATGATACTCAAGCAGAATTTGATGAAGGTGTTTATTCTTTGACTTTTTATAATAGTTCTGGATTTATCCAGTTGAACAATAGTCAGACTTCTGGAAATTATACTTCAAAGATATTTAATGGAAATGTTTCAGCAGCATGGCACAATATTTCATGGATACAAGGAGGATATTATCAGGAAGATTTGCCTGATAGTGAAGGAGTTGAGACAGACTTGGAAGGAGTGAATATGACAGATAATGTCTTATTGCTTCATATGGATGAATCTTCTGGAACAATAGTTGATTATTCAGGCCATGGAAATAATGGAACAAATGATGGGGCTGATTATAGTTCTGAAGGAAAGTTTAGCACAGGACTGGATTTTGAAAGTGGTAATACAGATTATATCAGCTTTGGAGCTAATGCATTGGCTCAAGATCTAGTAGGAGCAAGTGCAATAACTTTTTCTACATGGATAAAGCCAGAATCTTTATCAAATAGTGGTCCTACTGGAAGAAACAATATTGCTGACATAATATTACATACCCAAGAGACAGAGCAAAGATCTACTTTGTATTTAACACTTCGTGAAGGTGGTAATATCTGGTGTGGTGGAAGAAGTTCACCTTCAGATAGTTTCCAGTCAGCTGAATCAACAGACACTGTTTCAACAGGAAGTTGGCAGAATGTTATCTGTAAAATGGATTTTACAAATAATAGGATTTATATCTATTATAATGGAGAACTTAAATCAAACACAAGTGTTACTTTTAACAATAATACTCTTGTGAATGGCACCCCTACTGCTCCTGATGTACTGGGAACAAAACCAACTGTTGATGGATATTGGTTTGATGGCATCATGGATGAAGTTGCTTTGTGGAACAGAGGGTTAAGTGCAGATGAAATATTAAATGTATATAAAAGGGGAGCATTAAAACTAAACCTTACTGCAAGAAGCTGTGATGACGCTGTTTGTTCAGGAGAATCTTGGATAGATATAGTTGATGATAGTCCTCAAAACCTATCAGTATCAAATAATACTTATTTTCAATATAATTTTGAGTTTACAACAGATGATTCTGATCATTCCCCTAGATTGTATAATGTGAGTATAGGATATATAGCAGGAGATCAAGCTCCAGCAGGAGAAAATGATACAGCATCTCCTAATGTATCTTTGATATCTCCAACAGACTCTCAGTCATTCACTTCGACAAATAATGTAACTTTCAATGTTTCAGCAGTAGATGATATTGATCTGGATAACTGTACTTTGTATACAAATATCTCAGGAAATTGGTTGGCAAACGAGACAAAAGTGTTTGAAGGGACTTCAGATTCAGATACATGGGATTTCTACAATCTAAGTAATGGAACCTATGTCTGGAATGCTTATTGCTGTGATAACAGCAGTAATTGTGCTTGGAATGAAACAAATAGCAGTTTTAGTATAGCTTATTCTCCTGATGAAGAGGAAACAACCATCTATAATCTGACTTATATGGATAATGGAACAATAACTGTTTATAATTATTTGAATGGAACTTTAGATAATGTTTTCTATAATGAGACAATACTAGCAGTACAGTTAAATTCAAGCCAGACAAATGGCAATTATACATCAGGTGTTTTTGATATTGGATCAATAGCAACATGGAATAATATCTCCTGGATACAAGGAGGATATTATCAGGAAGATTTGCCTGATAGTGAAGGAGTTGAAACAGGATTAGGTGGAATAGATATGACTAACAATGTCTTATTGCTTCATATGGATGAAACGTCAGGAATAATAGTTGATTATTCAGGAAAAGGAAACAATGGGACAAATGACGGGGCGGATTATAGTTCTGAAGGAAGATTTGGAACTTCTCTTGATTTTGAAAGTTCAGAAAGTGATTATGTGAATTTAACAGCAAATTCAATTGCATCTAATATTAATGGTGGAAGTGGAATCACAGTATCTGCTTGGATAAAGCCAGAATCTTTACAAGATGGAGGAGCAACTGACAGGAATAATATTGTGGATTTTGGAATTGATGAGGCTGGGCCATCTGCAATATATTTTACTTTGCGTTATGGGGGCAATATCTGGTGCGGTGGAAGAAGCCAAGCAATAGACAACTTCCAGTCAACTGAAACAACAGATACTGTTTCAACAGGAAGCTGGCAGCATATTATCTGTATGCTTGATTATGCAAATGATAGAATCTATGTTTATTATGATGGAGTATTGCAGTCTAATGCAAGTGTAAGTTTTGGAAGCAGCAGTTTTATTGCAGGAAATGCAACTGCTGCAGATGCTATTGGAGTAAGTCCTGGATTAAATACTCATTATTTTGATGGATTGATGGATGAGCTAGCAGTATGGAATGGAACTTTGACTTCTGATCAGATACTTGACATGTATAAAAGAGGGGCATTAAAATTAAATCTTACTGCAAGAAGCTGTGATGATGATGCTTGTTCAGGAGAATCATGGACAGATATTACAGACAGCTCTCCTCAAGATCTCGGTTTGTCAAACAACAGGTATTTTCAGTACAAGGCTGAATTTACAACAGAGAATGCAAGCTATAGCCCTGAATTATATAATCTAACAATAGATTATGAAGAAACAACAGCAGATACAGCTGCTCCTATCATAGTCTTAGAATCTCCTGCAAACAATACTCTGAATACAACAGACAACACTCCTGATTTCAGCTTCAATGTTACAGATGAAACAGCCTCGACATTGAGTTGTACATTATGGTTAGATAATGGAACTGCTGAAGCATATGGCATAAATTCAAGTGTTGCAAATGCAACATCTACAACAATCACTGCAAATGCCTCACTAAGCAATGGAGATTATGACTGGTGGATAAACTGCAGTGATGGAACAAATACAAATGTTTCTGAGATAAGAAATATAAGTATAGATTATACTGATTTATCTCCAACTGTAAATCTTGAATCACCAATAGATAATCATGAAGAAAATTTTTACTCAACTCCGAGCTTTAGATTCAATGTAACAGATGATCAGGCTACATTAAACTGTACTCTATGGTTGAATAATAGTGAAGGAACAATCCAGTCTTATGGACAAGTAACAGCTTCTAGTTCTGTCTTGACCTCACTGACTGCAGGCCATATAATTGATGGAATTTATCAATGGTGGATAAACTGCAGCGATGATACAAGTGAAAGCTCAAGTGAAATAAGGACAATGATTATGAATCAGACATTCATGGTTCTTGTTGGAAATGCAACTGAAGTCGGGGAAAGATTTGCAAGGGAAAATAATGCATCCATAATAAGTGCATATAACAGTTTTATTGGTTCTGTTGGAAAGAATGAAACAGAATTAAAGGAATTTGCACAGATATTTATTAACAATATGACTGCATTGAATTTTACTCACTGGATTGATGAAGCAAATGCAATTGCTGATGCATGTGGATTAGATAGAGAGTTGTTCATAGCATTCACATCTGGAAGATATAGAGGATTGGCTGCAGGATATGGAGGCACTCAGGAATGCACAAGTTTTGTTGTTTTCCCTCCTGCAACTAGGAACAACCAAGTAATATTCCATAAGACAAGAGACAATGCTTTTGAAGTGCAATCTGCATATATGAAACAGATAACTGGATTGAATATAACTTCTTATAAATTCTTTGGAGAGATGGGCTTGGCAGATACAGGAGTTTCTTTTTTTGTAAATGAAAAAGGATTAGCAGGATCCTGTGATCAAGGAAGCAGTGCAGATCCTGGAAAATATGATGGAATCATGAATCATCTGACTTTAAGGTATATAGCAGAGACCTGTAAAAATATAAGTGAGGTCAATGAGACACTGCATTATCTTGTTGAAAATGGATATGTTGCTGGAGCAGAGATAACCAATAACTATCTTTTCATTGACAGGCATGGAGAGGTATTACATATAGAAGATGACAGCTATAATGTAAATACTGAAGATTATAATCTTTCATTAAGCTATGGGGGAAGCGATTATCCTGGAATATGGTTTACAAGACATAGATCAAATGGAGATGGCTCTCCAGAAGATGCTTTAGTTACAAACTATGGTGATATTGATGTTGAATTAGTAGATTCAACAGATGTTGCAAAACATTCATCAATGTCTTTTGTAGGGTCTTCAATATCAGGAGCTACTTTCTTGATAGATCTAGATAATCCTGAAGAGCTTACAAGCATATTTGTAGCTCTGCCTGCGTGGACTTATTCGGTTCCATTATTGATGGGAGCTAATGCTACACCAATAGGGCTTGTTGATGGGTCTGTCTCAGATATCCAAAATTCAAATTTTGAAGATATGGATACAGATTTTGAAGATGAGTATTTTGATGAATGGGAAGTCTTTTTCAATGATACTGATGAGAATGTAACTGCTGGCAGAAATGTAACTGATGAAATAAATCATAAAAACTTTTATTTTACAAAAAAGATATTAGATTATTATCTTAATCCAACTAATCACACTCATTCTGCTGTTGTTATAGATGCAAATTTTGTAAATATAACTCAGGATGATTCTTTTACTCATCTGGAGATATTAAATGAGACAGCTCCTTATGATTCCCTTATAATATATTATCCTTTTGATACTACAACTAGTAATACCATAACTTATGATATCTCTGGAAATAACCATGATGTTGCTTATCAGTCAGATGCATTTACAAATACCTCTGCAGGAATTTATGGAGGGGCCTTACAATTAGATGGTGTAAATGATTATGTTCTGATACCTTATATTGATACAGTAAGAGATTCTTCTGCAGCAACAATCTCTGCATGGGTCAATGCTTTTGATGATGGGACAAGGAAGGCGATATATGATGAGACCTGGGCTACTGCTACAGAATCAAGATTATTTCTTGAACTTCAAGCAGACAATACTGTGAGATGTGGGGGGAGATCTAAAGCAACAGATAGTTTCCAGTCAAAGACAACATCTTCAGCAGTATCAACAGAAGAATGGATCTATTTAGTCTGTGTTGTTGATGTGGCAAATGATAATATCAGTATATATGTTAATGGGTCTTTAGTTCCAGCTACAGGAAACCCTAGTTTCAGCCAGACAACATTTACTGGAACAACTCCTAAATATCAATATATTGGAAGCGGTGCTGTTGGTGATACAGAATTCAATGGTTCAATAGACGATTTTATGATGTTCAATATCGGATTAAACTCTTCACAGATATCAGATATTTATAATAACCAGTCTGAAAGATTCAAGAAGCATGGCACTCAACATAATAATTATACTTCTGCCAGTTCTGGATATGAATATGTTGAGGTTACAACAGGCTATCAAAACATAATGAATACAAACCTAACCCTTATAGTGGGATATAATAATGGAACCTGGCATTATACTGATGAGAAAGCAGTCACAGGAAATGATGTATTTAACATATCAACAAATACAACTCATGTAAGGCTGAACTATACTTTTAATTCAGATGGATTCTATACACCATTTTGGATGAATTATTCATTATCTTATGGAAATTATGATAATCCTACTATAGACTCAGTTGATCTTACAACTACAGATCCTGATACAAATGATACTAATCAGGATCTTATAGCAACAATTTCAGCTTCAGATCCGAATGATAATAATATATCTTATGCCTATAACTGGTATAAGAATGGGGTATTAAATGGAACTACTCTTATAACTGAAGGATTGATTGCTTATTATCCTATGAATAATGATTCTTTGGACTATTATGGAGATAATAATGGGACTGTACAAGGAGATATGGTATTGAATTCTTCTGGAAGGATTGGAGGAAGTTATGACTTCCCTGGAAGCAGTAGTGATAATATTGATCTTGGGAAAACTGATGATTTGAATCTGACTAATAATTTTACTATTACTGCATGGATAAACTTAGATGTCCTACAGAATTATGATGCAATCGTAGGAAAGAGAGACAATACTAATGAGCAGTATCATTTCAGGACACATTCTGGAAAATTATCTTTCTTACCAACTTCAGGAGGCGCTTTGGATGGCTCTGCTTCTCTGGAAACAGAGACATGGTATCATGTTGCAGTAACTTTTGATAATGGAACATTAACTTTGTATGTCAATGGGGCTAATGATGGTTCAGCAAGTGGAAAATCCATATCTGCTGTAGATACTGAAACACTGATAGGAGGAACAGGATCTGGAAACTATTTTGATGGAAGAATAGATGAGGTGATGTTCTTCAACAGACCATTAAACCAATCAGAGATCCAATTGCTTTATTATGGTGGAAGAAATGGAGGGAATATCATTGATTCTTCACAGACCTCTGTAGGAGATTCTTGGAAAGTAGGAGCAAAAGCAGGTAATTATATTGGCTGGAATTCTGAATCAAATTCAAGTGCTGTTTTAATCACTACAGCAAATCTGAACTCTCCACAAATAACTCTGAATTCTCCTGATAATGCTACATCCTTGACTATCACTTCAGTATTATTGAATGCAACAGTCACTGATCCAAATAATGATCAAATGAATGTAACTTTTTATGCTAGCACTACTGCTTTGTTTGATGTCATCTATGAGATAAATTCAACTAAGAATGTAGCAAACGGAACAGAGGTCCTATTCAATTGGACAGAGAGAATCACAGAATTAAGTTCATCTAGAGATATGGTCTTGTTATATCATATGAATGAAGCTTCAGGAAGCATCATAGATCAATCAGGAAATGGAAATGATGCCTCTCCTGGAGCAGGAGAAGCATCTCCTAGTTACGAAGCAGAAGGTAAGTTTAATAAATCACTTGATTTTGAAGCAAGTGGAACCTCTGATTATTTGACATTAGGAAGCAATGCTATTGCCCCTGATCTGAATGGAGCAGATGGAATAACCTTATCTGCTTGGATAAACCCAGAATCTTTTAGTCTGACCTCAAGAAATAATATCGCAGACTTTGGAATACACCAAGATTTTTCTGCAATCTATCTGACAATACAGAATAGTACAATATGGTGTGGGGGAAGAAGCAATTCGAGTGACTCATTTCAGTCTAATCTGACATCAATTACACTGCAGACAGGAGAGTGGCAGCATATTATCTGTATGCTTGATTATACAAATGATAAAATCTATAGCTATCTTGATGGTCTGCTTGTAGGAGAAAGTTCTGTTGATTTTGATAGTAATGTCCTTGTGAATGGGACTCCTTCTAGCAATGATGTTATAGGGATTAAGCCAGACTTAAGTGATTATGCATTTGACGGGAAGATAGACGAGATTGCATTGTTCAATAAGACCTTAACATCTGCAGAGATACAGGAGATATATCAATTACAGGCAGGAACTTATTATTGGTATGTAAATGTGAGTGATAATCTCTTTACAATTCAGTCTGAGGTAAGACAGATCACTTTTGCAGATACAATCCCCCCAGGCTCAGTAACAGGATTAGAAGAACAATCTAAAAATACTACTTGGATATACTGGAACTGGACAAATCCAGGAGATTCTGATTTTGATTCGGCAATAGTCTATCTTGATGGGGTCAATGTAGCAAATACTTCAGATAATCATTATAATGCAACTGGATTGACTCCTGAAACAAACTATATAATAACAATCCATACAAAAGATGCTGTGGGAAATATCAATGATACAGATGTAAATGACAGTGCAGTGACTTCAGCAGGGCCTGATCTGACTGCTCCTAGTGTAGAATCAACATCTCCTTCAAATGGAGCAAGCCTATCTGCTGGAACAACTTCTTATAATTTATTAGTTATAACTGATGAGAATTCTACATGCAGATATAATACTACTGATGAATCTTGGGAGAATATGACAGAGATGAATGGGATAAACCTGACTTCTCATAATATCTCAATAACAGGATTGTCTAATGGCAATACCTATAATTATTATTTTATATGTGAGGATGATGAGCTTGTTCCAAATAGAATGAATTCTAGTTATCATCTTCAGTTTAGTGTGGCGTCATCTGGAGGAGGAAATGGAGGAGGAGGCGGAGGAGGAGGAGGGGGTGGTGGAGGCGGAGGTAGAGGTCTGATAACTACGAATACAACACAAGAGCCTGCAAAATCTGTTGAAATATCCTCTATTGGTGATTTGATTGTCCAGCCAGGAGATAAAGAATCAATAAGTGTTTATGTAAAGAATCTTGGAGATATATTCTTAAACAAATGCAAGCTTGTTCCTACTGGAGATGTGAGGTCTTGGATAAGTGTTCCTGGAATCCAAGGAATATCTCCAGGAGAAAATCAGAAATTTGTTGTAGATATAAGTGTTCCTGATGAAGCAGAACCAGGGGAATATGTTTCTGGACTTGAATTGAGATGTGAAGAATTGACAGCAGGAGAAATCTTTAATATAATCATCCCTCTGCCACCAGGAGGTATCAAAATCTTGGATGTAAGCCAAGAGATAGGATTGATCAGAGTTAAATATTCAATCAATACAAAAGATCTTGATGAAAATCTTAATATAGTCATATGGCTTAGCGACGAGAATGGGGAAGAGAAACTGAGAGTAATAGATAGTTTTACAGGAACAGGAGATAGTATTGAAAGAGAGGTAGAGCTGATACTTGAAGAAGAGTTAAGAGGGCTGTATTATGTTAATATAAACATGGAAGATAAGGAAGGGGCAGGCATAGTAAGAAAATCTATAGTTACAGGAGATATATTAGTTACAGGAGAAGCTATATTTGATATAGATGATATAGATCCAAGAACAAGAAAAATAATTAATATTGGAATTTTAGCTGCTTTGGGGTTAGGTATTTTGTTTTTTATGGTAAAAGGAATTATAAAAAATAGAAAAAATAAACCCAAGAAAATAAAAATAACAAAACAAAAAGATTTTAAAGCAAGAAAGCATAAAAAGGGTATAGGGAAACAAAAACCTAAAAAAATTCATCATGATCCTACTACTAAAAAAGGAAGGATCTTAAATCATTTAAAAGAGGTATATCACAAGAAAAAATAATATGGGAAAAGCAAGAGTTATTGGGATTATAAGTATTAAAGGAGGTGTTGGAAAAACAACAACTGTTTCTTCTTTAGCTTCAGCATTAGCTAATGAATATGGTAAAAAAGTTTTAGTCATAGATGGTAATTTTGCAGCTCCGAATTTAGGATTGCATTTAGGTTATATAGAACCTGAAATAACTATACATGATGTTTTAAATGATAAAGTTAAAGCTAGTGAAGCTATACATAATTCTGATCATGGTTTTCATGTTATTGCAGGAAGTTTGTTAGGAGATGAAGTTGATGTTTTAAAATTAAAAGATAAAATAAAACATTTGAAAAAAGATTATGATTTTATTATTTTAGATTCTAGTAATAATCTTGATGATCAGTTATTGAGTGTTATGAATTCTGCAGATGAATTATTATGTATTGCAACTCCTGATTATCCAACTTTAAGCTGTACTATGAGGGCTATAAAGTTGAGTAAAGAACATGGAACCCCTATAAAAGGTTTGATATTGAATCGAGTTAGAAATAAAAATTTTGAATTGAGTCTAGATGAGATTGAGGATTGTGCTGGATGTAATGTTGTTGCTATATTGCCTGATGAAATTAAAGTTCTGAAAGCTTTAAGTGAGACAACACCCGTTACTTTACATTCTCCAAGTGCAGAAACAAGTCATGAATTTAGAAAGTTAGCTGCTTGTTTGACTGGGCAAAAACATAATGATAATAGGATTAAAACAATGTTTAGTGATATTTTTAGAAAACATCCAAAAAAATTAGATATTAATAGAGGAATTCTTATTGAAGATTATAAATAACAACCTTTTTTAGAAAAAAAGGTTTCTATGCTTCCAAAAAACTATGTTAGATGTGCCCAGAAAACTAAGATAGATTTTATTCAATAGGTAATTTTAAATATCTTCTTTTTCTATGATTTTTATGCTCTGGTAGCTCAGCCTGGATAGAGCGACTGCCTTCTAAGCAGTAGGTCGAGGGTTCGAATCCTTTCCAGAGCATTCTCGTTTTATGAGAAAATGTGCGCCGGTGGCACAGTGGTACTGCGCTCGCCTGCAGAGCGAGTTTTCAGGAGTTCGATTCTCCTCCGGCGCTTTTGAAAAGGAGGATCAAAAGTTATTCTGCAGTTCATATTTATTTATAAATTCTTATTTTATTGTTGAGGTATGATAATTTATGATGATAGGGAAATAGGATCTTATCATGAAGGAAGTTATTTAAGAAATCTTGCAGATTGGGAATTAGAGGATCCTGAAAATAGAAGCGTAGAAATTTAAAAAAGTTTTTCAACTATTGGTATAGCCAGGTTTAAGCATATTGTTAAGGATAGAAATAAAAAAGCTATTTTTGATTATTCTTTAAAAGATAACCATGTTGTTATTGATGCAGAAGGAGATGATTTTTTAATAAGAGATATTAAAAGATTACATAATGGAAGTAATTCAGAATGGATAAGAATTTCTTGGCAAGATAAGGCTGAGCTTGTTGCTTAACCACTACAAACAATACATTTAAATACTATACTGTAGTGGGTAAAGTATGACATTTATTGTTAAAAAAAAGATAAATGGAAAGGAATATTATTATTTGAGAAAATCAGAAAGAAAAGAGGGAAAGGTAAGGGCAGTAACTATTGCTTATCTTGGCAAAACTAAAAAAGAAGCTGAGAAAAAGAAAAAACAAATAGAAAAGCAAGGTTTAAATAAACTTTCTCTTTTAGAAAAAGAGACAAGTTTAAACAAAGAGAAAACTAAGATAGAAGAAAAAAATAAAATGGTTGAAGAAAAAGAACAAAAAGAACTAACAATTGAAGATCTTGCAAGTTTTTGTAAGAGAAAAGGATTTGTTTTTCGAAGTAGTGATATATATGGGGGAATGGCGGGATTCTGGGATTTTGGGCCATTAGGAGTAGAGTTGTTTAGTAATATCAAAAGAGAATGGATGAATTTTTTTGTTAATAGCAGAGAAAATATGGAAGCTATTGAGGCTAGTATTATAAGTCATCCAAGAACTTGGAAAGCAAGTGGACATATTTCTAGTTTTAAAGATATTGCAGTAACATGTAAGAAGTGTAAAAAAGCAACAAAAATAGATGTTTCTGAAAAAGGAAAAGTAAAATGTGATTGTGGAGGAGAATATGAAGAACAAGGAGAATTTAATCTTTTATTTAAAACTAAAGTTGGAGCATTAAATGCTTCTGATTCATATTTAAGAGGATAAACAGCTCAAGGAATGTTTATGGATTTTAAACTTGTTATGGAAACCGCAAGGCAAAAACTTCCTTTTGGAATTGCTCAGATTGGAAGATGTTTTAGAAATGAGATAGCTCCTAGAGATTTTCTTTTTCGAAGCAGAGAATTTAATATCGGAGAATTTGAATTTTTTATACATCCTAAAGAAACAAAATGTGAGTTATTATCTAAGAATCAGTTAAATGTTAAAATGAATTTTTTAGATGAAGAAACTCAGCTAAAGAAAAGTGAAGAATTAAAGCCAAGTTCTATAAATGATTTACTTAAGAAAAAGAAATTAGGAGAATGGCATGCTTATTGGTTAGCTGAGCAATTAATATGGTTTAAAGAAATAGGATTAAAAATGGAGAATATCAAAGTAAGAGAACATACAAAAGATGAATTAAGTCATTATTCTTCTGCAACTTTTGATATGGATTATTTATTTCCATTTGGTTCAAGTGAAATCGCTGGAAATGCAAATAGAGGACAGTATGATTTAATTCAACATGCTAAAGAGAGTAAACAAAAAATGGAAATTTTTGATGAGAAATCAGGAGAAAAAATTATTCCAAGAGTTATAGAACCAACTTTTGGAATGGAAAGAGTCTTTTTAGCTGTTATAACAGATGGATATAATTTTGATAAAGATAGGGATAATATTGTTTTGAAGATTTCTCCGAAATTAGCCCCCTATAAGGCAGCTATATTGCCTATTATTAAAAAAGGAGAACAAGGAAAGATTGCTAAAGAAGTTTATGATGATTTAAGAAAAGATTTTCATTGTTATTGGGATGATGGAGGAAGCATAGGAAGAAGATATTCAAGACAGGATGAGATTGGAACTCCAATGTGCATAACTATAGATGATGATAGTATTAAAAATAAAACAGTTACAATAAGGGATAGAAACACAACAAAACAGATAAGGGTGAAAATAGAAGATGTTAAGGAAGTTGTTGAAAAAGTTATTAATGGCGAAGATGTTTTGAAGTTAGGTAAGGAAGTAAAAACAAGAATTAAGTAAGATGGTGAATATAATATTTATAGCTTTGATTTTTGCAATAACCCCTTTGCTTAGTAAGGGGCTGCAATATGCTTTTTCAAGACAAGTCAGAAAACTTAATTTATTTAAAAAACATTTAATTGCTTATTATTATGATTTAATTTTAGTTCCTTTTAATTTTTTATGGATATATAGTGTTAGTATTTCTATGACTTTATTTTATTGGATATTAATATTTAGTGTAATTGGAAATGTTTATATGCATTTTTTTTATTGGAAAGAAGTTCATTATAGAAAAAAAGAGAAAAGCCATTTTTACTATGTTGATTCTGGAAAAATAACTTATGCAGGAGTTGTGCATTTTTTATTTTCTATATTTGAGAGTATTTTGATTGTAAGCTTTTTGTTATCTTTTAAGGCAAATAATTTTGCTTATATGGCAAGTGTGTTGCTTGGACTTTTTTTCTTGACAATGATTCCTAGTTCAAAAAGTATTCATAATAAGATTGAGAAAAGTGATTTGGCTTTTGTAAGTATTGGGATGTTTGTTTTGATTATTAAAGTTTTGATGATGGTTTTTGGATGATATTTTGAAAAAAAAAGGCAGAAAGTGAAACTGAGAAACAGAAATGGACTCTTAAAAAATCAAAGATTTTCTAAATCTCTATATTCTAAGGAAGATGGACCCTTGGAGAATTGAACTCCAATCTCATGACTGCCAGCCATGCATAATACCATTATACTAAGGGCCCAATAATGTTTTTAAATAGATAATGTTTATAATTATTATGGATAATAAGGATTGTGTATTTTGTAAGATTATAAAAGGAGAAATTGATGCGAAAAATAAAATAGAAGAAGAAAACTTTATAGTTTTTGATGATGCTAATCAAGTTTCTGATGGGCATTGTTTAGTTGTTCCTAAAAAGCATTATAAAACTATTTTAGATATGCCTAGCACCCTAGGAAGTGAAATGATTGACATTGCTAAGAAGCAAGGCCTTAGATTGATTGATGAAGGAAAAGCAGATGGCTTTAAACTAGTTAATAATAATTTTGAAGCTGCTGGACAAGTTGTCCCTCATTTTCATTTACATGTTATACCTCATAAAAAAGGTAGTAAAGTTGGACATGTTTAAAATGCAGGTCCTTATTCCTAATCTCTCCTTTTTAGCTCTAAAAAAACCTAAAGGTTTTTGGAGCCCCAGAAAACCATAAAAGTTTTCTGAGGAAAAAAGGCCAGATGTGCCCAAAAACTAAGATAGACAATGACAAACATAATTATACCAAATCAAAAATTTGTTGATGAAATCAAAAAGCTGATGAGTCAGCAGAAAAAGGAGAAAATTCAAGTAATAGCTGACTTTGATAGAACACTTACAAAAGCTTTTTATAAAAATGAAAAAGCTCCATCAATAATTGCTTATTTAAGAAATGGTAAATATCTTGCAGAGGGTTATTCTGAAAAAGCTCATGAATTATTTGATAAATATCATCCTATTGAAATAAATCCTGACTATCCTTTAGAAAAGAAAAAAAAGAAAATGATGGAATGGTGGGAAGCTCATTTTGATCTTTTGATTAAATCTGGATTAAATAAGAAAACAATAAAAAAATCTGTTAAGGATATGATTAAGGAAAATGCCTTGGAGTTTAGAGAAGGTGTTTTAGATTTTCTTAAATTTTTAAAAGAAAATAATATTCCGTTAATAATTATGTCTTCGAGTATAGGAAATATGATTAAGGAATTTTTAAGACAAAAAAAGGTTTATTATAATAATATCCATGTAATATCAAATATTCTTGAGTTTGATGATGATGGAAATGCAACAGGAATAAAAAAAATAATTCATGTTTTTAATAAACATGAGATGGAGTTAACTGTTCTTCCTAATTATAAATTATTGTTAAATAGAACAAATGTTATTTTATTAGGAGATAGTTTAGGAGATATTGGAATGATTGAAGGTTTTCCATATAAAAATCTGATTAAGATAGGTTTTTTGAATTATAACCTAAAAGAATCTAAAGATGATTTTGAAAAAGCTTATGATGTTGTGATTCTTAATGATGGAAGCTTTGAGTGGGTTAATGGGCTTTTAAAAGAAGCAATATAATCCCCAGACATATCAATATAAAATGAAAAAAATCTTATTAGTTATTCCGGTTTATAATGAGGAAAAGATATTAGAAGATTCTATAGAAAAGTTATATGAGTATATGGAAGATAATATAAAACAAGACTGGAAAATAATAATTGCTAATAATGCTTCTATAGATAAAACCCAGGAAATAGGAGAAAAGCTTTCTAAAAAATATCATAAAGTTGAGATATATCATTTAGATTTTAAAGGAAGGGGAAATGCCCTGAAACATGTCTGGCTTAATAATAATGCAGATGTTTATGCTTATTGTGATGTGGATTTAGCTACAGGTATTGAGCATTTAAAAGAATTGTTTGATAATATTTCTCAAGGAAACAATATTGTTATTGCTTCAAGGTATTTAAAAAATTCAAGAACAAGAAGAACATTAAAAAGATTATTTTTATCAAAAGGATATCTTTTTTTGATTAATATATTTTTTAAAACAAATCTAACTGATTTTCAATGTGGTTTTAAAGCTATTGATAATAAGATTAAAAGAGAGATACTTGATAAAATTAAAAATAAAGAATGGTTTTTTGATACAGAACTATTATTATTAGCTGAACAAGGAGGATATAAGATAAAAGAGATTCCTGTTAAATGGAATGAAAATAAAGATTCAAAAGTAAATATCTTTAGAACTGTCATAAACTATATAAGGAATCTAATAAAATTTAAAGATGAGAATTAGGATTAAGAAAAGCAGATTAATTGATTTTATAGTTGTTTTATTTATAATATTAATCGCCTCAATTGTTTTGTTTAATAATCTAGGAAAACCCATCATAAAAGACTGGGATGAAGCAAGGCATGCTCAAAATGCATTAGAGATTCTTAAAACAGGAGATTGGATAGTTTTAAGATATGGATATGAGCCAGATCTCTGGAATTTAAAACCTCCTTTAGGAGCATGGATTATTGCAATTAGTTTTAAGATTTTTGGAATAAGCGAGTTTTCTTTAAGACTTTTTTCAGTTCTTTTTGGGATGGGAACTTTACTAGTTGTTTATTTTTTTGGGAAAAAAATATCTAATAGGGCTGTGGGGATTATTTCCGCCTTGTTTTTACTGACAATTCCTCATTTTACTAATCATCATGGGGCAAGGACAGGAGATTATGATATCTTATTAACTTTTTTTATAACCCTTTCTTTATATTTATTTTATCTTTATTATATTGAGGATAATACAAAATATTTATTAGGAATAGGGGTAGCATTAGGTCTATGTGTTTTAACTAAGGGGATTATGGTATTATTTCCAATCATGATTATGTTGATATTTATTATATCTACAAAATCTTATAAAAAATTTATTAATAAAAAATCATTATATTCTATTTTTATATTTTTAATAATAACTTTGCCATGGTTTATTATTAGATTCTTTTCAGAAAAAGGAAAACAGTTTTTAATTAAGATGATTAAATATGATATTCTTAAGAGAAGTAGTCAGGCTATAGAGGGACATAGTGGAGATTGGAGATTTTATCTTTATCATCTTCAAAATAATCTTGGAATATTTTTTACAATATTATTTGCAATAAGTGTTTTTTATTCTATTTATTTGATTAAGAAAAAACATAAAGCTATTTTATTATTGATAATATGGATTGCTTGGTTTTTCTTAGTATTTAGTATTGCTAAGAGCAAATTATTTTGGTATATAACTCCGATTTATCCTGCCATTAGTCTTTTGATTTTCTATTGTTTTGAGGATATTAGACAGAGATTAAAGATAAGTAAATTAGTTTTTTTTATTGTTTTTATTTTGCTTATTTTTTTGCCTATAACTGGGGGGATAGAATATATTTGGGAATCAAATTCTGGAAATGTTCAACCAACAATCAAAATTCTTCAAGAAGACATTAAAACTCTTGATAATATTTATATTCATAGTAAATTTAATAGCCAATCTACTTATTTTTATTTAAACTCTTATGTTAAGGAAAAAGTCTATATTTATAAGAATTTGGACAATACTGATATCAAAGAAGGAGATGGGGTTTTGATTTTTGATAAGGATCAGGCTGACTTGTTAAGTAAGGATGTGAATTACGAGATAGTTGGTCAAGAGGGTAAGGGAATTCTTTTTGTGAAAAATTAATGTTTTTAATCATATAAATCTTTAAATTTGGTTTTTTAATTTCTTAATCATAAAAATGAGCAAGGAAATAGATAAACAGATTCATGCAGAAGAATTAAAATTAAGACTTTTGATGACTGATGATTGCAATCTTAATTGTGCTTTTTGTTTAAATGATTTTCAACCAAAGCCAAAAGAACCTAAATTTTTAGATTCAGATGTTGCTGGAATGGCTATAGAGGAATATACTGAATTTTTTAGAGGAAAATATCCATTGCAAGTTTATTTTAGTGGAGGAGAACCTACCCTCCATCATGATTTAGTTGAATTGATGGACCATGCAAAATTTTTTGGTTGTAGAGTTACATTAAATACTAATGGAAAATTTCCTGATTTTTTAGAATCAGATTTAGTTATGGTTGCAGATAATATTCATTTTGGAACTTATAAAAAAGATGAAAATCATGCTGAAAGGGTAAAAAGAATGGGAGGGTTGGTTCAAGGAATTTATCCATATGTAGATGAGGATTTTGTAGAGTTTTATTCTTCATATGGTTTGCCAATAAAGATATTTAGAGATTTTTATGATGCTTCTGAGGGATATCCTGATTTTGTTAGAGATATTTCTAAAAAATTTCCTAATGCAGATTTATCTTTTAGACATACAGGTGTTCAAGAAAATAGAGGACATGGATGTGATAGGTGTAGTAAGAGATGTATTACTTTAAAAGCTGCTTGGATTTTTCCTGATGGGGGAACTTCTCCTTGTCCTCAGTTATATAGATGTGATAAGATTTATCCTAAAAATTCTCAAGAATGGAGAAGATATTTTGTTGATGTTGAGAAATATCATAAAAAAATGGCTCTAGATCCATAATCACTTTTATTTTTAGTTTATTACTTAAGTGATAATGGCTCCTCCGGGTGCTGACCCCGGGACCTCGGCCTCATGAGAGCCGCACTCTACCGCTGAGCTAAGGAGCCATTATTTGACTCTTTTAATTACCCATAACAAATAATGGGTTCTTATTAAGGAGCCATGAAAAATCTAAAAAACCAATGTTTTTAAAGTTTCTTTATTATATATTATCATAAAAAATGGCTCGTGTTATGAATGTTGTTTTTGGAATTGGAATAGCCGTTATGTTATTTATTGTAGTTTTGCTTGGAATAAATGTTTTTTATCCAAGACCTCAAGTAGAAGATTTTGGATGTGATGAATTAAGAGTAGCCAAACTTGCATCTTGCTCTGAAAATATGACTGTTGGAGAATGTGAAAGATTAAGAACTCAGCAGATGATTGAAGAAGAGAGCGGAGAAATGAAAGAATGTTGGGACAGATTTGAAGATGCTAGAGATATTTATAATAAGAACTTTTTTTTGATTACTGCTATTCTTGGTTTTATTGCGATTATTGTAAGTATGTTTTTGTTTAGTATGATAAACATTGCAGCAGGAACTGCTTTTTCTGGATTAGCTTTGATTGTATTTGGATTTATGATAGGGTGGGAAGCAACAAATGATGCTGTTAAGTTTGTTATTGGTTTGGTAATTGCTGTCATGGTTATTTATTTTGCAGTTGTGATAAATAAAAGATATGAAAAGAATAAAAAGAGGAAGTAATGAATGGTAAATGAAACAGTTGATGTTATAGCATCTATTCCAATAGCACTTTTAGAAAGATTAGAGTTCTTAACAAAAATAGGCCAGGCATTAGGAATTGTAGCTATTGTTTATATTATCTTTCTTATTGTTAGGGGACTTCTTCAATGGAAATCTACTAGAAGAGTGAAATCAATATTCCAGACTGTTGAGGATATTAACAAGAAATTAGATAAGCTGATAAGAATGAGTTCTAAGAAAAAATCTAAAAAGAAATAATTATTGTTTTTCTAAGGTAATCTCAATAGTAGAGACATTGACTCTTTTTCCTTCTTTGTTTTCAAATTCTTCAGAATCAATCTTAATATCTGTTACTTTTATATTCTCATCTTGTAAAAATCTTTTTACAGATACTTCTGCTACATCAACTGCTCTAGAAATAAATTTTCCTCTTGCTTTTATTATTACTTTATCCTGCTTTTTTGTCTTTATTTGAGTAGAGACACCTGTCACATAATTCATAAAAGGCTTTTGGCCAATAAAAATAATATTATCATCTTCACCTGTTTTGTTTTCTGATTGTTTTTGCGTCTCTTGTATGACTGGTTGTTCAGTATTTTCTTGTGTTTGTTGTTCCTGTTCTTCCATTTTTCTTATTTCTTGTTTACTTGTTTTCTAAGACTGCTTGTTTTTTTCTTTCTGTTGTTTTCAGTCTAGTTATATAACCTGCTATTTTGTTTCTCATGCTTTTACTTGGAAGGTTTTTTCCTAGTAATCTCTTGTTTTTATTAAACTCTTCTGTAAATTTGTTTTCTTCTTTGAGCAGGTTTTTTGCTGTTCTTTTGATTAATGCGTTTTTTATTCTTCCCATTTTTATGAATTTTTTGTTTTTTTTAAGTTTTATTGTGATTTACTATAATTATGTGTATTTTCTTGTTTTTTAAAGGTTTTGTTAATCTATTCGCTCAAAGCCTAGTAAATTCTTAAACGCTTCTATTGAATCAAGCAGTTTTTTAGAAAGATCTGCTTTTGAACTGATAATAAATGGCTGGCCTGCTTTTTTATAGGCTTTTATTATGTCTGTATCATTGATCTTTTTCTTATTATATATGAAAATAAGGCAATCCTTGCCTTTATTATTAATCTTAGCTAAAATATACTTTTTATCATAGGATAAAATATCTAATAATTCTATGTTTTTTTGAGAAAAAGATTGTTTTACTTGTTCAAGAAACTTGTCTTTTGCTGTTGAGATTTTTTTAGATTTTGTTTTTTTCTTAATTTTTTGTTTTATTTTTTCAAGTTCTTGTTCTTTTGCAAGAAGCTTTTCTTGGATTTCTTTTAATCTATCTTCTTCAGATAGTTCTTCTTCTTCTTTAAATATTTGAGATTCTATTTCTTGCTCTGCTTTTTGTTTGAGTTCTTCAGAGGTCATCCTTGGCTTTTTTATTGGGATGGATTTCTGTATAGCCTCTTCTGAAATAGGTTGTAGTTGAATTGGATTTGTTTGAATCTCTTTTTCCTGTTCCTTATATAAGAAATATTTCCATATTATTTTTCCTTGCTTTTGGATAGGAATAGCGAAATCCTTAAGAGATCTTAATGCAACTCTAATTGCAGGCATTTGTTTTTCATCTTCTAAGATATTGTGTTTTTTTAATAAGAGGCAGGCCTGTCTTTCTCTTTCATTTAAATAGGAGATAAATTTTTCTAATTGTTCTTCCTGATCTGGAAGAAGATAAAGAGGAGAGCTTCCTACTTTCATCTTGCTTATCTTTATTATCCCTGAATTAGCTAACTCAGATAGATAAGCTCCTGCGAATAGAGAAGATATTGAAGCCTCTCTCGCTATCCTGACTGGAAGAGAAGGCCCATTTCTCTCTAATATACTTACAACTTTTTTTTGAGTCTCATCTAATTTAGATATATCTACCCTTACCATTGTTCTTAGAAAACTATAAGATTAATAAATTTAATTATATTAAAAGAATATATAAAAAATAAAAAATAATTGATCCTGATTATTCTTCTTCAGAATCTCCTTCCATTATGTCTGAATCGTCTTCAGATAGCTCTTCATCTTCTAAATCTTCTCCTCTGTTATCCTCGGACATTTCCTCATCTTCATATTCTTCAGCCATTTTTAAGATCCTCCCTTGTGATTTTTAGATAATTATATGAATTCTTATTATTTTTAAACTTTCCTAAGAATTGAGATAGATTTAAAAACTTTTGAAACTTTATTTTCTTAACCATTGTAAAGAGGTGGTTGACCTGACAACAATAATATGGCTGCCAAAAAAAAGAAAGCTGCAAAGAAAAAGAAAAAGTAATCTATGCTTTTTACCTTTGGTTTTTTTATTTTAACTTTTTATATATTTTTATTTTATAAAAAATTCTATTATAATAAATAGGATATAAATTAGAATTAGACTAATTCCTTCAAGAGTCTCAAATTTTTTTCCTGTTTTTAAGAATGTTAGGAAGATAAATGCAGATATGAACATAAAGATAGAAGAGGTTATGAATGGAATGAATTCCACAGTTATTGGATGGATTAACGAGACAACACCGATTATTAATACAGTATTTGTTATGATTGTTCCAATTTGATCTCCTATTCCCATAACCTTATGTTCAGATCTTGCTGCTCTTATCCCAAATACGAGTTCAGGAAGGGTTGTAGCAATAGACAACATAAATAATCCAACTAATATCTTAGGAAGATTTAAGTCTATAGCCAGTAAAGAGGCATATTTAACAGCAAAACTCGAAGAGATAAATAATGCTGCTAAAGCTATCATAAAGATTATCATGTTTAATCCAACATTTTTTTTACCTATTGCTTTTTCTTTTTTTATTTTAGCTCTGAATTTTTTTCTTCTTGCAAATTTTCTATAAATATTAAATGCAAAAAAGCATAATAATATTGCTCCATCAATCCTAGATAATGATTTATTGATAAGATATAATGAGATCATTAAAATTAGAGAGAAAAGCATAAGATAGGCGTCTTCTCCTATTTTTTTTGTGGTAAATTTTATTTCTTTGGCAACAAGAATTATTATTCCTGTTATAAGTGTTAAATTAAGAATATTCGCTCCAATAACATTCCCTAAACTTAATTGAGGATTTCCAATCATAGCAGAAGATATTCCTACGAAGAGTTCAGGAAGAGAAGTGGCAATAGCCATAATGATAAATGCTGCCGAGAACTCAGATATTCCTAAGAATTCTGCTATTTTACTTAAGGATTTTACTAAAAATCCTCCACTAATGACTAAGACAATCCCTGCTAATAAAAATAATAATATGTTCTCTAACATTTTTTATCTCTTTTTTATATCTTTTTCCAATTAACCTGATAATAAGTTATATCTTCTTGCGAATCTACTATGGCTATCAAAAGATCTTTTTTTGTTGAATGGGCGATTCTTGTTTTTCCAGCAAGATTATTAAGTTTTATTTTTTCTGATTCAGGAAGGACAAAAACTAGGTATTTTGCATGAGCCTTGCCTGGAGTCTTCCCTTTTTCATAAACTCTGAAATCTGCTCCAAATCTTAAGGCTGTTTTTGGAGTATATGCTTTATTTTTTAGATCTTTGAAAACTAAATAATTAAGCTTTGTATCTTTATTTTTTGAAAGAAGGTTTTTGAATTTAATCTCTTTGTTTTTTGATAATAATTTGGCTTTTTTGTTTTCAAGAAGATAAAGAACTTCATAGATAGAATAAACTATTTTGCTTTGTTTTTTTTCTCCTAGGTTTTTTAAAGAAGCTAGGCTAATTGCTTGTTCATCATTGCTTGAGAAAGTATTTCCTAGTTGGTATATTTCAAACATAATATGATATCAAAAGAAAAATATTTAAACCTATGTTTTTTGCCAGGGCAATTAACATTTCCCTAGCAGCAACCCTTTTCTAGAATTAGTAAAATATTTAAAGATAAATATTTTATTTATTTTATGAGACTAACATCAAGTGTATTAGTTTTAGTACTAGTGTTAGTCGTGGCTCTGTTATAAGGGGCCTTTTCTAAATCTTTATTTTTTATGAAAATGGCTCGTGTTTTATGTTCTGATAAGTTTGTAAGGAGGTTTTTCTAGTTAGGAAAATGGCATGGGAATGTATAAGATCTGATTTAATAATGGATAGAGAAGCAAAGTCTGCTTTTAAAAGAGTTCCTAGGGCTGAGGGTGCTACTCATCATTGTATTGAAAGAAGAAGATTTAAGCAGTATAGAGTGAACCCCTCCCCTAAAGAAGGAATGAAATCCTTTCCACAGGATTGTAGAGAAGTAGTTATTGAAGCAGATGGTCATAAGGGTAATGTTGATTATACTGTTAATTATAGATAAGGTTTTTAAAACTAGTAAGTTTAAGTAGAATATGGCAAAAGATGTAGAAGCTAGTAATATTGATTTTCAAGGTATAGAGAAAAAATGGCAAAAGGAGTGGGAACAAGGAAAGATTTTTGAAGTTAATGAGAAAAGTAAGAAAAAAAAATTTTATGTTCTTGATATGTTTCCATATCCTAGTGGAGCAGGGCTTCATATCGGACATGCATTTACTTTTTCATTAGGAGATATATATGCAAGATTTAAAAGATTACAAGGATATAATGTTCTTTATCCAATTGGTTATGATGCATTAGGATTGCCTGCTGAAAATGCAGCAATAAAAGCAGGAACTCACCCAAAAGATTATACAAAAAAATCAATTGCTAATTTTATGAAACAACAAAAAGCAATGGGATGGAGTTATGATTGGACTAGAACAGTTAGTTCTGCGAATCCTGATTATTATAAATGGGATCAGTGGATTTTTCTTAAGATGTTAGAAAAGAAAATTGCTTTTAGAAAAAAAGCTTCTGTTAATTTTTGTAAAAAATGTGATACTGTGCTTGCTAATGAACAAGTTGTTAATGGAAAATGTTGGAGACATGAAGATACAGAGGTTGAAATAAAACCCTTAGAACAATGGTTTTTTAGAATTACTGATTATGCAGATGAATTATTAGAAGGTTTAGAAAAAATAGATTGGCCTGAAAATGCAAAAGTTCTTCAAAGAAACTGGATTGGAAAAAGTCATGGAACAGAGATTGAATTTGAGATAGAGACTCCTGCCCATAAGGGATGTACTCGAGAACCTGAGAAAACAAAATGGCCTATTTTTACAACAAGACCAGATACCCTTTATGGAGTTACGTTTATGGTAGTCAGTGCTCAACATCCAAGACTTATGGAGTTAGTAACTGCAGATCAAGAAAAAGAAGTTGAGAAATTTTTAAAGAAGATCAAGTCAACAAGTGAGAAGGATATGGAAGAATTAGAAAAACAAGGGGCCTTTACAGGAAGTTATGCTATTAATCCTGTTAATAAGGAAAAGGTTCCTGTTTATACTGGAAACTTTGTTGTTGCTGATTATGGATCAGGCATGGTAATGGCGGTTCCTGCTCATGATCAAAGAGATTTTGAATTTGCTAAAAAATATAAGATTCCAATAAAAATTGTTATTCAGCCTGAAGATTATGATATTAATGTCAAAAAAATGTCTAGAGCTTATACAGGCGATGGAAGGCTTGTAGATAGTGGAGAATTTAATAATTGGAATAATAAGGAAGCAATAGATGAAATAACTAAATATTTAACAAAGAAAAAATTAGGAAAAAAAGATATTCAATTCAAACTTAAGGATTGGCTTATATCAAGGCAGAGGTATTGGGGGACTCCAATTCCCATTATCTATTGTGATGATTGCGGGATTGTTCCTGTACCTGAAAAAGATCTTCCTGTTGAGCTTCCTGAAAAAGTCAAATTTGGAAAAGGAAATCCATTAACAACAAATAAAGAATGGATTAATGTTAAATGTCCTAAATGTGGGAGAAATGGAAAAAGAGAAACAGATACAATGGACACTTTTGTAAATTCTTCTTGGTATTATTTAAGATATTGTGATCCAGGAAACAACAAAAAGATATTTGATAATAAAAAAGCAGATTATTGGTGTCCTATTGATCAGTATATAGGTGGGCCAGAACATATTTGTATGCATTTAATTTATATTAGATTTTATACAAAATTTTTAAGAGATTTAGGTCTCTTGAAATTTGATGAGCCTGCTAAAAAATATTTTACACAAGGAATTATTTTAGGTCCTGATGGAGAAAAAATGAGTAAGTCAAGGGGAAATGTTATTGAGCCTCTTGAATCAATAAAAAAATATGGGGCAGATGCTCTAAGATTATATTTAGTTTCAAATGGGTCTGCTGATAAAGGATTTGCATGGAGTGATGCAACTATTCAAGGAACTTTAAGGTTTGTTAATAATGTTTATAATTATTTTAATAAATTAAAACCTGGAAAATCAGATAAAAAAATTGAAAGTAAGTTAAATCAGACAATAAAATTAGTAACAGAAGATGTTGAGAATTTTAGACACAATCTTGCAGCCATTAAATTAAGAGGATTGTTTAGTTATTTTTCAGAAAAAAATATTGATAAGAAAACTGCTGAAGATTTTTTAAGGATGCTCCATGTTTATTGCCCTTTTATTACAGAAGAACTTTGGCATAAACTTGGAAATAAGACTTTTATTTCTCTTGAAACATGGCCAATTGCAGATGAAAAGAAAATTGATAAAAAACTTGAAGAACAAGAGAAAAATTTTGAGAAAACAATAAGTGATATTAATAATATCTTAAATATAGTTGGCAAGGGAGAAAAGGTTTATCTTTATACTATTCCTCCTGAGCTAGGAAATTATGATGAAAAGCTTTTGACAAAAAAGCTTGGAAAAGAAGTTAAAGTTTTTGCAAGTAATGACAAAAAGAAATATGACCCAGAAAATAAAGCAGGAAAGGCAAGACCTGGAAGACCTGCAATTTTTATAGAGTAGATTCACTTTTTGATTCTAATGTGCTAGGATATTCGTCAAATCTTGGTATTTGTTTTTTATCATGTTTATGAATCTCATGATAATATGCTAAAGAGGCTAGTTCTTTTTCTCTTGAAGAGATGTTGGGATCTCCTAAGATTTTAGCTACTTGTATTCTTGTTATTCCCCTGTATTTTGAGTAATCTTTTTTCATGATGTTAAGTTATGTATTATGTTTTAAAAAGATTTATATAGGAGGTTTTTTTAGATATAATATGGCAAAAAAAGGGGAGAGTATAGAAGAAAATATTGGGATAAAATGGTTTGCTAGAATAGGAATTCTTGCCTTGATTATTGGTATTGGGTATTTTATTAAATATGCTATTGATAGAAATTGGATTAATCATCTTACAAGGATCTTAATTGGATTAGTTGTTGGCTTATTTCTTGTTATTATAGGGGAGATTGTTTCAAAAAAAGAGAATTATATGACCTGGGCAAGAACATTAGAAGGAGGAGGAATTGTTATTATGTATTTCTCAGCCTATGCTGCCTATCATTTTGAAGCTTATAGAAATGCTATTGGAATAACCTTAATGTGGGATATTATTTTGTTGAGCATTATTATTCTTGCAGGTATTTTTCTTTCTCTAAAAGATAATTCTAAGATTATTGCTGCAGAAGCTTTTTTCTTGGGTTTTATAACTTCTTTGTTAAGCAGTAGTTTTGGAACCTTAACATTAGTATATAATTTATTATTAGCAATTGGTTTGGTTTCAGTTGTTATTTATAAAAAATGGCTTGTTTTAGGGATTGGAGGAGTTATTGCAACTTATTTGTTTTATATTCCTTGGGTTGTTGAAAACCCTAATCAATTCTGGATGGCTATATCTTTTTTAATTTCTTATTTTCTTATATTTAATATCCAAGCTTTATTTTCTAGATCGGAAAAAAATGAGGGCCTTAATATCGCAGTGGTTCTTATTAATTCTGCTTTGTTCTTTTTATTTTCTTATTTTCAGATTTATCAAAATTATTTTGATTTTAGAGGATTTTATGTTTTTATTTTAGCTTTGGTTTATTTTTTCTTGTATTTAATTGCTCAATCAATTGATAAAAAAGAAATATCTCTTACAAATCTTGCAATAGGTATATTGTTCCTAACTTTGGCTATTCCTATTCAGTTAAATAAGGATTTAATAACTATTGTTTGGGGATTAGAGACTTTATTATTAACCTTTATTGGAATAAAACTTGATAATAAAACTATAAGAATTTCTTCTTATGTTGTTGGGATTCTCACTTTTGCTAAAATTATTCAATTTGATACTTGGATGTTACAGTCTTTTTCTTGGAATGATATTCTTGGAAGCACTAGGCTAATATCTTTTTTAGTAGGAATAGTTGTTTTCTTAATATGTGCTTATTTGCTTAATCAAGATAAGGGAAGTAAGGAGTATAAGGGATTTAGGATATTTTATATTGTTGCAGCAGTGGTTTCTACTTTTTTAATAATTGGTCTTGAAGCAAAAGATCAATACATTACAATATTATGGGGTGTTTTGTTTTTAGGTTTGATTATAAGACAAATCTTAGAAGAGAAGTCCCTAGTTACAGAGATACTTTCTTATATAATTGGAGGAATTTTATTTTTGAAGTTATTGTTGAGGGACTCGTTTATGTTAAAAACAGCAGAGTATCTTTTTATGAGCCCTAGATTCTTAACATATCTTACTATCATTGCAATATTTTATTTGAGTGCAATCTTACTTGTTCTTAAAGATAAAAAATTTGGAAGTATTTGTTCTTGGTTAGCAAGTTTTTTAGTTGTTGTTTTGTTAGGAATAGAAATAGAGGGTTATTTACTTTCAGTTAGTTGGGCTATTTTTGGGTTAGTTCTTATGGTTTTAGGTTTTATGGTTGCTAGGCCTCAAGTAAGAATTCAGGCAATATCTGTTTTGCTTCTTGCTGTTGCAAAAGCTTTTTTAGTTGATGTTTGGGAATTAGAAACTATTTATAGAGTAGTATCTTTTATAGTTCTTGGAGTAATTTTATTACTTGCCTCTTTTCTTTATTCTAAATTCAGAGATAAAATCAAGAAGATCGTGGCTGATTAATAAAAATATGGCTAAAAATAAAAATCCAACAGGAGTTAAGGTAATTTCTATATTATTTTGGATTGCTTCAGCTATTTATTTATTTTTTTCAATAGCCATGCTTTTTATTGGGCCTTTTTTGATTAAGGAATTTTCTGGGGTTGTAGAAGATCAATTTGCTATTACTTTCTTAATTATTTTAGGAACAATTTTTTTAGGAATAGGTGTTCTTAATGTTTTTATTGGAATAGGCTTATGGAAACTTAAAAATTGGGCCAGGATAACTGCTCTTGTATTGATTTTTATTGGTTTTATTTGGAATTGTATTTCAGCTTTATTTGCTCTTATTTCAATATTTTTCTCTCCTATGACTCTTTTATTCTCTTTAATTTTTGATATACCTTTTTTGATATTATATGGTTGGATGATTCATTATCTTTTGATTAATAAGCAAGTAAAGCAGGTTTTTAAAAAATGAAGTGGAATGCTTTTAATTTAATATCACCTTCCATTGAGAAAGCAAAAAAAAGACTATTTCCTTTTAATTTTAAAGAATGGTTTAGATTAGCTTTTATATCGGGTATGTCTGGAGGAGGGAGTGGAGGAAATAGTGGTGGAAGTGGAAACTCTAATATTAACTACTCTCCTAATAAAGATGCTCTCAATCAAACAGGAATGAACAATATTACAGGAAATGCTATTGAAGGTTTTAAACAATATGGAGGGATTATAGGAGGATTTGTTTTTGTTTTTTTGATAATCCTTGCTATTTTTAGTTATATTCAAAGTGTTTTTAGTTTTATATTTGTTGAAGAAGTTGTAGAAAAAAGACCTATTTTTAAGAAAAAAGGATTTTGGAAAAAATTCATCTTATTGATTGTTGTTTCTTCTTTAATAGAAGTGGGGTTATTTTCTAGATATATTCTATATATCTTTCAAAATAAGTCTTTAGAAGGCATAGTCAGAGCAATAAGTATTCCTTATATTGTGGGGACTATAGTTGGAATGATTGTCTTATGGATAGCAGTATTTATCATATTTTTATATTTATTAGATATTCCTAAACAATTTAAGAAAAATAATTCAAAGGGTATTTCTTTGTTTTTGTTCAAAGTAGGAATAACTATTCTATGGCTTTTAGTTCTTGCTTTATTAGTTGGACCTCATGTTTATTTTTATTTTAGTGGAACTGGACTTAATATAGGCACAATATCTTTATCAGTAATATTATTAATTGCTTTTGCTATATTTATGTGGTTTGTTGTCATGTTTTTATATGATTTTGTTGTTCCATATATGTATTCTAAAGAAGTTCCTGCTTTATTAGGATTAAAAATGGTTTGGAGAAATATCAGAAAAAATAAAGTAGAGACATTAGTTTATTGGTTGGCTAGACTTGTTGTTGGAGTAATATTAGTGATTATTGTATTTATAGTTTTGATAGCAGTAATGGCCTTAGGAGCATTGATAGGAGGATTATTATTTTTAATGGGATATGGATTATATCAGGTAGGGATTGGAATGAGCATTTTAATTGGAATAGGAGTTATTTTATTAATTATCTTATTGGTTGTGATTGGAATAGGCATGTCTCTTGTTATTCTTCCATTTGGAGTATTTTCAAAATATTTTGGATTATTGAATTTTGAAAAATTAACACAAATAAAAATTATAAAACGTTAATGAAAGGAGGTAGATAAAAAAATATGGCAAAAGGTGAAATACCAGTTGGAGTAAAAATATTATCTATCCTAGGATATATTGGAGCAGTATTAATGCTGATATTAGGTCTTGGATTGATTTTTGGATCTGCTGCAATGGCAACAGTTCTAGCTCAAATTCCAGCTTTAGCAGCAATAGGTGCTGGACTTTTTGTAGGAGTAGGAATAGTTGTAATATTGTTAGCTGTTTTAGAATTTTTCATAGCAAGAGGCTTGTGGAAAGGACAAAATTGGGCTAGAATAATAACTCTTGTATTTTCTGCATTAGGAATAATTAGCTCGTTATTATCAATAATGGCTGCGCCAGGAAGTTCTATTACTAATATAGTAATATATGGTGTAATTGTTTGGTATCTAGGATTTAAGGATAATGTAAAAGCATTCTTTAAATAAACAAACTTTATTTTTTTTATTTTTCTTTTTTATTTTTTTTGTAAAGCATAAGCTAGAGCTATGCTAAATCATAAAATTTTTTAGAATTATCTTCCTTCTCTTTTTCTTACTTCAAAACCGCAATCTGGATTTGAGCATTTCCATTTTTCAAAAACATCTTCTTTAAATGAAAAAGGTAGTAAATAGCCTTTTTCACATTTTGGACATTTTGGTAATACACAATTATCTTCTGCCATGTCGTATGAAACCTACGTTTTCCTAACAAGTCACCTTTCCTTATTAGTACTTACGTATTATTTCCCCGCCCCCTTACATTTATTTATTAATATCATTCTAAAATTCCTTTGATTCTCCTTATTCCTGCTGCTGATGATTCTTCTTTTTTTATTTTAAATTTTCCAAGTTCCTTTGTATTCTTTATATGAGGGCCAGTACATATCTCCTTGCTTATTACCTTATCCTTATCCATTATTGTATAAACACTTACTTTTTCTGGATATTTTGCTCCAAATTCAGCTTGAGCTCCTGATTTAATTGCTTGTTTGAGGGGCATTTCTTGTTTAGTAACTGGAAGAGATTTTTTAATTATATTATTTACCCAATCTTGTATTTTCTTTTTTTCGTCATCAGTTAGTTTTCTATCAAAATTAAAATCAAATCTTAGTCTTTCTGGATTTATATTAGATCCTTTTTGGACTATATTATTATTTAATGTTTCTCTTAAGGCCTGATTTAAAAGATGAGTTGCAGTGTGAAGTTTTTTTGTTTGTTCTGTATCATCTGCAAGCCCTGATTTAAATTTTCCTTGAGTTGCTGTTCTTGATAATTCTTGATGTTTTTTAAGTTCTTTTTTGAATTCTTTTTCATTAACCTTAATATTTTTTTCCTTGGCTAATTCTTGAGTCATTTCAAGGGGAAAACCATAGCTTTGAAATAAAAGAAAAGCATCTTTTCCTGATATTTTCTTTTTTCCTGAAGATATTTTTTCAAAATATCTGAGTCCATTTTCTAAGGTTTTATCAAATTTTTCTTCTTCTTTTTCAAATTCACTATAAATTCTTTTTTTATCAAATTTATAATCTGGATAAATATCATATACTTTTTCTGCAATCGGAGTAATCAAACCTGTTCCCTCAAAACCTAGTTTTCTTAGGTTTATTATAGCTCTTCTTATTAGTCTTCTTAAGACATAGCCTCTTTCTAAATTGCTTGGAATTACTCCTGAATTAATTATAAAACAAGAAGCTTTAATATGGTCTGCAATTATTCTCATGGTTTTTTCATTTGTTTTATATTTTTTTCCTGATAAATGTTCTATTTCTTGGATTATTGGCTGCCAAATAGATGTTAAATAATTATCTTCATATCCTTGTAAAATTGCCAATGTTCTTTCTACTCCCATCCCTGTATCCACATTTTTTTGTTTTAATTCTTCAAAACCTTTTTTTGTTTTGTTGTACTGCATAAAAACATCATTCCATATCTCTATATCATTTACAAACATCTCTGTATCTGGACCGCAGGGTCCTGTCTCCCCTGCTGGACCCCACCAATTATCTTTTTTTCCTAGAAATTTAATTTTGTTGATTCCTAATGACTTCCATATTTCAGCTGCTTCGTCATCTTTGTTTGCATCTTTATCTCCCTTGAAACAGGTTACAGAAAGTTTTTTTTCTGGAATTCCTAATATTTTTGTAAGAAATTCAAAACTCATCTCAATTGCTTCTTGTTTAAAATAATCTCCCAAGCTCCAGTTTCCCAACATTTCAAAAAAAGTGTGATGGCAGTTATCTCCTACTTCATCTATATCAGTTGTCCTTATACATTGCTGGACATTACATAATCTCTTTCCTAATGGATGTGGTTGGCCGAGTAAATAAGGAACTAAGGGATGCATTCCAGCTGTTGTAAATAATACTGTTGGATCATTGAGAGGGACTAAGCTAGAATTAGGAATTTCTTTATGGTTTTTAGACCTGAAGAAATCTATATATTTTTTTATTAATTCTTGCCTATTTTTCATAATTTTATTAGAAATAAGATATTTAAGAATGTTTTGGAATTACTCAAGTCTAGAAAGCTTTTCTCTGATTTTTCTAAGTTCCATATCAATATGGCTATCTTCTCTTTCTTCTCCTTTAATCTCTTTTGTTTTCTTTTCTATAATAGGTTCTTCTGTTTCTTCCCCTATCTCTTGAGTAAAAGATTTTTCAGGCTTTTTAAGCTCAGTATCTTTTGGAAATTCATCTTGAATCTTTGAAATAGCTATTCTTATTGAAGCAAGGTCTTTTTTTATCTTATTTTTTAAAGTAAACTCTCTTTTTTTAAGAGATTTATAATTTTTAATATGTTTCATTATATTTAATAGACTCATTTCAGAAAGAAGTACTTGTTTTTTTGAGGATAAAGCTGAATTATAATTAAGCCCTACATGTATACTATCCATTTTAATCTAATCCTATTTTTTTAAATAGAGAATCATCAATTTTTGCTATTTTTGTTTTGATTAATTGCACTTCTTGCTCCCATTCGTCTAATTCTTGCTCTTCCTTATTTTTAATCTCTCTTAAATTTGCTAAAGAAGACTCAACATCTTTTAATTTTTCTTTTATTTTAGAAAAATTTTCATTAGCTGCTTGAAATTTGTCTATTTTTACAAAAATAGGTTCTGATTCTTGATCCATAGGAGTTTCAGAGATATCTTGTTTTTTTTCTGGAAATACAGGAAATTTAGGTTCTTCAATTTTAGGAAGAGGTGGAAGTTTTTGTGCAGAAGGTAGAGGAGGTAATTCCTCTTTTTTTACTTCTTTTTTTCTTTTAAACAATCCCATAAAATTAGTTCTTTAAAATAGTATAAATAGCTTTGCTTGAATTCTATAGTAGTAACATTCAAACCGAAAGGTATTTATTGGGGGTATTTCCTACTTCTCATATAAAATGCAGGTAAAGCTTCTTAAAAAAATAGTAGAACATGTAGCCGGAGAAGATGCTGTTAAGATTGTTGATTTATTATATGGAAAAAAGGATATAAATGAATTCATAATAGCTAAAAAACTTGGTTTAACTATAAACCAGACAAGGAATCTCCTTTATAGACTTTCTAATATGGGGATTTTATCTTCAATAAGAAAAAAAGATAAGAGAAAGGGATGGTATATTTATTTTTGGACTTTAGATGTGCTTAAATCTTTAGAAATACTAGAAGATAAGATAAGTGAGGAAATAAGACATCTTGAAAACCAGCTCTCAAGCAAACAAAAAAAGAGATTTTATTTATGTAAGATATGCAATACAGAGGTAAATGAGGAAACAGCGTTATTAACTAATTTTGTTTGCAATGAATGTGGAGAAGTTTATGAATTAGCAGATACTTCAGAAGCTGTTAAAGAGATAACTAAAAACATAGAAAAATTAAAAAGAGAACTTAGTGCTATTACAAAAGAAAAAGATCAAGAACAAGCAAAAGAAGATAAAAAACTATCTAGGTTAGTAAAGAGAATAGAAAAAAAGAAAAAAATCGCAAGAAAAGAAAGAGCTTTAGAAAGAAAAAAAGAAAAAGTAAAGCAAGAGAGAAAAATTGAAAGGGAAAAGAAAAAAGAAAAAGCTAAAAGAGAAAAAAGAAAAAAAGAAAAAAAGAATTCTAAGAAAAAACTTCCTAAAAAGAAAAAATCCAAAAAATGAATTATAGGATATATACTAAAAGGCATTTGAAAAAAAATGCTTTTGCTTCTTGGTTAGAAAGATTGAGTGTTACTAATCTGCTTATTATCATCAATGTTGTTGTATTTATTATAGGAATTATTTTATTATTGATAGAAATCAATATTAATTATATTGCTCTTCAACCAAATGCTTTTTTTCAAGAGAAAACAATTTGGACATTAGTAACAAGCATGTTTATGCATGCTCCTGGAGCGATTATCCCTTTTTTATCTTTACATTTGTTTATTAATATGTTTGTATTGTTTCAATTAGGAAATCTTTCAGAAAAAATTATAGGTAAAAAAAGATTTTTATGGTTTTATTTAATTTCAGGACTTTTTGCAGGGCTTTTATTTGTATATCTCTCATATTTTTTTGGAAATACGGAATTAGGAGCAAGAATATTTGGAAGTCCTATAATTCCTGCTGTTGGGGCAAGTGGAGCTATATTTGCAATTGCAGGGCTTTTTGTTATGTTGACTCCAAGATTAAGATTTATGATAATCTTTTTTCCATTTTTTTCACTTCCTGCTTATATCATGATTCCTTTATTATTATTTGTTACATGGATTATAACTTCTTCAACAGGATTTTTAATTGGAAATGTTGCACATTTTGGAGGATTTTTAGCAGGAATTATTTATGGTTTTTATTTAAGAAAAAAATATCCTAAGAAAACTAGGATGATAAGTAATTATTTTAGTAGATAATAGGGTAACAAACCTTTTGAGAAAAGGTTGTGATCCAAAACTAAGATTTTAAAATGAAAAAAAGAAAAAAGAAAAAAGAGGGACAATATAGAAAATCATGGGATTATATTAAGGAAAGTAGAAATTCTATTTTTTTTATATTAGGGATTTTCATTATAACTGCTTTGATTGGAGGATTATTTGAAGCCCCTCCTCTTGTGTCTCAAGCAATTCTTGAAAAACTTAAGGAATTAATAGAATTAACACAAGGGCTTAATACTTTTGAATTAATTGTATTTATTTTTTTTAATAATTTATGGATAAGTTTTGTAGGATTAATATTAGGATTTTTAGCAGGAGTTGTTCCTTTTTTTATTGCAGCTTCAAATGGTTATGTTTTAGGTTTTGTATCTAGGGCAGTTGTTCAAGAAGAAGGTTTTTTAGAATTATGGAAATTATTACCTCATGGAATTTTTGAGTTAAGTGCAGTTATTATTAGTTTGGGATTAGGAGTAAAATTAGGAATGTTTATTTTTACTAAAAATCCTGGAAAAGAATTTAAAAAAAGATTTTTTGAAGGGATAAGGGTTTTCTTTTTAGTAATTATTCCTCTTTTATTTTTTGCAGCTATTATTGAAGGATTGTTGATTTATTTTTTTGGTTAAGAAATATTTAAATAGTTATTTTTAGTAATAAAAATATGAAAAAGAGTGGATTAATAGTATTATTTTTAGTTATTTGTATAAATCTTGTTATAGCAAATCATGTTATAACAACTTCAACAGGAACAACATCTTATACAGCTGATGAGGATATTACTAAGTTTTATAATATAAGTGTTGAAAATACAGATTCAGATGTAAATATTTCTCAAGTTAATATAACAATTCCAAGTAGTTTTAGTTTTTTAGCAAGTTCTAATGGTAATGATGCTTCTGGAACATTTTCAAATGATGGTAATGTTTTGGATTGGGTTGCAGATAATCTTGTTGTCAATCAAACAACTAATTATTTCTGGTTTAATCTTACTGGAACTACTCCAGGAGTTTATAATTTAAGTGTTCAAACTCTTAATGTTTCTGGAAGTTTTATTACAAATATCTCTGTTGTGATTAATGACACTACTGTTCCTTCAGGAGTAGAGTTTGTAACACCAGCTGATAAAAATAGTTCTGTACAAGACATGGTATTAAATGTTAGTGTTGCTGATAATGGAGAAATAGATACTATAACTTTAAAACTTTATAATTCAACACACGATGAAATAAATTCCTCAACAGGAACTGGAGATTCATTATATGCTAATTTTACAGGAAATCTTACAGATGGGGCTTATTATGCAAATGCGACTGTTAATGATAGTTTTGGAAACTCTAATTCTAGTGTTACTATGAATATAACTTTAGATGATACAGATCCTAGTATTAGTTTCTCATGTTCTTCTTCAAGTGTTGATAGAAATGATGATCTTACTTGTGAATGTAGTGGTACAGATGCTATAGATGGAAATCCTGATATTGATTATGATTCTAGTCCAGATACAAGTGAGTTAGGAGATTTTACAACTACTTGTACTGTTACTGATGATGCTGGAAATAGTGTTAGTGCTAGTGAGGATTATAATGTTGGGTCTGGCAGTTCTAGTTCAGGTTCTAGTTCAAGTTCTTCTCATAGTTGGGATGCGACTTTTTTTGTTAATGCAGATCAGTTTTTAGAAGGTTTTTCAAAAGAACTTGAAGAAAATGAAAGGTTTAAGATTAAGGTAGATGGAGTAATGCACTTTGTAGGTATTATTGAAATAGATGATGAAGAAGTAACTATAAATGTCTCTTCAGATCCGCAACAAGCGGTTTTAAAAGTAGGAGAAAATAAAAAGTTTGATGTAGATGATAATAGTGATAATTATGATCTTCTTGTAATACTTATGGGTATAAATGATAGTGAGGCCAATATAACTGTTAAAAGTATAAACGAGAAAATTCCAGAATCTGATAAGAAAGGTCAGAATGGAATAGGATTTAAAAATGGTAATGTTTCTTTAGAAGACATTGTTGACGGTGCAGGAGATACAATACAGAATCAGGGAAAAAGAATTTGGGTTTATGTTCTTGTTGGCATTGTTGTTTTAATTGTGTTAGGGGTTGGAGGGAAAATAGGATATGAAAAGTATAAGAAAAAAAGATACTATCACAGAGGTTATTAAAACCAGTTAGATATTCTTGATTGTTTTTTATATTCAGATAAGAGTTTTGAGTTATGTGTGTAATTTGTTATTGGTTGATTAAGTCTTAATTGAATATTATTTAATGCTTCTGGTATTGATGGAAATTTTCTAGGAGGATTTTGAAAAGCTTGTCTACTTGCTTCTCTTAAGATTCCTACCCCTAATGGAACATTATATTCTTTTCTTACCTCTCTCATAACTAAGCAAGAACATTGTTTTTTTATTTTCTCAAGGTATTCAGTTAGAGCTAATCTATTAGCATAATATGCTCCTGTCACACTAAAGGCATATTTTTTTCTTGGAAAAAAACTTTCATAATCCTTCCATATTCCTTTATTTGCTAAGGATATTTCTATTACTTCAAAACTCCATTTATCAGGAAGAAGTAAAAATTCATAATGATTTCCTAGATATTCAGATGTAAAAACCATTATTTCATTTATTTCTTGATGATATTTTATTTTTTTTAGTTTTTCTTTACTTATTGTTGAGTCTACAGCAGTGATAGACCATCTTGTTGGAACTAGTTTTCTAAAAGTTTTTCTTCCTAATAATCCAGCTGAAAGTATCTTCATTATATGAGAAGTTTTTATTTTTGATCTATATAATTCAAGAATTCCTGTTATAGATTTTGCGTCTGTATCCTCTGTAATATAATCTACTTTTGGTTTTATTTTTGGGTTTTCTTGTAATCTTACTTTTTTGACAAGAGCAGCATTTGTTATTAAGGGAGCTTTTGAATCTTTTTCAATATGATAGGTTATTGATTTTTTTAAATTAAATTCAGTTGATACTGATTTATGAGTTAGGGCTACTTGCTGCATTGTCTTTAGAAAATTTGTATTAAAGTTTTTTATATATGATTTTGTTCTTCCATATATTAGTTGATTTCTTAATGAAACTATATCTTTGATAGATAATTGATTTTTATGCCATTCTTCAGGAGAAGAAAGTTGAGAAGTATCTCCATGACTCTGAGGTGATAATATGCCTATGTTTATATTAGGATAGTTATATCTTCCTACAAATATTTCGGGAGGAGAGCTTCCTGAGAAATCTTTAATAGATATTGTTTTAGGAATAAGAAAATTATGTTCCTTACAATTAGGTTTATTGCATATTTTACAATATTTCATAGTCTTATGGAACCTAACGGTTTGTCAAGAACTTTATGTTCTTGAGATCCTGAGACAACACCTTCCCTTGAGTTAGCTATTGTCCCAATAGGTTTATTTACAATTAAAAAGAATTCTTTACTTTTTATTCTTGCTTATACTCTAGGATATGTTTATTCTTTTAAGTCACTTATTCCTAGCATTAAGAATAGTAATCCAATAAAGATTACAAACCAAACAATTCCTCCTTTAAGGAACTCAAGTGCTGAGACTCCCCATGCAGAAAGAGGCATGCCTGGAAGAACTAATGCTATAGGAACAATTACTAAAATTAATCCTAATAGTATTTCTAACCATTTATTCATGTTAATATTATTAGTTTTAGGGTATTTAAAAGATTTACTGCATTCTAGTATAATTTTAAATAAAAATTTATATAGTCAAAGGGTTTATGTATATTATACTAAAAAATGGAAGAAAAAAAGGCAGAACAAGAAAAACAAGATATTGTTTTAGAAGCTAAAAAAGAAGAAATAAGAAAACCTAGTTTTTTAGAGGTTTTAGGTAGATTAAGTCCTGGAAAGAGTTTAAGAACTGCCTTAGATAATATCTTGCCTGGAAGAACAGGGGCCTTGATTGTTTTTGATTGTAAGGGGTTGAAAGATATTTGTGAAGGGGGATTTAGAGTCAATTGCAGGTTTACTCCTCAAAAACTATCTGAATTAGCTAAAATGGATGGAGCAATTATATTATCTTCTGATTCAAAAAGAATTTTGCATGCAAATGTTTTATTAGTTCCAGATACAAGAATTCCTAGTAATGAGACCGGAACAAGGCATATGGCTGCTGAGAGAACAGCTAAGCAGACAGGAACTCCTGTAATTGCTGTTTCAGAAAGAAGAGGAAATGTAACTCTTTTTTATGAAGATAAAAAATATGTTTTGCAAGATGCAGAGTCATTATTAAGAAGGGCTACAGAAACTTTAAGGATTTTAGAAAAACAAAAAGAAATCTCAGATGATATTATGACTAATTTGAATGTTCTAGAGATGACAAATCTTGTAAGTGTTGGAGATGTTTGTTCTGTATTGCAAAGAATAGAGATTATTATTAAAATGATGAATAGTATGAAAAGATATTTGATTGAGCTGGGAAAAGAAGGTTTAATTATTAAAATGAGAATAAGAGAATTGTTTAAAGGTATAGAAGAAGAGGAAGATCTTGTCTTAAGAGATTATACACATAGACCAAATAATGTCAAGAAATTATTATCTAATATTAGTTTTGACAGTTTGTTAAATACAGAATCTTTAGCAAGGACTATATTTGGATTAAGTCAAGATGAAAATATTTATCCAAAAGGACACAGAATATTAGAAAAATTAAATCTTACAGAAAGGGAGATAAAAAGCTTTGTAAGTTCTTTTGAGAATTTAGGAGAGATTTTAAATGCAGAAGACAGGGAATTAGAGACTATTTTGAAACAGAAAACTGCTAGTTTTAAAAAAGAGTTTGAGAATTTAAAAGAACAGATAATGGTTGGTAAAAAAGTTTAAAAAATCAATTATCAAGACTAATATATGTTAACAGATAAAGAAGTAGAAGAGATTAGAGAGCATTTGGGAAAGGCCCAGAATCCTTTATTCTTCTTTGATAACGATGTTGATGGTTTGACAAGTTTCTTGATTTTACAGAGGTATATAGGGAGGGGAAAAGGAATAGCTATTAAGAGCTTTCCAGGATTGAGTAAGGCTTACTTTAGAAGAGTAGAAGAATTGTCTCCTGACTATATCTTTGTTTTAGATAAGCCGATGGTGGATCCTGATTTTGTTGAATTAGCTAATCAGAAAAATCTCCCAGTTGTTCATATTGATCATCATAATATCCCAAAACCTCTTTTGATTGAGAATTATTATAATACTTTTCATTCTTCTAAAAAAACAGAACCAACTGCTTACCTTTGCTATAAAGTTACTGGAAAAAAATCAGATTTATGGTTAGGCGTTATTGGAAGTATTGGAGATGGTTTTATTCCAGAATTTATAGATGAATTTAAACAAGAATATAAAGAACTTATAGATTATGATTATGAAACTGCATTTGATATTCTTTATAATACTCCTCTAGGAAAAATTATTCAAATACTAAGTTATGGTTTATTAGATACTACTAGTAATGTTGTCCATATGTTGAAGTTTCTAATGAAAATAAATAATCCTTATGATATCTTAGAGGAAAATAATAAGACTAAGAGTTTTTTGGATAGATATGAATTTATCAATCAAAAAGTTAAAAGTATTGTTAAAAAAGCAGAAATGTTTCTTGATAGAAAAAAGAAACTTTTGTTTTTTACTTATGGAGGAGATATGTCATTAAGCCAATATGTTTCTAATGAGCTTTTTTATAAATATCCTGATTTTGTTATAGTTGTTGGATATATTTCTGGAAATTATGCTAATTTTTCATTAAGAGGAAATAATGATGTGAGGCAGATAACTTTAGATTCTATTAAGGATATTGAGGGGGCGACAGGAGGAGGTCATGAGCATTCTACAGGGGCTAAGATGACTGCTGATAAGGTTGAAGGGTTTAGAGAGAATATTATTAAGAATCTTTAGTATTGTCTAGCTATATAAACAACTTGTTTTGCTTTTTTATTGCATATTGCACATTTTCCAGAAGCTTTTTCTTTTTCTAGTTTTGTTCCTCTAACTGTTGCTCCTATTTGTTTTTCAATAACTTCTGCACATTTTTCTCCATCTTTTTCAACAGAACAAAAATTACATCTTGCTATTGCTCCTTGTTCTAAAGCTAATTTGATTTCTTCTGAGTTTTTTGTATCTTTAATTCTTGATTCAAATAATTTATCTGCTTGTTTAATTAGATTTTGAGAAGATTCTTTTGCAACTTTTTTAATATAATTTATTAATTTAGATTCAGGAATTGTTTCTTTTTTATTTATATCTCTTCTGAATACTGTTAATTTTTTTTGTTTTATCTCTTTTAATCCAAGGTCTATTCTTATTGGAACTCCTTTCATTTCCCAATAATTGAATTTTTCTCCTGGAAATCTGTCTGTTAAATCTATTTCTACGCTTGCTAAGTCTCCAATTTTGTTTTTTAACTCTCCTGCTTTTTTAATTAATTTTGGATCATTGCTTATTGGCACTATTGCTATTTGTCTTGGAGCAATTTCCCAAGGAAATCTTAAACCTTTATCATCTCCATGTACAATAATAACACTTGCCATTATTCTAGATACTGCAGGACCATAACAAGTGATAAATGGAAGTTTTTCTTTTCCATCTTTATCTATAAATTTTACATTAAATGCTTTTGAAAATTTTTGAGATAATAAATGAGTAGATGGCTGTTGAACAACTCTTCCATCTGGATTTAAAACATCTGCTGCAAAAGTTCTGTCTGCTCCTGGAAATTTATCCCAAGCAGGTCTTTCAAAGAAAATAAAAGGAAGGCCAAAAATATCATGAAGAACTTCTTTTGTTGTTTGCATATCTTCTTTTACTTGTGATTCAGCATGTTTTAATGTCGCATGTGCGCAATGAGCTTCTATCCAATGGAATTCTCTTGACCTTAAGAATGGGCGAGTTGCTTTTGTTTCGTATCTAAATACTTGAGCTCTTTGATATGTTTTAAATGGAAGATCTTTGTAAGATCTTATCCAGATTCCAAACATTTGGTAAAAAGCTGTTTCAGAAGTAGGACGTAGTGCTAATTTTTCATCTAATTTCTTTTTTCCTGCATTTGTTACCCAAAAAACTTCAGGTACAAAACCAGCTATATGTTCTGATTCTTTTAAAAGATTTTTTTCAGGAATTAGGGTTGGATACCAATAAGGTTTGTGATTTTTTTGTTGAAGGGCTTTTTCCAGATAATAATACATTTTTTCCATACATAAAACACTCCAAGGCTGGAAAACTAAGAAACCTTTTACATTATATCTAAGATCTGCTAGTTCTGCTTTTTGAACTATTTCAGAATACCATTCTGAGAAATTTTCTGCTTTTTTTACACTTAAACCTTTAAGCTTACTTATATCATCTTTTTTTGATTTTTCACCTTGTTTTGCCATATTATTAGATATTTTTTATGTATTTAAAGTTTAATAATATGGGCTTGGAAGGAGTCGAACCCCCATCTACAGGAATATTCGAGAGCCCAATGCTATACCTTAATCAAGATACTTCATTGGAACCTCTCACCGAACCCTGTTGTTCTATCCATTGAACTACAAGCCCAATCGTAGGGCAACTAACATTTCCCTTACATGTCGCCCTTCCTAGATATAGTTGAACTAGTTTAAAAATATACCTTATGCAATACTAATTGCATAAGCAACACAAGCAATAATTATTATTGCTGAGATAATATTTCTTAATGTGAATTTTTCTTTGAGAAAAATTCTTGCAAAGATATATATGAAAACATGAGCTAGGATGAATATTAATGTTGTGAAGATAACTCCAAAGTTAAGAAATCCAAAGTAGAGTAGAGATCTATATGCTGCCCATACTGCTCCTATCATCCATAATAATTTCCATGATTTCTTGTCTATATAAGAAGGTTTTGATCTGAAAATTGCTAATACTGCAAGAAAAACAAGAGAACATCTTACAAAATAAAATGTTAAAGGATTATAAAAAGGCAGAATAGCTCTTGATATAACTAATTCAAGAGCAAAAAAGAAACTTCCTAATAAAGCAGCAACAATATATTTATTTAATTGAAGATGATGTTTTTTAATACTTGAAATTACTAATGCTAAAGAAGCTATAAAAGCTGCAATTAGGACTCCTGATTGTGTTTGTCTTTCAGAAACATAGAAAATAAGTGCAAGAAGAACAACAAATAAAGGCTGGAAAAGTCTAGCTGGTTCAAGAGTTGTTAGGTTTTCCCATTTTAGGGAATAAAACATAAATATATTTGCTAGTACAGAAGAAATTATTACTCCGGCAAGGATTAAAATGTTTTTTAATAAAAATGCTTCAGGAGCCATATTCCAAAAAAATAATAAAAATGGAATCATAACAAGGATTATAGTAAGGAAGTGCCATACTATAAAGTCTCGAAAATTAATTTTTCTTTTTCTTAGAACTGTTTTTTCAAGAGTTGAGCCTGTTGCTTCGAGTAAGGCTCCTGCTCCTGCAAAAGGTATAATAATGCTCATCTTTTTCCCTAGTTAATTAGGGATTATTGTTTTATAAATTTAGTTAATTTGATTGCTTTTTACTTTTGCAGAATTCAGGTCTCTAATAAGTAAGATTATTGTGATAATAAAAAATATTGAAAGAAAAAGCATAATGCCAATACCGCCCTGTATAGATAATATAAGAAGACCTATCATAATTATAATTAATAATATAATATTTGTAATTTTAGCCCATTTTTGATTAAGAAAAACAAAAATTGACGATAGTAGTAATATAAAACAAGATATAAGACCAATAATTGTTAATAAGATTTGTTGAGAGCTTATAGCATCAAAACCTAAACCCATAAGAAGACCAAGGCCTAAAAAGGCCATAACAATGATTGAAATTAATAAAGATAAAATTCCTGCAGTAACTCTTATTCCTTTTCCCATAAAAGAAGTAGGAAAATATAGTTTATAAATTTAACATAAATAGAACTATCTATGACTTTTTTATGCTTGGCAATCATTAACAAGCTTAGGTTCTTTTAAAACGTGCTATTCAGCATCATCGTCGAATTCAAAGATGTCTTCATAGCTTTCAAATTCAGTTCCCATATTGATCATAAGAAAAGCAAGTTGTATATAAACGTGTGTAGTCTTTTTTACACAACATTAGTAGAAAACTTTAAAAATAGAAATCAGATTGTTTTGATTATGACAAGAGATATGTATGAAGTATTTGACAATGCAGCTCATGGGGATTTTAGCTTGTTAAGAAGAGGGTCCTCAAGAGACGATGCGCCTAGATCTAGAGTCAGAGGACCTCTGATAGAAGTTAGAGAAGGCTATCCTGCTGGAGTTATTGCTTGGCAAAGATATAGAGAAATTCATAAAAGTTCAGCTTAATGCTTTTTCTAAAAGTTTTTTAGCTGTTTGATAATCTGCTCTTTTTTGAGATAGATTCATAACTTGACCTATTAAGAAATTTAATACTTGCTTATTTCCAGAATTATAATCCTCTACTGCTTTTTTATTAGTATTTATTACTTTTTCAACAATTTTTTCAATTTCTCCTATATCTGAGATTTTTTCAAATTTA
>Ga0272441_10000900_pt1 | contig 65024 bp, 67 predicted proteins | sample SSMProp6N_FD_193582 | JGI IMG/M metagenome (GOLD analysis project Ga0272441, IMG submission 193582) | Marine sediment archaeal communities from Little Sippewissett salt marsh, Falmouth, MA, United States - SSM-Prop-6N | ecosystem: Environmental > Aquatic > Marine > Wetlands > Sediment ... | reverse complement strand
CGTCCCTGGAAAAAGGTGTCATCGATTTTGCCGACAGGGGCGGTTTGGCAGCGAACTACGCAGCCGGTCTTTATGAAGTTGCAAAGTATATTATCCTGCCCGGTTTCCACCAGCCGGTCACGTCAACGATATACGCCTGCAATCTGAACGCGTGGAACAAGCTTCCCGATGATATCAAGGCAATTCTCGAAAGCGCCGTTCGTGAGTCATCGGCAGACCTTTTTCAACTACACATGACACGGGGTATGGATGCTCTGGAAAAATTCAAAGAAAAGGGAGTTACGGTCATTTACTGGCCTGACAGCGAAGTGAAAATGGCTCGCCAGGTAGCAATGGAAGTCTGGGAAGCTTATGGGGAAAAAAGCGAGACCGCTCGCAAGGTCCTCGATTATCAAAAGGCCTGGATGAAGCAACTCGGTTTGATCGAATAGACCGCGGGTTTCTTGTCGTCTGTAATGTATGATGTACTACGCTGGTTCGCCGCGTTACGGCGAACCAGCGTAGTACAATCGCTACAATCGGGCATCTCATCCTTACCGGAGGACGTATCATGCATGGATTAAAGGTAACACTTCACATCATTGACAAAATAAGCGAGTGGACAGCCAATGTAGCAAGCTGGCTTGTTGTTGCCATCGTCTCGGTGACTGTCTACGAAGTTGTTCTTCGCTACTTTTTCAACGCACCGACCAAGTGGGCCTTCGAGTTCAACTACCTGGCCTACGGCCCCTACTTTATTCTGCTGGGCGCATACGTTTTCGCTACGGATAATCATGTGAATGTCGACATTATCTATGGACGCTTTTCGGTTCGGCAGCGAGCAATTATTGATATTTGTACTTTCCCTTTTATTTTTTTCTTCACTCTGATGATGCTGGTCTACGGTGGCCGTTTCGCCGCCAATTCATGGGCATTCAAAGAGACTCTTTCCTCTGCCTGGGCACCACCGATATACCCCATAAAAATGGTTATACCCATGGGCGCCGCCCTCCTCATGCTGCAGATACTGGCAAAACTCATACGTGATCTCTACATCGCCTACACCGGGAAGGAACACGTCTTATGAGTATTGAGCTGTCCGTCCTCTTGATGTTCGTCTCTCTCGTTGTGCTCATCTTTACAGGTCTGCCCCTTGCGTTCGTTCTTGGCGGCCTTGCCCTCAGCTTTGCCTATTTTCTCTGGGGACCCCAATCCATGCTTCTCATCGCGGTGCAGTCATGGGGCGTTATGACATCATATTTTCTCGTCGCCATACCGCTCTACGTTTTTATGGCGAGTATATTGCAACGTTCCGGAATTGTGGAAGATCTATTTGACTTTATGCAGATGTGGTTTGGACCTCTCCGGGGAGGCCTTGCCATCGGTACCGTCGTGATATGCACCCTTATGGCAGCAATGACGGGTATCGTCGGAGCGGCTGTCGCGACCATGGGAATCCTGGCACTTCCAGCCATGCTGAAGCGAGGATATGATAAACGTATTGCGGTGGGGTCTATCTGTGCGGGAGGGACACTTGGAATTCTCATCCCACCCAGTGTGATTACCATTGTCTACGCCGTTACTGCCGGTGTTTCCATCGGACATATGTTCATGGGCGGCGTGTTTCCTGGGCTGTTGTTATCGTCTCTCTTTATAATTTATATCGCCATCCGTTGCTGGCTTCAACCCGAATTAGGTCCTGCCCCTCCGAAAGAGGAACGAGATAAACACAGCATGAAAGACAAGTTAATCGCATTGCGTACCGTTATACTGCCCATTCTCCTCATTATCGGTGTTCTGGGTTCTATCTATGCCGGCATTGCAACCCCCACAGAAGCGGCCGGTGTAGGGTGCGTCGGCGCGATCATCTCTGCGATGATTTATCGACGCCTCTCATGGAAAATGATCAACGAGACCGTCAAAACGACGGCAATTGTTTCTACCATGATCATGTGGATCACTATCGGCGCGAGATGCTATATCTCAGTCTTCTCCGCGATAGGAGGAGACGAGTTGATTCAGGGTTTTGTTTTGCACCTTACCGGCAACCGATGGATTATTCTCATCGTCATGCAGGTCATTCTGCTCATCCTGGGACTCTTCCTCGATGAAATTGGAATTATACTTTTATGTGTCCCGATATTTCTGCCCATTGTGACATCTGTCGGTTTTGACCCTGTCTGGTTCGGTATTCTCTTCCTCGTCAACGCACAGATGAATTATATTACCCCTCCTTTCGGATACACACTGTTTTACATGAAGGGCGTCGCCCCTAAGGAAATCACCATGGGACACATTTACCGTGGCGCAATTCCATTTGTACTGTTACAATTGATAGGGTTGATTCTGTGTGCCCTTTTCCCCCAAATTATTCTTTGGCTCCCTCACATGATGAAGTAAAGATATCATATTTGTGGCGCCGTACCCGTATTGCCGTCATCGCATAACCACGCTCCCCTATGATGACAGCACAGAAGACAGCAACACTGTTATCCCGGTTGCAAGGCAGCGCGTCCTTCGATAAAACCCTCACACCCCATCATTGAAAGAACATCTTAGGAATCCCTCACATTGACCCATCAGAGTTCGGAACCGTGTGTAGAAAGAAGAGCAGACAATGCAAGCTATAGTAATAAAAAGACAGTCCATCAGGCAAATTTTTATGCGGGTGCTCATATTGGAAATGTAGCCGTGCTCAAACAATTTCGTAATTATTTTATTCCATTATGTGCTTTATGGAATCTGGGAAAGCTACAGAAAGTTTCCGGCGCTACCACCTTTTTGTTGAGATCAACATCATCCGAATATGGAGGAGCTTATAATATTCCTGTTCGTAAGTTCAGGGTCTCCGTTTAACTGTACCATACAGATTCAAGCGGTGAGGTTTTATAAGAAAGTATCTTGATTGAAACAGCCGAGTTTTTCACATTACGTTCACTCTCACTCAGACACTTTTCCTCCCCCCTTACTTCACCAAGAAATTAACATCCCAAGAATGAAAAATCATGGTATATCCGATCGAACTGATGGTAGGCATACAGTAACGTCGCACGGCGTTTTACTCGTGCTTTTGAAGACATCATCCTTTTCCTGATGCCACTATCAGGAATTTCGAACTGCAATATCAGGAATTGACCGATTAATACCATATCAAATTACATTTATACGTCGGAGTATAAAAGAGAAGTGTCCTGGGTGTGCTCGATAACCGGTAATTATTCATTGGCAAAAAACAATGTGAAGGAACTACTGGCAAAGGATACCCTCCCGTTAGAGCAGTTATTGACGGTTCCACAGTGGGACCGCGGGACACGGCAAGAAAGAGGAGCATGCCATGATAGATTGGAATCTTGCGATCAAGATAGCCGGCGGCGGTTTCGGTATGGTGTTTATCCTTCTCATACTTCTGGCCGTTTCGGTGTGGGTGATAAAGGAGGTAGTAATCAGAATCGAGGGACGACGAAACGTCACCGTTGAAGAAAAAAACGAATACGATCGCATCGTCGGAGGAGTAATGGGGAGAAGCAAAAAACAGAAACGAGGCAGTTGAGGCCGCGCTTTTTCGTTCGCGGAGAAAAGGTAAATACACATGTTTGGATTACTGGAAAGCGGATTTCATGTTTTTACCTGGGGCAACGCGCTGATGATTGCCATTGCCCTTGGGCTGATATATCTCGGCGTAGGCAAGAAGATGGAGCCGTTGCTCCTCGTACCCATCGGATTCGGCATCATGCTGGTGAACCTCCCCTTGGGGGGGTTAGTAGATTACGAACACGTAATCCGTGCACCTCAGGCAGGAGTGGTCATGGAAATCGGAGCCGGCAAAGGAGATCGATTCGACGAAGGAGATCTTCTGTGCACCCTTGATACGGGAACCATTACGGCACCCGTCTTCGGCAGGGTCGACGAGATCATGGCGGCGAAGGGGCAGCGCCTCGAAGAGGGGGAACTCATAGCCCGGATTATCACCACGGCACAGACCGACCAGGCTGTCACCAGGACTCGACCCGTGGGATTGCTTTCACGGATCTTTCACTATGGGATCATGTGGCAATTTCTCCCTCCCCTCATGTTTCTCTGCCTGGGGACAATGACCGACTTCGGACCCATGCTGGCCAATCCGAAGACGCTCCTCCTCGGTGCAGCGGCACAGTTCGGCGTCTACCTCGCTTTTTTCCTGGCCCTGGTGTTCGGCTTTACCCTCCCCGAGGCGTCCTCCATCGGGATCATCGGCGGCGCCGAGGGCCCGACGACGATATACGTCACGTCGTTACTGGCACCCCACATAATCGGCGCCACGGCGGTGGCATGTTACTCATACATGGCCCTGGTCCCGATCATTCTCCCACCAGTCGTGCGTCTGTTGACCACGAAGGAAGAGCGGTGCATCTACATGAAACCTCAGTTGCGAAAGGTTTCCAAGCTCGAGAAGATCCTCTTCCCCCTCGTGACAACGATTATCGTAATACTCTTTGTGCCCTCATCGGCACCGCTGATAGGTTGTTTCATGATCGGCAACATCTTCCACGAGTGCGGTGTAACGAAACGCTTCAGCGATACAGCCCAGACGGCCTTTGTCGACATCATTACCATTTTCCTCACCTTGGCCATCGGGGCGTCCATGACGGCACAAAATTTCCTACAGCCGAGGACGCTGATGATACTGGTTCTCGGAGTCATATCCTTTGCCAGTGCCGCGGCGGCGGGTGTGCTGCTGGCAAAGTTTATGAACCTCTTCTTGAAGGAAAAAATCAACCCCATGATCGGTGCGGCGGGGGTATCGGCCGTACCCATGTCGGCCCGTGTGATTCAGGTGATGGGTTTGAAAGAGGATAAGAAAAATTTCCTCCTCATGCACGCCATGGGTCCCAATGTTGCGGGAGCCATCGGTGCCGCTATTGCCGGTGGTGTCTTCATAGGAATACTGGGATAGGAAACACCGCGCACTCAAATCATTAACCCATATCTTAGGGTCACGCTGTCCACTGTCTATTCCCCATTGACACACAAGACAACCTTCCCTATGTTCACCCACGGACAGAACACGTCTATATCAATCCCCTTTCCCCGAAAAATGGGTGCGGATATCTGACGCCTGACGAGTACAGGTCACTGCTGAGATTTTTATCGAAAACCAGATTACGGCCTCGATACATTTGACTCGGCATCCGAAAAGTAACGTATAGTTTTTATCGGAGTTAGACCGATGAGCATGGTCAGAAAAAACTTACCGAAAGCTTACAAAATTTATCAAGAAATTTTAGGCAAACTTTATTACAAAATTTTATGCGCCGGATCATTGTTAAGACGAGTTTCAAGGAGTCGACTCTTAAAAAACAGAAGAAACCATTGTTGACCCCGTTCGATTGGCATTCGAATACCGAGGTGTCGGCACATACAAGACAATAGCACCGCTTCAAACAGAAGATGAAATTCGTGCTCCCTTTAATCATGTACTTCAATTTCGGCCCACAATCATCTGCGAAATAGGTTCCGATATGGGTGGAGAATCCTTCATCTCCGGTCGAAAGCGGTAGCTGCCGCAGGTACGGTTATCAGCATCGATTTGCCTTGGCTGTACAGGAAAACTTTGAATCGCTTTTTCGGAATTTTTTCAAGGACGGTACCCAGTTGACGTGTATCCGTCACGATTCTCATGCACAGGAATGCGCAGCAATACTCGCTATGATATTACACAGTCGTAAGATCGACTTCTTGTTCATTGACGGCGATCATTCCTATGGAGGAGTCAAAAAAGATTTTTCAATGTACTCGAAATATATGAGAAACGGAGGACTCATTGCGTTTCATGATGTCGCCGTAGTCGATAAGCCGGAGGACGTGTGCGGTGTGCATCGTTTCTGGCGCGAGAGAAAAAACGATCACAAACACATTGTAATAATCTCTTGCCCGGAACAGGCCGGAATGGAAATCGGGCTTATGATTTATCCCGCAGAAGATAACGGAGTAACCCCTTAACTTCCGACATCTTACACTAGGAGGAGCGTCACGGAAGTCAGGATTCTGCATTTGTCAAGAATGTAGACCCGCCTCCCTCTCACGGATCTCGTGCGATCCGAAAGCCCAAGAGGTGATCATCAGTCTTCGGACTCATTGGCTGGCGTTTGGAACATCGGAGATGCTCGGGACCGCTGCCGAAACATCCGCCACGGATAACACCATTCCAGCTCTTGTCGGGCCCTCTGGGATTATTGGACGGACTTTTTTCATAGTACTTATCGTCATACCAGTCCTGACACCACTCCCAGACATTGCCCGCCATATCATGAAGGCCATAGCCATTGGGAGGATATGAACCGACAGGAGCCGTGTATTCATATCCGTCTTTTTTCCAGACGAAATGATTGACACCGGGGCCGTAGTTGACCCGGTATACTTTACCCGTTTTAGGAGGATCATCCCCCCAGGGATATTCCATCTCTTCCAGACCACCGCGGGCCGCCTTCTCCCATTCGGCTTCCGAAGGGAGCCTGTAATGCTTGCCCGTTTTTCCACTGAGCCACTGACAAAAAGCCTCTGCTTCATTTCTCCGAACATTCATAACTGGCTTTGTGGGACCAAGCATCGACTCATCGGGCTGAAGGAAAAATGGTTCAATCGGCTCACTGTACCCCGTATCCTTACAGTATGCCAGATACTCTTCGAAGGCCACTTCATACTTCCCAATATAAAAGGCGTCCAGATAGACGCGGTGCGGTGGATATTCATTCTCTGCTCCTTCACCACCCATTGTAAACTCACCGGCAGGGATGAGTACCATATTCTTTTCCAGGCTTTTTATGATCGATGCCGGTTTATTTGTATCGCCAAATGATTCGCCGACACCTGCAAAGAAAAGAAACAGAAACAGCATGAATATATGTACACATAATTGTTTGCGTGCCATGTGTTCACTTCATCATTTCTCTTATTTCCAGCATAACAGCGAGGAGGATAGAGGTCACTCCCTAAATACCCATACAGTTCGACTCTTCTCACTCAGAAAAAATGCCGTTCCAGAGTTTCGGGCAGATGTGCCGTATTACAGACCAATTTGAGATACCACATGGGATGGACAATATCAGCAAAAAAAGGCCCTCTCTCCGAACCTCGCTTTTCGAAGAGTAGTTACTTCATATGGAATAATTCGAACAGTCCGTAAAAGTAAGTAGGAACACCGATAAGGACACATATCAATGTCCACATCGGATCAATCGAATAATTCTTTAATCCATCGACAAGTATTATTGTCATTGCGCCAAGCATTACAATACTGAATACTCTGGCAGATAATCTTGCCTTGTATTTTGTTTTTACTTCGCCTTCAGGCCTTACGTGAGCCTCGGCAGCAACCTCCATGGAATACTTTTCAACCTTATTGACCGCCATGATTTTTTCCTTTCTGTACACGTATGTTCTCGGTTTCGGAATGAGACCAGCAGCAATGGTAACGCTTTCTAATGTTTGTAGCGGCTACAAAATAAAAAATGGTCATTAAAAATGATTTTCTTGTGTTACGAGCGATATTTATTGTCCACTCGAGAAATATTTTAAATGGCCGGTCAATAATGGGAAAGAACGTCCGCAAATAAATGCGTGTGTTGATGTCTATTATGATATGTCCCCTCTTTATCCTCTTGCGAATAACTATGGTATCGGGAAATCCCTGATTCTACATCGGGAAATACCCTATAAATGAAAATCAAAGAGGTCTCCGAGGCGTCAGATAGTCATGGAGTGCGTGGGGAAGCCCTGTGCCACACTACACTTTTATCCAGATGGCGTGTGAGGTAAGGGGAAAACGAAAAGAACCGATATATGACCCGAAAGAGCAGGAGGGCCAGGAAGAACCTCACCCCCCCTATCGTCCATCGGAATTCATTAGAATTTTGTCGGCCAGTTTGCAAGGAGATGTTTGCCGACACCCTGATTCTTTGTCTCACGAATAATCTGCAACACTTGTATCAGGTAGTTGCGTGTTTCCTTGGGATGGATGACATCCTGGACTCCATAGGTTTGCGCTGCAGCATAGGGAGAAATGTCGTCCATCAGAAGTTCTATTTTCTTTTCTCTTTCCGCTTCCGGAAGTTTCCCGAATACGACATTTACCCCGATATCCGGATCCATAAACCCTATTTCCGCCGTCGGCCACGCAACCATAAAATCACACCCCGCTCCCAGGGCAGCCATATTGATAAGTGCCTGTCCATATCCCTTTCGTATCAGGATCACTATTTTCGGAACCGTGACCTGAAAGAGCGCCTGGATATTATTAACGACCTTCGCACCGACACGGTTGAGTTCCGCATCCTTCCCTGTGAGGTGACCGGGCGTGTCCACAAGAAAAATGAGAGGAATATTAAAAGAATCACACAGGCACAAGAAGCTGGTCTGTTTATCGAGGGCATCGGTGTCTGTTGCCCCGGCGTTGACGAGGGGATTACTGGCAACGATCCCGACGACATCGCCATTGATGCGGGCAAGGCAGGTAATGAGCATCTTACCGAACCCCGGTTTCAGCTCAAAGTACTCTCCCCCATCGACGAAGCACTCGATGATCTGGTGCATGTCATAGGCGCGCCGTCTATTCTCGGGAAAGACATCAAGAATTTTTTCCATGCGTTCCGCCGAACCTTCCGGCACAGGACGCGTAGGGGGTAATTCGACATTGCTTGAGGGCATGTAATCGAGAAATTTTCTAATAACATCAAAACAATGCGCTTCGTTTTCCGCCACCTGATCCGACATGCCGGTCACCTTGGAATGGACCTCCCACCCCCCCATTTCTTCTGCCGTGAAGGTCTGTCCGATCGCCTTTCCCAAGGCCCGGGGACCGGACACACAGATGGCGCTGCCTTTTACCTGAACCACAAAATCTGCCGTACAGGCCTGAAAGTCCGCCACACCGTAGCATTCACCCATGGCCGCCATGACAAAGGGACACTCACGAAAATGGGTGTATTCCGCCCAGTGTGCATCAGAGCCAACGCCACAGGCCATTAGTCTCTTTGCCCCCTGGACATCGGGCATTCGCGCACCGCCGGCCTCACCCAGCCAGATCAGGGGAACACCGAATTCCCGTACCTGCGCCTTGAACAGGAGCATCTTCTTGAGATTCACGAATGCATTCGTCGAAGCCAGCACAGTAAAGTCATTCGCTATGATGGCCACTCTCCGGCCATCTATCCTTCCGTATCCACAGATCAGGCTGTCCGCCGGTGTCTTCTCTTCCATTCCCGGCATATCTGACGTGCAGAAAGCCCCAAATTCCATAAATGTACCGGCATCGAGCAATTTGTCGATACGCTCTCGTGCCGTCAACCAGCCCCTATCATGCTGTCGCTTTATCCTTTCGAGCCCCCCCTGTATCTGGGTCTTCTCTCTTCGTGTTTCTAATTCTTCAATTATTTTTTCAAACGCCATTTCAGATCCCCTTTTCAAAAACGTAATTTGTAATAAAAACACTGCCTGCATCATCACGATGGTGCGGTTATGATGCAGGCTGTGTCGACATGTACACGGTATATCGTTTTACTATGCTACCTAATATCTTTTTTCAAACAGAGGCGGCTTTCTTGCGTGTCGCTCGAGAGACTCCGGGGATGTCCATTCTATCTCAGGACTGACGCGCAGTTCCGTTCTCATCGAGGCCTGTATCTCTTTGGCCAGCGCATCCAATGTGTTCTCCATCCCGGCAGCATACTCAATGCGTACCTTCAGCTGGGTAACCCGATGTGAGGAATCTTCTTTAATGATGCGCATATGGCCGGTTATCCGCGGGACAAACTGCTGTAAATGACTCCGTATCGCCCCGCCGAATACATTGACCCCCTTCACCGTGAGCATATCGTCCTAGCGACCCACGGGTTTGACGCGGTACCCCTTGAATCCACAGGCGGGACATTCGGAGGTAAATACCTCAACAATGTCGCCCGTTGCATACCGGAGATACGGTGACGCCTTTTTCTGCAGATGCGTGCCCACAATTTCGCCCACTGCACCATCCTTTACGTCGATTGGCTCCTTGGCGTCGGGATCGACGAGATCTTCCGCGGTCAAATCCCACTTCTCGGCAAAATTATGGAGGCCGTGATAGTCGTCTGAATTGCATGAAATGGCGATATTGAGAAGCGACGGTCCCCACCAGTCATACCACCGGCACCCAAATGCATCTTCCACTTTCTTCTTGAGCTCGGGGATTCCGCACCCCATCTCCCCGGTAAGGAGAAGGCACTTGAAGCCGAGATCCTTGGGATCCATGCCCATCTTTTTCAAGATATCAATGTAGAATTCAACGATAGCCGCCCCGGTATACCAGAATGTCGGTTTTGTCCACTTTACCATCTCCAGTGCCGGCTGCGGCCCCAGCCTGATGTCGATGGGAAGCGGCAGGATGCCCGCTTTTTCCACGCCGGGAAGTATCGCCGATGTCGCGTACACCCCCAGGGGGTATAAAAAGAACGCACGGTCCCCTCTGCCGAGACCCACCATATTCTGCATAAAAACTACCACATCGGTAACATAATCCCTGTCTCCCGCCGTCTGTGTATAGGGGTAGGTTGGATGGCCCGTCGTACCCGATGTCCCGCCGGTAGAGACCACATCGTCCGGGTCGCAGCAGATGTGGAGGCCAAACGGGTGGCCATATTTTGCGAGCGAGGCCTCCATACTCTCCCGCTCACGGTCTTTATCCATCATGATCGGAAGCTTGCGCAGATCCTCTATGGTTTGTATATCATCCGGTTCCGCCCCGCATTCGTTGAAGCGCAGTTGATAGTACTCGGGCGAGTTGTCATACATTTACCAAATTGACTGTCTGAGCATTACTTCTTTCCGCTCTTTTCGCTGTTCGAAACTCATGCCGTTTAACTCTTCTGGATAAAGTCGTATCTTTCCTACCATGTTCCACCTCCCTTTACTTCGTGACACATGGAAAAGCGTGCGCAGCCGCCTCTCCGTAAGCATTGCCTTTTGCCCCTCCCTAATGTGAACGGTAACTCTTCAGCATCATTGATGCGGGCATCCCTAAAAAAGTTGCGATTCATGCTACCTATTTTTTTGATGTAAGTAAATCACCAATTGAACCATTTCAAGAGACTTCACGCGACGACTTCCCAGTAGTAGACACCCAGCTGCCTGCTCTCGATGGTAACCCTGTCGCCAATCTGCAGGGACCCAACACCCGGCGGTGTTCCCGTAAAGATCATATCTCCTTCCTGCAAAGCCCATATTTTACTTATTTCAATTATTAGTTCTTCACACCCGAACAGCATATCCCGGGTTCTGCCATGCTGCCTTACCCGGTCATTGACTCGGCAGGTAAATTCAATCTCTTTGAGATCCATAGCATCTTCGTATCCGACGAATTCACCGATGGGGGCACTCTGTTCGAACGATTTTGCGATCTCCCACGGCAATCCTTTTTCCTTCATTTGTTTCTGCACGTCGCGCAGTGTCAGATCAAGTCCGAGTGTGAGACCGCTGATAAACGTCAGGGCCTCTGCGCTGGTATGCACTCTTCCCTTTCGCCCTATCCGGATCACCACCTCGGCCTCGTGCTGAAGATCACAGCCGTGAGAGGGAAAATGAATGGCCCTTCCGACAGGAACCAGACACGTTGCCGGCTTGATAAAAATGACGGGAGCCTCAGGAACTTCGTTGTCAAGCTCATAGGCATGCTCTGCATAGTTCCTCCCAATGCAAAAAACGCGCGGCACCTCCATAGTTCTTCCTCCAAAAATAATTATGAACCGTCAAACACCAGTGTTGCTTTTGCAACGCCTTCTTTTGTTCTTCGCCGAATTGATAATCCCATTTTTTCAAATACATGAAGCATTACATCATTTTCGGGTAACACATCTGCCGTTACGCCTAAAAGCCCCTCTCTTTTGACAAGATACACAAGATACGTGACCAATTCTGTTGCGATTCCCCTGTTCTGATATTCATCCCGTACCGTAAACGCCACCTCTGCCGTATGCGTTGATTCCTCTATGATATATTGGCCAAGACCGACAACATTTTCATGGTATCTGCGATTTACCACAGCGAGAATCGTCATTTTCTTCGTATAGTCAATCACCGCATAATGCTGCAGTATGTCGTGAGGCATATCCTTGCGTGCTGAAAAAAACCTGCGGTAGAGACTCTGATCCGACAGGGAGTAGAAAAAATCCTTGAGGAGCGGCTCATCGCTGATCTTCACCGGCCGCAGATAGATGTTCAACCCCGTCCGCGTCGTCCGGTATCCCTCCAGCTGCTCCGGATACTCACCCTTCCTGCCCGGAATGAACGATTGATCACGGTAGATCAGCCCCCCCTGCTTCGCCTCATCTATCAACCACGACCGAAACTTCGGGTGTGCAATGGAAATTAAATCCATGGCTCGCTCACGGATGTTCTTGCCGTGGAGGTACACGATCCCGTACTCCGTCACCACATAGTGTATGTCACCACGGTTCAACGTCACACCAGCCCCCTCCTTGAGAAACGGCACGATCCGCGATACCCCCTCGTTGGAGGCCGTCGATTGAAGGGCAAGGATCGTCTTCCCGCTCCGCGACAGAACCGCTCCCCGCATGAAATCCGCCTGCCCGCCGATCCCGCTGTAAAACAGCTTGCCGATCGACTCCGCACTCGCCTGACCCGTCAAGTCAACTTCCAACGCCGAGTTGATCGCCGTCATCCCCTCGTGCCGCGCTATCACGAGGGGATCATTCGTGTAATCTATCGTCCGAAACTCCACCATCGGATTGTCGTGCAGGTAGTCGTACGTCTCGCGCGTCCCCATACAAAAAGCCGCTACCGTCTTGCCCGGGTTGAGGGTCTTTCGCGAATTGTCCACAACCCCCCCCCGCATCAACTCCACGATACCATCGCTCAACAGCTCCGTGTGAACCCCCAGGTGACGCTTGCCCGTGAGATTCGCCATAATCGCGTTCGGAATACTCCCGTAGCCCACCTGGATGGTATCGCCGTCTTGAATCAGCCGGGCAACATACGCGCCGATCCGACGGATCGCCTCCGTGTCCGCACCCGCCTCATACTCCAGAAGCGCCTCCTCATGGGGCACAACATAATCCACCTGCCCAATGTGCACGAACCCGTCTCCGTGTACCCGGGGCATGCGGGAGTTGATCTGGGCAATCACCGTAGTCGCCTTCTCCACGGCCGCCTTGTCGATATCCACACTCACCCCTAAACTCATGTAGCCGTGCTTGTCGGGAAGCGATGTCTGGATCAGCGCTACATCGATGGGAACAATCCCCCGACGGATCAGGTCGGGCACCTCGGATAAAAAAACGGGAGTGTAGTCGGCCAGCCCTTCATTCACCGGCCGACGCGTGTGATCGCCGATGAAAAACGAGTTGTGACGAAAGTTATGACGAAACTTCTCATCCGTATACGGTGCAACGCCCAGTGTCCAGACGTGTAACACCTCGGCATCGAAAAAGGCCTTGGGGTGGGAGTTCACATAGTCGATCAGCGCCCGTACCAGGTACTGGGGCTCGCCGCAGCCCGTGCTGATGAAAATCCGGTCGCCCCGGTGTATCCCGCTGAACAGCTCGTCCTCGGAAACAAACTTCTCAGGATACCACCGCCGAAGCTCCTCCACCTTCTTCGCGTTGATCTCCTCCTGGAGATCCTCCCAGTAGCCCCCTGGGGTGGCTGTATGCTTTTTCCCCATTTCACATCACAATGCATGGTTATGTTCTCGATTAAGACACTAAGGCGCGTAACAGTCCCCTTACGTGCAAAGGGTACATTGCAGCGCGATAACCGCATGTCAAAAAGCGGGAAAGTCGCAAATGCGTTGTTTCTCTTCGTATAAACTAAAATTTCTCCGGACAATTTGCAAGGAGATGTTTGCTCGTACCCCGATTTTCTGAATCTCGATCTATGGCTCATACTTTGATGATACAGTCGCGAGCTTCACATGAATTGATACTCGCTTCTATCCGGTACGACCTTGCTACGTGATAGGGAAAAACAAAGAGGGGTCAACTCTTTCCTCTTGACTAGAAACAAAACACAAACTGAATGAATGCAAAGTCAAGAAGAAAGAGTTGACCCCTTGTGGTACCTAATTACTTTTTGGCTTCCTAAATGCCCACGACCCTGGTTCACTTGACGTAGGGTCGATCCGCACGATACAGAGCGCGCCGACTATATTCTTTTCATCACCACCACCGCTGTCTGCCACCTGACAGGTGTTCACATTGAGGTCCCCACCTGTAATGGTATCCGGATCTTTCAGTTCCGGCAACGACATGCACCCCAGTTTATACTTCGCCCATGCCAGATGTTCCCGAGTGTTGAACTCTTCTTTCGCGACAAGCAGTGCCACCCTTTGTGCATCTTCGTGCAATTCGAGGATTCTCGGGTTAAACACGGCGGACAGTACACTCAGAATGATCATAAGGGCAATGATTTCAATAAGCGTAAAGCCGGTCTGACTGTTCAGACCATCAGTCTCCGTATAATTTTCAGCGTAACTGTTCGTAAAAGACCCTCCCATCGTTAACGCACCCTTTCATTCACGGGATCTGTAGTTCCTTTACGCCGTACCACAACAGAAGGACACTATTTTAAATACAGACACTCACCAGACACTACCTGATGATATCTCAGTATTCTCTGCAGGTATATTTCCATCATAGCGAGGAATTGTGCCGGTTGCCCCCTCACACGCCGTTTCTGTTGCGCCCAATGCAATCCCAGCACCATCGTGTAACGTTTGGTAAAAACGAAAATCATCGGTACCCCACATAGAGACCTCTCTTGTGCCGCACATTCATCTCAACGCCAAAAAGAAGTTGAACCATCAGTGGAATTCTAAACAGGCACAATTCCTCTTCGCCTACCCATTCATTTTTCACTGACCCTTATAAAAAAGAACCACCTACGCTCTTAACTGTCGATCCCTCATTCACTTCAGCAACGAAAGCTGGGGATCGGCATACTCTCGTTCAGCTCTCTCAAACGCAGCCCGGGTTCGCATGTCGTATTTGGTAATATACTCCCATGCCCTTTTTATGAGAAAAAAATCTTTCTCCGAAAATTCGTTATAGTAGAGCGATCTCTTCTTTACCTTGTGCGGCTTCACGTAGTCCGCTCTCACGAAGTACGTTAATTTGTCGCGAGAAAGCCCTTCTACTCGTTCAAGAATATCTCCAGCCGTCATTATACCGTCTCGATAGCCATACCGATAATTATACTTGTACTAGTACTTATACTATAAAAATAATCTTGTCAAGAATAAAAACGGGTAACTCTACGAATTAACTATAGAATATTTCGGAAACCGCTTCGCAGCCCCGCAGGCGCCTCTTCTTCATTGACACCAGCGTTAAATACTCCTATACTTTATTGTTAAATGTGTGGTTACCGCACACGAGAAAATTAAAGATTATTGCGAAGCCATGAGGTGTCCTATGAGAAACATACTCATCACTACACTCACTTTGCTGGTTTTTCTTGTTCCCCCCACTCAGACAATTTACGCCTACGGTGGCGGCGGAGGCTCTGACAGTGCAACCGGCGACAGCACATCATCGAGTTCAGTCAACATGAGCTTTACCGGAGATCATAATTCAGCATCGACGGGTGTTGCATCCCATACCTCCAACGTAACTGTCGTTAGCCATCAACATAGCCAGACGGTTAACAACGAGATAAAAAGTACACCGTTGACGGTCTTTCAGTGGGTGGAAACGATCGGTGACGTCACAACAGGTGGTGCCCAGGCGGGAGTATACGGCTATGCCGTGTATTGCTGGTATGTGGGAAAAACCGTCGTTCTCGTTCCCGTTGCACTTGCCTGGCACGTACCGAAACATACGACGCGGACGATCTACGGTATCACCACCGGCAACCTTGATACCGTCCACAAGGTGAACAACAAGACCTGGGTCGGACGGATCGTAAACGGTTTTGTGGTAGAGGGACTGATCAATGTCCGGGAAGGAAGAAAAGGAAATCCGGTGCCCTATCCGGGTCCGACCCGCACGCATGCACCGGTGAAGGATATTATCCATTTCAGGGGAGTAAAATAAGACCCCTCAAGACAACTTCGTTATTCGATGTCGATAGCACAAAACTCTCATCAAGGAGCCGGACATGAAAAAAACATCGTTAGCACTTATCGCACTGCTTTTAATGCTGTTGCTGGGTGCCTGTCAGCAAATTGATCTGAAAAAAATAAATCCTATGGATCTGATCAAGAAGAAAAAACTGCCCGAGACGACCTATTTCGATCCACAAACGCTGGAACCAACCATCGCACAGGCTATGATTTCCTTCGAAGCAGCAAAAATGGAAAAATTAAATGCCTTCCCCTACATATCGATCAAGCAGACAACAGAGATTAACGTTACTGAATATCCGGCCGATTCGGATTTCAGATTAAAATCACAACTCATTACCAAATACGACCGTACCCCAAACGGAACCGTCACCCTTGAATTTTTCAGTGAATCGGAAGATCAGTTCGGGCGAAGAGATCTTGCCATGAATACGGTTGTGTACACAACCCGACAACCGAGGAAGGATGAAGCTGTCAAGCTGAGGCAGTGGGCTTTGAAAACGGGGCGGTCGTACTCTGAAAGGTCAGAAGATTCAAAACAGGTATTGATGAACTTTCAAAAAGAAAGTGGTCTCAAGCCGGACGGGTTGTACGGAAGGATGAGCGCGAATGCGCTGTCGGAGAAAATTTCCATGATACAGATTCAGACGATGCAAAGTTCAATCTTTCATCCTGAAACACTCTCGCACATGATTTTTATCCTTCCCTATGATCTTGTCTCCAAAAACGCCGACAAATTTAATAGGGGGTTTGACTCCCTTCTTGAAGTCGGGAAACATGGACTCACCGCCGATAAGTTCAAAACTATGGCAAAACCCGGGGAAAAGTTTGTTCTCTTCGCGTACTTCCTTGATCGGATAGACCCAACAGCAGCACTCAGAGTAGGCCTTGCATCGGCAGAGCACCGCTGGTCAAATACAGTCAGTTCCACGTATTACGCCTCCCCGGGAAGCTGGCCGGTCATTGTCGAAACATTCAGCATAGACGATACGGTGGGGTCTTCTCGCCTCTATGCAAACATCTTTGTAAAGAACGGATTCGCCTACAAGTGCATTGCAAGCCACAGACTCATGTGAGAGCGGGTCATAGTTGTACTCTGAACGATATCCATACAGAGGGCGGGAGGTGAAGTGGAACCGTTCCATTGCGATTTCAAACCGGGACCGAAACCATTACGGAATAGTATTGGCTCTCATATATCAGATCGAACCCGATGAAGCGAAGCGCCCATGATCAACAGGATGGACAAGACAATGATCTTCAAAAAAAACTACTCCTATTTGACACTTTTACTTGTCGCGATATTCGCAGTCCTTTTTTCATGTGCATATGGAACCGTCACTCCGGACAGCTCTCTCCACAGTAATATGTACATCTGCAATTCGTCTTTCTATTCGGGGCATTCGGACGATGAGATTCGAACAGCCGTGCAACACATTGTTTCTACGTTCAATCCTGACACATACTATCCGGAGATTGACATACTCGCGCCCTTCGATGGAACACTCTTTCCCCGAGACATAGCATCGCCTACCTTCAAATGGCACGACCAGTTTTCCCATTCTTCCTCATGGCTCATCATTTTCAGGTTCGAAGATACCAAACACCGCATCTGCGTTGTGACAGACCGGACGACATGGACGCCGGACGAGAAAGTCTGGAACATCATAAAGCGATATTCTCTCGAGAAGAAGGGATACGTCACGATCATTGGGATTTCTTCCGAGCGAAGGGGTGAGATAACGTCGCGGAACACTATCATGATCTCAACGTCAAAAGATGAAGTTGGCGCACCCATCCTGTACATGCAAATGCACCTTCCGTTTGCACGAGCAAAGAAGCACCCGGAACTTTCCCAGTGGCGACTGGGGGCAGTCTCGTCATACAAAGAGCCATCCGTTGTACTAAAGAACGTGTCCTCATGCGGAAACTGCCACCACGTCTCCCGTAATGGTAAGGTATTCGGCATGGATATCGATCACAAAAAGGACAAAGGTACCTACGCACTGTCCGAAATATGCAACAACATGGCGTTGACAGAGAAAGATCTCATAAGCTGGAATGATTTCCAAAGGTCTGACACATCGAAAAGCATGGGATTATTTTCTAAAATATCGCCCGATGGTACTTTCGTGGTCAGCACGGTGAAGGAAACGTCATTCTTTGCCATGCTGTCAGACCTCGATTTTTCTCAGTTTTTCTTTCCCGTTCGCGGCCTGGTTGCCTGCTACTCGATCCCGGAAAAGAGATTCTTTACCCTTTCGGGGGCAGATGATCCGGACTATGTTCAAACATGTCCCGAGTGGAGTCCCGATGGCAGGTACGTTGTCTTTTCGCGGGCAAAAGTCAACACTCGTTTACTTGAGGTTCTGGGAGGCAAAGACTACATCAACGTCGGACCGGAGGTACGAATTTCTGACCTGAATAAAAAATATCAGATACGGTTCAATCTATACAAGTTACCATTCAATAATGGAAAAGGCGGCATTCCCGAACCTGTTGCAGGCGCAAGCCATAACGGTAATAGCAATTATTTCCCCCGCTATTCTCCTGATGGCAGGTGGATCATACTCACGAAAAGCGAGACCGGTCTTGCGATTCAGCCCGACAGCACACTACACATCATCCCGGCGGAAGGAGGCACGGCCAGAAAACTACGTTGTAATACCGACATCATGAACTCATGGCACAGCTGGTCGCCAAACAGCAGATGGCTCGTATTTGCATCAAAAGTAAATACACCCTATACAGAGCTTTTTCTCACTCACATTGACGAAGAAGGCAATGACAGCCCTCCGGTCCTTTTGTCGCGATTCAATACCGACAGCTATGCGGCTCTCGTGCCGGAGCTCATCAATATAAAGATTGGTGCCATCAAGAAAATTACCTTTTCCATCACACAAAAGCAGTGAGGACCCTTCATTTCACTTTTCTATTGCAACACGCCACTTACACGACACCTGCGCCGACACCCCTTCCGGTCTTTGATCGGGCGGCGTAAACAAGCGTGCCACCTTCACGTCGCTGTGTATTGCACCGAAGAACCCTTTCCGGATCAAACACCCGGTATGGCCGCAGTCATAATATTCCATACCCCATTTTTTTGCCGCCCTCTGGGTCGAACAGTCAATGGTTTGCATGGTAAAGCTCGTAGCCGACACTTTTTCGATCTCGACATCCTCGAACACGGCCCAGTGCGAGTGTTTTAAAAACTTCACGAAGGTATCACAATTTCGTTTTGATATGTCCAGGACATGTGCGAGTCGCTTTGCTTCGTAGGCGCCAAATTTTTCGAGCATGGCTAGATAGTCTTCATTGTTGTGCTTTTCCGGACAGTACTTCTTCACCCACTCATCCGACAGAAACCACATCATGTTGAATGCGTACAGAAGCTCCCGCATTACCCCGTACGCATCGTCCTTTGAAAGTCGGTCAATTTCCATCATTGCAGACTCGTTCTCCTTCCGACATGATATAAAGTGTGTATATTTTCTTACGTCCGTTTGTCAACATACGGAAGGACTTTCTCTCTCGACGCTCCTTATAGGCGGTGGTTTGAATCGAGAATGCGACTCTGCTATAGTATTGGGTAATGCATATGGCATCAGGGGAAAGAGAGATGGCCGAAAAACGAGGATTGCCGAAACGGGGCTGGGCAGGACTGTGCCTGATCGCTGCGGGCTGGCCTCTTGCCTGGATACGGCCGAACTCCCTTCAGTTCGTCTGGGAAAATTCCTTTCTCTTCCTCTGGGTCGGGTATTGTCTCGTCGTCGATGCTCTCGTGTGGAAACGCACCGGAACCTCTCCTTTTACCAGAAACCATACGGCATACGTGGGCATGTTTTTTCTCTCCATTCCCGGATGGTGGCTCTTTGAATTTTTCAATATTTTTCTCCAGAACTGGCACTACCTCCACAACCGCCCGATCGGCACGTTCGAACATATTATCCGTTCATCGATACACTTCAGCATCGTCATCCCTGCGGTACTCACCACTGCAGAACTCTGGTCGTCATCCCGTTACTTCACCGGAAATATGCAGGAGCACCCGGTTGTCTTCACCACCAGAGAAATCGCCATAATCAATCTCATCGGCATGTCAATGCTTGTCAGTGTCATCGGATTTCCACGATACTGTTATCCCTTCGTATGGATATGTCTCTACCTCATCTTCGATTCAATGAACATGCTACTCGGGGCACCGGCACTCCTGAGATATCTCGAACGGGGAAACTGGCGGCCTTTTATATTGCTCCCCCTGGGTGCGCTAACATGCGGATTCTTCTGGGAAATGTGGAATTTCTACGCCCTCCCCAAATGGTTCTATTCGATCCCATTCTTTGATTTTTTCCATATCTTCGAAATGCCAGTGCTGGGATATCTCGGCTACCTACCCTTCGGTCTCGAAGTTTTTGCCCTGTACCATCTGGTGATTAATCTTTTTGGTCTGAAAGGAACGCGTGTGAATGGCGGGGAATCATACATCCACTTTTAATCGAAAACCAGTGTTCTTTTCGGATACATGGACACTCACGATCCCACATGCCCGGAAGGCCGAGTATCGCGAAAAAGACAGTATTTGCTTTTTGTTATGGAGCAACCATAATCGGCCCAGAGGATCCTGTTTCCTCGAATTAAAAAATCAGCCCTCTATTGATTCCGCACCTCTTCATATTTCTTAATGAGAATGTGTATGCCATGGTCAAAGATGCGTATCGTCTTATTAATGGCCTCAACGGCCTGATTGGGATCGTAGTCTTTATGAAAAAGCCCTTCAAAATTTGCATAAAGCCACATATGCCGGCGCATCATCATAAGCGCATACGCAGCCTCATCCAAGGGAATCCCTTCTCTAACCCTATCCTCAGCATACCTGATAAAGTAATCTCTCACTTCCGTGTACGGTTTAGCGCTGTAATATATTCTTCTTAGCCCCTTATAAAAATCTCTCGCGTGCTGAACCAATTCTTTTTTCGGGAGTGAACGGTAAGATGGTGTTCGCACATTTTGGCGAATGGCATTGCACCATTGCTCCGCAATTTCATTTGTTCGTTGCTCGGTGATATCAATTACGATTTCAGCAAATGTTTTCATGATGTCCCTCCGTAACTTGTTGTCGCCGATTAAGTTGTATTACCAACAAATACTGAAAATCCTTTTATTCATTATACCACCTGCCACGCGTTATTCGAAAAGAGAATAGATCCCGGGTATACCTTCTTTACCCATTCTAAAATTTGACTTTTTTACTCTACTGCCAAGGCACACCGAGTGGAAACCGGCGTCACTTTTTCGACCAGCCTTCATGAGAAATTGGCTAATATTATATCATGAAAGCGAAATATACCCAAGGATAAGACTCTTCGCTAACGTTTAATTCACCACAGAACGCATGCAGTTTTCAATAGACGTGCATGGTACTTTTTGATATTTTTAAAGAAAATCGATCTGTTAATGAAAGAACATTCGTTGCAATCTGCAGATGCTATTCCTCGAACATCTTTGTGTGCATTCGATAGTGTACGCAGCTACTTCATCGGTAAAGTCAAATGGATAACAAATTGAAATCGGAAATTACAACGTTTCTCCTCGATCGAGGTGCCGACCTCATCGGATTTGCCGCAACTGAAACGTGGGCAAAAGAGGGTATGGTTCCCGAGCGATATCGTCCCGATGCACTGTGGCCTCATGTGAATTCGGTCATCGTCATAGGGTGTCAGATGCCCCTGCCAATCGTAGAAACCACGCCGTCCGTCCAGCACCGGGATCTCTACAATACGTGCAATCGAATGCTCGATGACCTGGCGTTTCACCTGTCACGGTGGTTGAACCGGCACGGCCATGCGTCGATACCCCTCAGCCGGGATGGGTACGCAAACATACAAACGCTGATCCGGAAACCGGGTGCGGCGTTTTCCCACGTCTTTGCGGCCCAGTATGCGGGCCTTGGCTACATAGGCATCAACAACACGATACTCACAAAAAAGTTCGGACCCCGAGTACGCTTCGTGTCCGTTTTTACGGAAGCCAAAATACCGCCCGATCCGATGTTGCGAGAAGGCCTCTGTATCCGATGCGGGGCCTGCGCTGATCTGTGCCCCGTGGGGGCGCTGAAAATAAGCAAGAAAGCCCTTCGCGAGGATGTCATCATCACTGCTCAATACAACCGGCGCTCGTGCACGGAATGGGCGCGGCTGCTCACCCAGAGAGGATGCTATCCCTGCGGCATATGTATCAAAGTCTGCCCCGTCGGTGAAGACCGCGGGTTATACGAACGAGACCAGACAGCACGCCATTATCGCAGGGAAATCGACACGTCGGTCACCAACTCACCCGATCCGTTTTATCGGTCCTGGAATCATATCCGCAACCACGGGAGTCTTTTCTTCAATGAGGATATTACTTCAGACGATACTCTCAGAAGCATTATCGAAAAGATCAAAAATAACATGGACGGGAGGGAGCAATGACGTCACAAGAACAAACACCTGAGGAACTCACGGCTTTCTGCGGCAAGTGCAGAGAGAACTTGAATACCATGACTGAAAATCAATCGCGCATCGACTTTATGAGGAATCTTCTGCCGGAGCTGCTCCGGCAGAAACAACTCATCGGAACAATTCTTGCCGGCATCGTCGAGAGACGAACCTATCCCGACATAAATTATCCCACCATGTTTGACAGCGAGTTCATTCTCTACACCGACCCGGATCATCTTTTCTCTATAAGAATGTTTCTCTGGGGACCCGGAGAATATGATCCGATTCACGATCACAACTCATGGGGTGTCATCGGCCCGGTAACGGGAAAACTCGAAGTCGTCAACTATCGACGGTTAGACGATGGCTCACGGGAAGAGTATGCCCACTTGGTCGAAACCGACAGGCGACTTGTATCCCCCGGTGACACCTACTTTGTTCTCCCCCTCAATGTCGGCATTCACAGAACAGGAAATCCGAGCACTGATACGATCATTCAGATGAGTATATACGGCGAAGGGCAGACAGTGAGAGATCACATCAACGGATACGACATCGATTCGAACAGGTGCTACCCCATTTATGCTCCAAAGGTAAGGAAACGCCGACTTGCGGCGCAGGCTTGCGCATTCCTTGACGTCAAAACATGAGAGTGATGTGATATCATTGTGGGAAAATATCACCTCACTGCAAGGAAGCTCACCGGTACGATGACTTTGGAATACAGGTTCTTATGAAATTCAACGATATTCGAAGAAAGCTTTACGTAACGTATTACCGGCATCTGGAGAAATTTCTGGAACCACTCGCTCAAAAGGGTGTAACTCCTAACACGGTTACTATCATCTCACTGTGTATCTCACTTTTTTCAGCGATATGCTATGCCTTCGGGTACATTTTTATGGGGGGACTGTTGCTTCTTCTCTCGGGCTTTACCGACACAATGGACGGCACCATCGCCCGACTTACGGGGCAGACGACCAAATTCGGTGCTCTGCTCGACTCTTCGCTGGATCGATTTGCTGAATTTTTTGTATTTTTCGGGCTCATCGTATACTTTCACACAATATGGATGCTGTTTGTCGTTATGGGTGCCTTGATGGGTTCTATAATGGTCAGCTACGTGAAGGCTCGCGCCGAATCACTGGGCGCTGTTAAAGTTGTCGGTCTGATGCAACGACCGGAACGGATTGTCCTTCTTTCGGCGGGGTCATTCCTCAATGCGCCAATCGGCCAGCATCTCCCGGAATGTCGCGACTGCACACTCATCATCACGTTGCTCCTCCTCGCACTTCTCACGCACGTGACCGTTCTTCACCGTCTTATGGTGGGCAAAAAAGACCTGACCCAGCCAGAGTAATCCTTTATATAAACCAGCCAATCAGAAACACTCCGATGACCATGATCACCGTCCCCGCCATCCTCTGTCGGATCTTTTCCTCCCTGAACCACCACGCACCATACAGGACACCGAACATCAGGCTGGTCAGTTGTAACAAAATCATAGCAGCCTGAATATGTGAAATCGCATCCATATCATAATCGGCACGGGTGCACCCCGCAAAAACCCCCACACGGACCTTTGCACAATACACAATGATCCGTCCACAATCAAAAAGATGCCGAGGACTCCTAAGATATTGCTCGTCTCACCGCAAACGAGTCGTCCCGTTACGATGTGAAGTGAATGCCGGAAGGTGAAACGAAGGCGGAAGGAATGCTCCATAAAGACCTTCATCTGGCAGTAAAAGGCAGTGCATGCATAAAAGGGTCAGGCTTCGGCAAGGTGACGAAGAACACAGAAGCGCCAAGCCACGGAAAGGCATAACTGAATCTGACAAACCCCCTTTTGACGTCAGATAGATGACTGAAATACTTCTTTGTCAGAGCACCCACCGTTTCCCACAAAACCGCTAAAAGTAAAATGAAAAAGTATGAAAACCATGACACTCCGCCTTATCTCAGGAAGAATAATTGGGGGTATACAGGTGTTCCGCGATACATGAATTGAAACGAAACTCGGAATAACCTGCGTGTTTCCGTTCTCATTTTTCTTGACATGAAACCCCCTTTTTACTATAGAAATTGAGTTTCGCTGAGGAAGTAGTTTGTATAATTGCCACAACCACGTGCGTCTATAGCAATGCGCAGTGGGGATATGGTGCTCTTCATCCTCTCGTTTTAGAAAATCATATAAGGAGGTGATTGTGCCATGAAGCCTGTTGGAACACAAATCGTAGCAGAATTTCTGAACTGTTCAAAAACCATTTTGAACGACAAGATGGCCATCGAGCAACTCCTACGTGAGGGAATCGAGAAATGCGGATTTTCTCTTGTCGACATCAACAGCCACTCCTTCGATCCAATCGGTGTAACGGCAATTGCTGTCGTGAGTGAGTCTCACGTGGCTATCCACACGTACCCCGAAGCTCTTCACGCATCGGTCGATATCTACACGTGCTCTCGGGACAAGGAAGCAACGACTAATCTTCTCAACTTCTTCAAGGAAAAACTCGATCCGGCAACGACACGCTCAGCAGAAATCACACGGGGCAATCCCATCGAAGTGACGGAGACAAACTGGATCACCGACAACGCAGACGGAATCGGATACGATGTCCGGTACCACATAGAAAAAACACTCCACAGCGGCATGTCGAAATACCAGCAAATCGATATCATAGAAAACGAGGTATTCGGCAGAATTCTCTTCTTGAACAATGATCTTCAAATTGCAGAATATGATGCCACGCTCTACAATCAGAGCCTGCTCGCTCCGCTCCTCGAAACACAAAGTTCCCTCGGGAGTGTCGCAATCCTCGGAGGCGGAGATGGAGGAATCCTGCATGAACTTCTCAGGCACAATCCCGGAAGCGTGACGCTTATCGACATCGACAGCGACGTTGTCGAAGTCGCCAAAACACATTTGCGGGGTATCTGTCACGATGCATTTGAAGACCCGCGGGTGGAAGTAATACACGATGATGTCTACAACGCGCTGGATGCCGAACGCCGATTTGACGCCATCATCTATGACCTCACCATGCATCCTGAAACATTCATCAATATGGATCATGAAATCTACCTGGTAGAGCTCTTTTCAAAGATCAAGAACTGTCTCCACCCCGGTGGAATCGTGGCAGTCCAATGCTGTTCTGAATATGACAGGAGTACCATCACACTGTCAGAAAAAATCCTGAAACAATTCTTTACAGAGGTGAGGTTCTATACGGTCAACATTCCGTCGTTCTGCTCTCCGTGGGTCTTTGCAGCAGCCCACGACGGCTGACGACTGACCCTCGTGATATTGCGGCATAAAAAAAGGCTGGTGGAAATCGCTTCTCACCAGCCTTTTTCATCCGTAATCAGTGGCATCAGTCTTTGTATTCCAATTTTATACTACCCAGTTCGACAAGCTGCTCATGTTCCACCTGCCCATAGAAATCGATAACTTCCTTTACCGGACCTGTGACACTGCCTGTTGCTTGAATTTCATATTCGTGCAGCGGTGCATAGGCCTCGACCCCTTTTCCCTCGGGTAGTATTTTCTCCCGCGGCGCGTAATCTGCGCTCATTGTCAACCCAGGGGGAAGATGACCGAAGAGATCCTTCAGTTTCTCACCAAACAGCCGAGCAAAAGCCTTATATGAAAAATCAAAGCGGGCATTGGTAATTTCTTTGACTGATACGATCCGTATATTCAGATTGTCCTGCCGGTTGTTCAAGGCATCGCTCAGCAGATTATGGAAACCGGCTCCTACGATAAGATGCACCCTGTTGCCCCTGACGTGTATCAGACGCATGAGCTGACCGAATCGTCCTTCGTTTTCCACATGGTGCTCTTCTTCAAATATGGCAATCCCCTGAATTCCACTTCCCTCCAGGAAACCGATAACGAAACCCTTTATCAGGTCGAATGGTCCCTCGACGATAACCTCGCAATATGCTTTCATCATTTCTTTTTCTCCCTCAGCTACAAAATACGGGAACTTTCCGTTAACTCACATTCCGACTATTATACAACCGCAGGACATTGTAAATATTAGAAAAATACGAATGTCACCACAACAAAAATGGGTATGAGTATCGGAATGGAGTACTTAAACATATACCCGAAGAAACTCGGCATGTTTATCCCCGCCTCTTCGGCAATCGATTTCACCATGAAATTCGGTGCATTGCCGATATAGGTGTTGGCACCCATAAAGACCGCCCCGGCGGAAATAGCCTTCAGATAGGTAATGAACACGGGATTGGCCGTCGTTGTCCCCGCAGCCAGTGCCGCGGGTACACACGCCTCCGTCAGGTGCAGTTTACCCAGTGCCAGATTGAAGAACGTCAGGTACGTCGGGGCATTGTCAAGGAAGGACGAAAGCGACCCGGCAACCCAGAAATAGTGATACGGTTCCCTCACCACCGCGACAAGGCCAGCCATGGCTCCTTCGCTTCCTGCCTTCAGTATCGCCAGACATGGAATGATCGTCATGAAAATACCCGCAAAGAGTTTCGCCACTTCCATTATGGGGAACCAGCTGAATTCGTTGGCTTCCCGAAGGGCCTTCGATGTCAAGAAGAGCGAAAGCAGTCCCATGACGATTATACCGATATCACGCACTAGATTCTGGTATTCCATATGGACACCGGCAAGTTCGAAATGCCCGGGCTTCCAGTAACCGCTCATCAATACGAGGCCGACTATGCCTCCCAGAAAGATAAGATTATACAAACCATCTATCTTTAATGGAACTATCTCTTCCTCCACTTCGGACAATTGTAACTCTTCCTTTTCTTTACGGTAATAAAACGTATCCACCGCGAAGAACAACAGCAGCAGGATTACCGCCGTCAAGAGCATGTGGGGCAGAATGCCTGTTGTCACCCAGAAAAACGGAACATTATGGAGGAATCCCAAGAAAAGCGGCGGATCACCCAGAGGGGTCAGCGATCCCCCAATGTTTGCGACCAGAAATATAAAAAAGCACACCACGTGTACTTTTTTTATTCTGTCTTTATTCGCCCTCAAGACAGGACGTATCATAACCATCGCGGCACCGGTAGTGCCAACCCAGGAAGCCAATATAGTTCCAATCAAGAGCATTATTGTATTGAGGAGCGGTGTTCCCTTGAGAGAACCTCTCACCACAATACCTCCCGCAACAGTAAACAATCCCCATAGGAGAATGATAAAGGGAAAGTAGTCAATTAAATAGATGTGTAAAATCTCATGAAGTGCTACGTGGTGATACGCATAGAGAAACGGCACGGCAAATAGCAGTGCCCAGAACGCGGATACCTTACCGAAATGATTGTGCCAGAAGTGGGGAACCAGCAGAGGACATAATGCAATAGATAATAATATACCCGCAAAGGGGACAACTGTCCAGATGGGCAAGATAGTTCCGATCGAAACTTGATGAGGGGGACACGTGGCCTCCGCTGAACTAAACGCAACTGTCGGATCAAGAAATACAACGCAATAAAGCGATAGTATAACCATCCACAATACGAATACTTTTGCTCGCATAATGGTTAAACTCCTGTTTTTACTGACGAAAAAAACAAGCCAGGAAAGCTGAACCTCCCTGGCTTGGACCTCTTGAGACTATCAAATCGAACCTATATTCTACAAAAGGATAATACGGCCGTTATGCCCTTTCGGCAACTTTCAGTTTCACTTCAGCAAGAGTCAATCTGTCGCTCACGACCTGATACCCTTCATCTTCCTTTGACAGCTTCGCAATTTCTGCTTCCGCCTGGGCCTTCTCCTGTCTTGCGCTCTCCTTGTTAATCACATCGTATCGTTCAGCGTAATCGAGAAGTACCGTTACTTTCTCAAAGAGCACTTCCGCATATCCAGGGCCAACGGCATAATATGCTTTTTTATTATCCTTCGTAAAATTCAGCTCACCGATCTTGACGGTGCTCAGAAGCGGAGCATGGCCGACGAGTGCTCCAAACTCACCATCCCCGCCAGGAATCGTTACTTCGTCAACTGTGTCGCTAAAAATCATTTTCTCTGGAGTAACAATCTCCAACATCATTTCTTCAGCCATGAAACAATCCTCCGCTTTTTTTACTCAGACAGTCTCCTGGCCTTTTCGACCGCTTCTTCTATCCCGCCAACCATGTAAAAAGCCTGTTCAGGAAGATCGTCATGCTTTCCGTCAAGGATTTCTTTAAACCCTCTTACCGTATCCGGAACTGAGACAAATTTTCCTTCTGTTCCGGTAAACTGAGCGGCCACGAAGAAGGGCTGAGACAGGAATCTCTGGATCTTTCTTGCCCTGCCGACTGTTAGCTTGTCTTCTTCAGAAAGTTCATCCATACCCAGAATGGCGATGATATCCTGGAGGTCTTTATATTTCTGGAGAATAACCTGTACTTCACGGGCAACCTGATAATGCTCTTCACCCAGAACGTTAGGATCCAGGATGCGTGATGTCGAATCAAGCGGATCCACGGCCGGGTAAATACCGAGCTCTGCAATCGAACGTGCCAGAACGACCGTACCGTCCAAATGGGCAAATGTCGTTGCCGGAGCCGGGTCAGTCAGGTCGTCGGCGGGGACATAGACACACTGAACCGCCGTAATCGAACCTTTGTCCGTCGAGGTAATACGCTCCTGCAATTCACCAAGGTCGGTTGCCAGCGTCGGTTGATACCCAACAGCCGAAGGCATTCTACCCAAAAGGGCCGAAACCTCTGAACCGGCCTGGGTAAATCGGAATATATTATCGACGAAGAGAAGGACGTCCTGCCCTTCTTCATCTCTGAAATACTCCGCCGCCGCGAGGGCCGTCAACGCAACTCTCGCACGTGCTCCCGGAGGTTCTGTCATCTGACCGTAGATCAGCGCGGCTTGTCCGATAACACCCGATTCTTTCATTTCGAGGTACAGGTCGTTTCCTTCACGCGTTCTCTCACCGACACCGGCGAAGACCGAAATGCCCCCATGGTGCATGGCGATATTGTGAATCATTTCCATCATAACGACGGTCTTGCCAACACCTGCCCCACCGAACATTCCCATCTTGCCTCCCCGGGGGAAGGGAACAAGCAGGTCGATAACCTTGACGCCCGTTTCCAGAACGTGTACCGACGTATCCTGCTCGAGGAATGAGGGCGCATCTCGGTGAATCGGGGCCATAGTTGTCAAGTCTACGGGACCGAGGCCGTCAACAGGACGACCCACAACGTTCAGAATCCTCCCCAGACATTCTTTCCCCACGGGAACCATAATCGGGCCCCCGCTTCCTTTCGCCGCCATACCCCTGACCAAACCGTCAGTAATATCCATGGCTATGCATCGTACAATATTATCTCCAAGATGTTGTGCAACTTCTATAACGAGATTGTCTTCCTCGTCGTTGATTGCCGGATTCGACACAAAGACCGCGTCCAAGATACTTGGCAGATTTCCATCGGCAAATTCAACGTCGACTACGGGTCCTATGACCTGTACTATTTTTCCTGCGTTCATACCCATCTCCTTAAAACGTTTATAGAGTATTTCATTTTCCCTCTGTCACGAATCCATACGGCCTTTGAAAAGGAGCGCCATATTGATACTGATCATCCCTTGGCAAGAGCCTCGGTACCGCCTACAATATCCATAAGCTCGCCAGTAATCGCTTGCTGCCGTGCTTTGTTATATTTCAACGTGAGATCGGTTATCATCTCTTCGCAGTTGCTCGTAGCGTTATCCATAGCCACCATCCGGGCACCATTTTCGCCCGCTGATGTCTCAAGAAGGGCCCTGAAAATCATCATCCTGACATACGTCGGCAGAATTTCACCGATTATGATCTCCTCTGAAGGTTCGTAGATGTACTCGATCCTCCGTTCCGGATCGAGCTCTTCCACGGTGTCCATCGTCGCCACGGGCAACAACCGTTCGATCCTGGGTCTCTGCACCGCAATGTTTTTGAATTCACTATATGCGATATATAACTCGTCATACTGGGCATCGATAAACTGCGGTATCAGCGCCTCGCCGATTTCAACGGCCAAACTCAGGTCGAACTGCTTTAACACATCGGGATACTGCGCTGAAAGAGTCTCTTTTCGTCTGAAGTAATCGCGACCTTTTCTCCCGACGGTGACTAATGATACCTCTTTACCTTCCTGTTTCCGTGCCCGTGTAAATCCTTCAACTGCCCTCATAACGTTTGAATTGAAGGCACCGCACAGCCCTCTGTCTGCTGTCATGCAGATGACCCAGACCCGTTTTGGTTCTCTCACTGCAAGAAGCGGGTGCATATCAGGGTCGACACGAACTGCAACGCTCCCCAGGACTTCCATGAACTTCTCCGCATATGGCCTGAAGTTCTCCATTCTGTCCTGTGCACTTTTGAGTTTCGCTGCAGCCACCATGTTCATTGCCCTGGTGATCTGTCTTGTCTTCTCAATTCCCTGAATCTGTCTTTTTATATCTCTTAACGAGGCCATTCAACCTACTCTCCCATTCTTCTAAATGCGCAACACGTTATTCGGCTCCGAAAACTGAATCAAATTCAGCCATGACATTGTTCATTTTTTCTTCGAGTTCAGAACTGATCTCTTTTTTATCGTCGATCTCGCTCATTATATCCGGATACTTGCCCTTAAGGAAGCCGAGGAGTTCACTCTCGTAACTCTTCAGACGGTCGACGGGATACTTGTCAACGAAACCCTTGACACCGGCAAAGAGGACGCAGACCTCTTCCCCAAGCGACATCGGTGCATACTGAGGTTGTTTGAGCATTTCGACCAACCGGGCACCTCGGTCAAGCTGAGCCTGGGTTGATTTATCGAGATCACTTCCGAACTGGGCGAATGCCGCGAGCTCTCTGTACTGGGCAAGATCAAGCTTCAGCGTTCCGGCCACCTGCTTCATCGCTTTCACCTGAGCCGCACCACCGACCCGGGAGACGGAGATGCCGACGTTAATGGCAGGCCTAACACCGGCGTAGAACAGATCCGGCTCGAGGAAGACCTGACCATCAGTAATCGAAATAACGTTTGTCGGGATGAAGGCGGAAACGTCACCAGCCTGCGTTTCAATGACCGGCAGTGCTGTGAGGGATCCGCCGCCGAGATCTTCGCTCACTCGTGCAGCCCTTTCGAGCAGGCGTGAGTGGTTATAGAAGATGTCGCCGGGATACGCTTCACGTCCGGGGGGCCTTCTGAGCAGAAGCGATATTTGACGATACGCAACAGCCTGCTTGGACAGATCATCATACAGGATGAGCGCGTCTTGTCCGTTGTCGCGGAAGTATTCGCCGATGCTGCATCCACCAAATGCGGCAATGTACTGCAGCGTGCCCGGGTCACTTGCACAGGCGGAAATCACGCATGTATACTCCATGGCATCGTGTCTGCGCAACGCTTCCACAACCTGGGCTACTGTCGACTTCTTCTGTCCGATCGCGACATAGATGCATTTAACCCCTGTATCCTTCTGTCTGATGATAGCGTCAATGCAGATCGCTGTTTTTCCGATCTGCCTGTCACCAATGATCAGCTCACGCTGCCCTCTTCCGATAGGTGTCATGGCATCGACAGCCTTCAACCCTGTATAGAGCGGCTCATTAACTGGCTGGCGCTGAATAACACCGGGGGCAACCATTTCGATTCTTCGCGTTTGTTTTGCGTCGATAGGTCCCTTCCCATCTATCGGAGCACCCGTGGCGTCCAAGACGCGTCCGAGAACTTCTTCACCAACCGGAACCTCTGCGATTCTACCGGATCTCTTAACAATATCCCCTTCTTTGATATGGGTATCTTCACCGAGAATGGCAACACCAACGTTATCCGTTTCAAGGTTCAGCACCATCCCTAATATGCCGCCAGGGAACTCCACCAGCTCCATCGCCATCGCATTCTCAACACCGTAGACTCTCGCGATACCATCACCAACAGACAATACGGTCCCGGTTTCGCTGACATCTAACTTTTTTTCATAATCCTTTATCTGCTGAGAAATTATTTGGGTTATTTCCTCTGCTCTGATTGCTTCCATTCGTTACATCTCCTCCCTTAAGAGCTCCCGTATATTGTTAAGCTGGGTTTTTACGCTGCCATCGTAAAGGGTGTCTCCCACTTTCACCACGATGCCACCCAACAACGATGCGTCACGTTCAATTTCCATTTCAACTTGTTTCTCTGTTATTTCTTCCATCTTTGCTTTCATCTGCACCGTAAGGTCGTCGGATAATTCGTAGGCTGTCGTCACTTTTACTCTGATTTTACCCAGGACTTCGTCCATATAATGCTGGAAAAAGTTTCTTATCTCCGGAAGGACATTTATTCTTCTTTTGTCGACCAGAAGCTTGAGAAAATTCGCGGTAAGTGGCGACACCTCAATCTTTTCGATTATTTGCTCCAGGATGGCCACCTTGTCAGCCTGAGCAAAGATTGGATTATCCAGGAACCCCCTGAGATCTCCATTCTGTTCGAGGAGAGAAGTAAAGATCTCAAGTTCTCCAAAGTATTGTTCGTACTGGCCCTCTTCCGCAGCTATTGCAAAGAAAGCTCTCGAATACCGTTTTGCAATCTCACTCCCCTTCAATTTAGCCTCACCATCCTATCTATGAAGTCTTTGACCATGACATCGTGGTCGGTTTTTTCTACCTGTTTTTCCAGGATTGCTTCAGCCATCTGTACCGCAAGCTCGGCAGCTTCGACTCGGAGCTCATTTCTCATCTTTTTAAACTCCTGTTCCATCCGAGCCTGAGTATCCACCTTCATTTTTTCTGCTGTCTTCTTGGCATCCTCTATAATTTTTTCCTTTTCTGCCAAACCCTGCTCTTGAATCATTTTTGAAATTCCTTCGATTTCATCCGTTGCCTTGTCGAGTTTTGCAGAATATTCGTCAAACTTCTTCTGTGCATCTTCCTTATCGGCAATAGCGTCCTCCATTGACGCCTTTATTGCATCGCGCCTGCCCCCGAAAAACCCCTTGATGGCCCGCGCCGAGAAATAATAGAGTGCGCCAAGGATAATACCGACATTCAATACTCTCCAGCCGAAATCAATCAGTTTATGATGATCGTGACCTTCCGCTTCCCCGTGCCCTGCAGCATATACTGCTACTGCAGTGAAAAGTATAAACACCAGAGAAGGCAGGACAGAACGTAGCAGGAATTGCTTAGAGGAAATCCTCCCTATCAGTGCTCTCATTGAATACTCCTTCCCAATACCTTCTCAGAAATATCAACAGATATCTTTTCCGCATGACTCCGCAGCACATTGCGCGCATCGGTCATTTCTTCATTTGCCTTCTTTTTAAAATCTTCCACTATCCGTTGAACTTCCCCTCTTGCCTTATCGATTATCGCTTTACCTTCTCCAGCCCCTTCCTGTTGTATCTCGCTGCGCTGTGATATCGCCTCCTGTCGCGCATCTCGAAGTTGCTCTTCATATTTCTCCACTTTCCGATCAACTTCCGCCTCCAGAGACTTCACCTCTCCATCAAGATCTTTTAAGTGCTGTTCTCTCTTGTCGAGCAAACTCAGGACAGGTTTATAGGCAAGTAAATGCAATAAGAACATTAAGACAAGAAAATTGGCCATTTGAATCCAGAGTGTGTAATCTAACTCGATCATTATCCCTCACCTCGATAAATAGACAAAAAAAAACCGAGTGCTTACATTACGTCACCCGGCTATCGGGGCATTACCCCTTGATTTTCCACTATGACTACAGAAACGTTGTCTCTGCATGCTATATCGATTAGTTTAAATTCTACTATGTACCCCACTAGCAGATCCCCGCATAACTGACCGATCACTGAAAAGTGGGCACTACTAAACATAACTCGCAAATGTTGTCAAGCATTTTTTACCTACAATATGACCGGTGGTTCTTAAAAAGCTCTGTACCATTATACTGTCAAATAATCCCATACATCATACTTATTATACTAATATTTCGATATGTTACATTACTGAAGTTTTCCCCGTCTCGCAGGTAATCGCTGCGGAGGATGAGCCCGCTTCAGACCGATCATTTGTCAGGTTCTGCCTCGGTTTCGTCATTTCCCATGGTTCCCATCCGGCAGTCACCATCGAATGTCGCGCCCTCTTGCACGATAAAGGCAGGGGTTCTCAGATTGCCGAACAATTTTCCCGTGGAACTTATTTCCACTCGTTCTTTGATGGCAAAATTACCCTTCACTTCCCCAAATATCAAGAGATTATCAACCTTTATATCGGCCTGAACGTGCGCCCCCTCCCCTATTATCAGCGTTCCCGAGCCAACTATTTCTCCCTGAAAATCCCCATCGATTCGGATAGATCCATTTAAGATTAATTTACCATCGAATTCTGTTCCCTTTCCCAGAAATGCAATGATATCTCCATTTGATTTCTTTTCCGCCATAAATATCCTCCCTCAGATACTCAATTCAATATGGTTGTAACATAAATCTTCTCATACTCACACCCATAAGCAAACCGATGCCAGTCATCAATACCACCATTGAAGAGCCGCCATAGCTCAAAAATGGAAGAGGAATTCCTACCACAGGAAGTGTACCGAGCACCATACCTATATTGATAAAGACACCCCAGAACACGAACATCGTAACTCCATACGCGATAAGCGTTCCGGCCAAGTCTCTAGAATTTCGCGCTATTTTTAAGCCCCACAGTAAAAGAGAAAGAAAAAGAAATATCAGAACACCCCCCCCCAGTAATCCCCATTCTTCAGCAAAGACCGAAAACACGAAGTCCGTTTGCTGTTCAGGAAGAAATTTCAACTGGCTTTGCGTTCCCTTCAGAAACCCCTTCCCCGTTATACCACCCGAACCTATTGCAATTATTGACTGAATAATGTGATATCCCGATCCGAGGGGGTCTCTTTCCGGATTGAGAAAGGTCAGGATCCTCTCCCTCTGATAGTCTTTGATCAACAACCAGAAGAGCGGCGCAAGAACGAAACCGCTGGATATAAACACTGTCAGTGCCTTTCTGCTAACACCGATAAAGAGAATTATTGATGAAAACAGCATGAGCAGAAAGAGGGCCGTTCCGAGATCGGGTTGATTGAATATGAGAACACACGGGATAAAAACAATCATAAAGGGAACAATAAGACTTCTCAGATGATAGTGTGTTTCGGTTTCATTTTCAGTAATGTGCTTCGTCAACGCGATGATTATTGTCAGTTTCATCAGTTCCGATGGCTGGAAGGAGAACCCCCACAATACCAGCCATCGCTGCGAGCCGTGAGTGAAATGCCCCTTCGCAATAACGAGAAAGAGCAGGAGCAGGGAGATAAAGTAAATAATGTACCCGTAATCAATAATAAGACGATAATCGACGCCGGCGGCAATAAGCATGAATATCAAACCGAGCACTATCCAATAGATCTGTTTCATGTAAATCTGCGTGCCTTCCGCGTAGGTCAGACTATGGCTGGCACTGTAGAGATTCACCAGACCGACGCAGCTGATCGACAAGACCAACACCAGCAGTACCCAGTCAAAATTGATGATTAATCGCCTGTCAATTTTCATCTATCGTCCATCTCCTGCGAATGCCTATCAACTTTTCGTATGAGAGTTGAGATCGACAACCGTCTGTTTGCGGTTAAAGTACCCTTCAATTATCTCTCTCGCCACCTGCGCGGCAGCTGCCCCGCCGTGACCCCCGTGTTCTATAATGACCGCCACCACAATTTCCGGATTCTGACGAGGGGCGAAACAGACAAAAAGGGCATGATCACGATGTTTATACGGGATATCTTCACGTTCGACATCTTCTTCGTCCCCGGGCATCTCCACTACCTGGGCCGTACCTGTCTTTCCACAAACATCTCTTTGCGGCCTCCTAAGAACCCACCCCGTTGCGTGTTTTTCATTTACCGCTCCCCACAGTGCATGTTGCAATACTTTTAAATTCCCCGCCCGTATTGGTATCCGTGTTTCTGCGAGAGGCGGAAACTCCTCAATAATCTGTCCGGATTCCGTCACAATCCTCTTTATCAGACGTGGCGTATATAACGTCCCACCGTTTGCCAGCGCTGAGTAGAAGCGCACAAGCTGCAGGGGGGTCACCAGGATGAATCCCTGCCCTATTGACAATGCAATAGTTTCACCAAGCTGCCACGGTTCATGGTATCTTTTTAGTTTCCACTGCTTCGTCGGGATCAGTCCTTCTCTCTCACCTGAAAGCGCGATAGATGCTTTCGCACCCAATCCGAATTTTTTCGCGTATTCCGCCAGGGTATCAACGCCAATCTGGGACCCCACATTGTAGAAATAAACATCACACGACTCAACTATCGCACGGTATAGATTGACAAGCCCATGCCCCTGTTTCTTCCAGCATCTGAACGAACGGTTTGCCACCTGATGAGCGCCAGTGCATAAAAAAGACGTTTTCGGCGTTATCAGTCCTTCTTCGAGGGCTGCAGCCGCAACGACCAGCTTAAAGGTTGACCCTGGCGGATATTGACCGGCAATCGCCCTGTTTTGCATCGGACACAGGGGGTTTTTCACAAGGCTATTCCAGTTTTCTCCCGATATCCCCCGGTTGAACATATTCGGATCAAAGGATGGCTTGCTTACCATAGCAAGTACGGAACCATTACGCGGGTTCATCATTACCACGGTACCCGCCCTGTCCTGCAGAGCATCCCAACACATCTTTTGGAGATCGGCATCGATGGTCAGGACAACATTATATCCCGACAGAGCCTCGACACCACCGATTACATTTAATTTCCTCCCGTTCACATTTACCTCAATCTGCTCACCACCACTCTCGCCCTTAAGGGCCATATCCGCCCACTGTTCAATGCCCATTTTCCCTATTATGTCACCGGACTTGTATAATCCGAACATATCCCGTTCGAGTTCCCTGGTGCTTATCTCTCCGACATACCCGAGCACGTGCGCTATCGTTTCTCCGTATATATATTTGCGCACAGGTACCACATCAACAACAATTCCCGGCAGGTTCAACGCATTTGTTTCTACCACCGCTAATTTCTCTCTCTCAATATTGCGCTCCAACGTAACCGGCACAAAGGGTTTCCTCGTCTTTGCGAGAGAAACGTCTCGCGGCAGATCCAGGTTATTTTGACGGTAAATATACGCCAATCTATCGACGACACCCGCCACATCTTTTGCCACTTCGGGTATAATCGAAATATCAAACGATGGCTGATTATCAACCAGAACTTTTCCGTGAGTATCCAGAATAAGCCCCCGGAGCGGTTTGATTTCTTGAAGACGAATTCTATTGTTTTTTGAACGCTGCATCAGCGCGTCGCCTTTTATTACCTGGAGGTACCACATCTTTCCGACGAGGAAAGTGCACGCAAATAACACCAACAATATCATAATGTTAAACTTTCGTCTGAACTGACCAGGATCGTAGGCAGGTAATTTACTTCTCCCTTTTGTCATACATCAAAACCTCAAGCCGAGAGAATAGAGCAAAACATGCAGGCCCGACAATGGCAACTGCCAGTGACTGGGGCAGATACGTATTCAAAAGATCATACGATATATTCATTCCGAACAGGAATCGATACATCAAAAATATGATGATCCCCTCTGCCAGGGCGCAGAGAAACGTAAAAAGTACGATAAAGGTCATTCCTTCGGAATAGATTCTGTATGAAACATTTTTTGAAATAAAAAAGACAGCCAGATAGAACAAGACAAAAAGACCGGGAACCACACTGCTAATACAGTCGAGGAAAAATCCGATTGTGAAGGACAAAACTGCTCCCCTGATATAGTCTAGATAAACGCCGGCATAGATGACAAGCAAAAGTGATATTTCAAGCTTTATTCTTCCCATGAGCACAAGATCGAGAATCGTCGCCTGGAATATGAGCAACAGCAGTACAAATATTGGCATGACGATATAATATCGCATCTATTGTCCTGCTCCTTCGTTTACAACTACAAGCACTTCCTCGAGTTTCGACACGTGAACTGCCGGAGTAACCCTTATCTTCTGGAACAAATCTGCCGCTTCCTTATCAACACTGGCAACGGTCACGAGGAGAATACCCCGGGGAAAGACACCGGCCATGCCAGAACAGACCACAGAATCTCCGACTTTGACATCTTCCGCCCGGTGCACATATTTCAGGACACATCCCTGTTGGCCCGATCCCTGAAGTATCCCCTGTGCTCGAATATTTTGAACAATCGCATCAATATTACTATTATAATCGATGAGCAGAAGAATCTTTGAAACGTTCCACGACACCTCGATGACTCTACCCACGACGCCTTCAAATGCCACCACTGCCTGTCCTTCACTCAGGCCATCGGAAGATCCCCGGTTAATGAGGATCGTTTTAAACACAGATGAACGTTCCCTGCCCACCACTTTTGCCGCAACCGTCTGAAACCCGTGAATCTCACGCAAGCCGAGAAGCTTCTTTAGCCGCTGGCATTCCAGATAGGCCTCCCGGTATGAGTTCAACTGATTCGACAGGAGTGCATTCTCTCCGTTCAATTGTCTGTTTTCTTCGCCCAAGTCAACTAAAAACAAGTACCGCTCCCAGACACTGCGAACAGCACTTACAGAAGAATTTACCATATTCTGAAGGGGACTCGTTACTTCAAGAACTATTTTTCTGAAAAAGCCCGTATGGCCGTAAGGTTTCACAATCAATGAAAGCGTAATAACGAAAATGACAATGAGGATTGCTACTATAATAATTGAACGGTATTTCGCAAGAAATGACATTTCTCAACCAGGAAGAAAACTGTGGTGTAAAGGTATACCTCCGAGAAGTCAGATTCGTATCGGCATTGTAAAGGAAATCGTTATTTCGAAGACTCGGAAATAGAGCAGACCTTGTCTTTATATTTGAATGGTAACTTCCCTTAAAAGATCTATTTCGTTTAATGCCATTCCGGCTCCCCGTGCCACCGTGGACAGTGGATCATCAGAAATAGAAATGGGCAGTCCTGTTTCCTCTCGCAGCAAGATATCCAGATTTCTCAGTAACGCGCCTCCACCGGTCAAGACGATACCACGATCAACAATGTCACCGGCCAATTCCGGTGGTGCGTTTTCAAGGGCATCTTTTATTGCGTCGACGATGATGCTGACCGGTTCCATAATCGCCTCTCGTATCTCTTCCGAATTGATCTCGATGATCTTCGGTATCCCCGATATAAGGTCACGCCCCTTCACATCCACCGTCCGTACTTCCGTATCCGGATACGCGCAGCCGATAGAGGTCTTAATCATCTCTCCCGATCTCTCGCCTATGAGGAGGCTGTACTTGCGTTTCATATATTGAACAATCGCTTCATCCATCCTGTCGCCGGCCACCCGAACAGACTTTGCATACACAATCCCGGCCAGAGAAATGACGGCCACTTCCGTGGTGCCTCCGCCAATGTCGACTATCATTGAACTTATCGGCTCGGTAATGGGTAAACCCGCCCCTATTGCCGCAGCCATCGGTTCCTCTATCAGATAAACTTCACGGGCTCCTGCTGATTCTGCTGTCTCTTTCACGGCCCTTTTTTCGACCTGGGTTATGCCTGATGGTATGGAAATGATAATTCGGGGACGAACAAGGGCACGCCTGTTGTGGACGCGCAGGATAAAATGTCGCAACATTGCCTCGGTAATCTCAAAATCGGCGATCACACCATCTCGCATGGGCCGAATCGCAACGATATTACCCGGCGTCCTGCCGAGCATTCTCTTAGCCTCCGTCCCGACGGCGAGCACCTTTTTCATACCACGTGAATCTCTGTGAACGGCAACAACCGACGGTTCGCTTAAAACTACGCCTTCACCCTTCACCGAAACGAGCGTATTCGCCGTTCCCAAATCTATAGCGAGATCATTGGAGAACATCCCGAGAATAAAATCAAACAACAAGGCCCTTTCCCCCTCTGCATTAAGCTCACTTCCCTATACAGCATTTCAATAACCTAATCAATTTATTTCTAAAAAATATTGCAATTTGTCGATGACTATACTACGTATACATCGCTGAATGTATTTATTTAATCATACGTGAGAGAGGAAGACACATATATGCTTCGATTGATGAGAAAACATGCCAAGGCCTGGTTTATGCAGGTGCTCCTCGGCATTATCATTATAGTCTTTATTTTCTACTTTGGCTCCATGCGGGGACGAAGACAGGCAGAAACGGCTGCCATCGTCAAAGATAAGGCAATCGGCTACCTTGAACTACGAAATGAATACCAGAAACTCATCGAGTATTATCGACAACGATATAAAGAAGCCTTAACCGATGAAGTCCTTGCATCACTTAACCTCAAACAGCGAGCCTTGGATACGCTAATCAATCAGGCTGTCATCCTGGTGCAGGCAGACAAACTCAATTTGAAAGTGAGTGATGAAGAAGTTCGCTCCGCAATTCTTTCCTATCCTGCTTTCCAGCGCGATGGTGTTTTCGATACGCAGCGGTATCAACAGATGCTCCGATATAACAGAATGAATCCCGAAGATTTTGAAACAATGCAGCACAAAACAATGGTTATAGAAAAACTGGAAAACCTGATCAAAGAGGCGATAAAGGTTTCCGACAAAGAGGTGTTCGATATCTATCGAATTCAAAACGAAAAAATTGACGTGAATTTTATCAAAATCCCGACAAGCACATGCCGAAAGCAGGTCACACCAACGGATGATGACCTCCGGCAGTATCTTGAAGCACATGCCGAAGATTTCAGAGAACCACGAAAGGTCCAAATACAATACCTTGCATTCGCGGGAAAAGACCACGTCGCCTCTTCCGACATCACTGAAGACGACATCGAAGACTATTACGAAAATCATAAAGGTGAATTTGTAAAGTCGGACAATGAGGTATACCCCCTTGCAGAAGTGAAAGACACGGTCATTGAAAAGCTGCAATTCATACATGGCATGGACAGGGCCCATGAAGAGGCGAAAAAAGCGAATGACATCATCTATCAGGAAGAAAATTTCGAGAAGTACGCCAAAGAAAACCAATTGACGATTACCACCACGAAATTTTTCTCAGAAAGGCAAATACCGAGAGAACTCAGCAGCATCGAAGATATCCAGAAATACTTATTTGATATGGAAGAAGGGGAAACGGCGCCGCTGCTTGCCGACAACAATGGCTTTTATATCTTAAAAGTAGGTACTATAAAACCTTCATATATACCGGAACTCGATGAAGTACAAAAGAGGGTCAAAACGAGCTATATCGTAGAAGAAAGTAAAACACGGTGCCAGAAGAAGGCCGAAGCAATCTTTGAACGCCTCAGGAATGGAGAAGATTTTCACACAGTAGCACACGATGAGGGATTGAAAGTGAGAGAAACCGGCATGTTCCTGCCGGGGGGAGCGGTACCCCTCATCGGATCGTCTCCTGAACTTGCCCAGGCCTTGTTTCTTCTTTCCGGTCAGGATCCGTATCCTGACAAACCCTTCTATGTTAACAAGAGTTATGTCGTCGTTCGGTTTAAAGATAGAGGGAAGCTTAACCTGGATGATTTTGAATCCCAAAAGGAAAAGCTGAGAAAGCTCCTTCTCCGTTTCAAGGAGGAAGAACAATTTCAACTCTGGCTGGAAACGACCAAGGCATCGATGATAGAAGATGGCACCCTGAAGATAATGGCAGACATGAATAATCTGTAGTCCGGGTGGTGCCGATTATCGATCTGTCACCTACAACCGGCTAAAGTAGCTTTGTAAATCCTTGATGAAGGCAGCCTTTTGTTCGATTGCAACGTCATCTTCGAAAACGAATTCAAGGACAAATTGTATCGTGTAATCCACCGCCGAAGTCTTATACTCCTGAACCTGCGTCACCTGGATATCTTTCAGCTTCTGATAGTGGCCGCCGTCGAACAGATCACTCTTCCGTAGCACAAGATCAAGCGCTTCTTTCGCATCATCGGAGTCATCCAATACCAGTTCGATACCCTCCACCTTCTTAACCGCGTGGATGATTTTATCTCTTTCTACCTTGATCTTCATCGCACCCTTTCCTTATCGACACATCGGGTAAAACTACCGCGAGGCGTGACTAAATTGTGACACTGCAATGTTTTTAAATATAGAGAATAGCGTAGTACTGGTCAAGTGAAATATAAACATTCGAAACAAGAACATACGGCCACCTCACAAGATTGTGTAAACGAGCAATGTGTACTACAATGAAAGAAATGACAAAATGGAGGCCCTCCGATGCAGCAAGAAATACGGCAAAAAGTCGATGCAGTCATCGACAGGGTAAAAGACCCCGAGAGTGGGCTGTCAGTTGCAGATCTGGGGGTGGTAACAAAAGTTCGCTACAGCGAAGAACAGCAGCACCTGTATATTTTCACCGATTTCAACAGTCACCGTCCCGGCTGCGTGACATGCGCGGGGATAGCACTGGCTCTCATGGCAACCATCATCAAGGATCTCGAAACTGAATTTCAAAAGGAATTCCCCGAACTCACCATCGAATTCATATAATCGTTACCCACTGTTTTCGAAACGTGCAGAAAATGAGGGGGTGGGCATCACCCGTCAGAAAAACTGCGGATGAACGACACATTATCATGAAAGAACCGGGACCTACTTCCCACGACCACCTCTTTCTATTGTGGTCAACACACCGCCCTCGAAATAGAGACTGTAGATAAAGTCATTGGAGCCGAAATTGTAATACCATACTTCGACTTTCCGTGTATCCGACTCAACCTCCAGAGAACTCCTTCCTTTCGTGAGTGTATTCCCGCTTTCACCGGCAACTATCTCTCTCTCTCCGACACTATATGTGTATGAGGGTTTCCCGCATCGAATGAGGACTTCTGCGACAGAGTCTCCAACTGAGACCAAATCGTTACCTCAGCGGAATTTGTTCTGCTGCCGCATGAAACTGTGGGGATCAGCCATGACAACACCGGAAGCAAAGAGGATAAAAATACATAACAACACGATCTTCTTCATATTACACACCCTCCGTTTCTCCATGACATACAGGCATTATTCAACTGTCGACAGTGTGTTCCCGCAGGAGTTGAAAGATGCCCTTGGGAAGAGAGGCAGTTTTGAAATTATCGGGCGAGGAGAAGTAACCACTGATACCTGGCATCTTTTACGAATCTTCAGGTTGTGACAACGCATGATCATATTTTAATGCTGCTAGTATAATATCTTACGATACATGTGTCAAAGGAACATTCTGCCGGTTTCTCCCCTAGATGACAGATGAAAAATTCTTACCTGACTGAATATATCTTTTATGCTAGTATAATGGCGAAAATGTATTGTTTCGATGTTTCGCCTCTCATACGTATTCCTGTGCGACAATGCTCCACTGATCGAGACATCTCACAAATCCTGCATCGCGAAAGCTCCACCACACGACAGCCTCACGTTCCCTGACTCAGATCACTGCAAAACGATACGAAAAATAGCGCAGGCAAGGGCGTATTTTTCAATTACGAGACAGAACGAGTAGCCACAAGTGGCAACAAACCGATGAAAGACAAGGAGGTCAAGGTATGGCAGAAGTCAGTGAAAAGGTTATTGTCGCGACGTACACAAATGGCATTTTAGACCCCGATAAACCGATGCTCGGCCCTGTCAGAGATGGGGGGGTCATCGAGGCAAACACTATGCCCGGGTGCTGGGGTCCGATGATCACGCCTCACCTTCGAGGCGGGCATGAGGTGACGCAGCCGGTATATGTGGAAAATGCCGAACCGGGCGATGCCATTGCAATTACCATCAGGGATGTTAATGTTACATCGATCGCAACGGCATCAGGGATTGATCGCGCGGTTGAAGGACATTTCGTCGGTGATCCATTCGTCGCCAAAAAATGCCCGGGATGCGGCATTATGCATCCCGAAACCACGATTGAAGGAATCGGGCCTGAGGCCGTGCGATGCGCCAATTGCGGGACCCCTATTACCCCCTTTCAGTTTGAACACGGCTACACGGTGGTATTTGATGAGGCTCGAACGATGGGTCTCACGATGAACAAGGAAGCGGCAGAGAAAATCGCGCAGGATTCAAGAAACTACGCTCAGCTTTCCGAAGAATGCACACAACACTCAATCCTTCTTTTCGCTCCGTACGATCTTATCGGCACCATGTCGCGGATGCGACCATTCATGGGTCAACTGGGAACAACACCGGCCATGAGAATACCGGATTCACATAACGCCGGCGATTTTGGGGTGTTTCTCATCGGAGCTCCCCATGACTATGCGCTCACGGAAGAACAGCTCGAACACCGCACTGACGGTCACATGGACATCGATGCGGTACGGCAGGGAGCAATCGTGATAGCACCTGTAAAAGTCCCCGGAGGAGGCGTATACATGGGAGACATGCACGCCCTTCAGGGAGATGGTGAGATTGCGGGTCACACCATGGATGTATCTGGAATCATTACCGTTCAGGTCCAGGTTCTGAAAGGACGAACCCTTGAAGGACCGATACTGTTTCCCGTTACCGATGATCTTCCCTATCTCGCCAGACCCTTCAGCGCCGATGAAAAAACGAGGGCCCGGAAGCTGGCACAAAAATGGGGAATCCCAGCCCTGGAAGAATCGGGACCCATATCGGTAGTCGGGACGGGAGCAGACCTCAACCGGGCAACGGGAAACGGCCTACAACGGGCGGCTACACTTTTGGACATGACTGTATCGGAAGTGCGGAATCGCGCGACCATCACCGGGGCCATCGAGATCGGGCGTCTCCCGGGTGTTGTACAAGTCACGTTCCTGGCACCCCTGGAGAAGCTTGAAAACGCCGGTCTGCTCTCCATAGTGCAAAATCAATATGCACTTGGGTAAGAGTAAGCGGGGATCGGCTGCCACAGGTTGATCCTCGCTGAAAACCCGCTTTCGGTAATCGAGCCATTTATCATTTGCAAACAGCGCCAAGAAGAGATATGGGTACCATCGAGACTTCATGAAACACCATTCCGTATCGGTGGGAGATTTGTTATGGCATCGAAGAGAAAGGGGCTCGAAACCTACCTGTCAAAGATACTTCCCGAAAATGTGCTTGCAACGATGTCGGTCAGGCTTTTCGGCTTCACGAAAATTCCGCTCCTGTTGTTCGTCAGACCGTCCGTTGTCGAACTGACGGATCAAAAGATTACCGTAAAGATTCCTCTGCGCCGACGCACGAAAAACCATCTGAGATCCATGTACTTCGGCGCCCTGGCAATCGGGGCTGACTGCTCGGGGGGACTCATCGCCATGAGACAGATTCAGCAGAGTCCCCATACCATTTCTCTCGTGTTTAAAACACTGACGGCGGAATTTCTCAAACGGGCCGAGGGTGACGTCTACTTCACCTGCACCGAGGGGGCTGCCATATCGACTCTGGTAAAGGCGGCGGAAGAATCATCGGAGCGGGTGGAAATGCCCGTCCATATTGTTGCAACGGTGCCGGAAAAGCTCGGCGACGAACCGGTGGCGAAATTCACGCTGATACTTTCCCTCAGGAAAAGGACATAGTCGGCGAAAGGGCGGTCGCATCGATCTGTCACGGCACTTATTTCTTTCGTAACATTCAGTTTCTCTTGATTTTACCGGGTATCTACGGTACCAACAAACATAGTCATTTTTTATTCTGTTCGGCACTGCTTCGAATTATCTCAAAATCATATCTTTTATCGGATTTCCATATCGTCCGGAACCATGCTCCGCTTCTACTTCTACCACCTCCGGTTATCAAAAAGGGGGCAGGAACATCGGGACACCCTCACTAAATGCGAGGAGAGCCATCACCGCAGTCACTTAAAATCAAGAAGAGGAAACGTTTAGGAATCACGACACTAAGGTAGTGAGGGGTACGTGCCGGGGCATCAGAGGCGACAGGGCAGGAGGTGACACAGAACACACTCCAGGCACCGTGCACCAGTTGTAACTATCGGGGTAATAATCCCGTCTAAAAAAGGAGGTCGTACTATGGCAGAAAAAGTATACCAGCAGGGTGAAACGTACAAGTATCCGCTTCTTATCAAAAAACTCCTCACGACACCGATGGTGTATGAACCGGAAAAGGAGATTGTCTACAGAGACAAGGTGAGAAGGTGAGGATGAATTACCGAACGCTGCACGAGCGCATCAACAGGCTGGCAAGCGGTCTGGAAAACCTAGGGGTCAAACGGGGCGACACTATCTGCATATTCGATTTTGACAGCCACCGGTACCTGGAGAGCTATTTTGCGATCCCGATGATTGGGGCCGGTGATGCACACCATGAACTGGCGTTTGTCACCCAATCAAATCGTCTATACGATGAACCACGCCGAAGACGATGTCATTATGGTCAATTACGAATTTCTCCCCCTCCTCGAGGCGATCCGGGACAAACTGACGACGGTGAAGAAAATCATCCTCCTCACCGACGATGACACGAAACCGGAGACTAAGCTGAACATCGATATCGAATACGAAGAGATGCTGAGAGACGCATCGCCAACCTATGAATTTCCCGATTTCGATGAAAACACCCGTGCCACGATATTCTATACCACGGGAACAACAGGACTTCCCAAAGGGGTCTACTTCTCGCATCGTCAACTCGTCCTCCATACAATCACCTTTGCCGCGATGCTTGGATGTTACGAATCCGTCGGCAGGTTCAGATCGAATGACACTTATATGCCTCTCACCCCGATGTTTCACGCCCATGCCTGGGGGGCATCCCGTATATTGCGACAATGCTTGCCGTCAAGCAGGTCTACCCGGGCAAATATGAACCGGAAGTTCTCTTGAAACTCATTCTCGGCGAAAAAGTCACCTTCTCTCATTGCGTTCCCACCATCATTCATATGCTGGTGACGAGCCCCGTCGCCCCAAAAGTCGATCTATCGAACTGGAAGGTGGTCATAGGTGGTGCGGCACTTCCGAAGGGGCTGGCAAAGGCCGCCATGGACCTCGGAATCGAGATCTATGCAGGATTCGGCATGTTGGAAACCTGTCCCGTTATCACGGTTGCAAATCTCAAAACCCACATGCTCAACTGGGATGATGAGAGCAAGGTAGACGTATTGATTCGCACGGGCCTCCCCGCACCACTCGTGGAATTAAAATTAGAGGACCCCATGGGTAACGAGCTGCCCCATGACGGTGAATCAACGGGTGAATTAGTCATGCGCTCGCCATGGCCCACGGAGGGGTACTTCAAAGACCCGGAAAAAACGAAGGAATTGTGGCGAGACGTGTGGCTGCACGGTGGCGACGTCGCCTACATCGACACAGAAGGATACCTGCAGATAACCGACAGGTTGAAGGATGTCATCAAGACTGGTGGCGAATGGGTTTCCTCCCTCGATCTCGAAAACCTGAGCAGCCAGCACGAGGCAGTTTCTGAGGCGGCAGCGATCAGCATACCCGACGAAAAGTGGGGTGAACAACCAATACTCGTAGCAGTTCTGAAGCCGGACTTCAAGGACAAAGTCACGGGAAAAGAATTACAGCAGTTCCTGAAAAAGTTCGCCAACAAAGGTCGGATACCGAAATACGGCGTGCCCGAGCGGTATGAATTCGTTGATGAAATCCCCAAGACTAGTGTCGGTAAAATCAACAAGATTGCGCTGAGAAAAATATTCGGCGCCTGATGGAACATCCATCTCACCGGACATCATAAAAAAGGGCTCTGTGACTATGCCCGTTCAGCAGAGCCCTTTTAAAAAGTTGCACTGTGTCACATTAATATCAGTCGCTGAGGATCGCACGTTTCACGCAAGATCTGCAGTTCATGACGCGACGGTGGTACGACCTCCTGTGTCCTCGAAATATCTACCTCAAATTCCATCTTGTCGAGAACCGCTTCCGGCGAAATTCCTTCGTAACACCCCCACAGATACATCTTCCTGGTTTCCTCGTCAAAACGCATCACGGCCATATCCGTGATCACCGCAAACGGCCCACCGTCGGGAAGTCCCGCGGCCTCCCTTCCGCGGGGACCGTCGAGCCAGCCCGGACTGGTCAGATAATCCAGGCGATGTACGAATTTTCTCTTATCGTGCTGCATAAAAATGATTGTTTTCTTCACGAACGATGCGACATCACATGCCCCGCCGCTGCCCGAAAAGCGAACCTTCGGTTTCACATAGTTACCGATTACCGTTGTATTGAGATTGCCATATTTATCGATTTGTGCTGCCCCGAGGATCCCAACCACACGTTCCCCCACACGCCTGTTCTGCATTGTGGCAAATGAATCAGCGAGTCCGCCGTTGGCCGATGTCCAGAACATAACACGCGGGTCCGCAACCGACAGAGGTACCTCTTCCAGTCGCGAATCGATGGCCCCCGTTTCAAAAAATATGACGCTGTCGGGCGCGTTGATATGCTTCGCTGCCATGGCTGCAATCATGGATATCCCCGTACCGCAAAACACGATATCTCCATCCCTGATCTCCCGTGCCGCAGCGATTGCCATCATCTCTCTTGATGTGTACGATGTCGTCATACGAAATCCTACCTTCTGTCCATGCCCTGGGCATACCCCGTCCTGGCATGTGCCCTCAAGGTTTCCAGTCGTTCCTCCCCGATGAGATCGAGCAATCCCCGGTGATCGCCGACCCCCCTGACAAACGTATCGAGATACTCACTGAATTTCCCCTCATCCTCCGCACAGCTTCGATAGTTATTAAGAAAAAGAGGGTCGTAGTCGTAATACCGGTAGCATGCAGTCGGATAGGCACCATACGGGACATGCACCACGGCATCGACAAAGAAAAAAGGGACTTGATTCTGATCGGGATCTTCTCTGAGATCATTGCTTTCAACGAGGTCTTCACAACACACGATGAGGTGCTTTGCTGCTTTCGCCTGCTCGACATCGGCAAATGTGAGGCCCTGAATTCTCGATGTTCCCTGTCTGTCTGCTCTCTGCACATGAATAATTGTAACATCCGGATTTACGGCAGGCAGAAGCACCAAGTGTGTCGCATCGCCCCATGTTCCGAAGGGGTTATCCGCGACGATTAACTTTTCATCAGGTATTTTCTCATCCTCTCTCCGCACTTCCTCAGGAAAACCCCACGTCGCAATTATATCGGTACCAAGGGAAGAACGGGTGGGAAGAAAGGGGACACCCATTGCACCGGCAAGGAAGCGCAGTGTCATTTGATAGTTCGAATAATCTTCAACGATGATCGTTCCTTCCTGCACAGCTTTCCGAAATCGAACGCACGTCGGCGCGAAACGACCGTTGCCGCCGTACGCGATTTCAAGTCTGCTCACACACCCCGCTCCGATGAGTTCATCGACGCCCTGTCCGTTTGAGTGGGCATAGAGATGGAGATCTTTCACCCCCTGCCGCATAATCTCGTATACGGCTGCCATGGGGTTTCGGTTGATCGTAAATCCGCCGACCGAGATGTGGCACCCATCCTGTACATATTGCCGTATTGCATCCGGCAAATCCAACACCTTGTCCTTCGTGACATTCATCACTTCTCCTCCAGTTGGCTGTGCGTATTTCTCGATCCCTACCACACAACTCGTAAAAAACAGTATCTGCTCTATACAAAAAACACATTTTCAGCAAGCAGGAATGTGTAAATACATGATGGCGGTGTCTCCGAATACGATGCTTTAGCCTGTAATTTATTAACGATACCAGTATCTTCTGTATCACTATCATTTCGACTCCCGGGAAAAGACCAGCCGGACACACGCCATTGATTGATACTCCTATAAAGGCGTGCTGAAAAGAAAGGTTTGAAACGTAACGAGTTACGGCAGGTATTTTAATTTGACACCGTACCTGCACAGTGATAGCTTGTTGTTTCATAATTTTGAAAAGGAGAAGAAGCAAGGTCTCTCATGTCGTTTATGCGTTTCTTCGGGCGCGGGAAAAAATTACAAGAAAAAGCTCCTACGCCGCCGCATACATCCACGGAACAGAAGGGAAAAGGCGGTCCCAGCGTACACAAGGGGCTGGGGTATATGTATCTTGTCATAGGCCTGCAGATACTTCTCGCATTCGGGTTGATCGGCGTTATGATGTTCATCGGGAAAGTTATCACTACTCCCTGGTGGGCTCTTTTGCTTGTCTTCTCTGCGGGGGTGGGTGGCTGTATCTACATCTACTATCGAATAAAGAGGCAAGTACACAAAATCAAGGACATCGTCACGAATCTTGATAGATCGGGCAAAAATTACGAAATCAGTATTATGGGGGGTGCTCTGACGATGCGGGTAGAACAGAACACGAACCGCCTCCTTGAGGCACCAAAAGAACAGAAAGTCATTGAAACCGTCCCAGTCAACAACACCGAGACATCGCAGAACGTGTTAACGGTCCGGAACGGAAGAAAATAACAAGAGGGGAGAAACCGCATTTTGAAACCTGCAATACTTGTCGTTGACATGCTCAAAGCTTCACTGAACGAACGCCACGGGGCTTCACTGCCCGCAATAGCTCGATCAATCATACCGCCAACCAATCAACTGACGGAATTCGCGAGAAGCCATTCAATTCCCGTCATCTTCGCCATGGATAGTTTTCTCCCGGGAGATTTTATCTTTAAGGGAAGAATGAAGGAACACTCCATTCGTGGAACAACGGATGCTGAAGTCATGGACGAACTCGTTCAGGCGGAAACCGACATATATCTTCCGAAACGCCGCTTCAGCGCTTTCTATAAAACAGATCTGGACCACACGTTGCGTTTATACGAGGTAGACACCGTGGCAATCACAGGTTTGACTACCCACTGGTGCGTGTTGAGTACGGCTCTCGACGCCTTGTCGAACGACTTTCGTGCCTATATCATTGAGGACTGCTGCGCTTCTTTAAGCAAGGAGGTACATGAGACGGTTTTGGAAATTTACCGGAAAAATCCTCTCAACCCCCTCTTCAAGATACTGACATCGGGAGAATTTATGGAAGAAAGCCGGGCATGATATGGCGGTGAAGATCGGTCGATGATGACCTCGTAACAGATGCGGTAACACCTTCGGGGAAAAAGCTTCGATCAAGGTCCATACGACACCGATACCGTCTGATAGAGGTGAGATACCCTTCAATGGGCCTCATCCCAGTTATGCCCCGATGAAATGTCAACCCTGAGAGGAACGTGGAGGGAAATGACCTCTTCCATTTCGCGGCGCACAAGTTTCACCATCTCGTCCTTCTCGTCTATGGGCACCTCGAAGTCGAGCTCGTCGTGTACCTGAAGAATCATCTTCGACCGGAGTTTCTTTTCCCCCATCAGCCACCATATGTTGAGCATGGCAATCTTGATTAGATCCGCCGCCGTTCCCTGAATGGGAGTGTTCACGGCCATTCGCTCAGCGAACTTCCGTACCGTCATATTTCTGCTGTTGATCTCCGGCAGAAATCTGCGGCGGTTCAGTAGGGTGGTAACATAGCCGTCTCTTCGGACCATCGAGAGAATCTCATCGAGAAACTCCCGGACCTTCCGATACTTGAGAAAGTACTCATCGATATAGGCCTTGGCAAGCCGCTGGTTGATTCCGAGTTCCTTTGACAAACCGAAGGGGCTCATCCCATAGAGAATACCGAAGTTGATCACCTTTGCCTGCCGCCGCATCTCTGCATTGACCATCTCCGGAAATACCCCGAAGATGTCTGACGCGGTCCTCGTGTGAATATCTTCTTCCGTTCTGAACGCTTCGATCAATGCCTCGTCTTCCGACAGGTGTGCGAGGATGCGGAGTTCAATCTGCGAGTAGTCGGCCGACACGATAACACAACCCTCTGGCGCGATGAAGGCCTGCCTGATTCTCTTTCCTTCCGTTGTCCTGATGGGAATGTTCTGCAGATTGGGATTACTGCTTGAAAGCCGTCCTGTAGCCGCAACAGTCTGGTTGTACGAGGTATGTACTCTGCCCGTGTCCGGATTGACCAATACGGGTAGAGCATCGACATAGGTGGATTTCAGCTTTGAGAGACTCCGATACGCCAGGATCTCAGCGGGGAGTTCGTACGACTGGGCAAGTTGTGTCAGCACTTCGACATCCGTCGAATATCCCTCTTTCGTCTTCTTTCCCTTCGGCAGCGCCATTTTGTCGAAGAGAATCACCTGGAGCTGTTTGGGGGAATTAATGTTGAATGTCTCTCCTGCAAGGCGATAAATCTTCTCCTCTGACATGGCCATCAGGCTGGCGAGCTGCTCTGAGAGCTCTTGGAGCAGCTCGACATCAAGGAGAACGCCTTCTTCCTCCATCGAAGCGAGAACCGCAACAAGGGGCATTTCGACGCCGTCGAAGAGATCGAGGAGCCCCTCTTCTCTGATCTCCTCACGAAGGAGCGAGGAAAGTCGGCAGACGGTGACCGCCCTGCTGCACGAATACTTCATCATCGCTTCAACCGGAACGGCCGTCACCGGTATCTCCTTCGCTCCACTTCCCGTCAGATCCTTCAGAGACGTCATCTCACGGTCGAGGAACTCGATCGAAAGTTCTTCCAGAGAAAAATTTCGTTTCGACGGATTCAGGACATAGGCCGCAACCATCACGTCGCAGGCCGCACCGCGAAGGGCAACTCCCCTCCGGGATAAGGCCACCAGTGCCTGCTTCACGTCGTGGGCACTCTTTTTCATCCCGTCATCCGCCATGAGCGGTGTAATCCGGCGCAAGACCGCATCGTTAGGAAGCTGTGCGGGCACCTCCGAGTACTCGTGGGATAATAGGGGAATGTAATAGGCCTCTTCGGAATCGATGCAGAACGACACGCCTACGACAGTGGCCCTCATCGGTTCGGAAGCACTCAGAACGAGATCAAACGCCACCTCTTTTGCCTCCCGGAGACGCTGTACCATATCGTTAAGTCCTTCCTCGGACACAATCAGATGATAGTTTCCTTTTTCGAACTTGCGCATCTTCAGGGTCTGAAGGAGAGATGAAAATTCAAATTCTTTGAACAGTTCCTTCAGCGCATCATCGTCTGGTTCTTTTCGGCGAAAATCCTCGAGGTCAACTTCCAGGTCAATATCTGTCTTTATCGTTGCCAGGTCCCTGCTCAGACGGGCCTGCTCGGCATACTCATTCAGTTTGTTCCTCACCCGTGCATTTTTCACCCGCTCAACATTTTTCAGTACCTCTTCCATGGTACCGAATTCGTCTATCAGTTTCAGCGCCGTTTTCTGCCCCACACCGGGAACACCGGGGATATTGTCCGATGTGTCACCCGCAAGACCGAGTATCTCCACCACTTTTTCAGGACCGACCCCGAACTTTTCTCTCACCCCTTCCACATCGTAGGTTTTATCCTTCATCGTGTCGACGAGTACCACTTCATTCGAGACGAGCTGCATCATATCCTTGTCGCCCGAAACAATAACCATATCCACATCTCTAGCTGTATACCTCTTCACCAGCGTCCCGATGATATCGTCAGCCTCCATACCCTGCTGTTCGATAACGGGAATCGAAAACCCGCTGACAATATCTTTGATGTACGGCATCTGCGCAGCCAGCTCACCGGGCATTTCCTTGCGCGTGGCCTTATAGTCCTCGTACATCTCATGCCGGAACGTCGGACCTTTGGCGTCAAGCACAACCGCAATGTAATCGGGCTCCCACTCACGGCAGAGCTTCATCAGCATATTCGTAAAGCCATAGATGGCATTCGTCGGAAACCCTTTCGAGTTCGACAGTTCCCGTATCGCGTAGAAGGCTCGATAGACATAATTACTGCCGTCAACGAGAAAGAGCTTTTGTCTTTTTGTATCCTTTTCCATTATCCCTTTGATCGATTCATCTTCGCCACCCGCAACACGCCACCGCCGGATCATATCGTGTCACGACGTTCAATGTTCCCCTTCTACATAAAGAATCAGCAATAAAATCATGAATGCCTTGCTCGCAAATTGCAGAGAGTAACGCCCAAGATCATCCAAGAAACCACACCGGCGTGGTACGAGCTTTAACGTTCACTTTGCTCGATATTAGCAGCACGAAATCAAACGCTCATCTTTAGTGGTTGCAACCGACCATGCAGATCATACCACTCCCCACGTCTGGAACATATGACAATTCATGGGACTTTCACAACAGCTTCGCCCTCCACAACTACTTGTCCTTCACTGTTGACACAGATCGTTCGCAATGTCACAATCGGTTTGTCTTCCCGAATTCGTTTCACTTCGACCGATGCCGTGACTTGCTCACCGATGGGAACAGGTGCCTTAAAATTGAGACTCTGGCTTAAATAGACAGTTCCTTCGCCCGGAAGTTTTCTCCCCAACAACCCAGAAAACAGACTTGCAACCAGCATTCCATGGACAATGCGCTGTCCAAAAACAGAAGCCTCGGCAAATTCCTTGTCCAGGTGAATCGGGTTTCGGTCTGTCGAAATTTCGGCAAACTGTGCCACCTCTTCCTCTGTAAACACCTTACTCAGCGAAGCCATGTCGCCAACTCTAAGGGTCTTGGGCATAACTCTCTCTCCTCAGTGCCAATTAGGATGTATAGAATTTTTTTCCGAACAGTTGTTCACTAAGGCCGATCAAGTCCGCCCACTTCAGTGCTCCCCCTTTGTCAGAGGGGAACCCGGTAGCCCATATGATTCCCACATCGATCATCCGCGGATCGTTGATCACCTCCCTGTAGAGAAGATCGCGAGCTACTTTTACCATTGACTCCAGAAGACCTCGTTGAATTTCTTCTTCCGTCCTTTCTACGGGGTTTTGCCTTGCAATCAGTGGAAGAACTTCAGGGTCAATACTTCCGTCTTCCAGAAAAAATCCCTTGCCTGACTTTTTCAATCCGAGTCGTCCGTTATCAACAACATTTTTTAGCGTTTTCTGTTCAATACCCATACCGACAAATACCTTATACGGTACGTCAATCCCTACTTCATCGGTCAATCTGATCGGACCCACGGGCATCCCGAACGATTTCATGGCCTGGTCCACTTTTTCTATATCATTGCCTTCTTCTACATACTGCAATGCATCAAGCAGATAAGGAAAGAGCATCGCATTGACGACGAATCCCGGATTGTCTTTGCAGACAATAGGTCTCTTCCTGATGGATGCAGCGAAATTGAGAAGGTTATCTATTGTTTCCTGGCTCGTATGGTCCCCTTTGACAACTTCAACAAGCTGCATCATCCACACGGGCGAAAAAAAGTGGAGCCCGCAAAATCTTTCGGGATTGACGACATATTTCGCCATCGCATTGATTGGCAGGGAAGATGTATTGCTCGCAATCAGACAATCGGCAGCTATTACGCCGCAAAGTTCCTTGTATGCCTGTTCTTTTACTTCGATGTTTTCAAAAACAGCTTCAATAACAATATCGACCTCTTTAAAGTCGTCGCCATATTCCGAGGTAACAGTTAAGAGATTCATCAAGTCATCCACGGGAGTTTTGAGCCTTTTTTTGGCAGCCATGCCGTCAAATATCTTCCTTACAAATGCTTTCCCCGGTTCAAGGGCTTCAGGTATGTCCTTTACGACGATGGGCACTTGCATGTTTCTCAGTATTTCAATGACGATACCACGACCCATCGTCCCGAAACCGAGGACGGCGGCCTTTTTCAGGGGTTTCGGCTCGAATCCCTTGGTCATCATTTTCTTCGGTTTGTCTGTAAGGTTTTTCAGAAAGAATGTATTGATACTCCCCTTCGCTTCATCGGAAAGAATGGAATCAACAAAGTATTCCCCTTCAAGTTCCAGACCTTTCTCCAGTGAAAGTTTCAAACCCTCCTGAACGCTCTTAAGGCAGAGCATACGTCCCGGAAGTTCCCGCCCTTTCGTTTTTTTAAGAACTTTTTGCCGTGCTTGTTCGACCACTTCATCTACATCTGAGAAATCATATTCCGGTCTTTTCAATTCGGCTTTTCCGGAGATAATTTCGTGGAGAAACGTTTTAGCCTCTCCAAGAAGATCGCCATCGGCGGGAACAAACCTATCAACCATTCCAATTTGATATGCCTTCTCCGCATTGAGGAAATTACAGTCGAGCATGAGATCTATCGCAGGGTAACCAATCAGACGAGGGAGTCTTTGAGAGCCGCCTGCTCCCGGGAAGAGGCCTACATTGCATTCGGGAAGGCCAAGCATTGTTGTCTTTGAATCCTTCGCTATTCTTGCCGTACATGCAAGGGTTAACTCCAATCCGCCTCCAACGCAAAAGCCCTGAATAGCCGCCAGGGTGGGGATCTTCAGGGCATTGATTTCGTCAAAGGCATTGCGGAAGTAACTTATGGCCTTCCTTGTTTCGTCTCGTGTCTTCAGTAGGGTAAACAGTTTTAGGTCGGCACCTGCGAAAAAGGCATTCGGTTTTCCTGAAATAAAAATGAGGCCCTTCAGGGTTTCATCCTTTTTCAAATCTTCAAGCAATTGAAGAAATTCTGTAACCGTGTCTTCAGTCCATGTATTCATCGGACTTCCGATTACATCAAAAGTAATCATACCCAGGCCATCTTTCATCTCCACATGAAAAGCACTTTCAGAGCTCATAAGACTCCCTCCTATTTATAAGAACTGGATTTTGGGAAGAAAGTATAGGGGTGTGTTTTTTGTGTGTCAATGAGAAAATAGTGTATCGTGGAGGAGACCAGGCAGACATAAGTGCCGCTACCAACGAGGAAATGCTTTTGTTCGGAATGTCCCAACAGTCCCTGTACAGTGTGGATATTATATCCCCCCTCCATTAGATGCGTGACAAACAAGTGCCGTAATGTATGGCGCGTCACTCGCTTTGATAACCAAGCCTTTGCCGCAAATTATCTCACGACTCACCGTAATGCATTCTCATAGATACGATGCCGTCTGACTTTTCGGCCTCGCGGATCAACCGACAAGCGATCCGATGGGAGCGCATACTGCCATGCCTGTTCTACCTACCACAGATCAACACCCTTCTAATTCATCAGACCACCGAGGAACCTTTCGGCATCAAATGCTTACCGGGGGAACACAGGAACGCGCCTCTTATCGAAATAACGCATTTTCATCCCCCCGTGACATACCATGTTGCAGTGATATCCGGCATACCTCACGATAATTATTGACTCCATGGTATTTTTGCTCCATGATCACATGTGGTTCGCTCAACGGTCAACATTTGATGTGGTAGTATACCGAATCCATGTATATTATTAATTATGGATTAGAGTATTGTCGATTACTCATAGTTCGAAATCATATATAGTGGACATACCATGAAGGACACACCTACGATCGGGTTTGTCAGTGCACCAGCGTGGTTTGATCCTGCTCCTTCGGAATTTTCTCACGTCGTGGAAGAAGCTGTTCGGACTCAACAAGCACCGCTACTTTTACCCGAATTCGATTATCACCTTGAAAGTATCGCATCTGTTCGGAATGAACTGAATCTATGCGCTCAGAGCTTGAAAGCGATGGGATGTGATTTGGTGGCACAAGTCGGGAGTCCATTTGCATGGGCCTCCGCAGAATCTGAGGCAGAAGCCCGAAAGCGAAATGAATCGATGGCCAAGGCGGCGAGTATTCCATGTGTTATGACCGGTCTTGCGATCGTGGATGGTCTCAGATCGCTTGGCATAAACAAGGTTGCCGTCAATTGCACCTATTATGAAACCGATTGGCGCAATAAGTTTGCGGCCTTTTTGAGGATGTGCGATTTCGAAACAATACATGCGTCAACGCTTTCAGACCAGAGGCTCACCGAGTCTCACGCGAAAATGGAAGATTACGGGTGGTCAATGACACATGAGCTTACGAGCAGATCAATTCTTGCGGTTGCAAAAGCTTCGCCAAATGCCGAGGCAATAGTTGTAACTGGCGCAGGGACACGGACTTTGGGTATCCTCTGCGATCTAGAATCACAGATCAACCGCCCAATAATTGCTGCCGACACGATTCTTTACTGGGCAATTGCTCGTGAGTTGAATTTGACTCTGAAGCCAGTGATGGGTTCATTGTCAACACTGGCAAAAATATAATGACCCGTCCGACAGCTATACTCACTCTGATGTGCGGTACGCTGGCACTCCATTTACACCGGTGATTCAGGACGTCAGACCTTGAATAGTTGAAGTTGACTCATGAGGTCAGCACATACCGTATAATGTACACATTGAAACGCGAATAAAGAGCATCATATCGAGTTGGGGAAATACCGATCACAAGAATATGTTCGGGGGCGTGTGTCACCTCTTGAATGGAAATATGGTCTGCGGTGTCTACAAAGACTGCCTCATCCTCCGACTCGGTGAGGAAAACGGCAATAAGGCACTCGCATTGCCACATGTAAGGTCATTTGACATCACCGGCAAACCAATGATGAAAGGATGGGTTATGGTGGAACCGGAGGGAATCCAGGCAGATCATGACTTGGCACGTTGGCTGAATCAGGCCAAGGAGTTCGTAAGTTCTCTTCCACCGAAGTGAACCCGGTCTATCCACTCGCAACAACTGACAGGCGTACCGCTTCACTGTTTCGCCCGTAGGTGAACTCGGCGCCGTTACATGAGGATACTACAATATGGCTTTTTTTGAAGAGGTGATTCTCGTAGATTCAATAGAGATCAAGACAACACCTGAGAAGATCTTCAGTCTCCTTACCGACATTGTTGACATCGAAAGTTACCGTGCATTACATCCTGACGACCACGTATCTCTTCGCTGGCTGAAAGGACAACCGTAGGCCGAGGGATGTTATTTATGCAGAAGAATACATTCACGGTAATCTACACAAGATAAAATTCAAAATTACAAAAATAGTACCAAATAAAAGAATTGAATATACCCCAGTATCTCGCTTCCTTAGATTTTTCCCGAAGAATGAGTTTATAATTTCACAAAAAGGAGAGTCTTGTCTATTTGTTGCGTCAGGAACTTACCGTTTGGGCTGGATTGGCAAAACCTTCTTCAAGAGAGCTATTGAGAATCGTCTATCGAGTGTTAAAAAACACATGAGAGAGGAAGGTGAATACTTGAAAAAAATACTTGAAGAAGGATAAGAAAAAGGGATATGTGTCCCATATGCTCCTTCGCAGGAAAGTGGTCGCCAAGGCTGACGTTCTGAAAACACCTCGGCGCAATCGTTATGTCACAAAAGACAAAATCAGGAATCACGGTGAAAACAATCGGGATTACTGGGGGGCTTGGCCCGGACTCAACGGCAGATTACTACAAAGAAATAATTGCGGCTTTCAATACAAGATTTGTCGCGTTGGCTTATCCAGAAATCATTGTTTACAGCGCAAACATTCATGAACTTATGAGGTTTGTTGCAACAGAGAACTGGCCCGAACTTTGTGAGTGGTTATTAGAGAAGATTTTTTCTCTTCACCGTGCTGGTGCCGAATTTGCTGCAATCGCATCCAACACTCCGCATATCGTCTTTGAAGAAATCAAATCAAAGTCACCTATACCACTGTTGAGCATAGTCGAGGAGACATGCAACAAGGCCAAAGAAATGAGACTTAGAAAAATTGGTCTCATGGGCACCAAACTCACTATGGCGGCAGAATTCTACAAAAAGCCTTTTATTTCTAAAGGAATAGTAGTCGCTGTCCCTAGTGAAGAGGAACAACAATTAATCCACCACAAGTTATTTTCGGAAATTGAATTAGGAATTATCAAGGATTCAACCCGAGAGGAACTATTGTCTGTCGCAAAAAGAATTGTGGATGAAGATCACATTGATTCATTGGTTTTGGGGTGTACCGAATTACCTCTGATTTTAACTGAAGACAAATATGGTATCCCCTTCTTAAACACATCGGCAATTCACTGCGAGAGCATAGTAAGTTATTGTATTGAAGAATAGAAAGCCCTAACAATGGGATCAAAATGAATTGTCACCCCTGCGGGCATATAGGTTTTTGCAAACTTTGGTGGTTATAGTGCTTTTTGTAACCCCCGTTGAGGGGCCAATCGGTCAACCCAGCCGTTAGACACGAGGGATTATATCAGATGGTTGAAAAATTGCGGATTCATGTTTCTCAAATATTTGCTGTTTTATTAGTGGTGTTAATTTGTGTTTCCAGTAGCGTATGGGAAAATAAAGCACCGTTTGTAACCACGGCTCTGTTTTTTTCGGGTGCCGTTCTGGTTGGTATTGCTTCTTTAGGCAGATTATGGTGCTCCGTCTATATCGCAGGGTACAAGACAGACCATCTAGTTACGCAAGGCCCATATTCCATGTGCAGGAACCCGCTATATTTTTTCAGCCTTCTCGGTGCGGTAGGCATCGGATTTGCGTCTGAGAATTTTCTCATACCAGTTCTCATTCTAATTGGCTTTGTGGCGTATTATCCGATTATAATTAAGAGTGAGGAAGCAGAACTAACAAAATTGCATAAAGATGAATTTGAAATGTACTTAAAAAAAGTGCCAAGATTTTTTCCAAAAATATCCTTCCTCGCGGAACCAGAAGAATATATCGTAAAACCCGTAATTTTTAAAAGACACATATTTAGTGCTCTCTGGTTTATATGGTTCGTGGGCATCCTTGAACTCATTGAAGAACTTCATGAACTAAAGGTTCTTCCTACGATATTTAATATATATTGATTTGTCTAACCCGTCAGTGCCTTTGATAGCTGGGGACTCGCGACTTTTGGACTTTTTGACAGCGAAAGTATCCATGACTGTCAGGATGGTTAATGTTATCCCGGATATCAACTGACTGCTTTGTTACCCGGATGAAAGAGATAGAAACCAAGCAAACAGCGTTTTGCCTCCGTACCACCGCTTTTGGTCCTGTGGCTGTGTTGTGGTCTGTCTCCAGAGGGAAACCCAAGATCTTCCGTATCTTCTTATCCAGGCCCGATGTCTCGGCACGACACCTAGTAACCGAGTCTTTCTCATACTCCAGAGCATCTGAGTGTTCAGCGATCAATACCCTTCTCGATCAGATTGAAGCATTCCTGAATGGCGATGATATCTTGTTTTCTCTCGAGACGGTTCGCCTTGATCTTTGCTCTTCATTTCAACAAAACGTACTGCGAGCTGAACATGCCATTCCTCGCGGCAGCGTGAGCACCTATGGCCTTATCGCTAAATATTTGAACAATCCACATGGTGCCCGCGCCGTCGGAATGGCTTTGGCGACCAATCCGTTTCCGATTGTGATTCCCTGCCACCGTGCAATCCGTTCCGACGGAACACTGGGCGGCTACCAGGGCGGTATAAAAATGAAGCAAACCCTCCTGCATATGGAAGGTGTTGCCTTTCGCGATGCAGATCACGTGGCAACACGCCGTTTCTTATACGAAGATCGGCAAAGCGTGTAATGAACTCCTGCACACGGCAGCGCAACCGCTGCAGGTGACGGACATGGACGGGAACCTCTATTTATGAAGATCGTGCTAGTCTATGCAGCAAGCTGGGTGGGGTTGGCAATTCTCGCGATCCTGAACGGAACAATTCGCGAGAAAGTCTATGGAAAATTCATGCGTGAGTTGTCGTCTCACCAGGTGTCATCCCTTGTCGGATTTATTCTTTTCGGTGTATATATCTGGGTCCTCACCGGATTGTATCGGATTGAATCATCACGGCAGGCCCTTCTGATAGGCGGCATGTGGCTCATCATGACCATTGTCTTTGAATTCGGTTTTGGGCACTACATTATAGGACATCCCTGGGGCAAGCTCTTTCACGACTACAACCTTCTCAAGGGCCGAGTGTGGTCGTTGGTGCTGATCTGGACGGCTGTCGCCCCGTATGTCTTTTATTAGATTCGGTCCTGACACGCCGCGGGAGAATCGACAAGAGGGCGTTGGGGGAAATAGTCCGACCGTTACAGGTAACTCCCATATCATGGCATCTGTCGCTCTCTCGGGAGGCACCACTCTCCCAAACCGCTTGACACATTACCGTCTTTCCTGCATAGTTACGTCACTCGTAAGCTGTGAAAAAGGGGTTCGTTTTCCATTTCCCACGCCTTCGATATTGAGGGTTTCTCGTTGCCGCGACTATGAGGAGGAAAAGATTCATGACAATGTCGAGGATAGCCACGATTGTTGTACTGATTGTTGCCATGGTAGCCGTATTTTCAATGGGGTGGTGGTATTTCCAACAACAAAAGGCCGAATACAAACGGATTGCTTCTATCAGTGATGCATTTATCCAGGCCAATGCCGTCAAGACCAAAGTACTCGGCTACTACTTCGAGTATAAACAGTTTCCATCGAAAAACGAAACGGTTGGGCTGCAGGCACCCGAATCATTCCGGCACGGTGCCCTCGAGAGCATCACGATTAAAAAAGGGGGGCACATATGGCTGCACTTCAATGCAGCGGCAGGAGTTTCCGGCGGATCAATCGTATTCATACCCACATTGAATTTTGCATCACAAAAACTGTGGCAATGTAAGACGACATGTTTCCCTGATATAGCCAAGCATTTCCCCGAGTGTCAGTGTGTGCAGCACCTCGAATAAGCAGGCGTCATTCTTTCGAGGAAAGAACAATACAGGATGGTCGTGCAGGCGCTGAGAGCACCTTGGACGATTCTTCCACCGCTTCATAGAACGATTACAGATCAAACCTCGCGTCTATCTTGAACTTCCGTGTGGCGGGCATATTGATGATGTCCGTCACGCCGGTTTTGACACTGATCTCCTTCAGGGCATCTTCGATATCCGCAATCGTCGGGGCGATAAAAGTAAACCATACATTGTAATCATGACTTCTCTGGTAGTTGTGGGTTACCCCTGCATAGGAATTGACGATTCTGACAAATGCTTCGAGCTTCTGTGCGGGCACCCTGGCCGCACAGAGCGTGCTCGCAAAACCGAGTTTTCTGCTGTCAAAGACAGCACCAATCCGCCGTATGATACTGTCTCCTCTGAGCCGCGCGATACGCTCCACCACCTCGTCTTCGGTGACCCCCACCCGTTCGGCCACCCGTCTGAAGGGTTCCGCCTCCACAGGAAATTCTTTCTGCAAAACAGTGAGAATTTTTCTGTCGATGTCATCCATAGATCAGACTCACGACACGAAACGAAAGGCAACGGGTGAAGGACACATCACCTCCCTGCCCCGAATCATTGTCTACTTTTTTTTCGGCTCATAGACACAAAACGGTTCTGCTTCGAGATAGTTTCCCGTTAACTCAAAAGCACGGGCCCGGCAGCCGCCACACACCTTTATGAATTCACAGCGGCCACATTTGCCTTCATATTTTTTCAGATCGCGGAGATCGTTGAAGACACGGGAATGGCGCCATATATCCTCGAAACGCTTCTCTTTCAGCTGGCCGCAATCGATCTCAAGGAAACCGCACGGTTGCACCTGTCCCGTGTGCGAGATGAAGCAAAAAGAACTCCCCCCCATGCACCCGCGTGTCATAGTGTGGAGCGGACTTTCACTCTCCGTTGCCCGTATATCCCGCTCCTTTTTCCTCTGGTGAAATATCCGGTAGTACTGAGGAGCACACGTCGCCTTGAGCTGTATCGGGCAGGTGAAACTTGTCTCATAAAACCAGTTCAGAGTTTTTTCATAATCCTCGGAAGATATTTCCTGATCGGCCAGATCCCGGGCACGGCCGGTTGGCACCAAGAGGAATATATGGTGGGCAACGGCACCGAGGTCCAGAGCAAGTTTCAGAATATCCGCTATCTGGTCGAGATTAAGACGGGTCACCGTGGTATTGATCTGAAATTCAACCCCGGCCTTTTTAAACGCCTCGATCCCGGCAATCGATCCCTCAAAGGCTCCCGCAACCCCACGAAACGCATCATGGCTTTTCGCGTCTCGGCCATCGAGGCTGATACTGATCCGCTTAATACCAGCATCACGGGTCTTCCGCGCAATTTCATCGGTCACGAGCGTGCCGTTTGTCGCCAGCACCATCCGAAGACCTTTTCGGTCGCCATACGCAGCAACGTCAAAGATGTCTTCACGGAGATACGGCTCACCTCCGGTGAGGATGATCACGGGCTCGCTGAATGACGCGATCTCGTCGAGGAGACGAAAGCATTCCTCCATCGCAAATTCTCCTTCATAGGATCCATACTCTGCCGACGCCCTGCAGTGAAGGCAGGTCAGATTGCAGCTCCGCGTTATCTCCCACGCGATCATGCGAAGGGTTGACGGCAATATCAACGTGTTACTTTTTATAGACATACTGTCCTCATGAAACGCTATCCGGACTCAACATTCCCACTTTCAATTGTTTCCAGTGCTTTTTCGGCAGCGGTTTTTACTTTCGGGTGATACGATTTTATTCCTAATAACGTTTTTTTTCCGCTAATGGCTGAAAGCACCGGAATCGCTTCGTCGCTTCCGATATTCCCCAAAGCAGTACAGATCATCTCCTCCAGCGCACTTCTTCCCTTTGACGCCATCAACGGCTTATTTTCGAGAATCTCAAGAAGGGCAGGAACCGCAGCGACATCTTTCAGTTCCCCGAGCATACCGACGACACTGATCTTCAATTCTTCGTCGACACTCGGCAGTACAGATCGAAGTATTCCCGCTCGGTACGGTCCGCCGATAGTATACATGCTTTTCAGAGCCGTTTCTCGAACGCGTGAGTCCTCATGAAGCAGAAAGCGCTGAAGAGCTCCGGCATGTTCTTCTCCGCCGATTTTCCCCACGGCATAGAGAAGATTCCTGGCG